>Ga0194128_10009202_pt1 | contig 12188 bp, 8 predicted proteins | sample TA2KigCa65mmetaG_FD_148650 | JGI IMG/M metagenome (GOLD analysis project Ga0194128, IMG submission 148650) | Freshwater microbial communities from Lake Tanganyika, Tanzania - TA2015037 Kigoma Deep Cast 65m | ecosystem: Environmental > Aquatic > Freshwater > Lake | place: Tanzania: Lake...
TTTTTCGCCAGACTTCGTTGCTTGCTCCTTACAGATCCACTTCGGGATATGCTCGTCGCTCGCGCCTCGTCTGGCCGAAAAATCCCTTGCCGCGAACGTGAGCGTATTTATGAAATGGACCACTTAGGAGGTAGCGGGCGTTTTTTTGTTCGACTTCGACGTCGTGCGATGACGTGAACAAAACTGGATTGCCGGCTTTCAGTTCAGGGCAATTCAAGCACGGCCCGAAAGAACCATTTTCAAGTGCACAGTTCGAGAAGTGTGCACTTCCCGAACTGTGGCCAATCCTGCCATCACTGAACTCAGCTTCTTACGGCTCCGCTATTTCCTCCAAACGATCGCCGGTGACGCGGTAGATGGTCCAGTCCTTCAGGCCCACGGCTCCGAGGCGCTCGTAAAACTGGATCGCGGATTTGTTCCAGTTCAGGACCGCCCACTCGAATCGGCCACATCCGCGCTCTTTGGCGAGCCGGGCGAGATGACCCAGCAATGCCTGTCCGATCCCGCGCCGGCGATACGCGGGTTTGACGTAAAGGTCCTCCAGGTAAAGCCCGGGGCGGCCAAGGAACGTCGAGAAGTTATGGAAGAAAACCGCGAACGCCGCGGCTTCCTCGCCGACACATCCAAGGATAACTTCCGCGCATCGACGCGGGCCGAAAAGCGATTCGCGGAGGATTTGCTCCGTGGCTTCCACTTCATGGGACAGCCGTTCGAACTCCGCCAACTCGCGAATGAACGAGAGCACCAACGGAATGTCCCTCTCGTTCGCGGGGCGGATTGTGAGGTTCATGATTTGCCGAGCTGCTTCTTCAATTCCAGGATTGCTTTCACCAAGTCATTTGAGCCATGTCGCAGAACATCGCAAACGGGCAAGCCCATCTCGCGTCGAACTTTCTCGCACTCCTGCGCCACTTCCGTGTCCGAATATTTTCGGCCATTCACGGCTACACCGATGACGCGGCACGGATGCATGAGGTTGGCCATGGTTTCGTAAAGTTGTTTGAGAGTCGAGAGAGGTGGAATCTTGCACGTGTCCATCCCGGCCACGAATTCGCGCCCCATCTCGTAACACAGAATCAAACCGTCCGGCACGCACCCGTGCAGCAATCCCAGGGTGACGGCCGAATACCGAGGATGAGCCAGGCTTCCTTGGCCTTCGATCAGCAGAATGCTGTGCTGCTGGTTCGCGAGAACGAGTTTCTCGGCCGCGCCATTCACGAAATCTGACACCACGGCGTCGATCGGGCAGCCATCCCCTTCGATTAAGATTCCAGTTTGGCCCGTGGCGACGAACTTCGCGTCGTGGCCCGCTTTCTGGAGCGCCAGGCTGAGTTCGAGGCTCACCACCATTTTGCCGACGTTGCAATCGTGGCCCACGGTGTGAATGCGCAGGCACTGCTCGCGGAGGCCCTGGCGGTGCGCCACGTCGCGCTCTTCATTCTTGCGGACATCCACCAATCTGGCGCCGTGTTGGCGAGCGGCTTGGGCGATCTCCGCGTCCGACGAAAGGAACTCGTGCAGACCCGAGACAATGGTCAACTTCCGGCGAATCGCCTCCAGGATCGTTGCCTTCATTTCCCGGGGCAATTTGCCTCCGGTCGGAGCGATGCCAACCACGACGGTGTTGGCTTCGGGCGCCTGGTCCAGCGAAGCCACGACCGGAATCATTCCGCCCAGTCCGAACAATTCCCGGCTGGCTTTGCCGCGGTTGTTCTCGTCCAGGATCGCGACGACTTCCTGGGGCTTGTAGCGGAGCAGATTGACGGCGGTTTTGGCCGGACCGGGGTTCGTAATCCCGCCCGTCAGGATGATCATTCTTCGCGTCATGAAACGGAGGGCAGGCTTCCAGCCTGTCTGGAGCTTGCTTTGAGCAAGAGCCTTTTAGCCAACTATCCAATTCTGAACAGGCTAAAACTCATGGAGGCACGGATGCGATTAAGAGTGTCCGTCAGCGACTCGGATTGACTTCCCTCTCTGCCCGCGAGGAACGAGGAGGGAGAGAGTTGGAGCGAGGGGTTTATTGGAAACATGAGAGCCGAGCAATGGACCTCCTCTCCCCAGCCCTCTCCTCCCTTCGGGAAGAGAGGGAGAAGACTTCGTTGACCGACAGTTTTTATCGCACCCGCAGGGAACCCTCCGGCTTGCCACGCTGCGACCCCCTGACTACTCTTCCGCCGCGCCTGATGCCCGCGACCCACAACTCGAATTCAGAATCCCGCGCGCCCCATGGCGGTTCCGGCCTGGTTCCTTCGCTCAGCTTGTTCACGACCGTCATGATCGTGGTTGGGGGAGTCATCGGTTCGGGGATTTTCCGCAAGCCCGGCGTGATGGCCGGCCAGGTTGGCTCCACCGAAATTCTCCTGGGCGTCTGGATTCTCGCCGGCGTGCTCACGCTCATTGGCGCCCTGTGCATCGCGGAGATTTCGGCGACTCTTCCGGAGACGGGCGGACAATACGCCCAGTTCGATAATCTTTACGGGCCGTTTGTCGCCTATCTCTACGGCTGGGCGGTATTTGCCGTGATGCAAACGGGATCGATCGCGGCCCTGGCTTATGTGTTTTCGGAATACGCGACGCAATTTGTCCGCCTGCCGGAAATCACCGGCCCGGCCGCGGCTTTCGCGATTCACTTGCCGTTCATCGGCGACATCAGTCCGCTAAAGGAAATCGGCGTGAAAGGACTCGCGACGTGCGTGATCCTCCTCCTCACAGCCATCAATTACCTCGGGACACGATTTGGCGGCTGGGTGCAAAATATTTTCACCATCGCGAAGATCAGCGGCATGGCAGTGCTTTTCCTCGCGGCGTTTCTCCTGCCCTCCGGCGGCACCCTGGCGAACTTGCGGTCCGACAACCCGGCGGTTCAGTTGCAAGGCCTGGCGCTCTGGGCCGCCATCGCCGCCGCGCTCCAAGGCGCCTTTTGGGCTTACGACGGATGGAACAAAGTGACCTACATCGCCGGGGAAGTGCGAGACCCGGTCCGCAACGTTCCCCGAAGCCTGGTCCTTGGCATGACGGCCGTGACCCTGATCTATGTGTCGATGAACATTGCTTACGCCTACGTGCTGCCCAACGAGGTCATGTCCCAATCCAAACTCGTCGCCGCTGATGTCGCCGAGAAATGCGTGTCGGGCGGCGGCAAATGGATTGCGCTGGTAGTCATGATCTCCACGTTTGGCGCCGCCAACGCGACCATCCTGGCGAGCGCGCGCGTCTATTTTTCCATGGCGCACCGGAATGTTTTTCCGAAGGTCCTGGGCGTCGTTCATCCGCGGTTTCACACGCCCGCCGCCGCGCTGATCGTGCAAGCGCTCTGGAGCATTATGCTCCTGTTCAGCGGGACGTTCGATACGCTCACCGACACGTTGATTTTCGTGAGCTGGTTTTTCAACGCCGCGACGGCGTATGGCGTGATTGTGCTGCGCCGCCGGGAGCCGAACGCGCACCGGCCTTACAAGGCGCCAGGCTACCCGTATTTGCCCATCCTCTTCGTTCTCTTCGCCATCATTTACCTGATCCTCACGATTTACTACGACATCACCAGCTATCAGGCTGCCGTGGCTGCCGGCAGACCCGCAATCATCAACTCCGCGCTGGGCGCGTTCCTGGTCGGGGTCGGCATTCCCATCTATTTCTTCTATCGCAAGCGTGCCAAATCGCGAACGGACGCAGTTTGATCGTCTGATCTTTTGATCGCTGCGGTCGGGTGCGATTAAAGGTCTCGGTCAGTCGCGATTCGCTTGGCTTCCCTCTCTCCCCGCGAGGAACGAGTGGGGAGAGAGCTGGAGAGAGGGGTTCTTTGGAAAAGCGAAACCGGACGCACCTCCTCTCCCCAGGCCCTCTCCTCCTTTCGGGAAGAGAGGGAGAAGACTTCGTCGACCGTTTCTCAGCGCTGGCTCTTCGTGAATCAGTTCGTTGGCTTGTCCATCGGATGGACCCGGTTTCCGGCGGGATCAATAATCGTCGGCGTCACGAAGAGGATGAGGTTCTTGTTGGTTCGGGACTGCAACTCGCTCCGAAACAAGCGGCCCAGCAACGGGATGTCTCCGAGGACCGGCACTTCGCGTTGAGGATGGCGGGTCTCGCGCGCGACAAAGCCGCTCATCACGACGGTTTGGCCGTCCCAAAACGAAGCCGTGCCGGTCGCCTTGCGGACGCGGAAGCGCGGCAACGGAGCAACCGCGGTAGCAGGCTGCCTATCGGAAGCCGCGTTGGGTGGTCCCGGATCATCATACCCGAGGAACTCGACCATGCGGGCGTCGATCTCGATCTGGATCGATCGTCCGTCCGCCAGCACATGCGGTGTGATTTCGACGGAAGGCCCGACGGACACGGCCTCGGTGCGATAAACGCCGGCCTTTGGATCGTCCGGCTTTCCGGTGCTTTTAGCCAGTTCGTTCACGACCGTCTTGGGTTGGGTGACTTCGATCTTCGCCTTCCGTCCGCTGAGCGTGGTGACTTTGGGCGCCGCGAGAATGTCCACGCCGCCTCGCTGCTTCAACGCACGGAGCACCGTGGCGAATTGCGCTTCCGTCAGAATTCCGGTCACGGTCGTCACCGCGGCGTTCGTTCTGGGCTCCAGGTTTTCGCTTCCTTGGATGAGAGCCGGGACGGGAATTCTAATCACTTGTCCCTCCTGGATGCGATCGGAGTCCAAATCGGGGTTGAGATCCTTGACTTGTTCTTGCGAAATCCGTCCGCGGCCTTGCCTCGCGAATTCCTCGTCGTAGGCCGCGATAATTTTGAACAGAGTATCCCCTTTCTGGACCTTGTAATCGACGGCCACGCTGATCGGCGAACGCGCTGACGACGGTGCCGTCAAACCGGGCAACCTGTGTCCAAGAAACCAGTCGAATCCCAACGCCCTGGAATCGGCGTCGGATAGCTCGACCCACTTCACATCGATCTGAATTTGCGGCGGCGCGTGGTTGAGGACCTGTAGCGCTTGCTCGATGATGTCGATGTCCTCCAGCGTGGCGCGCACGAACAGAACTCCGGTGCGGTCATTGAAGAAAACGGCCTTTCGCGCATTCGCCAGGTCCTGGGAGGGAAGCGTCACCGACGGACTCGAACTTCCAGGAAATCCGCCGCCTTGCCCAGTCGTCGTTGGCAGATCGACACCCGCCAGACGGAAGAATGACTGCACCGTCTCGTTGTGATTCGTGGGCACAACGACGCCGCCCACGAAGTCTCCCATGGCCTGGCACATCATCTTGAGGAACGTGCTCGGATCGACTCGAAACGTCCGCGTGAACAGTTGCGGCGGGCCGGGCGCACGTTGCGTGATCACCACGGCGTAATCTTCGATGGCGTATTGTAGCGGCTTGTCCGTGACTTTGGTGATGGCGTCGAGCACGTGGGGCAGCTTCACGCTTCACATTACGCAGCGGCGGGTCGATTCGGATCATCACCTTGTTGAGATCGATGGGATCTGGCGCGGACGGACGCGCGGAAGGCTGCCCGGTCACCGGATCGTAAACCACGCCTGGCCCAGCGTCCGTCGGAGGAGTAAGCAGAAAAGAGTTGATGAGGAAATTGAGGCCGGGAGGCGACAACTTCCGCGCCCGTTGGCTCAAATCTTTGACGACATCGCTCAACGCCACGCCATCGTATGTGACTTCGTCCAGGACGATGGATTCGAGTTTGTCCAGAATCGCCTGGCGATGCGGGCTGACAGCGCGCGATTGGTTCGGCGAGCGGTTCCACTGAGCCTCCGCGTTCGGATCTGGCTGAGCCTTTTCAAAGTCCGCCAGCGCTTGCTTGAAGATTGTCTGTATCTCGGACTTCGTGGCTTGGCGCATTTCCTTGATGAAACTCAGATAGGAGAGCGCCCGTTTGTTGTCCGGTTCCAGCTTCAGCGCGCTTTCCAATTTCGCCTCGGCCTCGTCGAGTTTGCCCAGTTCGATGAGAATGCGCGCGTCGTTGATCTGCGCCAAGGCGGTTTGCTTCGATGGGGACGCTGGCGGGGTTTGCGCGGGAGGCGGGTTCGAGAGAATGTTCCCGGCGTCGTCCGCCACCGCCACGTTGCCCGCTTTCAATCCCTCGACCGCATTCGCGACGAGAAAGCGGATGGCATTGACCGTACTGGCGTTGAGCGGCGTGTCTCCGCGGCGTTTGAGGAAAACTTGGGCGTTGTGCCGTATCAGGTCGCCAACCGGATGAGCAATCATGACTTTCGCCGCCTCGACGCCATCCATTTGCGCGATCTGTCGCGACAATTCTCGCTCCAGACCCGACATGAAATTCGTCTGCTGAATGAAGTCGGTGATCTCAACGGGCAGCCGTGTCGAGGGCGCGTTTGTAGTCCCGCCTTTAGGCGGTCCGGCCCGCGTAAACGCGGGATTACGAGCGGCAGCTTCTGCTGACTCGGTGCTTGGCTGTGTGGCGCTGAGAGGCGAACCAGGCCTTGCCGGGGAATTCGCGTTGAGGAACTGAACGGCACGATCGATCTCATTCAGTTCTTCGACCGTGGGCGCCCAGGCGCTGAAATTTCCCGCTGGCGCCTTGTCGTCATGAAAGATCAGCGTGTTTGGCGCTTTGGCAAAAATGCCGCTTTGCCTGAGAAACGCGGTGAAACCGGCAAAGAGGTTCGTCTCGGTGATTCTTTCCCCCACCGATTTTTTCAAGGCCTCCGTCAGGTTTTCCGTGGCCACACTCAGATTCAACTGCAACGTTAGTGAGACGTTCATGACGTTCTGCTCAACTTTCGGAAGGAGTTTTTCAGAACGAGCCTCGGTGTCGCGTGAATCGCGAAGGCTGTCTGTTGATCGATGGTTTGGTTGTCTTGAAGTTTGATGAAGACTGCCGCGCTCGGCTTTTTCTGCGGATCGTCCAGAAGGCGGCTTTCACGGCTTACAATCTTCACCTGCGCCGACTCGATGCCGTCAATCCGGGCAATCACGCGAGCGAGTTCGCCTTCGAGCGCGCGCGTGCGATTGAACTGCAGAACGTAATCGGACATGCCGAAAGCCGGCTTGTCGAAAATCTCAAAGCCAACCTCTTTGCTCCGAGGCATCCCTTTGCTCGCCAGGTGCGTCCGGATTTGGTGAACCTTATCGCCCGGAACGTAAATAGAGGAGCCGTCGCCGGTCAGTCGATGAGCATTGAGTATCCCCAACAGGTCGAGTTCAGCCATGACGCGGCGAGCTTCGGCCAAATCGAGACGAAGGAAGAGCAGTGCGTGATTGGGTGGGGGTGGTTCATTCTGAGTAATCCGACGAGACTTTGATTCTCCCATCTCAGGCGGAGGTGCCTTGCTCAGCTTCTCCTTCAAGTCTCCCTCCAGGTTCGGCCGAATGCTCCGGACGAAATCCAGATAACAGCGCGCCGATTTGAACTCCGGTTCTTGTTTCAGTGCCTCTTCCAGCTTCGCTTCAGCTTCATCCAATTGCCCCATCCCGACCAGCGAGCGCGAATCCTGAAGTAACTCTGCGGCATGGGATTTGTCTTCTGCTATCCGAGTTCGACCCGCATCTGCGGCGTTCAAGGAATGCCGTCCAATCAAGCCCACGGCAGCGACTAACATCAGCGCCGCCGCTCCCGCCAGCCACCAGCCGGAGCGATTGGCTTCCGTCGGCAATCCCGCCAGCCTTCGGATGCGCCGCAGGAGCGATCCGCCGCCCGCCGCCAGTGCCAATCCAGGCGCCGTGCTGCGCAATTCCTCCAACGCTGCCAAAGCTCGGGCGTAATTGACCCGGTCTCCGCACACTTCCACGGTCAGATCATCGCAGCAAAGTTCCCGTTCCTGGTCGATATGGCGCGAGACCCACCAGACGGCCGGATGATAGAAGAGAAGCGTTTCGATCAAGTTTTGCAGCAGGTTGACCAAATAATCGTGACGCTGGATGTGCGCGAGTTCATGTGCCAGGATGGCTTCCAGTTGCGCCGGAGGCAGCCCGGCCAGCGCGCTGGCGGGAAAAAGAATCACCGGCCGCAGCCATCCGATCACGGTCGGCACGGTCACCAGCGCGGATTGGCAAAGCCGCACTGGCCGGCTGACGCGCAGCCTCTCTGAGAGATCGGAAAGCCTTTCTGTCCAGTAAACCCCGAGCGATTCGCACGCCCGGCGTTTGATCTGCCGCACGCGGGCGTAGCCGAGCAGGAGCCGCAAGGAGAGCACGCAAACGGCGCCCAGCCAGCCTGACACAATCCACGGCAAATGCCGTTGGATTCGCGCCGCGAATTCCTCCGGAGAGGTTTCCACTTGGATTGGCCGCGGAATGGCGACCGCCGGGGCAAGATCCATTGCCGAGGTCACGGAGGCCTCTCGAACGGAAGTGATCATCACCGGTGCGGGCTTCAACGCTGTTTTCTCTCGATTCGTCAGGTATGAAAAAGTTGCGAGCGGGCACAGCGTCATCAACAGCATGGCGAGGCAAGCGGCGGTGTATCGCGACTGGGCGGAACCTTTCCGCAATGCGGCTTGCGCCAGGAACGACAACGCGGCAATGAGCGCGCCTTGCCAGAGAAAGTGAATCAGCGCCCAGCCAAGAGCGAGGATCAAGGGGTGGCTCAGTGCGTTCAATTTGACCTCCGTTCCATTTCCTCCAGCAGCTTCCGAATCTCGGCCAGCTCCTCGGCCGAAGCTTTCTTGGCGGACAACGCTTGCACGACCAGCTTTTTGGCCCAGCCGCTGAAGGCGCGATCCAGCAGGTCGGCGACAAGCTGCCGCTGCGTTTCCTCTTCGGCCAGGCTTGCTTCTAGGTAAGGACGCGCTCCACCGCGTCCCTAAGAGCTAAGGATCGCCGAGGCAAATCAGGGACGGAGTGGAATCCGTCCTTACCGGGGCAAGAATGGGCCGGTCCTCCGGCACGGCGATCAACGACCCACGCCGAGTTTCACTGGATTTTGTCCGAGGCCCTGAGCATCATCCGCCCATGAACTTAATTCTATCGACGCATAACGTGACGCTGACCAAGGCCATCGAGGACCACATTATGGACCGGATTAGGAAATTGGAGCATCTGGACCGGTTCGCCATCGACGTCCGCGTCACGCTGGAGCACGATCACAAGAAGATTCCGGAACGCGCTTTCAAGTGTACGATGCGTCTGACCATGCCGGGACCGGACCTTTTTGCCGAAGATTCGGAGCGCGACCTTTATGCGGCGATTGATCTAGTGACGAAGAAAATCGAGCAGCAAATCCGCAAGCGCCACAACAAATACAAAGCCCGCAAGCACACCCTGGCGGCGCAAACCAAGCGCAAGCGGCAGGAAGCGGGAATTCAGTAACCAGTAATCAGTAATCAGTGAGCAGTGAGCGAGGCGTGGCGATCCCGCGCGAGCAAATGGGTTAAGGCGGCTTTTCGTGATTCTTCGCGCCCGAACGATTCTTCCGATCAGCCGGCCGCCCGTGGACAACGGAGCGGTCCGTGTCACCGCCAACCGCATCGCGGCCGCGGGACCGTGGAAGGAGCTTTTCGTCGCATCTCACGAATCCGTGCTCGACCTGGGGGATGTCGCGTTGATGCCCGGATTGATCAATGCCCATTGCCATCTGGATTACACGAACCTGTGCGGATTGATCCCCCGGCCCAAATCGTTCCCGGATTGGATCAAGGCCCTGCTCGCGCTCAAGGCGGAGTGGTCTTATTCGGACTACGCGCAATCCTGGCTCCACGGCGCGAAAATGCTGCTCCGTCGCGGCGTCACCACGGTGGGCGACATTGAAGCCGTGCCGGAGCTGCTCCCCGAAGTGTGGACCGCCACACCGCTGCGGATCATTTCGTTTCTCGAAATGACCGGCGTCCGCGCCCGGCGGTCCGTGGCGGAAATCTTGAAGGACATGGCGGAGAGAATCGATGGCCTGTCGCACGAAGTTTGCTCAGCGGCACTCTCGCCGCACGCGCCGTATTCCACCACGCCCGACCTGCTTCGCCTGGCGGCCGCAAAGTCACGTCAGCGTCGATGGCGCGTGACAACCCACGTGGCCGAATCGCGGGCGGAGTTCGATATGTTCGCGCATCGGCGCGGCCCGCTCCACGACTGGCTCCGGCGCCAACGCGAGCCGTCCGATTGCGGCCTGGGTTCGCCGGTGCAGCATCTCCATCGCAATGGTTTGCTCGGAGCCAACCTGCTGGCGGTGCACGTCAACTACCTGGGCGAAGGCGATGCCGAATTGCTGGCGCGGCGGAAGGTCAGCGTCGCGCATTGCCCGCGGAGTCATCAGTATTTCCAGCACGACCCGTTTCCGTTCGCGAAACTCAGCGCGGCCGGAGTGAATATTTGCCTGGGGACCGACAGTTTGGTGAGCGTGGTCTCGGTTCGCCGGCAAAAGCCCGAACTGGATCTCTTCGCGGAAATGCGCGCTTTCTCGGCTGCGCACGCCGGCGTGTCCCCCGAAACGGTTGTGCGGATGGCCACGCTGAACGGAGCGCGGGCGTTGGGCCTGGCGGGAAAAGTTGGCGAGACCGCCCCTGGCGCGCTCGCGGATTTGATCGCGTTGCCGGTCACCGGGAGCGCCGAGAACATTTTCGACTCGATCGTGAACTGCTCTGGGGAGGTGGCCGCCTCAATGATCAACGGCCATTGGGCGATTCAACCTGGAACAGGTGCTTGAGGCCCACGAAAGACACGAATCACGCGAAAACGGTGGGGTCTTGCGCTGAACCGATTTGGACTCTCAACAGGAGGCCTCGGAGCGAAGTAACGCTCTGTAAACGACGGTGGAGCTTTTCTTCGATGGCCTTGGCTCGGCAGGAGCATCGCCGCACCATCACTGAGGGATGAGCAGAGGCCCAGGTCTCGCACATCATACTGATCAGTAAGTGATAAATCATTAATCATGAATGCGGGTTCCGCTCCGGCCAGATGATCTCGTATTCTTCCACGGCGGCGGCAATTTCCTTCACCGTGGCAAATTTCACTTCCGCTTCCTCGTAGGTTTTCGCGCGCGATTTGGTCCAGCTCTTGTATTCCGGAGTCACGACAAAAACCCAATGCCCGGCGCGATTGCGGGCCAGGCCGAGCAAAGCACTGCCGCGAAATTCGTCCGATTCCGCAGCGACCGACGCCTGGAGTTCGCATTTGATCGTTCCCCACAGGATGTGTTTGCCGTCGCGCGCATAGACGAGAAGAACCTTCCGATCGTTCACCTGCGAAAGGTAGAAGCCGGTGAATTCATTTGAGCGCAATTCCAGAACGCTCGTGACTTCCGGGTGCGTGGAGCTGATGACCTGGAAGCGGCGGTTCTCAAAAACTCGCTCCAGGCTAAGGGCCACATCCTGGACGGGTAGCTCCAGGCGCTGCGTCAAACAGCGGAACACCTCCAGATTGATTCGGAGCGGATCCGTTTCTGTGAACAGGGCAAGGACCGCGGGGTCGAGTGGCGGTTCTGCGGAAATGGGCTGACCGGATTCCTCCTGACCCGTCTTTTGGACATCCTCAGCAGCGGGTGTTGAACTCGGGGACGCGACTGACGATATCGCTTGGATTTCTTCCCCAGTTTTCTGCAAAGCGGAACTGGGAGCGCTGGCATCCTTGCCAGCCAGCGCAACAGAACCAACCTCGCCGGCAGAGAGGCCGGCGCACCCAAGGTCATCGCTCCCAGGGGGGCGCTGCTGCGCTTCCACCTCGACAGAGAGTTGGCTGCGCGGCAACGCAGCCCTACCGGGTTCGTGGAGAGAAACAAGAGTTGCCGCGGCCGAAGGCGTTTCGGGCTTTTGAGCATCCGGAACGTGTTTGTTTTCCACTCGCGGCTTATCCGGCTTGGACTCCGGCGGTTTCAACGCCGCCGTGAGCATCTGGCTCGCTTTGACGAGGTCCTCATCGCTGCTGTTGCTGTCCACCGTGATTTTGTTTTCGTGGTGTGTCTCTTTGTTGAGGACACCCAGCGTGCGGTGGTCGAATGACAAGGAGACATCGAGTTCGGACCGGAAGACGCCGGCATGCTGGAGATCCGCGACATTGTGATGGGTGAACGCTTTGCCTTCCGCGCTGCTTTGTGTTGTCACGCACTTCAGCCAGAGGAGCAATTTGTTGTGCGGATTCCATTCCAGGCGCAGCGCGACGATTTCTTTGGGCTGCTCGGCTTCCAGGGCTGCGTCCTGAGCGGCGGCGCCGGACATGCGCCGAATCAGCCGGTGGTTCAAAATCTTCTGCAATTGGTGCGCGGCAATGTGCCGGTACTGGACATCCGGAAGCTCCGGAATTTTTTCTTCACTCCCGTCATGACGCCGCTGGCGAATC
>Ga0194128_10009207_pt1 | contig 12186 bp, 8 predicted proteins | sample TA2KigCa65mmetaG_FD_148650 | JGI IMG/M metagenome (GOLD analysis project Ga0194128, IMG submission 148650) | Freshwater microbial communities from Lake Tanganyika, Tanzania - TA2015037 Kigoma Deep Cast 65m | ecosystem: Environmental > Aquatic > Freshwater > Lake | place: Tanzania: Lake...
CACCCCCGGGATCTGCGGCCACTGCAACTCGCTCAGTCGGACGTGACGTCCGCGGCGTTCGACGATTCAGATCCGCCGGAGCGCCCCAGCAGCACGCAGGCGCCACCGACCACCAGCGCGCCGCCCACAAGGTTGCCGGGGATGGTCACGGCGAGGTTCCGGGCCAACTGGTCCCAGGTGGCGCCCGCTGTGAACACACCGAGCGAGAACGTCGTCATGTTGGCCACCGAGTGCCCGAAACCGCTGGCGACGAAGCCGAGCAGAGCCCACCACAGGACGATCAGCTTGGCGGCATCCGACCGGGTTCGGGCGGCCATCCACAGACCGAGACAGACCAGGGCATTGCAGAGCACCGCCCGCCAGAACAGCTCACCCAGGCCGGGCGAGTCCTTGACGGTGATCGTCTCAGCGAGGAGTTCGGCCGACGGACCGGACGACACGATCCCGCTGGCGGCGAACGGCCCCGCGACGCTCAACAGGAGCACGACCCCGACACCGACGAATCCGCCGGCGAGCGCTGCCGCGACGGCGAACGCAACCGGTCGACGGAGCGAGGCCGCCTTGGACGCACCCAGGGCGGCCTGCTCGTCGAGCGCCTCGGCGACAGGGATCGGCACGGTCCGGACCGTACCGCCCGGGATCGGTGCCGGAGCGGTTCGTCAGCCGGTCAGGGCGTCAGCACCACCATGGTGTGCGTGGCCGTCTTGGTCGTGCCGTCGCGGGTGGCGGTGACCGTCGCCGTCACGCTCCGGGCGTCCTGGCTGTTGAACGGCAGGTCGAAGGGCATCAGCGCCGATGTCGGGAATCCACCCAGTTGGTGTTGGGTCGTGCCGTTGTTGGTGTAGATCACCGCGTTGGCGGTGTTGTCCTTGATGGACCACGTATAGGTGACCGGACCCGTCCCCGGCAATCCCTCCCAGTAGGTGTCGAAGCTGTAGGTGTTGGGGTCGATCCCGCCCCAGGCCCAGAACTGGGCGGCTCCGACGGAGGTCCGGATCCCCAGGTGGCCGTCCTCGTTGCGGACCGCCAGGTTCGTCAACGGGAAGTTGCCGGTGTTGGGGATCGTCACCTGGCCGATGGACTGCTGCAACAGCGGGTCCATCACCGAGTTCGCCACGAAGTTGGCGAGCGACGACACCAGTCCGGGTACCCCGTAGCAGGTGATCCACGCCGTGCTGTTGCACTCGAGCGTCCAGGCGGTCAGGGCGAACGACGGGTCGTTCGGCGACACCGCGTTGGGCACCAGCTTCCGGGTCCCGGGATCGAACTCGACGCCGACCGCCGCCATGGCGTCGACCGCGAACGTGTTGTTGTTCGCCGTGTCGTCGATCTCCAGGTGCGGCAGGAACAGTCCGAGCGGCTTGTCCGCCGCGATCGGCGTGCTCAGGTACACCGGCGGCGACTTCGCCACGGTCGACTGCTGCGGGCTGGACCCCAGGTCGAGGCGGCCGTGTTCGGCCATGACCCGGAGCGCCTGGTTGAGCACCGCCGGGTGGACCCAGGCGCCCACGTCCGTGATCTCGTTCTGGGCGCCGAAGTGCTGGCGCACCCGACTGTTCGCCGTGCCGGCGGTCGTCGGGACGTACGAGGCCGGGAACCGCCTGGTCGCGGTGGGCGGCTTCGTGTCCGTGAACCGCAGGTCGCCGGTCGCCTCCAGACCGGCCCAACTCATGCCCATGTCACCGGCTCCGTTGCCGTTGCACGCGTAGGGCACGCACGTGTCGTTCCACCCGGCGAACAGCACCTGCATGTTGTTGCCGCCGCCGATCGGCACGGTCGCCGGGACCATGTTCGGCAGATTGGGCTGCACCGACAGCTGATTCGCCAGCGCCTGGTTGATCTGCGGGAGGAAGCCGTTGATGATGTCGTCGATCCGGTCGGCCCACAACGCCATGTACAGGAAGTTGCAGCCGAGCGGTAGCGGCGAGACGAGCATGTTGTGCAGGTCCAGGCTGACCGGTCCGAGCTGGAGGTTCGGCTGCAGGATCGTCCGGGCCGTGTCGTTGATGTCGACCGACGCGTAGATGCTCGCCGAGAAGTCGACCTTGAAGCGCCAGTAGCACGGGATCAACCCGGCGAACGCGAACGGCACGCTCGTGTAGCCCTCGACGAGCCAGTCGTCCATCGAGACGGACGCCTTGAGCCGGTACTCGTCGTCGGGGGTGCTCCCGACCTTCGTCTGGTCCCACTCGATGTCGATGTTCGGTGTGGTCGGGTTCGAGTTGTTGATGTGGAAGCCGAACCAGCCCCAGTTGCCACCCTTCTTGCCCAACACCCAGTCGCTCGTGCCGTCGAGCCCGGAGATGGTGTTCGTCAACGCCGTGCTGACCGGACCGCGGATGGTGCTCTCCAGGTCGTCGAGCGCGATCCCGTTGTCGTCGACGATCATGCCCTTGTTGGCGGACACGCCGATCCCACCGTTCGTGAGCGTCTGGGTGTACCCGAGCGGCTGCTGCCCCAGGTAGACGGTGCGCATGTCGGCGCCGAAGAAGAACAGCGGGTTGTTGTTCAAGTCCGAGATGGTCGCCTTCACCTGGAACCCCGGCTCGGCGAGCGGCACACCGTTGTGGACCATCGGGACGTACGCCCGGAAGAAGGCCCGGCGGATCGGCGCACCCGTCGGCAGGCCCAGGTCCTCCTGGTAGCAGAGGATGTGCATCTTCCCGGATGCGGCAGGCTGTCCGGGGGCGATCACCTGCATGTACGGGCCCAGGCCGTTGTAGTTGGTGGCGATGTTGCCCGGCGTGTGGATGGTGATCCAGGCCCGGATGCTCGTCGGGATCTCGAGCGTCGGGAACCAATTAGCGTTGTTCAGGTCACCCATGTGACCCTCGACGATCATGTGGCGCACGCCGCCGAGCACGGTCGTCTGCAGCTGACCCAGGTAGGTCGGCGTGCCGGTCGGCCCGGCGAAGGTGTTCTGGTGCGGGGTGTAGATCGTGCCGGGCCGCAGCGACGCCGGGCTGGGGGCGTGTCGCCCGCTGTCCCGGTTGATGCATGCGCCCGTGGCGGGACCGCGGTCCCTGATCTCCTCGGCCCAGGCCTCCTCGAACTTGGCGTCGCCCTGGCCCTGCTCGGGCACGTAGCCGGGGATCGACAGCACCTCGTCGAGCCGGCCCTGTTCCTCAAGCTCCGCCCAGACCTGGTCGACCTGTCGGCCGACCTCGAGCGTGTCGGCCGTGATGGTCGCCTCGGCGTCGGCGGCACCCTCCTTTGCGGCCCACTCCTCTGCGGTCGCCGAGTAGTCGAACTCGGCGGAACCGTCGTCCTGCTTCGCCGCGAGCTCCTCGAGCGTCGGGCCGGCCAGCGCCTCGTCGAGCCGGGCACGCTCGGCGTCGGCGCGCTTCTGCTCGTCGGCGGCAGCGAGCGCGGCCGCAGCCGCGTCGGAGGCGTCCTCGGCGTCCTTCTCGTTGTTCATCCGGGCCCGCTCGTCGGCGGGGACCGCCCACTCGGCGTCGGCAGCGAGGACGGCCCGGGTCTCCTCGATGATCCGGGCCCGTTCCTCCTCGGTGTCGCCGAACTGCGCAGTGAACTCCGGATCGTTCAGGAGCGCATCGAGTTCAGGGTCGACCTGACCGGGAACGGTCGTGGTGGTCGTCGTCGGCGGCACCGGAGGCGGGGCACACGCACTCGCCACGGCTGCGAGCGCCACGACCAGCGTCGCTCCGACCAACAGCCCACGCACGGCTCCGCCGCGATTCCGCGTCCCCATCGTCGATCCTCCCATCGTCCCGGCCCCACGCCGGTAACGGGGAATCCAATGCCACCTGAGGGGCTCCGTCAAGCGGAACCTCGGAGCGCGACGTCGTGCGCGCTGGAGGTGTTCAGCGGAACTCGAGGCCCTCATAGTCCCCCGAACTCCGCCACCGATCGATGTAGGAGAAGAACGCCACCGGACCGGCCGGGTAGCCGGCCACGTTCAGGAGCATCTCCTTGCCCAGCGGTTGCCCCTCGTTGTTGTAGTAACCGGGCGTGCACTCGGCGTTGCCCAGGAACGAGCCTGAAGGTGCCGAGAACTCGTCTGCCTTGAGGTTCCAGGGGGTGTGGGCCGCAGCGCCGGTCGGTACCGTCGCCTGTTCGTGAACCTCATCCCCACCGTGGCCAGGCTCGTTGTGACCCGCCTCGGCTGGTTGTTCGCGACTGGCGATAAGCGTGACGCCGAGATCCTCGCCCTCCGCCACCAGGTCCTGGTCCTGCAACGTCAGGTCACCCGACCCAGGTTCACCGAAACGGACCGCACGATCCTCGCCGCGATCTCCACTGCGCTGGACCGTCGACGGCTCGCCGAGGTGTTCCTGATCGTCCGGCCCGCGACCGTCATTCGTTGGCACCGCCGCCTCGTCGCCCGCCACTGGACCCAACCCTCCACCTCCCCGCAGGGTCGACCGCCGATCGACCCCGAACTGCGCCGACTCGCCATCCGGTTGGCCCGGGAGAACCCGACCTGGGGCTACCGGCGGGTTCACGGCGAACTCGCCCGACTCGGTCACACCGTCGCCGCGTCGACGGTGTGGAAGATCCTCCGGGCCGCAGGGATCGACCCGACCCAGGACCGGACCGACGTGGGCTGAGTTCATCCGCTCCCAAGCACGCGCGGTGATCGCCACCGACTTCGCGTGCGTCGACACCGCCCTGCTCGCCCGGTTCCACGTCCTGTTCGTCATCGAGGTCGCCACCCGACGCGTGCACCTCGCCGGCATCACCACCAACCCGACCGGAGCGTGGACCACCCAAGCCGCCCGGAACCTCCTCATGCGACTGCCGGAGGATCACAGGTTCCGGTTCCTGGTCCGCGACGGCGCCGGCCAGTTCACCGACGCCTTCGATGCCGTCCTTGCGGGCGCTGGGATCACTGCGATCCGGACGCCGCCACCGTCACCGCAGGCCAACGCGTTCGCCGAACGCTGGGTGCGGACCCTGCGCCACGAGCTGTTGGACCGCACGATCATCTGGAACGAACACCAACTCTGGGCGCTGCTCGTCGAGTACGTCGACCACTACAACCGCCACCGACCCCACCAAACACTCGGCCAACGCGCACCCAACGACCCCGGCACCACGCTGAGCACGCCGAGCACGCCGATCGAACGCGTCCACCGACGAACGACCTGCAGCGGGCTCATCAACGAATACCAACCCGCCGCATGACACCCGAACCAGCACGAGACGAGTTCTCGGCACCTTCAGGGGACGCTCGGAGACTCCTCGGACTAGGTTCGATCGGGTGCCAGCAAGAATCCCGACCCTGCTCATCGTGACGGCACAGCTGACCGTCTGCGGCGGCGTGATCCGACCCGGCGATCCGAACAGCAGCAGCCGATGACCGTCGGAACCCGCAACATCGACCGCAATGGCAGCCGACCAACACCACGCAACCCCGTCCAGCTGGTCGCACGACTGGTCCTCGGGGCCGCCCTGCTCTTCGCTGGCGTTGGCCACCTGACCGCCCAGCGGATCGAGTTCCAGGCGCAGGTCCCGTCGTGGTTCCCGGCGGACCCCGATCTGGTCGTGGTGGTGTCCGGTGTCGTTGAGATCCTGCTCGGTGGTGCGCTGATCCTCGCCGGCCGGTGGGCGCCGCAGGTCGGCGTGATCGTCGCAGTGTTCTTCGTCGTGATCTTCCCGGGGAACGTCGCGCAGTACGTCGAACGACGCGATGCGTTCGGACTGGACTCCGACCTGGCGCGACTCGTTCGGCTCGCCTTCCAGCCGTTGCTGGTCATCTGGGCGCTCTGGTCGAGCGGCGCGTGGGGTTGGCTCAGTTCGCAGTACCAGCAACGGTTCACCGGCGATCGGGATCGACTGACTCCTCCGGCCAACCGAAACGGGCCGAGGTGATTGCCGAGCCTCGTTAGTGCCCTGCTGCTTGTAGCGTTTCGGATGTCTGCCAACGAGGGATTCCATACAGTGCGCCGCTCCGTCACCGCATCAGTCGTCGTCGCCGTGTCCGCCATCGTGATGCTGAGCGCATGCAGCGGCGGAGAACCGGGGGATTCCGAGACGGCCTCGGAGGACTCAGGACAATCGGTGACCACACCCGATGGCGCCGAACTCCCCCCGATCGAACCGATCGATGCGTGCGCCCTGGCCTCGGACGACGATGTGGCCGCTGTCGGTGGTGCTGGGTCTGGGACGCCGACTGACCGACCGAACCCGCCCGACGTGCAGTGGGACTCCTGCAGTTGGGGAGAGATCACCGATCCCAATCCGGTGGTCATCGTCCAGGTGCAACAGAGCGGTCCCGACGCCCCGGTCGACGCACTCGGCATCCTGCTGGGCGCCGGTGAGTCACGAGAGCGACCGGCAACCGCCGTGGCCAACGTTCCCGATGGGCGGCTCTACGAGATCGCAATCCTCGGCGGTGGAGCAGGCGGCGGGGTCGGCAGGACGGTGGCGTTCAGACCGAACGCACAGACCCGGGTCGCGGTGTCGGTCACCGGTGAGGACGTCGACGTCGACGCGCTCGCAGCCCTCGCCGAGAAGGTCTCCAACAACCTCCCCTGACCCGAGCCCTCCCCGCCGAACTTGTACCGCTCGTTCGTTTCAGACGAACCAGACGTACAAGAACCGTTGTTGTACCGCTCGTTCGTTTCAGACGAACCAGACGTACAAGAACCGTTGTTGTACGGGCGGGGAGAGTCGCCGACGACCCGCCGGTAGGATCGGTCGAGACGCACTGGGTCACCGAACCCGACACCGTCGGAACGGGAGCAGCGTGACAGGGAGCAGCACCACCGAGCGATCGACACCGCAGGGGGGATCCGGTGGGTTCGACGCACTCGTCCGGGACTTCCCAGCCACCTACTTCGCAGCGACGATGTCGCTGGGTTCCGCCGCCGTCGGTGCAGGGCAACTCAAACTCAACGCGCTCGCAACGTCGCTCGCCGTGCTTGGGATCGTCGCCCTGGTGCTCACGAGCGCCATCATCTCGATCCGTGTGGTCCGCCACACCCGGCGAGTCGTCGAGGACCTGCAGCACCACGCCACAGCGTTCACACTCCTGACGACCGTCGCTGCGTTCAACATCACCGGCGGGGCGGCGATCATCGTCCTCGATCGGGTCGAGCTCGGCTGGATCTGCTGGACGATCGGTCTGGTGATGTGGCCGCCGCTGCTCTATGCAAGCCTGCTCAGCACGATCATCGAGCATCCCAAGCCGCGGATCGCCCAAGGCATCAACGGAACCTGGTTCCTGATGACGGTCTCGACGCAGGCAGTGGTGACCACCACCGCACTACTGCTGACACGCACCGGAACCAACCAAGGCCTCGAGCTGCTCACCATCGCCGGGTTCGGCCTGGGCATCGTCCTCTACCTGATCGTGATGACCCTGCTGTTCCTGAGGTGGGTCTTCACCGAGTCGACCCCCGACGAGGATGACCCACCGTCATGGATCGCAGCCGGTGCCATGGCGACCACGGCGCTCGCCGGGAGCCGGATCCTCTCCCTCGACGGGAGCTACCGACTGATCGACCGGCTCGCCCCCTTCATCGAGGGCCTGGTCATCGTCGGCTGGGCCAGTGCGACGTTCTGGCTCCCACTGATGGTTGCGATCCAGGTCTGGCGCCACGGCGTGCACCACCTGCCCTGGCGGTTCGTGCCGTCCATGTGGTCCATGGTGTTCCCGGTCGTCACCTACGGAGCAGCGACCTGGGCCATGGCTGACCAGACAGGTCTGTCGATCCTGGATCCGGTACCACCAGTGTTCTTTATGCTTGGGCTCACCGGGATCCTGTTGGCGGGATGGGGCACGGTACGGTCGATCGCCTCGACGCTACGCAACGGGTCCTGAACCAGAGAAGCGGTCGGTGCGTTCAGCCTGTAACACCCCGGACGTCACCGGAACTCGAGGCCCTCGTACTTGCCCGAACTGCGCCAGCGGTCGATGTAGGAGAAGAACGCCACCGGCCCCGCCGGGTAGCCGGCCACGTTGAGCAGCGCCTCCCGGCCGAGCGGCTGGCCCTCGTTGTTGTAGTAGCCGGGCGTGCACTCGGCGTTCCCCATGAACGATCCGGGATTGCGCTCGATGCCCTCGACCCACTCGCGCTCCGCCTCGGACGCCACCTCGACCTCCTCGGCGCCGACTTCGAGAGTGTGAGCCACCACCAGCGCGATGGTCGTGGCGGATTCGACCAGATTGTGCGTCACGTTGGAGATGAGGTTCGCTCCCTGCGCCAGACCGACGACGAACAGGTTTGGGAAACCGTGGACGTGGATCCCGTGCAGGCTCTGCATACCCTCAGCCCAGCGTTCACTGAGCGTCACGCCGTCACGGCCCACAGTCTCGTAACCCGCCCGACGGGCGTACCCCGTGCCCACCTCGAACCCGGAGGCGAACACGAGACAATCCAGTTCGTAGTGTTCCCCAGCCACCCACACACCTGTGGTGTCGATCCGCTCGACACCCTGCCCATCGGTGTCGACGAGGTGCACCGAATGACGGTTGTAGGCGTCGAGGTACTCGTCGTGGAAGCACGGGCGCTTGCAGAGCTGCCGGTACCACGGCTTCAGAACCTCGGCGACCTCTGGAGCGGACACGACGGCGTCGACCCGTGCCCTGATCTCCTCCATCTTCTCGTCGTCGCTGTCACCGAACGCCTTGGCGATCAACTCCGGGGTGAACTCACCTCCGGCGTTGACCTCCTCCACCACCCGGTCGCGGATGCGCTTGGCGATGTCGGTCCACCCGTCCTCGACCAGATCGACCTCAGCGAACTGACCGGTCTGCAGGGTGGCGAAGTTGACGAGCCACTCGCGCTGCCACCCGGGTCCGAGGTCGAACTCGTCCGGGTCGAGCGGACGATTGGCGCGCACGTCGATGGAACTGGGGGTGCGCTGGAACACGTACAACTCGCCAACATCCCGGGCGAGGACTGGGATGCACTGCACCGCTGTGGCGCCGGTGCCGATGATCCCGACCCGCTTGTCAGCGAGCCTGTCCATGGGGCTGCCATCAGGTGCACCCCCGGTGTAGGCGTAATCCCACCGGCTCGTGTGGAAGGTGTGTCCCTCGAACTCGTCGATGCCGGGGATCCCCGGGAGCTTCGGCCGGTTGAGCGGCCCAGTGCCCATGGCCACGAATCGAGCATGGAGCTCATCACCCCGATCGGTCGAGACGACCCATCGATGGGACACCTCGTCCCAACGAAGCCCGGTCACTCGTGTCGAGAACAGCGCGCGATCCAACAACCCGAACCGCTCAGCGATCCGCTCGGCGTGCGCGTGGATCTCGGGGGCTGACGTGTACTTCATCGACGGCAGGTACCCGGTCTCCTCCAACAGCGGCAGATAGACCATGGCGGCGGTGTCGCACATGGCGCCCGGATAGCGGTTCCAGTACCACGTGCCGCCGACGCCACCAGCAGCGTCCACGAGGCGAACGTCGGTGACCCCAGCTTCGGCGAGACGCGCTCCGACTGCGAGTCCGGCGAACCCGGCGCCGATGATCACGACGTCGAGTTCCTCGTTGATCGCCTCCCGCTCGGAAGGCTCGCTCCAGGGATCGTCGAGCAGGTTGGAGAACCGACCGGTCGGCTCCAGGTACTGCTCGTTGCCGTCCGGGCGAAGGCGCTTGTCCCGTTCGGCCCGGTATCGGGCGTGGAGCAGTTCCCTCTGTGCGTCGGTCAGGCTCGGGGTGGACACGCCCTCAGGCTACGCCACCGCCACCGGACCGGTGCCGAAGCGCCTCGCCCCGAGAGTTCAGCCAATCCTCACCAGAACGTCGATTATCCAATCCGTTGGCGTAGGGGCGTCGCTTACGATCGTTTGGTGCATCAGGCATGGGCACGGGCGACGACACAGCAACGGTGGAGCAGCGTGCGGCGTCGCACTGTCGTCGGGCGATTCCTCGCCGCCGCACTCGGGGCGGCCATGGCGGTTTCGGTAGTGGGGTGCATCCCACCGGACCCGGGTTCGGCCGATGTGCCTGCGCAGGGTCCGGGGACCGGTCGGACGTCATTCTCAGCAGCTGAGGTGTTGCGCCCGGCCTCGATGATCGCTGACGTCCCACCAACTGCGAACCTCGCAGCGGCAGTCACCAACCGTCCCTACGGCACAAATGTCGCCACGATGTTGAACGGCTACTTCGTCACGGCGTTCGCTCCGGACAGCGGGCTCGGTAGCGGCGGCTTCCTCGTCTACGACATCGCCGATCCACGCCGGCCCCGGCTGGTCCGTCGCGTCTACGAGCCGTTCGGGGCGACCAACAAGATCCGTGAAACCCACTCGCTCCCGGCGGCGTTGATCAATGGCCGACAGTTGCTCGCCGTCCAAGCAATCGATGGGGTGGAGCTCTGGGACTTCACCGACGTGCGCAACCCGGTGCCGTACTCCCGACTCCCGCTCTACGGCGTCAACCAAGGCGACTACTTCGACGCTGCATGGCAGCTCAGTTGGCAAGGCCGCTACCTCTACGTCGCCGGATCCAACCACGGCGTGTTCATCGTCGACACTGCCGATCCACAGCGACCACGCCTCGCCGATCGAGGGGGCGGCCGACCCAACCCCGTGCCCGTCGGTGAACTCGGGGGATTTCGAGTCGGCCCGCTCTTTGCGTTCGGCAACCGGATGGTGATCTCCTCGATGGACAATCAGGACGGGTTCGCCAATCTGGACCTGTCCGACCCGCTCAACCCGACGGTGGTCCGAACCAGTGGGAACGTGGAGAACTTCTACGCCAGCTGCTTCGACGGATCCCACCTGTTCCTCTCAGCCGACGACCGCGTTTCCGCATTCGCCGTCGAAGCTCCGAGCGGACCCGGCGGTGGGTCCATCACCCGACTCGGGAGTTCGTTCGTCCCCGGTCCCAAGTACTGTTCACGGCAGGACGACCTGCTCATCTCGGGCAACTCCGATCACGTCACGCTGCACGACACGACGGACCTGGGCCGGCTCGAGGAGGTCGGTCGGGCGTCCCTCGACGTGCTCCGCCCCGATCACGGTCAGGTGACGCCGCTCGGGAACGTCGTGTACGTCGGCAACGATCACGGGACGGGCAGCGGTTTCATCCCGATCTCCACCGAACCGGACCGTCGAGCCCCAGCGGTCCAGGCCACTGCGCCGTTCGACGGTGAGACCAACGTGAGCCCCCAGACCTCAATCGGCGTCACGTTCACCGACACGATCGCACTGGAGTCCGTGACGACGAGCAACGTGACGCTGGCGCCACTCGGAGGCGCAGCCGTTCCGGTCACGTTCAGTTCGTGGCTCAACACGCTCACGTTCAGCCCCCAGACTCCGCTGACTCCGGGCACCACCTACGAGGTCCGCATCGCAGCGGGCGGGGTACGCGACGTGAGCGGCAACCCGGTGACGTCGTTGGGATCGTGGCGGTTCTCGACCGGACCCGCCCTCTCAGCGCCGCTGTCGCTCAGTGCTGCGCCGGCGAGGACCGACACCGTGACACCGGTGCAGTTCACCACCGAACCGGGCGGCGAGCAGTACGTGTGGGACTTCGCTGACGGCACACCGTCGGTCACTACGACCGAGGCCGTCGTCACCCACAGCTTCACCACCCCCGGACACCGGCAGGTGACCGTTCGTCGGACCGACGCTGCGGGAACCCGATTCGCCTCGATCAACACCACCACCGTGCGACCCGGTCGCTGGGCGACTCCGCCGGTCGAGTCCTCGACCGTGGCAGTCGGTTCCGGAGCGGTCGGTGGCGGGGTGGCCTACGTCGTGAACCCCGAGAGCCGAACGGTCGCTGCGGTGACCATCGACACCGGGGCGGTCCAGTGGGAGACCGAGGTCGGCGACGACCCGGCCACGCTCACCGTCGACGGCGACGGCAGCATCTGGGTGACGATCTCGGGCACCGACGAGCTCGTCGCCCTCGCTCCGGACGGTTCGATCCGTCGCCGGATCCAGTTGGCCCACGGTTCCCGGCCGTACGGCATCGCCGCCATCCCGGGGGACGCAGCGGTGGCGGTGACCACGTCCGGACGACCGGCGCTCAGCGTGATCGACACCGTCGACGGCACTGTCCGCTCGGCCACCAGTCTCTCCGGGGACCCCCGGGGCGTGGCCGTGAGCGGCGACGGCAATGAGATCTGGGTGAGCCGGTTCCGTCCCGTACCGGACCCGGCGACCCCACAGGCCCCGGCGCCGGCACGCGTCTGGCGGGCCACACTCGCTGCGGACAACTCGATCGTCGGCACCGCACCGATCGACCTGCCGGTCGACACCACG
>Ga0194128_10009210_pt1 | contig 12183 bp, 5 predicted proteins | sample TA2KigCa65mmetaG_FD_148650 | JGI IMG/M metagenome (GOLD analysis project Ga0194128, IMG submission 148650) | Freshwater microbial communities from Lake Tanganyika, Tanzania - TA2015037 Kigoma Deep Cast 65m | ecosystem: Environmental > Aquatic > Freshwater > Lake | place: Tanzania: Lake...
CGGCCCCGCCCTTCTCTGCCAGAACCTTCGTGATCGCAGCCGTCAGCGTCGTCTTCCCATGGTCGACGTGACCGATCGTCCCGATGTTGCAGTGCGGCTTCGTCCGCTCGAATTTCGCCTTCGCCATTCTTCTTCTCCCGGGTTCGCTTCAGCTCAGGTCAGGCCATCTTGGCGCGGACTTCGTCCGCGACCGCCTGGGGGACCTGCTCGTAGTGGTCGAAATGCATCGTGTAGGTGGCGCGTCCCTGGCTCATGGAGCGCAGGTTGTTGACGTAGCCGAACATGTTGGCGAGCGGCACCATCGCCGCGACGACGCGCGCATTGCCGCGCTGATCCATGCCGGTGATCTGGCCGCGCCTGGAGTTCAGGTCGCCGATGACATCGCCGGTATAGTCCTCAGGCGTCACCACCTCGACCCGCATGACCGGCTCGAGCAGCTTCGGCCCGGCCTTCGCCATGCCTTCCTTGAAGGCGGCACGGGACGCGATCTCGAAAGCGAGCGCCGAGGAGTCGACGTCGTGATAGGCGCCGTCGATGAGCTGGATCTTGTAGTCGATGGTCGGAAAGCCGGCGATCGGGCCGACATCGCGGGCCGACTCGAGGCCCTTGGTCACGCCCGGAATATATTCCTTTGGTACCGAGCCGCCGGTGATCTTGTTCTCGAAGGCGTAGCCGAAGCCTGGCGCCTGCGGCTCGAACACGAGCTTGACGCGCGCGAACTGGCCGGTGCCGCCCGACTGCTTCTTGTGGGTGTAGTCGATGTCGGTCTTCTTGGTGATAGTCTCGCGGTACGCCACCTGAGGCGCACCGACATTGGCCTCGACCTTGAACTCGCGGCGCATGCGGTCGACGATGATCTCCAGGTGGAGCTCGCCCATCCCCTTGATGATGGTCTGGCCCGACTCATTGTCGCTGGACACGCGGAAGGACGGGTCTTCCTGCGCCAGACGGTTGAGCGCGACGCCCATCTTTTCCTGGTCGCCCTTGGTCTTGGGCTCGACCGCGACCTCGATGACGGGGTCCGGGAACTCCATCCGCTCGAGCACGACCGGCTTGGTCGGATCGCAGAGCGTGTCACCGGTCGTGGTGGATTTGAGACCCGCCAGCGCGACGATGTCGCCGGCACGCGCTTCCTTGATGTCCTCGCGGTGGTTCGCATGCATCTGCAGCATGCGGCCGATGCGCTCGCGGTTGTCCTTGACCGAGTTCAGCACCGAGCTGCCGGCCTCGAGCACACCCGAGTAGATGCGAACGAAGGTGAGCGAGCCGACGAAGGGATCGGTCATGATCTTGAACGCGAGTCCGGAGAACGGCTCGCTGTCGTCGCTCTTTCGAGTCATCTCCTCGTCGGAGTCGGGCTTCATGCCCTTGACGGCCGGCACGTCGAGCGGCGACGGCAGGTAGTCGACCACGGCATCGAGCAGCGGCTGGATGCCCTTGTTCTTGAAGGACGCCCCGCAGAGGACCGGAACGAAGCTCGAGGTGAGCACGCCCTTGCGGATACAGGCGATCAGGGTCTCGCGCGAAGGCTCCTTGCCTTCGAGATAGGCTTCCATCGCGACATCATCCATCTCGACCGCGGTCTCGACGAGCTTGGCCCGGAACTCGTCAGCCTGCGCTCTCATCTCCGCCGGGATCTCCTCCTCGACGAACTCGGCGCCGAGGCTCTCGTCCTTCCAGCGGATGCTCTTCATCTTGAGAAGGTCGACGAGGCCCGAATAGTCGGACTCGACGCCGACCGGCAGCTGCGTCACCAGGGGACGCGCGCCGAGGCGATCGATCATCATCTGCACGCAGCGATGGAAGTCCGCGCCGATGCGGTCCATCTTGTTGACGAAGCAGATGCGCGGAACGTTGTACTTGTCGGCTTGGCGCCAGACCGTCTCGGACTGCGGCTCGACGCCGGCGACCGAGTCGAAGACGGTGACGGCGCCGTCGAGGACGCGGAGCGAGCGCTCGACCTCGATGGTGAAGTCGACGTGGCCGGGCGTGTCGATGATGTTGATGCGGTGGTCGCGCCAGAAGGTCGTCGTCGCGGCCGAGGTGATGGTGATGCCGCGCTCCTGCTCCTGCTCCATCCAGTCCATCGTCGCGGTGCCCTCATGCACCTCGCCGATCTTGTAGGATCGGCCGGTGTAATAGAGGATTCGCTCCGTGGTCGTGGTCTTGCCGGCATCGATGTGAGCCATGATGCCGATGTTGCGGTAGCGCTCGAGCGGGGTGGTGCGGGGCATCTGAAACTTACCAGCGGTAATGCGAGAAGGCCTTGTTGGCCTCGGCCATGCGATGCGTGTCCTCGCGCTTCTTCACCGCCGTGCCGCGGTTGTTGAAGGCGTCGAGCAGCTCGCCGGAGAGACGATCGGTCATCGTGTTCTCCGATCGCTTGCGCGCGGAGTCGATGATCCAACGGAGCGCCAGCGCCTGAGCGCGATCGGGACGGACCTCGACCGGCACCTGGTAGGTTGCGCCGCCGACGCGGCGGGAACGCACCTCGAGGGCGGGCTTCACGTTGGACAGCGCGTCATGGAAGACCCGCATCGGGTCCTGGCCGGAACGCTTCTGGATGCGATCGAACGCGCCGTAGACGATGCCTTCGGCGGCCGACTTCTTGCCGTCGTACATCAGCACATTCATGAACTTCGCGACGACCCGATCGCCGTACTTGGCATCGGGGATGATCTCTCGCCTCTCGGCTGCACGGCGTCGGGACATGGGCGCTCCTTACTTCGGCCGCTTGGCGCCGTATTTGGACCGGCGCTGACGGCGATCCTTGACGCCCTGGGTGTCGAGAGTGCCGCGGATGATGTGATAGCGGACGCCGGGAAGGTCCTTCACGCGACCGCCTCGGATCATGACCACCGAGTGCTCCTGGAGGTTATGACCTTCGCCGGGAATGTAGGTCACGACCTCATAGCCGTTGGTCAGGCGCACCTTCGCTACCTTGCGCAGCGCCGAGTTCGGCTTCTTCGGGGTCGTCGTATAGACGCGGGTGCAGACGCCGCGCTTCTGCGGGCAGGCCTGCAGCGCCGGCACCTTGTTGCGCGACCGCGGCGCCTTGCGCCCCTGGGCGATCAGCTGGTTGATGGTGGGCATATCCGCAATCGACTCCTGAGATCTTTCGTGATCCGCCGACGAACGAGCCAACGACTGTATTGCAGGCGACGCACGGACGCGCGCAAAGCGCGTCGCGGCAACCCGCGTATCCACCGGACAGTGACCCGCCGGAAAACAAAAAGGACGTCATGGTGGACGTCTGCGCCCAGAAACCGCGTCTCGGTTGAACTCCGACCGCCGGCTCCCGTGTCGAGCGCGCCGAGAGATACGCGCCTGCCCAAGGGGCGTCAAGCGCTATCCTGCCGCGCTTTCTCGCAAGTTTCGGAGAGGAATCCCGGCCGATTTCAGGCGCTTAAACACGCATCCGAAATCGGCCGGGTGACCCCCTACAGCTAGTGCGTCAACCGACCGCAGCCTCAATCGGCAGCGGTCTGCTCCTCCAACGCCGGCTGACCCTGCTCGCCGGCGATGGCGCGGTCGCGATCGGCGGCGATCTTCTTCAGGCGATTCATCACGCTGCCGGTGCCTGCCGGGATGAGACGGCCGACGATGACGTTCTCCTTGAGGCCGTCGAGCGTGTCCTCCTTGCCCGAGACAGAGGCCTCGGTGAGCACGCGCGTGGTCTCCTGGAAGGAGGCCGCGGAGATGAAGGACCGCGTCTGCAGCGAGGCCTTGGTGATGCCCTGCAGCACCGGCCTTGCCGCCGACGGCTTCAGGTCCTGGGCCAGGGTCTTAGCGTTCTCGACATCGAACTCCGAGCGATTGATCTGCTCGCCCACCAGGAAGGTGGTCTCGCCCGGGTCCATGACCTCGACCTTTTGCAGCATCTGGCGAACGATCACCTCGATGTGCTTGTCGTTGATCTTCACGCCCTGGAGCCGATAGACCTCTTGGATCTCGTTGATGAGGTAGGAGGCGAGCGCCTCCACGCCCATGATCGCCAGAATGTCGTGCGGCACCGGGTTGCCGTCCATGAGGTTCTCGCCCTTCTGGACGAAGTCGCCCTCGTGCACGGCAATGTGCTTGCCCTTCGGGATCAGGTACTCCTTCGGCGGCTCGGACTCGTCGGCCGGACGCACCAGGATGCGTCGCTTGGTCTTGTAGTCCTTGCCGAACTCGACCCGCCCGTCGATCTCGCTGATGATCGCGAAGTCCTTGGGCTTGCGCGCCTCGAAGAGCTCGGCAACGCGCGGCAGGCCGCCGGTGATGTCGCGGGTCTTCGACGATTCGCGCGGAATGCGCGCGACCACGTCGCCCGCCTTGATGTGCGCCCCATTCTCGACCGAAAGGATCGCGTCCACCGGCAGGTAGTAGCGGGCCTCGAGGCCGGTCGGCAGCATGATCGGCTCTCCCTTCGGCGTGTGCAGCTGGATGCGCGGACGGAGGTCCGAGCCCCGTGGCTGCTGTTTCCAGTCGATCACCACCTTGTTCGAGATGCCGGTCGCCTCGTCGATCACCTCGCGCATCGAGATGCCCTCGGAGAGATCGACGTAGCGGGCAATGCCTTCGCGCTCGGTGATGATCGGCAGGGTGTAGGGGTCCCACTCGGCGATGCGCTGGCCGCGCTTCACCTGCTGGCCCTCGTCGGCCAGCAGCTTGGCGCCGTAAGGCACGCGGTGGCGAGCCTTCTCGCGGCCGTTCTCGTCGACCAGCACCAGCTCGGTGTTGCGGCCCATGACGACCGGCACCTTCTGGCTGTTGATGACGACGTTGCGGTTCGAGACCTTGACCGTGGCGTCGAGCGAGGCCTCGACCGAGGACTGCTCGGCGCCGCGCTGGACCGCGCCGCCGATGTGGAAGGTCCGCATGGTGAGCTGCGTGCCCGGCTCGCCGATCGACTGGGCGGCGATGACGCCGACCGCCTCGCCGACATTGACGAGCGTGCCGCGCGCGAGATCGCGGCCATAGCACTTGGCGCAGACGCCGATCTTGCTCTCGCAGGTCAGCACCGAGCGGATGCGCACCGAGTCGATGCCGGCCCGTTCGATCGCCTCGCAGGCCTCCTCCTCGATGATGTCGCCCTGGGCCACCAGCGTCTTGCCGGTCATCGGATCGGTGACATCGTCGACCGCGGTGCGGCCGAGGATGCGCTCGCCGAGCGGCGAGATGACCTCGCCGCCATCCATGACCGCGCGGATCGAGAGCCCGCCCGTGGTGTTGCAGTCATCCTCGTAGATGATGCAGTCCTGGGCGACGTCGACTAGGCGGCGGGTGAGATAGCCCGAGTTCGCCGTCTTAAGCGCGGTATCGGCCAGGCCTTTGCGGGCGCCGTGGGTCGAGTTGAAGTACTCGAGCACCGTCAGGCCTTCCTTGAAGTTCGAGATGATCGGCGTCTCGATGATCTCGCCCGACGGCTTGGCCATCAGGCCGCGCATACCGGCGAGCTGCTTGATCTGCGCGGGCGAGCCGCGGGCGCCCGAATGCGCCATCATCCAGACCGAGTTGACGTTCCGGCCCCGCGTTCCCTTGGTGTCGGACATCCCCTTCATCATGTGCTCGGCGACCTTGTCGGTGGCTCCCGACCAGACGTCGATCACCTTGTTGTACTTCTCGCCCTGGGTGATCAGGCCGTCGAGATACTGCTGCTCGTACTCCTTCACCTTGGCCTGGGCCTCGTTGATGATCGCCGACTTCGAGGACGGGATCACCAGATCGTCCTTGCCGAAGGAGATGCCGGCTTCGCAGGCGTGCTTGAAGCCGAGCGCCATCATGCGGTCGGCGAAGATCACCGTCTCCTTCTGGCCGCAATGGCGGTAGACGACGTCGATGATCTGCGAGACCTCCTTCTTGGTCAGGAGGCGGTTGATCAGCGTAAACGGAACCGCCGCCGAGCGCGGCAGGATCTCGTAGAGCTTCATGCGGCCGGGCGTGGTGTCGACGCGGACGGTCTCGGTCTCGCCCTTGGCGTTCACGATCTTGATCCGCGCCTTGACCTTCGAGTGGAAGGTTACGGATTTAGAGGCCAAAGCATGCTCGATCTCGCCGATCGAGCCGAAGGCCATGCCTTCGCCGGGCTCGCCGTCATTCTCGAGCGAGAGGTAGTAGAGGCCGAGAATGATGTCCTGCGAGGGAACGATGATCGGCTTGCCGTTGGCGGGCAAGAGGATGTTGTTCGTGCTCATCATGAGCACGCGCGCCTCAAGCTGCGCCTCCAGCGACAACGGCACATGCACGGCCATCTGGTCGCCGTCGAAGTCGGCGTTGAAGGCGGTGCAGACCAGCGGGTGCAGCTGGATCGCCTTGCCTTCGATCAGCACCGGCTCGAAGGCCTGGATGCCGAGGCGATGCAGCGTCGGCGCGCGGTTCAGCAGGACCGGATGCTCGCGGATCACCTCCTCGAGGATGTCCCAGACCTCCGGGCGCTCCTTTTCGACCATGCGCTTGGCGGCCTTGATCGTCGACGCCATGCCGTAGAGCTCGAGCTTCGAGTAGATGAACGGCTTGAACAGCTCGAGCGCCATCTTCTTCGGCAGGCCGCACTGATGCAGCTTGAGCTCCGGGCCGACGACGATGACCGAGCGGCCGGAGTAGTCGACGCGCTTGCCGAGCAGGTTCTGGCGGAAGCGGCCCTGCTTGCCCTTCAGCATGTCGCTGAGCGACTTGAGCGGACGCTTGTTGGCGCCGGTTATGACGCGGCCGCGGCGACCGTTGTCGAACAGCGCGTCGACGGCCTCCTGCAGCATGCGCTTCTCGTTGCGCACGATGATGTCGGGTGCCTTGAGCTCGATCAGCCGCTTCAGACGGTTGTTGCGGTTGATCACGCGCCGGTACAGATCGTTGAGGTCCGAGGTGGCGAAGCGGCCGCCGTCCAGCGGCACCAGCGGCCGCAGCTCGGGCGGGATCACCGGGATGACCTCGAGGATCATCCATTCGGGCTTGGAGCCGGATTCGAGGAAGGCTTCGACCAGCTTGAGCCGCTTGACCAGCTTCTTGCGGCGGGCCTCGGAGGTCGTCTCCTTGAGCTCGATCCGCATCTTGTCGCGCTCGGCTTCGAGATCGATGCGCTCTAGCATCTTGCGCAACGCCTCGGCGCCGATCCCGGCCTCGAACTGGTCGCCGAAATCCTCCTGGGCGCGGATGAAATCCTCCTCGCCCAAAAGCTGATGCATCTTGAGCGAGGTCAGGCCCGGCTCGGTAACGACGTAGTTCTCGAAGTAGAGCACGCGCTCGAGATCCTTCAGCGTCATGTCGAGCAGGAGGCCGATGCGGCTCGGCAGCGACTTCAGGAACCAGATATGGGCCACAGGCGAAGCGAGCTCGATATGGCCCATACGCTCGCGTCGGACCTTGGTCAGCGTGACCTCGACGCCGCACTTCTCGCAGGTGATGCCGCGGTACTTCATGCGCTTGTACTTGCCGCACAAGCACTCGTAGTCCTTGATCGGACCGAAGATGCGCGCGCAGAACAGGCCGTCGCGCTCCGGCTTGAAAGTGCGGTAGTTGATCGTCTCGGGCTTCTTGATCTCGCCGAACGACCAGGAGCGGATCCGTTCCGGGCTCGCGATCGCGATGCGGATCGAATCGAAGCTCTGCGGGCTCTTGACCTGACCGAAGACGTTCATCAGCTCGTTCATATCGTCACTCCTCGGAAGCGTTCGGGCTTCGCGATCAATCCGATCAATAGCTGCGCTGCTTGAGCTCGACATTGAGCCCGAGCGAGTGCAGCTCCTTCACAAGCACATTGAAGGACTCGGGGATGCCGGCCTCGAAGTTGTCGTCGCCGCGGACGATCGCCTCGTAGACCTTGGTGCGGCCGGACACGTCGTCCGACTTGACCGTGAGCATCTCCTGCAGCGTGTAGGCGGCTCCGTAGGCCTCGAGAGCCCAGACCTCCATCTCGCCGAAGCGCTGGCCGCCGAACTGCGCCTTGCCGCCCAACGGCTGCTGGGTGACCAAGCTGTAGGGGCCGATCGAGCGCGCGTGGATCTTGTCGTCGACCAGGTGGTGCAACTTCAGCATATAGATGTAGCCGACGGTCACCTGGCGGTCGAAGGTCTCGCCGGTGCGGCCGTCGGTCAGCGTCACCTGGCCGGTGCCTTCCATGCCCGCCTGCTTCAGCATCTCGACGATATCGTCCTCGCGGGCGCCGTCGAACACCGGCGAGGCGACCGGGATACCGCCTTTGACGTTGCCGGCGAGCTCGACGATCTCCTCGTCGGAGAGGTCGGCGATGTCCGACTTGTAGGCTTCGGTCCCGTAGACGCCCTTGAGCGTGTCGCGGAGCGACTTGACCTGCGTTTTGGACGCGGCCTTGTCCTTCCCCTTCTCGTAGAGTCGGTCGAGGATCTCGGCGACCTGGCGGCCGAGACCGGCCGAGGCCCAGCCGAGATGTGTCTCGAGAATCTGGCCGACATTCATGCGGCTCGGCACGCCGAGCGGGTTCAGCACCAGGTCAACGGAAGTCCCGTCCGCCAGGTGCGGCATGTCCTCGATCGGCACGATGCGCGAGATCACGCCCTTGTTGCCGTGGCGCCCGGCCATCTTGTCGCCGGGCTGCAGCTTGCGCTTCACTGCGACGAAGACCTTGACCATCTTCATCACGCCGGGCGGCAGCTCGTCGCCGCGCTGCAGCTTTTCGACCTTGCTTTCGAAGCGCTCCTCGAGCCGCTTCACCGACTCGTCGTACTGGCCCTTCAGCGCTTCTACGTCGTCCATGGTGCCATCGTCTTGGACGACGATGTGCTTCCACTGGCCGGGCGTGAACTCGGCGAGAAGAGCCTCGGTCACCGGCTGACCCGTCTTCATGCCCTTCGGGCCCGCGGTCACCTTCTTGCCCATGATGAGATCCTTCATGCGGGCCGAGAAGCTCCGCTCGAGGATCGCCTTTTCGTCATCGCGGTCCTTGGCCAGACGCTCGATCTCGGCGCGCTCGATCGCGAGCGCGCGCTCGTCCTTGTCGACGCCGCGGCGCGAGAACACGCGCACCTCGACGACTGTGCCGGACACGCCCGGCGGCACCTTGAGCGAGGTGTCGCGGACGTCGGAGGCCTTCTCGCCGAAGATGGCGCGAAGCAGCTTCTCTTCCGGCGTCATCGGCGACTCACCCTTCGGCGTCACCTTGCCGACCAGGATGTCGCCCGGCTTCACCTCGGCGCCGATGTAGACGATTCCGGCCTCGTCGAGGTTCTTCAACGCCTCTTCGCCGACATTCGGGATGTCGCGCGTGATCTCTTCCTGGCCGAGCTTGGTGTCGCGCGCCATCACCTCGAATTCCTCGATGTGGATCGAGGTGAAGACGTCGTCGCGGACGATGCGCTCAGAGATGAGGATCGAATCCTCGTAGTTGTAGCCGTTCCACGGCATGAACGCGACGAGTGCGTTGCGGCCGAGGGCGAGCTCACCCAGCTCGGTCGAAGGGCCGTCGGCGATGATGTCGCCGGCCTTGACCACGTCGCCGACCTTCACCAGCGGGCGCTGGTTGATGCAGGTGTTCTGGTTCGAGCGCTGGAACTTGAGCAGGTTGTAGATGTCGACGCCGGGCGCCGCGGCCGAGGCTTCCTCGGTCGCGCGCACGACGATACGCGTTGCGTCGATCTGGTCGATCACGCCCGAGCGGCGGGCGACGATGGTCACGCCGGAGTCGCGCGCGACCGTGCCCTCCATGCCGGTGCCGACGATCGGTGCCTCAGCGCGAATCAATGGCACCGCCTGGCGCTGCATGTTCGAGCCCATCAGCGCCCGGTTGGCGTCGTCGTTTTCGAGAAACGGAATCAACGCCGCGGCGACGGAGACGAGCTGCTTCGGCGAGACGTCGATGAGGTCGATGTTCTCCGGCCGCGCCATGCCGAAGTCGCCGGCGCGACGCACCGAGATCAGGTCGGACACGAAGTGACCCTTCTCATCGAGCTCGGCGTTCGCCTGCGCGACCGTGTACTTCCCCTCCTCCATCGCCGAAAGGTAGACGACCTCGTCGGTCACCTTGCCCTTCTCGACCTTGCGGTAGGGGCTCTCGATGAAGCCGTACTGATTCACCCGCGCGTAAGTCGCGAGCGAGTTGATCAGGCCGATATTCGGGCCTTCCGGCGTCTCGATCGGGCAGATACGGCCGTAATGCGTCGGGTGCACGTCGCGCACCTCGAAGCCGGCGCGTTCGCGCGTCAGGCCGCCCGGTCCCAGCGCCGAAAGGCGACGCTTGTGCGTGATCTCCGAAAGCGGGTTGGTCTGGTCCATGAACTGGGAGAGCTGCGAGGAGCCGAAGAACTCGCGCACCGCCGCCGCCGCCGGCTTGGCGTTGATCAGGTCGTGCGGCATGACCGTGTCGATCTCGACCGAGCTCATGCGCTCGCGGATCGCACGCTCCATGCGCAGGAGGCCGAGGCGATACTGGTTCTCCATGAGCTCGCCGACCGAGCGCACCCGGCGGTTGCCGAGATGGTCGATGTCGTCGATCTCGCCGCGGCCGTCCTTGAGGCCGACGAGGACCTTGAGGATCTCTAGGATGTCCTCGCGACGCAGCGTGCGCATCGTGTCCACGGTGGTCATGCCGAGGCGCGCGTTCATCTTGACGCGGCCGACCGCGGAGAGGTCGTAGCGGTCCGGATCGAAGAACAGGCCGTGGAACAGCACCTTCGCCGAGTCGAGGGTCGGCGGCTCGCCCGGGCGCATGACGCGATAGATGTCGGTCAGCGCTTCCTCGCGATTGGTGTTGCGATCGGCAGCCAAGGTGTTGCGGATGTATGGCCCGACGTTCTGGTGGTCGATCGCCAGCGTCGGCAGCTTGTCGATATCGGCCTCGGCCAGCTTCTTCAGAAGCTGCTCGCCGATCTCGTCGCCCGCCTCGGCGTAAACCTCGCCGGTGTCCTCGTTGATGAGGTCGGAAGCGATGTAGCGGCCGACGAGGTCCTCGTTCGAGACGAAGATCTCCTTCAGGCCCTCGCTCTGCAGCTTCTTGCCGACGCGCGGCGTCAACTTGGTGCCGGCCTCGGCGACGACGTTGCCCGTCGCCGCGTCCACCAGATCGGTGGTGATCTTGACGCCCTTCATGCGCTCCGGATCGAAGCCGGTCTTCCAGCCTTTGCCCGAACGCTTGTAGGTGATGGTGGCGTAGAACGCCGCGAGGATCTCCTCGGCGGTCATGCCGCCGAAACGCTCCTCGTCGTCGCTGAGGCCTTCGCCGCGCGAGGCCCGGCTGCGCAGCACGTCCTCGGTCTTGGCGCCATAGAGCGCGAGCAGAAGCGTCGTCGCCGGCAGCTTGCGGCGGCGATCGATGCGGACATAGACGAGATCCTTGGCGTCGAACTCGAAGTCGAGCCAAGAGCCGCGATAGGGAATGACGCGAGCGGCGAACAGGTACTTGCCTGAGGAATGGGTCTTGCCCTTGTCGTGGTCGAAGAACACGCCGGGCGAGCGGTGCATCTGCGAGACGATGACGCGTTCGGTGCCGTTGATGATGAAGGTGCCGTTCGCGGTCATGAGCGGCATGTCGCCCATGTAGACGTCCTGCTCCTTGATATCGCGGATCGAGCGGAGCGCGGTCTCCTCCTCGACGTCCCAGACGACGAGGCGCAGCGTCACCTTGAGCGGCGCCGCGAAGGTCATGCCGCGCTGCTGGCACTCCTCGACATCGTATTTAGGCACTTCGAGCTCGTAGCGGACGAACTCGAGCTGCGCGCGCTCCGAGAAGTCGCGGATCGGGAAGACGGACTTGAAGACTTCCTGCAAGCCGAGATTGGCCCGCATCTCCGGCGGCACGTTCATCTGCAGGAAGCTGTCGTAGGAGCTCTTCTGCACCTCGATGAGGTTGGGCATGGGCGCCACCTCGTTGATGCGACCGAAGCTCTTGCGAACGCGCTTCCGACCAGTGAAGGACTTCGCCATCTCGCTACCCTTTCCTCTGGCGCCTCAGGGACGCCGCAACAGACGACGGGGCCAAGGGCGCACGGAAACCTCCGTGCGCCCCCTCCCCTTCAAGACGAACGACAATTCGACAGGACCAGGCGTCCTTACTTGATCTCGACCTTGGCGCCGTTGTCCTCGAGGACCTTCTTGATCTTCGCCGCCTCCTCCTTGTTCACGCCCTCCTTGACGGTCTTGGGCGCTCCCTCGACGAGGTCCTTGGCTTCCTTTAGGCCAAGCCCGGTGATCGCGCGGACCTCCTTGATCACGTTGATCTTCTTGTCGCCAGCCGCG
>Ga0194128_10009216_pt1 | contig 12180 bp, 8 predicted proteins | sample TA2KigCa65mmetaG_FD_148650 | JGI IMG/M metagenome (GOLD analysis project Ga0194128, IMG submission 148650) | Freshwater microbial communities from Lake Tanganyika, Tanzania - TA2015037 Kigoma Deep Cast 65m | ecosystem: Environmental > Aquatic > Freshwater > Lake | place: Tanzania: Lake...
TAACAGGCCTATCACTGAATAGGCTGAGTGCTCCAAGCGAGGGTATTTCTGCATAAGCCCTACAAAATACTGGGCGACAAACCGCATGGCGAGAATCCCAATAAACACCCCCGCATACAGGAGTATGAGAGCGGCCTTTTGCTGTTCGGCACTAGCCCTAGGTCCAGGATCCGCATAGGCAACCGCCACCAATACATTGTCCACCGAGAAAGCCAAATCCATAAGCTCGATACTGATCACAGTCCACCAAAATCCCTTCATCGCTAAAATTCCAGTCTTCATGGGAGGTGGTGCAGAAAGATCATAGTTTTCCACTATGCTCTCCGTTCTTCTAGCCGAGGTTTTGGCAAAGTGTTGGTAAGCCAGGTAAAGGAGATATGCCCCACCAATCGGTTTGATCCACCAAATGTGCAACATCCAACCAGCCAACAGCAAACACAAGCCCCGAAAAACATAGGCTCCGATCAATCCGTATTTTAACGCTTTTCCTCGCTGTTCGGGTGGCAAACGCATGACCATGCTGGCCAATACCGCTGCATTATCCACCGAAACCAAGGTTTCCAAAAGCACCAAATTGCCGACAATCAGTGCAGCCTTGGGTAGAGGAATTCCCCAAAATTCTATCATCAAAGAGTCAATTATTTAAAATAGTCCTTTTTCAAAATCAATGGCGAAGCAGTTGCATCGTCATCATACCCTTCGATCCTTCCAGCATCATGGTGTAAACCCCTTGAGGCCAAAGACTCGAGTTCACGATGCTGGTGAAACCTTCGGAAATATTCCAACGCTCACGATGCATAATCTGGCCCAAACTATTCAAAATAGTTATGCAGCGTGGGTCGGATGCAGTACAAATCCAACGAATATGCAATTGGTTTCCAAAAGGATTATTCGCTTGCAAACAGTTGGGCATGTTGGATGATTCTGGAATTCCTGTAACAAAGAACATAAACGGCGGACTTGACACGGAACTGCATGAATCCGTGCTGTAAATCACGGTGTAGGATCCACTTACAATGGGACGAATTGCCCGTCCTGTATCTGCAGGGAGTAGATTCCCGTTATGGAACCATGCGTAACGATTACCCTGATAATATGACCATAACGAATCACTACTATACTGCCTTATTTCCGAAGGAGGTTGGGCCACAACCCGCAGATTAAAGGAATCCCTCAAGAGACATCCCCCATCATTCACCGTGTATTGAATACGATGAATACCGGGGCCGGCTTGAGCAGGATTGAAGATACCAAAACTAACCCCCGGTCCAATGTACTGACCACCACCTGGAATTGCATTATTCAAAATCCAATTGGGATCTCCCGTACAAAAAGGCGTTGGAATCGAAAAGCTGACGGTTCCTGGTTGAGTTACCACGAGGTTACGCCATAGGGTATCCCTGCAACCTAAGCTATCCCCATAGGTGTAACCAATCCTATGCGTTCCTGCTCCTATCACTCTCAGATTAAGGATGGAACCCGTCACCCCGTTACCCACATATTGCCCCCCACTGGGCAATCCACCAATCAGAGCTAGACTGTCCTGGCTGAGACAAACCGGAAGGGGCTGTGGAAAGGAAATAACGGGAAGCGCCCTTACCCGCACAGCCACAGAGTCCAAACCCGTACAACCCCGAGCATCCGTAAAGGAGTAACGAAGAACATGCAAGCCAATTCCAGCACTTTGTGCATTGAATAAATTCCCCTGAACCCCTGGGCCCGAGAATTGACCTCCCGCGGGGTTAGCTACCAAAAGAATGGAAGGCTGGTTACGACATAGTTCCGCGGGAGCTGTGAGGCTTACCACAGGTGTTGGCCATACCCTAAGCCAAGCTGTGTCCCTACTCAAACAACCCTGCAAAGTGTACTCAATGGGATGACGCCCTACCCCTGCCAACGATGGATTGAACCAACCATTGCTATCCACTCCCAATCCAGAATATTGACCTCCCCTCGGATATCCCCCGGAAAGCAACTGGGGCCTAGACTCCAAACATCGGTCATTTAGGGTATCAAAAACGGCCACTTGGTTGGGTAGCACCCGAACCGCACCTGCGCGGGTCAAGGTGTCGGAACCAGCTGAATTGGACACGATCAGTGTAACCGAATAGACACCAGCACTATCGTAACGAACAGGCAACGGAATCTGGTTGGTATCCAGGGAAGGCACCCCTCCTGGGAATGACCAGCGCCAACGATTTGGACGAAACAGGCTGGTATCCGAGAATTGAAGACTTCCTCCGGGGCAGACTGTATCACCGCTATTGATGAAACCGGCAGCTGGAACAACATCCGGCGGGGTGCATACCGGAGAACTTAATAAACTATTTCGCCTTGGCGAATTTTGCAAGACCGTCCACATCCTTGCTACTTGGTTAGTCGTAAACAAATTCATGCATGCATCGTTGGTATAATCCATATAATTCTGGACCATATCCAATCCTCCACATGAAGCGTGCGTCAAAGGGCAACCGTAATTGGCTGCATCCGATGGCGGAGTATCGGCGCAATAATCCGTCGCCGAACAGTTGAACCCATCACCCCATATATGTTTGAGGCCCAACGCATGTCCTACCTCATGGGTAGCGGTTCGGCCCAAGTTATACGGGCCTGAAAATGGATTATGGGGAGGCCTACCCACACTTGAATACAACAGGACAATGCCGTCGGTATTGGCATTGGTCCCCCCACTCAATCCTGGTAAACCACTACCGGTTGGAAACTGGGCATAACCCAGAATACTTCCGCTGAGATTGGCAATCCAAATGTTATAGTATAAGTTTGGATTCCAGCGGGTAGCTGGTTTAACAGTCGAATTGAAGGTATTGGTGGTCCATGTGGCCTGCTGTTGGAAACGATGGCGAATAATTCCTGTGGTGTTTTGCCCCAAAGTATCCCTGCGGGCCAGACAAAATTCGATGTTAGGGTAACCTGCCACGCCGACAAATCCCGCAGGGGTATTCACCGTATCGGCATTGAGGCGACGAAAATCTTCGTTCAAGACCTGGATTTGGGAAATAACTTGCTGATCCGAAATGTTCCAAACATCCGTTTCGTTTTGGTAAATAATATGAACGACAACAGGTATGGTATAAATAATTTCAGGAGATTCCAATGCACGACCTTGTGAAAAGCCGCCTTGTCTGCGGGCCTTGGTTTCTGCTTGCTTGGTTGCCATCCATTCTTCAAATGCCTCATCGGTTTCCGGCCATTCTCCCCTACTTCGCATAGCATTCATCATATCAACCGTGGCACAGCGAACAAACCCTTCGGGGGATGTTGCTCGTTGCTTGGCAGATTGAAGCCCTTGACTCCAAGCAGGTTGCAACCATCCCAAAATCATAACCAAGACACAAAGGCCCAACAAACACGAAGAATAAAACCATCGACCGTTAGACATATTTTTAATTGAGGGGGTAAAATAGGTTTCAATTCCCTAAAATTGCATAAATCCCCAATAAAAACATACCATGGTCATCGTAGGGAATTCAATTCCGCAGGCAGCGACTTGGCTCCAAAACGGATTTCCCGTCGCAATCCCGACCGAGACCGTTTACGGCCTGGCGGCAAATGCTTGCGATCCCGATGCCTTACTCAAGGTTTTTGCAGCCAAGAAAAGGCCACTGTTTGATCCCCTGATCGTGCATTTGCCTTCGCTGAATGCCATTGTCCCCTACACCCAAGAAATCCCTCCCTTCGCCTACGCTTTGTGGGAACGTTACAGCCCTGGACCGCTTACCTTGGTCTTACGTAAATCAAAGTTGCTGCCGGATCTGTTGAGTTCCGGATTGCCCACCGCAGGTTTTCGCATTCCGGCCCATCCCATAGCCTTGGATCTTCTGAACGCCATTGATTTCCCTTTGGCGGCCCCTTCCGCTAATTTGTTTGGGAGAGTAAGCCCGACAACCGCCTCCCATGTTGTGGATCAGCTTGGTGATACGATTCCCTATATTTTGGACGGAGGTCCCTGCCTGATCGGGCTAGAATCCACAATCATCGACCTAAGCGGCCCTTACCCTGTCTTGTTAAGAGAAGGAGGAATTCCATCGCATCAAATTGAGGATGATCTTAAAATCAGTTTACAACGACCTCAACATACATTTCGGCTCCCTGAAGGGTTCGCTCCTTCTCCTGGAACTTTGGAAAGCCACTATGCCCCCATAGTGCCTATGGAGTGTTACCATAACAACGAGGAGTTGAGCACCGCCATTCGCCGGATTTTATTAAAAAAGGAAATTGGATGGCCAAATCCTGAAGTCGAAATCTCTGAAAGAACACCTTCCTTGGGTATGCTGAGGTTTCAATCGGATATTCCCAAAACCTTTAGACAACTTTGGGAAGATTCCGCAAGGGGCGCATCCCTTAATGTGGAAATTCTTAGCCAGAGCGGAGACTTGAAAGAGGCTGCTCGCAATTTTTTCGCAGCCTTGCGGAAACTTGAGCGCGACAACACATATATTCTTGCAGAAAAGGCTCCTGATCATGGCCTTGGATTGGCCATTAACGATAGGCTACAACGGGGCTCGAAGTAGGTAAACAGTTCCTTAAGCCTCCTTGATCAACTCAAGCTAGACAGGAAGCTTTAACCCGACTACTCGTGAGGTTCTTTGGTGTATTTGGTCAGGACGAAAACAAAGCCGCCCAAAACCAAAACAGTGAACAAAATCCAACCGGTCATAGGTACAATTTAAGGGGATGAAAAAATTAAATGAATAATTTAATGCGAAGTTCGCTCACAACGCCTTTATTTCATTGGCATTGAAGTAGAAAAACGCAAGGTTTTTTGTGCAAGTCTGGAACTTTGTTTGCATCGGCCATCACTTTCCATTCCTGCACCGAACGGGTCTTAATCCATTCCTCGGGGCCACCATTCAACCTGCAAGCAATGCACAACTGCGTTGCGGGGTTGAGCACCTTGATTAAGGCCTTCAAGAGAGCTTGATTGCGATAAGGGGTTTCGATCCAGATTTGCGTTTGGTGCGTTCGACGAGACTGAGCCTCCAGCTCACGGATTTTGATTTCCAATGCAGGGTTTTTGACAGGTAGATAACCGTGGAACTCCATATGCTGACCATTGAGACCACTACTCATCCAGGCCAGCATGATGCTAGAAGGCCCGCTGTATGGCACCACTTTCCACCCCCGACGATGCACTTCTCGGACCAGACCCGAACCGGGATCAGCCAGGGCTGGGCATCCCGCATCAGACATAAGACCGAGATCTTGTCCCTGTTCCATCAACTCCAGTAAATTTCGCAGATCAGCTTTGCTGCTGTGCTCATTCAGAAGGAACATTTGGTATTGATTCAAATCCACGGTTGGCAGTATTCGCCGAATCATCCTTCTGGCTTCACGCTCAGATTCCACTACCAAATGGCTGAGTTGCAACAACCTCCCTTTCATGGCCTCGCTGACATGGTCACCGCCATATTCGGCATCCAACAAGGTGGGCAATAAAACCAATTCAGGAACAGGCATTTTCAGCTGAGAGAATCATCAATGACTTCTTGGTTGAAAAGCAATCACGACACGGATTTGCGCCCCTTTCGAAAGCGATGCAATTGCCCACGAACTAACCGCGTTAGTTCCTTTAGAGAATAGCCGAAGAGTACCGCAGTACCAAAGCTAAAGGAAGAATAAACAACAGCTACCAAGGCCATTTGATTATCCATCAATTTTACATGCGTCACAAAAATGGCCAGAGAAACATTTTGCAATCCAACCTCCACAGGGATGGTAATTCTCGCACGTGGACCAAGCCTGAACAGAAAGGCGAGGAGGAGACCAAACAACATACCTCCACCGTTAAGCAACAAAGTAGGTGGCAACAAATCGCCCACAAATTCCAAAACCTGGTCCGTCCCGGAATGTTCGGCACTCGCAACACCGACAAAGGCCACCAACAGCATGACGGGCATCAGATAACGAAGAGGCTTGTCCGCCAAATCCGCGAAGACAGGATATCGGTTTCTGAACCACAACCCTACCCCAGCTGGCAATAAAGTCAACAAAGCAATGTCCTTCACAGTATGCCAGAACGGCAAAGAAATCGCGGCATGTTGCCCCATAAAATAACCTAGAGACCAATCGACGAGCCAAGGGATGGTCACCACACAAAATAAGCTGTTGAACGTGGTCAGAGTCATGGACAAAGCCACATTCGCTCTTAACAAATGGCTAATTAACCCTGCAGACGCCCCACCAGGACAGGACGCAATTACCATCAAACCCACCGCATACTCCGGCGACATTTTGAAAACCTTGGCCAGAACCCAAGCCAAAATCGGAAGAACGATCATCTGAGCGGCTAACCCTACGATGATGGCTTTGGGAAATCGAATTACATTGCGAAAGTGCTTCCAACTCAACGACAAACCCATTCCCCACATGATCAGCACCAAGGTGGCCGGCAGAAAATAGGTTGAAAAAAAATTGGTGTTCATGAATTTGAACGAAATTGATTCCAAAACGCATTTCTTGATTTCTTGGGCAGCATAGAATAGAACCTCTTATGAGGTAAGCTTCAGCGCAAAATCATTAAAGCCCTCTTCGAAGCGTATTTCCAAGCGACCAACCTGCATCATTTCCAACATAGCCAAGAAGGTAAAGATGGCATGCATTTTGTCGGTAAAATCTTTGAACAAATCCAGAAATGAAGTGAATTCCTTGTGGCTGAGACGATTAGCCAAATAGTTTCTTTGCGCGGCAATGGAGTACGGATATTGGGTCACTTTGTGGATCACCTTGACCCTGGCGGTGCCGCGTGCCACTGCTTGATGAAAATACTTAAGGAGACGGTAAAGATCCACATGCAGTAAATCCTGCTCAATGCCTAATCCGGCTTCCACTTGTTGGAGTTCTTCCGCTTTATTCCCCCGAGTCACCAACGATTGTCGATAATCTTCCATTTGCTTGAGTTCCTCAGTAACGGCCTTGTATCGCTTATACTCAAGGAGCCTTGCCGCCAGATCGGCTCTGGGATCGATTTCCTCTCCAGCTTCGTCCAACTCAGGTCTGGGCAACAACATCCTCGCTTTGATCCGAATGAGGGTAGCCGCCACCAAAATAAACTCTGCTGCTAATTCAATGTTAAGCTCAGCCATTTCCTGCATGTATTGCAAAAAATCTGTAGTGATCTTCCCTATGGGAATATCTTGAATATCCAGTTCATCTCTTTCGATAAAAAATAGCAACAAATCGAAGGGACCTTCGAAACGCTGCAACTTAATTTGATAGGTCTCCTGCATGATATGATTCCTAAAGATAAGACAGACCTTAGGCCGAAGGGCCGGCCGTAGCCACGACCAACCTGTCCGGTTGTAGGTATTGCGCAGCGAGTTCCATAAGGTCTGCGGGAGAGGTCTCGTCCAAGGTTCTAAGGTATTCTCTTAAATAATCCTCCCCAAGGCCAAAGGACTCGAGATCCCAATACCGGTCCATCAGGGCGAAGGAGCCGTCTAATCCCGCCATGAGTTGACCACGCAAATATGAACGTACTCTACCCCATTCAGCGTTACTCAACAATTCTCGGCCAAGGCGATCCATTTCGAAACGAATTTGTTCCAAAGCCAATGTTTCTGAACCTGCCAAAAGCTCCGATTGTACCGTCATCAAGGAATGGTTTCGGTAAGACCTAAGGCGAGCCCCTACCCCGTAAGTAAGCCCGAGTTCTTCCCGCAAATTCTGCATAAGCCTGGAACCAAAGTAACCCCCAAGCACGGTGACCAGAATTTTGAGACGATGGTAGACCGGATTGGTCTTGGGCGGCCAAACCAAAGCTGCCCGTAAGGAAACCTGCAGGGCATCCGCTTTGGGAACAAATACCACAGCAGGTGCAGGAACTGGAAATTCCAAAGAACTTAGAGGGTGTTTTCTGCTTGATTCCGAAACCGTGGTAGTGAACGTGCGGTGTAGATCCTTTAACAAGCCAGGAATTACGGAGGCCGAATTTGGTCCGCAAACCGAAAGCGATATTTCCCTGGAGGACAAAAGCTGATGATGAGCGTCCATAAGGTGCTCCCTTGTAATGGCTTCATAATCCGCCGGGGTAGATAACCTCGCCTCGGGATGATCAACAGGGTAAACTAGTTGGCGCAATTGCCGACCCGCCAAAAAACTCAGTTTCCGAGATTCGATATGCCAATGTTGGATTTTGGATTGAATAATGGAATTCAGTTCCTCTTGTTGAAAGGCAGGCTCCGTAATGGCCTCCAAAAACAACGGCCATACATAAGGTAGAAAGCGATCCAGCACCATCAACGTGGCGGTGGTCTGCTCTGCTTCTGTGGAGAAACGAATTTGTCCGCCCCAATGATCCACAGCTTTCGTCCATTCCGAGGCCGATCGTTGAACTGTTCCCTCGCTAAGCATTCGGGCCATGATTCGTGTAGACAAAAAGTTTCGCTCAAGCCAAAATCCATGATTCCATTGAAAATCAATACGAAACAAAGGCTCATTACCCTGATTTAAGAAAACAATTTTGGGCTGGCTGATATTACTCAAGGCCGAATCCCCCTTGGAAGACTGGAGCTTGGACCCAGGGGAGGTCCATCGCTGAGGCCAATCCCAGGTCAAAGGAGCATTTTCCTCGGTAATGGGTCGCTTACTGCGATTAAGAACGGATTCAGGCATCTCCTTCATGTTCGCTAGGGGTGTAGCGGAGTATAGCCGCCTTTTCAGGCTTCAGCAATTGGGCAGCCATGGACTTGACATGCTCAGCCGTGACCTGTCGATAGCATTCAATTTCACGGTCCAGGTCCTCTGCTTGGCTGAGATATTCAAAGTAGCAGAGATTCATGGCGACGTTCAAACCGTTGGTTCTTCCCATCACCAAGGAAGCCTCTATTTGGTTGAGACTTTTGGTTAACTCGTCATGGCTTGGACCTTGATTAGCCATTTGATACAACTGTTCCCAAACTGCATTTTCGGCATCATCGACCGAAACACCCTGAGCACAATGACCACTAACCACCAAAAGTCCCGGATCCATGTCACCGGTTACATACGCATTGAGATCCGAAAATATGGGTTTGTCCATGACCAGCCCACGAAATAGCCTAGAAGACTGCCCTCGCGATAGAACATCCGTAATTAAGTCACTAGCATGATAATCGACAGAGGCCCTACCCGGCATAGGAAATGCCATATACAGGGCGGATGCCGGATAAGCTCCAAACTTCTCACGACGCCTAATCCCTGTCGGCGAAGGCTCTGCGGTATAGGAATGCCGTTGGGTTCCAGACGGTTTCAAATCTCCAAACCAACGATTCACCCACTCCTCCACCTTGCTTATCTCGTAAGGTCCATTGATGCCCAAGATCATTTGATCAGGGGCATAGAATTTGAGACGAAATTCTTGTACCTGTTCAAGGGTGGCTTGTTCGATATGCGAAATTTCCTTACCGATGGTCGCCCAACGGTAAGGATGAACCTGGTACGCAAGGTCCCTTAATTCTAGCCAGGCATCGCCGTAAGGTTGATTCAGATACCTTTCCTTGAATTCTTCGACCACCACATGCTTTTGGGTATCCAATGCCTTTTGATCAATGAGAGGAAACCCCATCCGATCACTTTCCAACCACAAGGCCACCTCCAACTGAGGCGAAGGAAAAGTAAGGTAATAATTGGTTAAATCATTGGATGTGAAAGCGTTATTTTCTGCGCCCATGTTTTGGGCCACTTGATCATACGAGGATACATGCTGCGACCCTGAAAACATCAAGTGCTCGAACAAATGAGCAAACCCAGTTTGATCTGGATTTTCGTCCCTGGAACCCACACGGACCAAAAGGTTAAGGCAACCCATACGAGTATGGTAATCTGGCCGGAAAAGCAAAGTAAGCCCATTGGGCAGTATCCGTCGTTCAAAATTAGTTTTCACGCCTTGCCGGGGAGTTGGATATCGTGGCCCATCTTGTCCCGTTTGGTGGCGAGGTAACGCAAATTATGCGGATTGGCTTCCACCGGGATGGGCAAGAAACACACCACCTCCAAGCCATAGCCCACCAATCCGGCACGTTTGGTGGGGTTGTTGGTCATTAGCTCCATACGGTGCACTCCAAGGTTTCGTAAGATTTGGGCTCCAATCCCGTAATCACGCTCATCCATCTCGAACCCTAAAGCCAAATTGGCCTCCACGGTATCCATCCCTTGTTCTTGCAGTTGGTAGGCCTTAAGCTTATTGATCAAACCGATGCCTCGTCCTTCCTGGTTCATGTACAAGACCACTCCTTGGCCTCTTCGTTGAATAATTTCCATGGATTTGTGGAGTTGAGGACCACAATCGCAGCGACAAGAGCCAAATATATCCCCGGTCATGCACGATGAATGGACCCTTACCGGTATGGCTTGTTGAGGATCCCACGAACCCTTGACCAAGGCGAGATGTTCTTGGGTGCCCTCATCTTGTCTAAAGGCGATCAGCTTAAAGTCGCCCCAAAGAGTGGGTAAATCCACTTCCACCAAACGGTGTACAAGGCTTTCAGTACGCAAACGATAGGCAATCAAATCTTGGATACTCACCAAGGGCAGCCCGTGTTGGTCCGCAATGCGACGTAGGTCTGGTAGCCTTGCCATAGTCCCATCGGGATTCATGATCTCACATATGACACCACCCGGCTCCAAGCCTGCCAAACGAGCAAAATCCACCGCCGCCTCCGTATGCCCAGCCCTGCGCAACACTCCAGCCTTGAGAGGCATCAGCGGGAAAATATGGCCTGGCCTTCCAAAGTCTTCTGGCTTTAAACGCGCATCCATCAAAGCCTGTATGGTTCTTGCCCTGTCCGGTGCGGAAATGCCCGTGGAGCACCCATCCCCCAAATAATCCACAGAGACGGTAAAGGGAGTCTGATGCGAAGTGGTGTTGCGCATCACCATGGGAGTAAGATCCAAAGCCTTGCAGCGTTCTTCGGGCAATGGAGCACAGATCAAGCCACGACCATGGGTGGCCATGAAGTTGATCATCTCGGCATTCACCTTGGAGGCCGCAGCCACAAAATCTCCCTCGTTCTCGCGATCCTCATCGTCCACAACGATAATCACTTGACCAAGAGCTATGGCTCGAATAGCCTCTTCTATCGTATTGAGCATAGGGAGGACAAAATTAAGGATAAGCGCCGGCAATGCGTTATTTTGGGGGAAAAACAAGCTAATGATAAGTGCCCCAACCCTCGAGCGTCCTTTGGAAAATCCATGGCAGGATTGGACCTGGAACAGGGTTTATGGCCTATCCATCATCCTGTTTATGGCCTCTATTCCATTATCCAAAGCGGCAGGCAGCCTTGCGGAAGGCCTCATGGCTTTGTGCTGGTTGGCAGGCTTATGGAAACGCGAGGAGCGCGAGGTAAGGCGGCAACGCTGGATCCAAAGGTCATGGCTTTGGGGGTTTCCGTTACTTTTTCTATACTATGTTATAGGAGGAATCTATTCCGAGGATGTCCATGGTTGGATTTTAGAAATCAATGCTAAACATTATTGGTTCACCATACCTCTAATGTGGGGAACCTTGCTGCCCAAGACCAAGACGATTCAACACGCTTGGTGGGCCTTTGTGATCGCCAACCTCCTAGTGGCCATCATGGTAATTTGGATTCATTGGACCGGACAGCCCCTGTGGGAAGGAACCTCGAAGATTCCTTCACCGCTGATGCAACGACCTCGAGCAAGTCTATTTCTTTCCATGGCTGTCCTTTGGTTAGTGCATGCATACCGAGTGACCCCAAAATACCAGACAATACCTCTGATGGTTTTTTGCTTTTCGGGTTTGATTTGGATGGAAGGCCGCATTGGGCAGGTAGCCCTGGTGGTTGGGTTGGGTTGGATGGCTTGGCAGCAACGGCGTAATATTAGGCAGCGTTTAGCCATTATAACGGGCCTAGGCTTATTGGTTCTTGCAGCTTGGTTGGTTTCATCTTCTATTCGCAAACCTTTCCTTGAAGCCATCCAAGAGATCAGGGAATATCAAATGGGCTACCCCAACTCGGAACCAGAATTTTCATCAATCGGTATGCGATTCACCTATTGGTCCACTTACATGGAAATCTTTGGTCAAAATCCATGGCTAGGGATAGGTAGCGGAGATCTTGATCAAGTTGCTAGGCCCTATTTTCAAAATCATCCTCACAAAATCCCTTTCAACAGGCCGCATAACCAGTGGCTAGAATTGGGGGTCCATCAAGGTTT
>Ga0194128_10009226_pt1 | contig 12169 bp, 13 predicted proteins | sample TA2KigCa65mmetaG_FD_148650 | JGI IMG/M metagenome (GOLD analysis project Ga0194128, IMG submission 148650) | Freshwater microbial communities from Lake Tanganyika, Tanzania - TA2015037 Kigoma Deep Cast 65m | ecosystem: Environmental > Aquatic > Freshwater > Lake | place: Tanzania: Lake...
TATAATGGAGCCTATTTTAGTAGAGAATCCAAACAGATTCGTCATCTTTCCGATCCAGCACCACGACTTGTGGGATTTTTATAAAAAAGCAGAAGCTTCCTTTTGGACAGCTGAAGAAATTGATCTAATTGCACTTAAAGGCAAAACGAATTTCTTTGAAAAAAGAGTTGGTGAATATCAAAAAGCCGGTGTCAAAACTGGTAATGACTCAGTATTTTCAACGGATGCGGATTTTTAACCTAAAAAACTAGTAGAGAAAAAAAATGAACACCCAAACAACGCTAGAAGAACAACCACAAGTAAAAGTATTAAATATGTATTCATTTAAAATCAATGAAGAGTTTCTTGATTCTTACCGCCATAAAAGAGCGCCTTTTGGCTACGTTGATGCAGGGGGGAACTCGGTTGGTGAGATAACTTTTTTGCGAACTTATTCAAGACTAAAAGACGATGGAACCAAAGAGACGTGGGTAGACGTTTGTGAAAGAGTCATCAACGGAATGTACTCTTTGCAAAAAGATCACTGCAAAAAGAATAGACTTCCATGGAACGACGCAAAAGCTCAGGCTTCAGCTAAAGAAGCTTTTGATCGTTTGTTCAATCTTAAATGGACCCCTCCTGGGAGAGGGTTATGGATGATGGGCACACACATTGTCAACGTTCAAAAAAATTCTGCTGCCCTACAAAACTGTGCATTCGTTAGCACAACGGAAATGACCAAACATAACCCTGCAAAACCGTTTACGTTTCTGATGGAGGCTTCTATGCTGGGTGTTGGAGTTGGTTTTGATGACAAGGGTGCTGATAAAGATTTTCTTATTTATGAGCCCAATAAGCCAATTGTTATTGACATTATTGACGATGATAGAGAGAGCTGGGCTCGATCTACTGGAGATTTAATTAACTCGTACTTAAAGGCAGATCAAAGCCCAATTGAGTTTGACTATTCTTTGATTAGACCTTTTGGTTCTCCAATTAAAACATTTGGTGGAAAGGCATCAGGCCCAGCTCCACTCATAAGACTACACGATGCCATTAGAAAAATATTCAGCGGAAGAGCTGGACAAAAGCTTACAACAAAAGATATAGCAGATATGGGAAACTTAATAGGAGTTTGTGTAGTCTCAGGTAATGTAAGAAGATCTGCTGAGCTTTTAATAGGAAGAATAGATGATCAAGACTTTTTAAATCTGAAGAATTCAGAAGTTTTTTCAGAAAGAAATTCTTATGATTCAGATAGTCCAGGATGGGGGTGGATGTCTAATAATTCAGTAGAGGTTTCTGTTGGTCAGGATCTTTCCCCAATTGTTGATGGCATATCTAGGAATGGAGAACCTGGGGTGATATGGATGGATATGGCAAGAAAATATGGCCGTCTTGCTGACGGGCCAAACAATAAAGATCACAGAGTCTCTGGGTTCAATCCATGTGCAGAGCAATCCTTAGAGTCATATGAGTGCTGTACGCTGGTTGAAACATATCTTGGTAGGCACGACTCTCTTGAGGACTATAAGAGAACTCTTAAATTTGCTTACCTGTATGCTAAGACAGTGACTCTTCTTCCTACTCATTGGGAGGAAACCAACGCAATTATGCAAAGAAATAGAAGAATTGGAACATCAATGTCTGGAGTTGCGGATTTTGCAGATAGTAATGGAATGCCAGTTTTACGCGATTGGATGGATGATGGATACAAAACAGTTCAAAGATACGACAATATTTATTCTGAGTGGCTTGGTGTCCGTGAATCAATTAAAATGACAACCATTAAACCATCTGGTACTGTTTCTATTCTAGCAGGAGAGTCTCCTGGGGTTCATTGGACACCTGGTGGAAAGTACTTTAATAGAACTATTAGGTTCTCAAATGACGATCCAATGCTACCGCTTTTTAGAATGGCAAACTATTTGGTTGAACCAGCTTCAGAGTCTCCAGGCACAACATCTGTTGTTTACTTCCCGATTAAGTCTCAGTCAAATAGATCAGAAAAAGATGTTACAGTTTTTGAAAAGATAGCGCTTGCTGCCGCAGCACAAAGATACTGGTCTGACAACTCTGTTTCTGTTACGGTTTCTTTTGATAAAGAAAAAGAAAAGCATCATGTTGGAACAGTACTGCATATGTATGATGGTCAGTTGAAAACAGTATCCTTTTTGGCTAGCGGAAACGACACGTACCCACAAATGCCATATACTCAAATAACAGAAAACCAATATTCAGAGGCTACAGGAAAATTATTTCCTATTGATCTAACAGGAGTTTACTCTGGCATGGCAGCTGATGCAATTGGTGAGGCATACTGCACAACTGACTCATGTGAGATTAAGTTTGTAAAGGAAAATGCAAAGTAAGAGATAATTGTGTCTGAAAATAATTAAATAAATTTACAGTGGCAACAATTAAATCATTTAAAACCTTTACAAATGTAAAGGAGTCAGTCGCTCCGTTTTCTATAACGGTAAAACCAACAGATGAGTTTAAAGGCCGTCTCAAAGAAATTAAAAACTCAGACGGAAAGCCAGCTTTCTTAACTGGTAGTGAATTTACCTTAAAAAGCAATGGGGATAGATTTAATCTTGTTAAAGTTGCTACAACACCATTTGAAGTGACTAAAAACGAATTTGATGGTAAATCAATAACTGGCAAGCAGGATGACCATTGGTTATCATATGATCCTGAAAATAAAGAAATTTTTGTTCACACTTCAAGAGTATTTGGAACATCTGATGTTCTTAGAGATCTTACTCAAAGAGATAAAGAGTTATTAAGTACCGATAGAAGATTTGCAGCAAGTGAGGATTATCGAAAAGAAGGCTTAATCTGGATAGGCGGTTATTATTGTAAATTTGAAAATGGATTTGAAGTAGGCATGAAAGATCACCGTGAATACTTTGAAATTATTAAAGTAGAACAATAATCTAAAAACCTCACTAAATAAAGATGAGGTTTTTTATATGATAAAATATAAGACGATGGCTATTAACAAAAAGATGGCAGCAACCTTTAAACCCAATAGCCAGGACTCAATCAATAATCTCAATAATTTTAGTAGAGTGGCACAAGATGCAACCTATGTTGCGCCAAAACTGCTACCAATTCGACTAAATAAATAATCCTAGAAAAAGCACTATAGGATGAAAATCTTAAAATTTAAACAATTTTCGGCAGTTTTTGAAGAAGAATTGCCACTTCCAGATGTTACAATGGCCACAGGTGCTGAGCCGACCGCTCAACCAGCAGATGCTAGTCAGTCGTATAAAATACTTTTTATCACAGCAGATAAAGATTGGTCAGCTGAATATCCAACCGGCGGTGGAGTAAAGAAGTATAAGCATTATGAGATAAAACCAGCCGACCTAGACAAATGGCTAACTGATCTTAGTTTAGTTGATAAAGCTAATTCATTTAAAGATGGTCTCTCAGGCAAAGAAGAATTGTCCAAGGAAGACTTTTTCAAATTAAAGCAAGGTCTTCGAGATAAGACTCTAAATTACAAAGAACTTGCCGAAGTTGAGGTCGAATACGACGAGGCAGGCACGCCATATACATCAGACCTCAACGTCACATTTTTAAAGCCAAAATCTGACGAGTTAAAGGATGATAACAATTAATCGATATTCTGAATACCAATACAATAATCAACCCAAACTATCTCAATTATATGTTCTTGGAAAAATTTCGTTTATCGAAGAGAGTCGTGGCGGCTGGCGGACTGGGTTATTTTATCAAACTGGTGAGCAAATTATATTAAATACATATACGTCAAGGTCAGCTGCTTGTGAAAGCATAGGGCGCGATGTTGTCAAATATATTGGCCATACGTACCAGCCAATTATGGAAGCAGTTTCACCAGATTGGTTAAAAAAGTTGAGCGATGATATTGTTAAATGGCATTCTGACTTTTTTAAATTAGGCACGCTTAACACAATTAATCCATATCTGGATGGAATTGAATTAGAGTACACAGATTCTGAATACTCTGAAGAACTTGATGATCTTGGAGTCGACCACACACTAGACACTGAGGTGTATATTGACATAGTATTTCATGGAATTCCAGAAGATACTGAAAGGCTAATCACACTGGGTCTACAGGAGGTCCCTGACGACTATGAAATTAACATCTTTGTTGAGTACTCAGGGAAAAACAACTCAATTTTTGGCTTTGATTATAAAGAAAGTAAGCGGTGGTATTTTGACCAAGAAGACCTAACTTCAATGGACTCGCCTGGCAATACGGTAAATAGCGTAATTAAATGGTGCATAACTAAGAAAGTTGCACACTGGGTTAAGTCTCAGCAGTCACGTGCAATGACTAGACTTATTGAACTTGCGACTAGCATAAAGAAAAGCCGTGACTAAGTGAAATTCTAGCACACCAGGTAAAACTTTATTTAGACCTTTGGTATAATATTTAAAAAATCTATAAAGTATGACTCCTGAATGGTTATCAAGCTTGAAAGCGGCAGTTGCTTCTCTAGAAGAAGAAACTGTTAAATTTTACGAAAAAGGAAATAAGTCAGCTGGAACTAGAGCTAGAAAGGTGCTACAAGATATTAAAACTCTTAGCCAAGAGGGTCGCAAGCATATTCAAGAAGCTAGAGCAACCGCGACAAAATAAACTCTTTCATAAAGTTAACATAGGGGTGAGTTTTAATTAACTCGCCTCTTTTTGTTTAAAACCATTTAGCATATAAGTAGTACAATTCTATAAATTAAATCTTTAAGAACAATGGAAGACCTATTTAATCTTAACCCGGACGATTTCTCCGGCAAAGCAGCAAGTCAAGCTAGAAAAATTGACGAAAACGTTTACAATCCAGGCCCAGATCAGGGCCAAAACGGGGTTTACAAATCAGTAATTCGATTTGTGCCTTGGGTTGGAGATCCAACAAAGAGTAAGTACAAAAAGTACGCAGCGAAGTTGGTAAATCCATTAACCAATGAAAGACTTATTGTTGATTGTCCATCCACAATTGGAAAATCATCAATTCTATGGTCTCTTGATCTTGAACTTCGCAAATTAGCAAACGAAGAACCTGAAGTAGTAAAAGAAATCCAAAAGTATTTTAACCGATACTATAATTACTATTCTCTCGTTTACATTAAGCGCGATCCTCAAGCTCCGTCCCTAGAAGGTTCAATCAAAGTATATTCATATGGCTACACCATTGATAACCTAATTCAACAGGAAATTAACCCTGAAGCAGAATTGGGAATTGTAAGCAAAGTTAATCCATTCTCATTAACTGGTGGCAAAGACTTTGTCCTAGTCGTTAAGAGAAAAACCAAAGCATGGAGAGACTTTAGTTCATCTAAGTTTATGAATGAAGTTAGCCCGTTAATCGTAAAATCTCCTAATGGTAAAGAGATTAGCGTGACAGATGACCCAAAAGTTCGTCAATTTATTTCTGAGTATCTAAAGCAAAACTCTCCAAATATTGAGCAATATCATTATAAAGAGTGGAATGATGCAAACTATGAAAAAACTGCAGAGTTTATCAAAGCAATCGTTCCGTACAAACAGATTATTGACAATTTAGTTGGTGGGTTAAGGGACGAAAAAATGAAAGCTTTTTTTACAAATAGTGCTCCAGTTAAATCAAAGATGACACAAGCTCCATTTGGAGAAGATTTAGAGTTTACACCAGCTCCAGCAAAGTCCCAATCTATCAGCTTAGATGATGATTTTGGGCTGAGCCAACCAAGTTCTCCAACACCAACTCCATCGACAAAAGCGTCTTCTCTCGATTTAGATGATGAGCTCTTTAGCGATCTTTAATAATTAAAAAAACCATCGATATAAATGGAAAACCAAGCACCGGCACAATCTGAGAAACAGCCAACTCAAGAGTTGCCAAAAGTTACTCTTCTGTCAGCAATCAGTTATCAAAATAGAGAAGACTATGAGATCTTTCTGAAGACACTGACTGGCGAGCATGCAGTAGTTACTCTAATTGCAGCAGCTAACCACGCACAAGGCCGAGGCGCCTATAATTTAGACGAAGCTGAATTGATTGCAAAGGCAATTAGAAAATTAACAGTTAATCCAGCTGAAACATCTACTGAAAACAAAACAACTGAACCGGTTGTTAACGCTGATTCAGTTGACGCGGGCTCTGCCAAAAAAGCAACGCGTTCACGTAAAAAATAAGTATGAACTTAGTCATTGATGGAAATGCTTTTCTTAACGTTGCAACCAGTATCGTTAAAAATATCCTACTCAACGACAAACGCGTTGGGGAAAGATATTATGTAAATGATTTAACCGAAGATGACAAGTTCACTCTTAAACAGGCCAGCAAGGATGTCTTTCAAAATTTTTCTTTAAATTATTTTGGAAGCATCCTTGCGCCGTTTAAAGACAATATTAGTTCAGTCTTTTTTGTTTTTGATTCTAAAAGCTGGCGTCGCCGGTTTATTAAGCAACACGTTGAAAGTCATGGAGAAGGAGATTTTGCATATAAAGGAAACCGAAAATATGATGAAAAAATCTATTTGTTTTTTGACTTCTTTCAGCAAGATATTTTGCAAACACTATCTCAAGAATATGGAATCATTTCAAATCGGGTCCTTGGTGCTGAAGGCGATGATCTAATCGCATACATTTGCGAAAATATACAAGAAGATATTTGTATTTGGTCAGTAGATAAAGACCTAATCCAACTATTAGAAAGCGGCCGGCGCAATATTATCTTAATTACTCCAAAGATGATGACTAAGTTTAAAAAAATCTATACGACTGAGGATTTTGATAAACTCGAAACAAAACCAATTGATCTATTTAATTTAGAGATGTCGGATATTGACAACTCTTCATTAGTTAATGTCTTGCATGATCTAACGAAAAAGGATTTTATGCACTTTATGGTGGATCCAACGCTAGAGATTTTAACCAAATTTCTAGGCGGCGACGGTTCCGACAATATTCCAAGGATTCATCCAAAAATGACTGCATCTAAAATCACAAAAACAATAGACTTAATTAAGGAGAATTTTGATTGGCAAAGCATTAAATCTGCAATTGATTCAAATGACCAAGAGTTCATCTTATTATTAGTCAATAGTATATGTGATTCCCTAAAAATAAGTGAGTCAGACGAACGCCTTACAATACAGAATAACTTAAATCGAAATAGGACAATAATTCGTTTACACACTAGTGTTATTCCTGAAAAAATCAAATCTGAAATTGTGTCTCAAGTTAAATTTGATAAGCGCAGAAGATTTGATTATCTAAAATTTAAGAAAAATTACAAGCATTAATATGACGCAGTTAGCGCTAGAACCACTATTTGAAAGAATAATGATTTTACCAGATAAGGTCGAAGAAGTAACCGAAACCGGTATTGTTTTACCAGTTGAAGCTAGAAAAAGACCTAATACTGGAATAGTTATTTCAATCGGTCACCTAGTTGAATCAAAGTGCCCAATTAAAATCGGTGATCACGTATTATATCAACGATATTCTGGTCTAGACGTTACGCATAACGGTACACTGTACCATATGGTAATTGCAAATGAGTTATTAGGTAAATTCACTTCTCCTGAGGCAGCCGATGGTCTACGAGTTGCTCAGCCGAGTTAAATAACTATATGAAAAGACCATTATCGTTTAACCTATTTTTAGAATCAATAGAGTTAGTTCGAATATTTTGCGATTTAGATGGAGTCCTTGTCGATTTTGATAGGGGCTTTATAGAGCTACCTGAAAATAGTGACAATCTTTCTCCAGGAGAATATGAAGAAAAGAACGGCAAAAATTCTATTTGGCCGCTAATTGACAAGCATGGAGATGAATATTGGTCAGAATTGTATTGGAAAGGAGACGGCCGCGAACTTTGGGATTATTTAGAAGAGTATAAGCCATCAATAATAAGCTCGCCAAGTCGAAATCTAGCTTCAATTAGAGGTAAGGTAAAGTGGGTTAAATTGAATCTCCGAATAAACGAAGAGCCTATCACTAAGTTGGAGGATTACACCGGTTCAAACCGACTTATCTTAATGCAGCAAAAGCATCTCTTTGTAAAATCAGCAAATGATATTCTAATTGATGATACTCAATCAAAAATTGATAAATGGACAGAAGCTGGCGGTACTGGAATTTTGCATAACGATGCTACTGATACTATTAAAGTTCTTGAAGAAATTCTAGAAAGACTTCGAGACGGTTCTCAGACCTAAACCGGTTATGCCAAAAAAGGACCTCATTGAGGCCCTTTTTTGATTTAAGTGAATTTTCTTATTAGAAAGAAGGAGTAAATCCGCTCGATTGAGAAGATAGTTGTCCACCAACTCTTGTGATTGTAATGCGGTTAATGAATTTGTGAATTCCTCTTGGGAAATCGATAATAATATCGATAATTCCTGTATTATTTTCAAGAACTTCAGGTCCATTATTACTTTCATCAAAGACGATATCGTAACTTGCGATTCCTCTAGCATCTTTAACTGCTTCCAAGTAGTTTTTAACTAGAGTCTTAACTCGTAGTCTTGTAATCTCGTCATTAAAGTCAAATAGGAAGTTAATTAAGATTCGTTCAACATCTTTTTCAATAGTTACTAATGCTTCTCTAACGTGAATGTTATTTAGAGCTGATCTAACTCGCTGATATGCAGTATTGTTTGAGAATACCATGATTCCGAAACCTCTACGCCGCACGATCAAATTGTGACCTGCTGGCTCTAAGAAGTCCCTATCCTCATTAGTTAAATCATATTCAATACCTACAACTTCTGGGTCAGTAATAACTCCGCGCTTACCAGCTGCAATTGAGAAAGTATTGCCGCTGCGATACTTTTTCATAAATACGTTTGATACGTATGCGGCTGGCGGAACTGACTTATTTCTACCATTTTCTTGAATGATCAAGTTAGGCATAAAGTATGCAGCGTATGATTGAAATGGAATTCCATTCTTTTCACCACTTGCAAATCCAGCTTGGAAGCTAGGATTTTGAGTTAAATCTCCACCTGCTGCAATGTATTCAGCTGAAACCAATTTAGTAACTGGGTTAATGAAGCTCGGATCAGTTGATCTTTCAAGCTGAGCAAATGAAGGGTTATTCAAGATTGCTAGAGCTTTTCCGTGATCTGCTGCTAATTGAACTAGCGCAGATTTTGCACTTGATGAAACTTGACCTTCATATGAATCAATTACATAACGATAATCAAGAGTCTCTCCATCAGCTAAGGTTGATGCAATATTATATTCATACATAAAGTCTAAGATAGCATCCTGTCTAGCAGCAGTTCCATTAGGAAATAGATCTGCTTCTGCCCACTTTAATCCGCCAATGTTGATACCAGCTGCGTGCTTAGAGAAGTTTTTAATTCCTTTGTACAGGCTAATTATATTTGCAGTTAGGTTAAAACCTAGGGTAGTTGCGGCAGTTGGAGCAGCAGTAGTAACGGTGTACTTAAGAGTAGTTGAAGAATTCACTGTTACTTTTTGTGCAACAACTGATGTAATCTTTAAAAGACGTGGGCGGCCTGCTGAAACTGCAGCTTTAATGTATTGTCCAACCTTAAAGAATTCATCAACTTCAAGTCTCTTTGCTGAATCATAGTTACCGTTCTCTGGTTCTCCTTTTGCAACGTTACCATATAGGTTTGGGTGTAGCGTAAAGCTAATCTTATTTGGTGCAAAGTATTGATGTGATCCGCTAAAGTATGCAGTATTAGTAAGATCAAACGTATTCTTAAACTTGTCTCCGCTAGTTGTGATATTTACAACATACAGAGTATTCGGTGCAGTGCCTAGGACTACTGTCGAAATATTTACACGGTTAGTTAATGGTGCATCAGAAAAAGTTAGGACTTCAACATAATTGATTTCTTCTGATTTCTTAATTAATCCATCAATTTTGATGTAATTAGCTCCACTCTTGTCGCCAGTTTTAATACAACCTTTTTTCCATGCATTCCAGATCTCTCCGCCTTCGTACGCTGCAATATAAGTATTGTTTAATACTTCATTTCTAGTGTATACATTGAATGGACCATCAACTAAAGCACCAACGTTTGCAATAACACCATCTTCGTGAGTAACTGTCAATACATCATTAGCTGCGCCAGGGGCAGATTCTGGAGTATATGATCTTGCGCTAATTGCAACATAAGTGCCAGCTGTAGTAGTTAGCAAGTATTTACCAACTGCAAAGTCTGCCGAAAGGTCTACTCCAGCACCAGTAATTGTTAGAGTTGTATTATTAACTCTAGTAATAGTTGCTGTAATGTTTTGTGTACTACTTGGTGTGAACGCATAGCTAGTTGAGCTTGGAATAACATGTGATTGACCAGCAATTGCTTCCGGTAAAGTTGCATTAATGTCATTAATTCTAAACTGGAAGTTGTTGTCTGCTGCTTTTCTGTGACTTAATACGTCCACTAATGGAGTTTTAATAGTCGCATCCGCGTCCAACCAATACTGATTTTCATCAAATCCATGACCGACTAGGTCTAGCCGCTGATTCCTAATATTTTCAACGTCATACGCAAATGCGTTTTTAGTTAAGTCCATGACGTCTACTTTTCCAAAATCCAGTGCACAAAATACTCCAGTCTGAGGAAACGCCCGATTAAATACTCTGTCGATAGACACGTTTGCATTAGTTAGGTCTCTGAAATCTGGGATAATGCAGCCAATTGTTTTATTTAGTAAGGTTACTTCTCTTAAAGAAACAAAGTCGTTTATCTTGGAGATAATCAGTCCGCTTTCGGTAAAATATTGACTGTACACTGGATCCTTACTTAATTTTAGGCAATCAGTCCAATTGCCTTCTACTGCAATTGCCTCAACAAAGAAATCCGAAACAATATCGTCTACGTGAAGATATTCTGGAATTTCAACATTTTGGCCCAATAGCTTGTAGTAGTCAGACACGGTTAGGTCGTAACCAGTTACGTCAGCTACTCTAGTCCAAATCGTTACGTCTTTTTTACCTAAATTAACAAAGCTTAAGATCTTGTTAGCGTCTTTATTCAAAGCACCATAGTTTGTGCTAGAGTTTACATAAAGATCGCCTAATGCAAGGTTCTTTGTTTTATTTAGTTGATCGATGCTAGCAAACCATAGCTTTTGCGTATTGTAAAAATCAGAAATTTTACTAATAAAAAGGTTTGGAAGCAACACTGAGTTATTTGAAGCTGATTCAGTATTAAAAGTTCCGAAATACGCTTTATCCTCATCGTTAACCGGTATTAAGTTAAGCGCAAATACTGGGCCTTCTCTTAAAGCAATATCAATTGTTCTGTGAAAATAGCTACCGTTTTTTTCCAATTTTGTATCAATCTCGCCGTATACAGCAAGTCTTGTTCTAAGATTATTAACTGCAACTACTGAATTGATAGGGCCCTTCTTACTCGAACCAACGATTAGCCGGCCGGTTGAGATAGGAAGACTCAAATTGGTGCTTTCGTCAATTTCTACAGTATAGACTCCGCTTGATTTGAACCTATTCAGATTTAATTTTTCTGCCATTGCGGGTACTTATTATTTTTAAAGTTATTTATTTATCAGCTTCTGCCAAAATTTCACCTATTTCGTAATCTAGACGATCTGCCATTTACCTTTATTTATCAATAGATGACTTACAAAACTTAAACTTTTTAGTATTTGCAGGTAAAAGAGCATACTTATCGATTAAATTATGGCAAATACTGACAACTCTTGCGCGAAATTAGAGATTAAAGACTACTACCGTGAAAGATTAGATATGGGCTCTAGCTGGGAAACAGATACTCTTGGAGACATCCTTAACTTACAGGCGGAAACGCAAAAGAGTGTTTACGGATATGATTTTGAGAATATGAGTCTTCGTGATCTTATGAACTTTTGGCACATGAATAATCATGCATTAATTGATGAGATCCATGAAGCGACCGACGCATTGGGTGGAATTAAGGACGGTAAAGGTAATGCGATTTGGAAACGTTGGAAAGCGGCCTATCCAGAATATGCTAATAAAAAATTCTCAGATCTTTCTGCAGCGGATCAGCTTGAGTGCAAGTTCGAAATTATTGATATTTTGCATTTTTTCATGAATATGGCGGCCTCAGTCGGAATGACTTCTCAAGAGATGTATAACATGTATATGTCTAAAAACGAGGAGAACCGAGAACGCCAGTTGCGAGGTTACTAGTTTACTTTATAGATTATATTAATACC
>Ga0194128_10009236_pt1 | contig 12156 bp, 12 predicted proteins | sample TA2KigCa65mmetaG_FD_148650 | JGI IMG/M metagenome (GOLD analysis project Ga0194128, IMG submission 148650) | Freshwater microbial communities from Lake Tanganyika, Tanzania - TA2015037 Kigoma Deep Cast 65m | ecosystem: Environmental > Aquatic > Freshwater > Lake | place: Tanzania: Lake...
GGTGCCGCCGTCGCCGTCGAGGGTCTCGAAGTACCAGTCGGCTGCTCCGGCGGGCGCGCCTGTCAGCGCGAGGAGCATGACCAGGGTTCCCACGACGACCGAGGTTCTCCGCTTCCCGGGTCCCTTCGCGCTCGCCCGGGCTCAGGCGAATGGCGCCGCCCGGTGGGGGCTTGAGCCGCAACCCCGTGGAGTTCTCTCAGCTCAGCTGCGGGCGAACTCGCGGATCACACGGCCGGGCCGGGCGCCCGTGTTCTCGCCGAGCTCGGTAACGATCGCTCCGTTGACCAGGGTGGCTGCATACCCCTCGGCCCGAACGCAGAGCCGGCCCTTGCCGCCGGGGAAGTCGTTGACGTAGGTCGGATAGCCGAACGCAAGGCGCTGGGGGTCGAACACGTTGATGTCGGCGAAGGCGCCGACCTCGATCGTGCCCCGGTCGACCAGGCCCAGCACCGACGCGGGCACGGCAGTGAGTCGGCGCACCGCTTCGGCGAGCGTGACGATCCCCCGCTCGCGGCACCAGTGGGCCAAGTAGTGGGTGGGAGCGTCTGCGTCGCAGATCTGCCCGGCGTGTGCGCCGGCGTCGCTCAACCCCGGGCTGACACCGTCGAGGGCCAACATCTCGGCCAGGGCGGCACGATTGCGATGGTAGAACCACACGTTGAAGAGCTCGCGCCCGTCGCTCTCGATGAGTCGGTCGATCATCACCTCGATCGGGTGCACCCCGGCGGCGTCGGCCAGGTCGGCCAGCGACGGGCCACCCTCGATGTGGTAGTCGGGCACGGCGCCGTTGCCGAGCGGGTGGACGAACTGAGGGTCGTACCACAGGCCCTTGCGCTGGCCTTCGGCGACGAGCGCGCTGCGTGTCGCGTCGTCCCGCAAGGCAGCCACCCGATCGGCGACCGAAGGGAGGGCCGTGAGCTCACGCCACTGCGTTCCCCGAACAGGGGGAACCTGGGCCAGCCCCATCAGCATCCCGCTCGGGCGGGTCATGGCGAGTGCCGTGATCCGTCCGGCGTGGGCCCGGGTGTCGCGGAGGAAGCCGTCCCATCCCTCGACGACGCTCAGGTCACCCGTCGTGTCGTTGCCCGGCCCGCTGCTGAACACCACGTCGCCGGCGCGCTCCGCCATCGCCCGCAGGAGCTGGAACTCGTTCCCGGCCCGGGTGTCGAAGTCGAGCACCGCCTGGAACAGACCGCCCCCCGCATCGTTCATGCCGTCGGCGATCGCTTCATACTCGGCCAACTCGGCCCAGGTCCCGGGCACGTGGCGGCCGTCGGGCACCGTGTGGCCCAGCAGCCTCGACGTCGAGAACCCCACCGCACCGCCGGCGACCGACTCAGCCACGATGTCCCGCATCTGGCCCAGCTCCTCGGCGCTCGGCACCTCGGTGGTGAGGGACCGCTCCCCCATGACGTGGAGGCGGATGGCGCAGTGACCGACCAGGCCCACCACGTTGAGCGCCGGGGCAAGGTGCTGCAACGAGTCGAGGTACTCGGGATAGGTCTGCCAGTCCCAGGGGAGCCCGCCCAGGATCGCGTCGCGCGGGATGTCCTCGACGCTCTCCATCATCTCGGCGAGCACCCCGTGACCGTCCCGCGCCACCGGGGCGAACGTGACCCCACAGTTGCCGATCAGCGCCGTCGTCACACCGTGCCAGGAGCTCGAGGTCATCAGCGGATCCCAGCCGATCTGCGCGTCGAGGTGGGTGTGGAGGTCGACGAACCCCGGCGTCACCGTGAGACCCGTCGCGTCGATCTCACGGCCCGCCGCGACGCCGGCGAGATCCCCCACCGCGGTGATCCGGTCGCCGTCGACGGCAACGTCGACCCGACGGGCGTCCGCACCGGTCCCGTCGAGGACCATCCCGTTGCGAACGATCAGGTCGTGACTCATGGCGCACTCCTCTCCCAGTTTCGACGGGAAACGGCCCGGCCGTGAGCACAGACCTCGGAAGGGGGAGTGTCAGGAAGTTTGTGCAAGTGGGCGTGGACTACCGCTCCGCGGCCGCGGGTCGTGGGAACGCGCATGACGCGGACAGTAGCGACGCGCAGCACCTTGCGCCTCCCCCGACCGTCGTCGGAGCCGAACGAGGTGGGAGGGCAGCACGAGCCCATGCTCGAGGCCCACGCGCTTGCCCCGATTGGTGATGTGCTCATTCGTTCCGGAGCTTTCGCGCTCGCGCCGCTAGCGCCTGCCGGACGACATCAGGCGGCCAGTCGGATCTGTCAGTGACGCGCCACACCTCCGGTGGCGTGTTCTCCAACGCGGCGGCCATCTCTTGGGGCCGCTCCTCGGGCGTGGCTGCAGATGACTCGAGGCCGACGATGACCTGACCAGTCGGCCCGATGAACTCGACACGGAACTCGCGATCGTCCTCCCACCAGGGAGATACCCAACCCAGGTGGTAGCCGTGATCCGCGAATTCGGCGCGAGCAGCGCCAAGGAGCTCGGCCAGCAGTCGTCCGATCAGTAGCGGCTCGGTTTCCCACGAACGATCGCGCGTGGCGCGCTCCACCTCCTGGAGGTACTGGTCGGCGTCGAACACGATATTGCCGAAGTCGTGCGGCTCGCCCTCCCACTCGCCCTCGCCGTCGTAGATCGGCGTGACGTAGACGCCAACGAGGTTCCTCGGATCTGTCCACCGGATCGTGTCGCCGGCGCTCTCAATCACCATCGCGACGCAGCCGCACCCTGCCAGGCCACACGAGCACTGATGCAACGCGACGCGGAGTGGTGGCTCCGTTGGCACCAGGGCTCGAGTCAGGAGCAGTTGCTGAGGATCGAAACCGACGAATCCGCTCGAACTGTCCCCTTGAGCCAACAGCTCCTCGCCGTCGACGAGGATCCTCACCACAGGCGCGTTCGGTCGGCCCTCGGATGCGTCGAAGCGCAGGTCCAGGCGTCGGATCATCACGGTCACCGCCACAAGGGTAGGTCGGGCCCGAGCGATCGGTCGGGCCACCGGACACGAGAAGTAGCCGCTGACCAGGCATAACGTTGTGTTCTCGACAACGAGTGGACCTTTGGGGACGGCTTTCAAACCCTGTGCAGCGACGCCTGTCCACGAGCGAGATCGACGCACTGATGGCCCTCTACCGAGAGGGTGCGTCGATCGACGCGCTCGCCCGCAGATACCAAGTGCACCGGACGACGGTGATCCACCATCTCGACGAGGCCGGTATCGCTCGACGGCGTGTGGTCCGCAAGATGACCGACGGGTCCGTGGCGTCAACCTGGATCACGCCACGCCTCTGGACGGATCCAGCCGTCGATCACGAGAACACCGCGATCGTTCACGTGGCTCGCCATGCTGCGGACCGCACGGCCCAAGTCTTCCGTTGAGGGCATGTAGGCGATCGCGCTGAACAAGCAGATCGCGGCAGTCCCGTTCGACGCTCCCTGTTCACGGAACCGCAAGCCTGTGCGAAGCTCGCGGCCGCGGTCGCCGGATCAGCGTCGAGGCGCGCGCACCCGCCGAAAAGTGCGCGAATGCGCGAGGAGGTCACATCGTGACGAAGGTCGTGAGGATCACGATGCCGCGGGTACGCATCGACCTTGACGACCAGCCCGGTGGCGGGCGGAGTACACCGGGGACCGGCGACCGTCACACGTGCTCGGTGCGACGCAGCCACGTGAAGCAGAGCCAGCCCGGCAGAATCGGAAGCCAGAAGGTGGCCAGTCGCATCAGGAACACCGAGGGCAGCGCGACCGGTCCCGGCATCCCTCCCGCGGTTAAACCCGCGACCAGCGCGGCTTCGAGAGCGCCGAGACCGCCGGGGGTCGCTGCCGCCGTCGCGACGGCCGCCCCCAGCAGGTAGATGGCACCGACCTTCGCGAAACCGAGGTCGGCACCGAATGCACGGGTCGCGAAGAAGAGCGCGGCCACGTAGCTCATCGTCACGAGCGTCGACCCCATGACGACCAGCAGCAGCTTGGACGGGCTCCGTGCGATCGCCCCGATCGAGCGCAGGCCCCGCCGCAGAATCGGGAAGGCCCGGTCACGCAGGAGCGCCCGAACCGACGGGATCGCGATCATGACCACGGCGAACACGGCCACCACGAGTGCGCCCCACGCGAGCGCTTTCGGATTTGGAAGGCTGAAGGACCCGAAGGCGTCCCGGCCGGCCCACACCGCGAACAGCCCGAGCAATGCCACGTGGACCAGGAAGCCCGCAGCGGAGTTGAGGCCGACCCCCGAGACCGCGACCGCCGGATCCACGCCGGACCGCTGCGCGTAGCGGATGTTGAGCGCCATCCCGCCAAGTCCGGCGGGCGCGACCTTGCTCACGAACGAGGCGGCCACCTGAGTCGCGAGGGTCGGTACGAGCCGGAGGCGATTTGGGATCGATCCCAGATAGCTGCCCGTCGCCCCGAAGTAGGTGGCGGCCGACGCGACGACGACGGGCGCGAACCACCACCAGTCGGCGTCCTGCACGTTGCGCCACACCTCGGGCAGATCGGCGAACTGCGGGAGCAGGAAGTAGGTGACGGCGACGAGCATGACGACCGTGAAGAGCTGCTTCCCGTTTACCCGCTGGATCGGCTCCAGCGGAGCGGCCTCGGCGCCGGTCTGGCGTTCGATCTCGTTCCTGAGCTCGTCGAGCAGGCCCTTGTGCTCCTTGAGCGCGCTCTGGGTGGCGCCACTCAGCGCAGCCATCTGCAGCCGGGGCAGACATCCCACGACCGCATCCGTGCCGAGTGTCGCGATCCCGGTCGAGACCACCCGCTCCGGCGGTACGACCACACCCAGGGCGGCGAGGAGCTGGGCCACGTCGGCGGCGAGAAGCGCGTCGGACGCCGCCACCTCGGCGAAACCGAAATCGATGAGCCAGGGGTCGCCCGCACGATCCACCAGGACGTTGGCCCGTCGGAGATCGCGGTGCGCGATCCGGAACTCCCGCAGCATCCCCACCTGTCGCCAGATCGCCTCTAGCAGATCGTCGTCCAGGTCGTCACTGAGCACGTCCAGCGTGGCACCGTCGACGAGGTCGTAGGCCAACAGCAGGCAGTCGCGCCCGACATCGGCGACCGCCCGCAGGCGAGGAGTCCGGACCCCGACGTCGCGCGCGTGGAGCGAGACGAAGGCCTCGTGCTCGACCGCCCGCCGCAGCGACGAGAACGGGCGCTCATCACCCAGATTACGGAAGCGCAGATAGCGGTAGAGCCGGAACAGGAGATCGGCGCTCCGCTCCTCGGTCCCGAGCACCTTGGCGAAGAACCGCGAGCCGTCGACGAAGGTCCCGAAGTACGGCGTCGATCCCCGCGCGTCGACGTCCGCCGGATCGAGCGTCGCCACCGGGAGCCGGGCGCGACGCAGCGCCGCGATCACCGCCTGCCCGGTGGGACGCTCGTCGGGCCGTCCGAACGCGTACAGGACCAGTGCGCCGACCGTCGCTCCGGCCGCGACCGAGAGGAACAGCGCCGACGGGAGCTCGACCGACACGACCAGGCGGAGCCCGACGCTGAACGCGACGACGACGGCTCCGGCGCGACGCCACCGCCGACCGACGAACGGTCCCAGGACGACGAACACCGCGGCGAGCGTGGCCAGTCCGGTCATCGTCGGGAAGTCGTCGACGCCCAACCCCGCCCGGCCTGCGAGCTCGTTGCGGAGCGCCGGTGCCGAGTCGCTGTCGATGAGCCGCTCGGCGGTCCACACCAGCAGCCCGGCCGTCGCGTTCGCGAGCGCGATGTACCCGAACAGGCGGTACCGGCGGGTCAGCAGCGGCACCAGCCAGGACGCGAGAACCGACGCACCGACGAGGATCTGCAGCAGGCCGACCGCGATCCGCTCCCCGGTCCCCTCCAGAAACGTGACGAGTTGGAGCAGGTCACGCTCGAGGCCGACGACTTCGTCCCGCGCGACGAGAACCTGGGCGAGCAGGAGCAGGCTGAGGACGGTGAGGACGAGAGCCCGGTACAGGTCCCGGGGCGTACGCCGGTATCCGACGATGCGCGACTCGAGCTCGGGCGGCGGGTCCGCCGGCAGCGCGTCGGTCTCGAGCGTCGTGAATCCGGACACAGTTGACCTTCAAGTTCGCCGGGGTGCGGCGCGACGACCACAGCGTTTACAGGACGGAGTTGGTATAACATTGTTGCCCGCTCATGACGACCGCCAGGACGACCCGGGTGCCGACCGCGATCGACGGACCGCGCACGCAGACCGTGGCGCTCCTGGCGGCGATCGCGGTCCTCACCGGCACGGGGGCGATCGCCGCGACGGGTTCCGTTCCGGGATGGGAACAGGCGATCTTCCACGCCGTCAACGGACTGCCCGACGCCCTCAGGGTGCCGATGTGGACGTTCCAGCTGCTCGGCCTGCTCCTCGTCCCTGCGCTCGTCGGCATCGTCGCGGCGGCGACGCGCCGCTGGTGGCTGGCGGCGTGCCTGTTCGCGCTGATCCCGGTCAAGCTCGCGGCCGAGCACCTCGTCGTCAAGCAGCTCGTCCACCGGGAGCGCCCGGCGTCGTCCATCTGCGGACTCGACCTCTAGTGCGGTGAGTTCCGCGACGTACCGCTCCGGGGCGACTCCTTCGTGTCCGGGCACGCCGTGATCGCCTGGGGCGTCGCCTGGCTGATCCTGCCGTACCTCCCACCGCGATGGCGCTGGGTGGCGATCGGACTGGCGCTGCTCAACTCGATCGCGCGCGTCTATCTCGGCGCACACAACCCCCTCGACGTCGTCGGCGGCGGCGCGCTCGGAATCGCGATCGCCGCCTCGCTCCACCTGGCAGTCCAGCCGTACCGCCGCGATCGGCTGCGCGCGACGCCGACCGCGCCGACCCCTTCGACGGGTCCCGAACCATCGTGACCCGGGAGCCGGCCGACCGCATGCCCTTCCGCCACCCGCGTCTCCTCGCCGGGAGTGCCGCCGCGGGGCTCGCCACCTCGTATCTGGTAGCCCGCACGCGGCCCGTCCCGGAGTGGGAGATCGATCTCACCCGGGCGATCAACCACGTACCAGGCGCGGGCGCGACGGCGTTGTGGCCGATCATGCAACTCGGCTCCGCGTGGGGCCCGGCGGTGGTCGCCGGCGGAATCCTCGTTCTCCTCCGGGACCGGCTCCTGGCGGCGACCATCTTCGTGACCGGGATGGTGACCTGGTTCAGCGCCAAGGGGATCAAGACCCTCGTGAGCCGCGGCCGGCCTCCCGCCTACATCACCGACATCATCGTGCGCGAGGGGCAGGGCACCGGCCTGGGCTACGTCTCGGGCCATTCGGCGGTCGCGGCGGCCACTGCGGTCGTCGTCGCGTCCGCCCTCCCACCCCGGGCGCGGCCGTTCGCCGCGCTCGCGGCCGGCGCGGTCGGCGTCGCGCGCATCGTCCACGGCGTGCACCTCCCGGCGGACGTCGTAGGAGGCTGGTCGTTCGGGATCCTGACCGGTCTGGGCGGAGTCTGGGTGATGGGCACGCTGCGGGCGCGCCGGACGTCGCCCGCTTCCACCTGACCGCAGCGTTCAAGCTTCGAACTCGACGGGTGTGAGCTTCCAAGCGCCGAGTGACGGCGCTGCCGATTGTGGAACACCTCGAGGTATTCGAAGATCGCGTTCGCGAGTTCGACGCGGGTTCGCCAGCGTCCCCAGGCGTCCCGATCGGGCCTCGGCGCGGCTGGTCTTGAGGCACCTGACGTCGTCGGAGCGGACGATAGGGTCCTGAAGTGGGCGAGGAAGACGCACGCGACGTCGTGGCCGACCCGGACGGGCCCTGGCTCACGCCTGGCGTCAAGGGCATCGGCACGGCGAGCCTGCTCGCCGATGCGGGCCACGAGATCCCTACCGCGCTGCTGCCGAGCCTGCTCACCACGACCCTTGGGGCACCCGCGGTGGCGCTCGGCGCGATCGAGGGGAACTCTGATGGACTCGCCGGCCTGGCCCGTCTCGGCGGCGGCGCGCTCGCTGATGACCCACACCGTCGCCGCAACGTCGCCGTCGGCGGGTACACCACCACTGAACCGTCACCCGAAATGCGTTGAGTCAGTGGACTGTGGCTGACGTGCGGTTGTGATGGTAGTGGGCGGCTTCGTGTTCTGCTGGTGGTCGGTCTCCGATCTCGCTGTGGATGCGACGCGTGTTGAACCACTCGACGTAGAGCAGCGTCGCGAGCTCGAGCTCCTCGGCGGTGCGCCACGGTCCCTGCGCCCACACGAGCTCGGTCTTGTAGAGCCCGTTGACGGTCTCCGCGAGGGCATTGATGCTTCTATAGATCGTCAAGTCGATCTATGCGACGGCGCGCAGGGTCTCCGGTGGTCGCGCGGCGCTGATCTCGGGGAGTAGTTGGTAGACCTCGCGTGCGAGGTAGCGCTTCAGGCAGCGGATGATGTCCTTCTTGCTGAGACCGTCAGCGGTGCGCTTGTTCACGTACGCGATGGTCGGTTCGTGCCAACGCATCCGGACGATGACGGCGCGGTAGAGCGCCGCGTTCGCTTGTCGGTTCCCTCCGCGGTTGAGGCGGTGTCGGCCGCTGGTCTTGCCGGACCCAGCCGGGACAGGGCACGCGCCACACATCTTCGCGAAGGCAGCTTCGTTGCGGACGCGGTCGCTGTTGTCGCCGGCGGTGATGAGCATTTGCGCGGCAACGTCGTGACCGATCCCGAACGCGTCGACGAGCTCGGGCGCGGCAGCGCGCGTCAAAGTCTTCAGAAGGCGCGAGTGGATCTTGATCTCGTCGTGGAGCTCGATCCAGCGACGCGCCAACGCAGCGAGCGTGTGACGCATCGCGACGTTGGGATCGGCGAAGTCGCCGGTCGCCTCGAGACACGCGCAGGCGGTGACGAGCCTGAAGTCGGTCAACGGCTCGAGCTCGTCGCGGAGTTCCTGCGCAGCCGTCACGAGCACGGCCTTGAGGGTGATGATCGCCGTCGAGTGCGCTTTCACGGCAGTATCACGAGCGATCTTGACGAGTCGGATCGCCTCGACCTGACCGTCGGCGAGCTTGGGGGTGACCGTGGCGATGCCGGCAAGGACCGCTCGAGCCGCGTGTTCGGCGTCGATCGCATCGCTCTTGCCGGACAGCCGCCGCTCACCCGCACGGGGCGGACGCGACACCTCGACCGGCGGATGACCATGCCGACGTAGGAACCGAGCGAGTCCGAGGCCGTAGCTGCCGCAGCCTTCGACACCGAAGCGGTGTACCTGACCCAACGACATCGCCCACGCCAGCAGCTGCGCGTAGCCGTCGTTGTTCGCGTCGAGGAACAGCTCTCCGAGTCTGGCGCCAAGCCCGTCGAGCGCCACGGCGACGTGCTGATCCTTGTGCGTGTCGACACCGACGACGACGTCAGCGCGTTCAAGCGCGATGCTTCCCATGACTGTTGATCCCTTCCCAGGCTTCGATGGTCGAGCCGCCGGCCGGGCGGGGAAGGACAGGACTGCGATGGGACCTGGTCAGATCAGGCTTCTATGAGGTCACTGCCCCGCTCGGCTGGAGGCATAGAACACCGCTGCTCCGGGTGACCGACACGTCAACGCAAGGACACGAAGTCGGTCATAACAAGAGTCAGGCCACCCGAAGCAACAGCGGCAGCGATCCTTCCAGCGGACTGATCACCGCACGAGGATCCCCGCAGTCGTAGCTGTCGCCGATGCTGCCGATCGAGGGGCGGGCACCGATCTCGACGAGACGGTTCGGTGTAGCGAATCGCGGTGTATTGGCTGCCGGCATCGGAGTGTGCGATCAGCTCGTCGAGGAGCGCGTCACGGCGCCAGATCGCGTGCTCGAGCGCGGTCAGCACAAGATCGGCGCGCATGTTCGTGGCGAGGTGCCAGCCGACGATCATCCGGCTGTAGACGTCGATCACGAACGCGACGTAGACCATGCCCGCCCAGGTGGGCACGTAGGTGAAGTCCATCACCCAGAGCCGGTTCGGGGCTGGCGCGGCGAACACCCGGTTGACGAGGTCCTCGGCTCGCTGGTGACCCGCGTCGGGGATCGTGGTGCGGACCTTGCGGCCCCGCACGACGCCCCGGATCCCGAGTTCTCGCATCAGGCGAGCCACCCGGTTCTTCGCGACTCGGATCCCTTCACGCTTGAGCGCGGCGCGGATCTTGCGGATCCCGTAGACCCGGTAGTTCTCGTCGAAGATCGCCTGGATCCGGATCTTGAGTGCCTCGTCCGCGACGCGACGCGCGCACGGCGGCCGGGCCAGATGCGACCGCACCGTCGCCGGCGAGACGCCCCGGACGCGACAGATCGGCTCGAACCCCCACCGCAGACCCTCGGTGCGGCGATCGCGATGCGCGATCACGAACGTGGCGATCTCTTCGACTGGCGGTCGAGCTCCGCCCCGAAGAAAGACGCGGCCGCCTGGAGGATCTCGTTCGCGCGGGCCAGCTCCCGGTTCTCCTTGCGGAGCTGCGCGTTCGCGGCTCGAAGCTCCTCGACCGAGCCGGGCGCGTGACCCGACACCGGGCCGGGCACCGCCTTCTTCACCCACCCATAGAGCGTGGACGGGTTCATATGCAGACGCGGTGCGAGCCGGTCACACGCCGCATGCCCCGACTCGTCCGGGCCTTGCTCCGCGACGACCAGACGCACAGCCTGATCCTTGAACTCAGGGGTATACCCCGACACCTTCGGCATGACGCGATCCTCTCATCGCGGCTCAACGCCAACCAGGTGACGGTTCAGAGCGGCCGAACCGTGGCACGAGATAACGCGCGCCCAGAATCCCGACCACCATCCAGCAACGACCTGACGCATATCGGCCCTTCCTTCGCACGAGGTATCGCCGGGTATCGAGCGGCCACGCGCCGAACAGCGCGGACGAAGTGTGCGCCCTCGATCCGGCGGTAGGTGGCAGGGCGAAGTCAATGGACCTTGGCACCAAGAGCGGATGAAAATGCGACATGGGTTCGCTCTTGATCCTCACGGGTCCGCCGGGCGCCGGCAAGTCCACCGTCGCAACGCTTGTTGCGGACTCGATGTCCCGCAGCGTCCTCGTTGCGGGCGACGCCTTCTTCGGATTCTTGGCCAACGGCGCCATCGATCCGTGGCTTCCCGAGTCACACGCACAGAACACGGTGGTGACCAAGGCTGCCGGCAGAGCCACCGGCGAGTTCGTCGTTGGCGGGTTCTCGGTCGTGTACGACGGCGTGATCGGCCCCTGGTTCCTCGACACCTTCGTCACGATGGCCGGTCTAACGGAAGTCGACTACGCGGTACTCCTACCGACGGTCGGGGTGTGCCAGCAGCGTGTTGAGGCACGGCGTGGACACGGCTTCACGGACCTCGCGGCGACGGCATCGATGCACAGGCAGTTCTCCGAAGCTGAGCTCGAGCAGCGACATCTGATCCACGACCACGGCCAATCTCCCAGCGAGACCGCCGACTGGATTCGGCGCGCGCTGACCTCAGGAACGCTTCGCCACTCAGTCCGCTGACCGAGGGCGGGCCAACTCTTAGAGCACCCGGCTCCCGGCGTTTGGGGACAGCCCTCGAGTCAGTTATCTACGTGACGATGACGGTCTGACGGCTCCGGGCGACGACGACTCCGTCCTTGACGATGTAGCACTCGATGTAGTGCCGGTAGGCGACGCCGCGGTATCGACCGCTCAATACCCCGCCATCGGTCGGTGAGAGGGCGCCCTACTCCGGCCCTTACCGGGCGCCCAATAGTCCCCGCGTCCTGGCTGGCCGGAGCGCCACCTACCGCCAGCTCGGGGTGCCAAGTGACCTGAACCCCCGGCGCCCCACCACCGGCGACCTTTGGTCCCTCCTTCAAACCCTGCCTCTGACCAGGGGCGATGTGGTCGAACGTTGTCGATTTCACAACGACCTGTGGGCGATGAGGGACTCGAACCCCCGACCTCTGCCGTGTGAAGGCATTTCGGGCCGATTTCGTGACCAGCCCGAACCCGCCAATAGGCGCTCTGACCTGCCCAAACGGCCTCTCGTTAGGTCGCCCTACGTCTCGGGGAATCTCGACAAGTGGGGGCAGAATGGGGGCAGGAGCATGACACCAACGTCAGGAATCGCCGGACGCCCGAGCGCGCCAGCGCCCGGCCTCGGGAGCAGGCCGGTCGTGCGCTGGTGTCTCGGACTACCGGCCGGAGACTTCCTGGCGAGTGACGGCCACCTCGGGCGGCGCCGTCACCGCGAGCCGAACCTGTCGGCCGCGCACGTCGGCGACCTCCACAACGATCCTGGTGCCGTCGGGAC
>Ga0194128_10009240_pt1 | contig 12154 bp, 13 predicted proteins | sample TA2KigCa65mmetaG_FD_148650 | JGI IMG/M metagenome (GOLD analysis project Ga0194128, IMG submission 148650) | Freshwater microbial communities from Lake Tanganyika, Tanzania - TA2015037 Kigoma Deep Cast 65m | ecosystem: Environmental > Aquatic > Freshwater > Lake | place: Tanzania: Lake...
GTGTTCCGTTGCGCGGCGTCACGCCCAGATCCGCCCGGTGCCGGCGTCGATCCAGCCGTTCACGGCCTTCAGCTGCGGGTGCGCGTCCAGGTACGCGATGATCGCGTCCAGGCCGAAGAGCGGACCGTCCTTCCCGAGCGCCTCGGCCACCGCCCGGCAGACGATCAGGTCTTCGGGATAGTCGACGGTGAGCCGGATGTCCGTCCGCCGGAGCGCCTCCGGCGCGGTGAGCTTCAGGATCCGGTAGCGCTCCGGATGCTCCGACATGTACAGCGTGCAGAGCTCGCTGCGATGGCGCCGCTCGCCGCGCTCGTGGGCGTCGCGGAGCGCGGCCAGCGTGATGATCTCGCAATAGGTGCCGTCCGGAAGTCCCTCGCACACGGTGAGGTCCGCGCGCTCGGCCTCGTGACGCGCGACCATCTCCTCGACGTTGTCCGTGTGGAGGAACGGGCTCTCGGTGGTCGCGCGCAGCAGGAGGTCGGCGCCGGCCTTCTCCCCGGCCTGGATGAGCCGGCCCTGCACGTCGTGCTCGTCCCCGATGACGTGATCGAGGCCGAGCGCGCGCGCGACGTCGATGAAGAGCTCGTTCTCGCGGCCCTCGCTGATCGCGAGGACGATCAGGTCCACACGCGGGATGCTGCGGATGCGCGCGACCAGGTAGTCGAGGATCGTGCGGTCGCCGATCCGGTGCAGCGGCTTGCCGTAGAGCCGCGACGAGCCCGCGCGGCACGCGAGCGTCGCGACGAGGCGTCGGTGCGTCGGCTGCGTGGCGAGCGCGTCTCGCGCGATCGGCGCGTTCGCCTCGACGGCGCGCGTGAGGGTGCGGCCCACGACGTCGTCGACGTCGAAGATGCCCTCGCCCGGCGCGCGCTTGAGCGCGAGGTCGCCGGCCGCCACCCGGTGCCCGGCCGGCAGGGGCCGGGTGGCGACGACACGCTTCCGGAAGCCGCGACGGTACGCGTCCTCCGCGGGGCTGAAATCGAAGTCCTCCCGGCCGAGACCCCGCTCCACGGTGCGGATGTGCCGCACCATGTCGGCGAACTCGTCGGGATTCAACGCCGAGATGTAGTCCTCTTTCTGGTCCGCGCGGCGCAGGGTGATGTGCTTCTCGATCACGGCCGCGCCCGCCGTGAGCGCCAGCAGCGGCCAGGCGCGCGCGAGCGCGTGCTCGCCGTCGATGTGGTCCGCGTAGCCGATCGGGAGCTCGAACGCGCGGCGAAGCGCGCGCAGGCGCAGGAACCGCGTGTCTTCAGGCTTCGTGGGCGAGTCCTGGAAGCCGTGCAGGAGGCAGAGGTCCCGGGCGCCGGCGCCGCGCAACGTCGCCACCGCGTGCGCGATCTCGCCGAACGTGCTGCCGCCGCACGACAGGAGCACGGGCCGCCCGGTACGTCCGATCGCCTCGAGGAGCGCGATGTTCCGCATGTCCGCGGCGTGGACCTTGTACGCGGCGACGTCGAGGCGGTCGAGCATCGCGCAGGTCGCCTGACCGAAGATGTCGGCGATGGGGAGCACACCTCGCGCGCGCGCCCCCGCGAAGAGAGCGCGCCATTGCGCCTCGGTCATCTCCAGCTTCCGGTACAGCTCGTAGTACTCGTACTGCGGGACGGCGAGCTCGTCGGCCTGGAAGATCTGGAACTTCACGGCGTCGACGCCGGAGTCGGCGACCGCGCGCACCAGCGCTTCCGCGTCGGCGTACGACCCCTCGTAGGACTGCGCGAGCTCCGCGATCACGAACACGCGTTCGCCGCCGAACAGGGACGCCGGCGTCTGGTTAGCCACCTGCGGGACCTCCCGTGACCGGAATGTTCTGCCCGTTGACGTAGCCAGCGGCGTCGCTCGCGAGGAACGCGACGACGTCCGCGGCGTCCGACGGCGTCGCGAGGCGGCGCATCGGGTTGCGACGCGCCTCGACCTCCTTGAGACGGAGCGGGACCTCCGCGGTGAGGTCGGTCACCGTCATCCCCGGGGACACCATGTTGGCGGTGATCCCATGGCGCCCCAGCTCGACGCTGAGCGAGCGGACCAGGCCCCACACCGCGTGCTTCGCCGAGACGTACGCACCCATGCCCGGCGGCGGAGCGCCGAACATGTACGACGTGCCGAGCACGATGAAGCGGCCGAAGCCGGCCTCGATCATGGCCGGCAGCGTCGCGCCGACGAGGGCCAGGGCGCCGCCGACATAGACGCGATGATAGCGCTCGGCGTCGGCGTAGCCCAGCTGCTCCACGCCGAGGGCGGGCACGGGCGGCGACGCGCCGTGGACGACGACGTCGACCCGACCGAACGCGCGTGCGAGCCGCGCGACGGCCTGCGGCGCCTCGCGCGCGTCCCCGACGTCGGCGCCGATCGCGACCGCCCGCCCGCCGCCCGTTTCGATCGCCCGCACCACCTCGTCGGCGTCGGCGGAGGACTTGTAGTAGTTCACCCCCACCGCGATGCCCTGCGCCGCGAGCCGCCGCGCGATCGCCGCCCCGATCCCCCGCGAGGCCACGGTCACGAGCGCCGTCCTCGTGACGGCGGAGGCGAGCGGTCGCGCGGCCACCTGATCGGTGACCTTCACGGTGGCGGAGCCCTTCATGACCGTCTCGCCACGCTGGTTCGCCGCGGCCATCCCCAGCGTCACGAGGTCGGCGCCCGCGGCGAGCGCCTCGACGGTCACGACCAGCTCGATCGAGTCGCCGGCGAACACGGGGTGCAGCCACTGGACCGTCTGCCCCATCCAGAGCGCTCCCGGTCCCGGGAGCTCCATCCCGATCACCTTGGACACGAGAGCCATCAGGATCGCGCCGTGCGCGACCTGGCGCGGGTACCCGAAGGCGCCCGCCGCCGCCCGGTCCACGTGGATGGGGTTGTGGTCGCCGGACAGGTCGGCGAAGCGGGCGATGAGCGCCTCGTCCACCGCGAGGGTGGCCCGCCGCGTCTCGCCGACCGCGAGGCCCTTAGCCGGCAAGCGCCCCCCGCTCGCGCAGGATCAGCGTGATGAGCTTCATCGACATCATCTCGAGCACGTCGTCGGGCGACAGCGCGACGCCGAACTCCTGCTCGAGCGCGACGACGAGGTTCAGGTGCGCCAGCGAGTCCCACGACGGGATCGTATCCGGGTTGCTGTCGTCGCTCAGCATGGCGGCGTCCACGCCCAGCACGTCGGCCACCACCCGTCTCACGCGCGCGGCGTCGTCAGACACTCGCCCACTCCACGCGCACGACGTCGGGCACCGCGGGGACCCCGCGCGCGAAGTCCCACCGCCAGACGCCCTCCCGGCCGGCCGGCGCGAAGGCGTGCCGCGCGAAGAAGTCGGCGGCGGGACGGCTCTTCGGCGTCGCGACGTACTCGCCCACGAAGGACGTGGCGCCACGCTCGTGTGCGAGCCGCATCACCTCCGCGAGGAGCGCCGTCTCGATCTTGCGTCCGATCACGCGGCAGCTCATCACGAAGACTTCCAGGAGGAAGGCGCCGTCGTCGCCGGGCCGGGCCAGCGCGGCCGCGATGAGGCCATGATCGCCGAAACGGTCGGCCGCGCGCGCCCACACCACGATGCCGCCCGCGTCCGCCAGGGCCTCGACGTCGGCCGCGCTGAGCCGGCGCGACGTCAGGTTGAACTGGTTGGTCTTCGCGATGAGCTGCGCCACGCGCGGCCGCGTGGCCGCCGAGACCAGGCCGAGGGTCACCACGATGCGCAGGTCGGCCAGGAACTCGTCGACCGAGGCGAACCGGGCCCGGAGCTGCTTGCGCTCGTGCTCCACTGCGTACATGGAGGCGCGACGCCGGTCCTCTGCCGAGACGACGAGGTGATCGAACGCGCCGGAGCTCTCGAGCGCCTCCACGTAGCCGAGCGGGCTCGCGGGGACGTCGATGACCGTCACCTCGGGCATCTGCGCGCGGACCCAGTCGCGCTCCGCGGGATTGTCGTCGAAGAAGGCGAGCGCGTCGGTGCCGATGTTGAGCTCCTCGGCGATGCGCTGGAGGTTGGTCGCCTTGTCGTCCCAGTTCACCTGCCGCGCGGCGAAGTCCTTGTCCCGCAGCACGAGATCCGCGTGCTTCTCGAAGACCTCCGCGACGTCCGCCTCGTTGTTCTTGCTCGCGATGGCGAGGAGGACCCGCTGGAAGTCCTTGAACACGTTGCCCGGGTACTCGTCACCGAGCGCGATGCCGCCCAGGCCGTCCTCGCCGAGGACCCCGCCCCACAACGTGTTGTCGAGGTCGACCACGAGGCACTTGCAGGGCGGGCGGACGATGGCGCGGACGTAGCGCGCGAGCCGGCGGCCGGTCTCGCGCTGGCCGTCGGCGCCGAAGGGGATGCGTCCGAGGTACCACAGCTTCGCGTCGCTCCAGCGCGCGAGACCGTGCTCGCGGACGATCCTCGCGTAGTCGAAGACGTACGCGCCGCTCGTCGACCGGCACAGGCGCGCGAGGCCATCGTTGGCCGCGGCGACGGCGGCGGCCTGCGAGACGTCCAGCATCGCGTCGGCGAGCCCGCAGGCGAGACGCGCGGGCTCCGCGAAGCTCGCGACGAGGATGGCCGCGCGCGAGTGGCGGCGGATGGCCTCCACGGTGGCGGTGAGGCGGCGCACGACGGTCTCGACGTGGGCGTCGACGTCCGCCTTCGTGAGCGCGGCGAACCCGTGGACGAGCGCGGGGGCCCACTCCTCGAGCCGCGGGGCCACGAGGATCACGTCGGGCGCGCCGCCGTACAGCCCGCTCGCGGGATCCAGCGCCTCCTGCTCGATCTGGTCGAAGCCCGCGATGTACGGCTCGATGCGGAGCCCGCGGCGGGCGCCTTCCACCACCAGGTACGGCCGGATCACGTCCGCTGTGAAGGTGGCGAGCACGGCCACGCGGACGGGGTGCAGCGTCCCCCCGTCGGCGTCGATGCTCCGCGCGAGCCGCGCGTACGCGGCCGGCGACTCGGGCTCGGTCGCCAGGAGCGTCGTCAGCGCGGACGGTTCAGCCATCCGCGGCCTCGCCGGCGCCGCGCGTGCGCCATTCGTCCGCCAGCATTGCCCAGGCATAGCCGTCGGACAGCCGGCCCGGGGCCACGACGTACGCGTCCTTCATCACGCCTTCCCGCCGGAAGCCCAGCCGCTTCATCGTGAAGTTCATGGCGTGGTTCGCGGCGTACGTTCCCGCGGTGAGGCGGCGCAGCGCGAGGTGGTCGAACGCGAAGCCGGCCAGCATGCGGATGGCGGACGCCGCGGCACCGGTGCCCCAGTAGGCTCGATCCCCGACGAGCAGGCCGAAGTGGGCGGAGCCGTGGAACCGGTTGATCGCGTAGAGGCTCGCGGTCCCGATGAAGGCGCCGTCGCCGTGGAGACCTCACAGGTACCGGTCCGCCGCGCCGTCGAAGGAACGCACGAATGCGCGGACGGAGTCGTGGGCCTGCGGCGTGAAGCGGGCCTCCACGAAGCGGTTGACGTCGGGATCGTTGAGCCAGGCCACGTACCGGTCGGTGACCCCCGTCTCGTCGAGCGGCCGGAGCGCGAAGCGCCCGTCGAGGAGCGCGGCCCGGGCGGGAGCGAGCGTCGCGGAGCCGGCCGCGCCGCTCACAGCGTCACCTCCCGCCCCTCCCGCGCCGACGTCCGGGCCGCGAGCGCGATCTCGAGCGCGCGCCGCCCGTCGTGCCCGCTCACGAGGGGGGCGACGTTGTCGCGGACGCACGCGAGAACGTGCGCCAGCTCCTCGACGTACATCTCGTTCGCCTCGGCGACGATCCGGTGCTCCTCCCACGTGCCGCGCGCGGCCGTGTACATCCGAACGCCATGGACGAAATCCCACGCGAGGGTGCCATCCGACCCGACGAGCTTACCGCCCCGCGCGTAGGCGCGCTGGAGGGAATCGAGGTGCACGGCCCCGAGGACGCCCCCGGCGAAGCGCAGGTGCACGATCGCCGCATCCTCGACGTCGATGTCGAGATCGCTCAGCTTGCCGGCCATCGCGCTCACGCCCTTCACCTCGCCGCACAGCCACCGGGCACAGTCGAGCTCGTGGGATGCGTCGAGCAGGATGCCGCCGCCCATCGACGCCCGGGCGTTGTAGCCCGCGCGATAGTCCTGGCGCGGCCGCCAGTCCGGCAGGTACTGGCCGAACTCGAGGCGCAGCAACATGGGACGTCCCACCGCGCCCTCGTCGACGCGGCGCTTGACCTCGCACACCGCGGGATGGAACCGGAGGTTGTAGCCGACGGCGAAGAGCCGGCCCCGCATCGCCGCGAGCGCGAGCACGTCGTCGACGCCGGCCAGCGTCGCCGCCAGAGGCTTCTCGACGAACACGTGCGCCCCCGCCGTGAGCGCGGCGCGCGCGCCGTCCAGGTGCAGGTGTGGAGGCGTGCAGATCAGCGCGAGGTCCGGCGCGGCCGCGAGCGCCTCCTCCAGCGTGGCGTGGACGGTCACGCCCTCCGCCCGCACGGCGTCCCGGCGCGCGGGATCGGGATCGAAGGCGCTGCGCGCCGTGATGCCCAGCGCGCGAAGGTTCCGGAGATGCCGCTGGCCGATCGAGCCACATCCGACGACGAGGATCCTCATCGAACCACGGTCCACGAGGAGCGGCTACGCCTTCTCCGTCCCCGCCTGGCAGGACGTGATGACCCGGCGCAGCGTGTCGTCGAGCGTCGTGACGGGGTTCCACCCCGTGGCCTTGTTGATCTTCGACGTGCTCGGCACCCGGCGCCGCATGTCCTCGAAGCCGGCCTCGTACGCCTCCTCGTAGGGGATGAACACGATGCGGTCGTCGCCGCCCGCGCCCCCTGCCTCCTCGACCAGGTCGAGGATCCGGTAGGCCAGATCGAGGATCGAGACCTCGTTGGTCGACCCGATGTTGAAGATCTCGCCGGTCGCGACCTGGCATTCGGCGAGAGAGACGATGGCCCGCACGGCGTCGCCGACGTCGCAGAAACACCGGGTCTGCTTCCCGTCGCCGAACACGGTCAGCCGCTCGCCGGCCAGCGCCTGGCGCACGAGGCGAGGCACCACCATGCCGTACTGGCCGGTCTGGCGAGGCCCGACGGTGTTGAAGAGCCGGAAGATGACGGTCGGGACGCCCATCTGGCGGTGATACGCGAGCCCGAGGAACTCGTCGACGGCCTTGGAGCTCGAATACGCCCACCGCGCGGTGCTCGTCGGGCCGACGAGACAGTCGTCGTCCTCCTCGAACGGCACCCGGGTGCCCTTGCCGTAGACCTCCGAGGTCGAGGCGATCAGCACCTTCTTTCGGTACCGGTTCGCGACGCGGAGCACCGCGTGCGTGCCCAGGATGTTGGTCTCGATCACGCGCACGGGATCCTTGACGATCAGGGACACGCCGACCGCCGCCGCCAGGTGGAAGATGGTGTCGCACTCGCTGACGAGGCGGTCCATCACCACCTCGTTCGTGATCGTGTCGATGGCGAAGTGGAAGCGCGGATGCGTCGTCAGGTGGCGGATGTTCTCGAAGCGTCCGGTGGAGAGGTCGTCGATGATGGTGACGCGGTCACCACGCTCGAGGAGCGCTTCGGCCAGATGCGATCCGATGAAGCCCGCTCCGCCCGTGATGAGACTCGATTGATTCACCATTCTCTCCTCGGCCACGGCGTGAGGATTATAGCGACGGGGTCCGAGCCCCCCAAGGCTTTTGCGCTATGCTGCCCGCGCGCCCCGGCGCCGACGAGGAGGAGTGGTGATCACGATCACGCGTGCGACAGCCGAGCACGTGCCCGCGATCCGGGAGCTGTGGAAGGAGTTCATGGACTTCCACGCCTCCCGCAATCCGCACTACACGCGCTCCGACGACGGCGACGCGCTCTTCGCGGACTACGTGCGCGGCCTCCTTGCCGATGACGACGCCCGCGTCCTCGTGGCGGTCGATGGCGCGCGCGTCCTCGGCTACGCGCTCGGCAAGATCGACCAGCTCTCGCCGGGATTCCGTCGCCGGCGCTACGGGCTCATCGCCGACGTGGCGGTCACGGCCTCCGCGCGGCGCGCCGGGCTCGGCGCGCGCTTCGACGAGGCGCTGCGGGCGTGGTTCCGCGAGAAGGACGTGCGGCGCGTGCAGCTCCGCGCCTCGAGCGACAACGAGGTCTCGCTGGCGTTCTGGCGTGCGCGTGGCTATCGCCCGGTCACGGTGACGCTCGGCATCGACCTCGAGGCCTGACGGCCGGCTACAGGCACCAGTACGCGATCCCCTGACCCTCGACGGCGGCGCGCGGGAGGATCCCGCGCACGTCGACCAGCACGCCTCCACCGTGGCCGTGACGGAGGAGGTCGACGAAGTCCGTCACCGTCCGGGCGCGGAACTCGTCGTGGGCGACCGCGAGCACCGCCGCGTCGTAACGCTCGCCGCTCTGGAACGGATCCCGCACCATCCGGAGGCCCATCTCGCTCTCGACCTCCGCCGGCGTCGCCCGCGGATCGTAGGCGTCCACCTTCACGTCGTAGTCGCGCAGCTCGGCGATGAGGTCCGCGACGCGCGTGTTGCGGATGTCGGGCACGTTCTCCTTGAACGTGAGCCCGAGGACGAGCACCCGCGCGTTCTGCACGACCTTCCCCGTGCGGATCATGAGCTTCACGGTCTGCTCGGCGACGTAGACGCCCATCTGGTCGTTGATGCGGCGCCCCGACAGGATCACTTGCGGGTGGTAGCCGAGCTCCTCGGCCTTGAACGTCAGGTAGTAGGGGTCGACCCCGATGCAGTGGCCGCCCACGAGCCCCGGCCGGAATGGAAGGAAGTTCCACTTCGTGCGCGCGGCCGCGAGCACCGCCTCGGTGTCGATGTCCATCCGGTGGAAGATCAGGGCGAGCTCGTTCACGAGCGCGATGTTGAGGTCGCGCTGGGTGTTCTCGATGACCTTGGCCGCCTCGGCGGTCCTGATGCTCGGGGCGCGGTGCACGCCGGCCTTCACCACGAGCCCGTAGGCGTCGGCCAGCCACTGGGTCACCTCCGGGGTCTCCCCGGCCACCACCTTCACCACGTGCTCGAGCCCATGCTCGGGGTCGCCGGGGTTGATGCGCTCGGGAGAGTAGCCCACGTGGAAATCGACACCGCACCGGAGCTTCGACTCCGCTTCGAGGATCGGCACGCACACTTCTTCGGTCGCCCCCGGATAGACCGTCGACTCGAACACCACGACCGCGCCCCGCGGGACGTGGCGTCCCACCGTCGCGCTGGCCGCACGGAGCGGCCCCAGGTCCGGGCGGCGGTTCTTGTCCACCGGGGTCGGGACGGCCACGATGATGAGGTCCGCCTCGGCGAGCACGCGCGGATCGTCGGTGAACACGAGGGAGGGGGCCTGCAGATCCTGAGGCTTCATCTCCCCGGTGCGGTCGTAGCCGCTGCGCAGCTCCTGGACCCGCTCGGAGGAGATGTCGAAGCCGACACAGCGCCGGACGTGGCCGAAGGCGCACGCGAGCGGCAGCCCGACATACCCCAGCCCCACGACCCCGATCGTGCCGACGCTCCTCATCCCTGGCTACCGGGCACCAGACGGCGCTCCATGGAAGGCCCGCACGGCCGCAATGACCTCGTCGCGCTCGTCGTCGCCGAGCTCCGGGAACAGCGGCAACGAGAGTACCTCCTCGCTGGCGCGCTCGCTCTCCCCCAACCCCTCCGCCGGGAGGTGGCGATAGATCGGCTGGCGATGGAGAGGAATCGGGTAATGCACGGCCGTGCCTATGCCCCGGTCTTCGAGAAACTTCTTGAGCTCGTCGCGGCGCGGGCTTCGCACGGTGAACAGGTGGTAGACGGCGCGCTCGTTCTCGGCCTCGCCGGGAAGCCCCAGCGGGAGATCGTGGAGACCCTGGCGATAGGCGGCCGCGTGATACCGCCGGGCCGCCGTCCACGCCTCCAGGTGCCTGAGCTTCACGCGCAGGATGGCGGCCTGGAGCTCGTCGAGCCGGCTACACCACCCGATCGCCTCGTGGAAGTAGCGCTGCCTCTCGCCGTGGCGCCGGAGCATACGCACCCGCTCCGCGAGGTCGGGGTCGTCGGTCGTCACGAAGCCGGCATCCCCGTACGCGCCGAGGTTCTTCGTCGGGAACAGGCTGAAGCAGCCGAGGCGCCCCAGCGCACCGGCCCGGCGCCCAGCATACTCGGCGCCGATCGCCTGCGCGGCGTCCTCGATCACCAGGAGGCCGTGCCGCTCCGCCAGCTCCCGTAGGGGCCCCATGTCCGCGCAACGCCCATATAGATGGACGGGCATGAGGGCCTTCGTACGGGGGGTGCGACGACGGGCGACGTCGGACGGATCGAGCGTCAGCCGTTCCGGCTCGACGTCGGCCAGGACTGGCACGGCGCCGACCTGGCTGATGACCTCCGCGGTCGCGACGAACGTGAACGCCGGCAGGATGACTTCGTCCCCCGGCCCGATCCCGCCCGCTTCGAGCGCGAGACGCAACGCGTCGGTCCCGGACGCGACGCCGATGGCGAACGGGGCGCCGCAGAACGCCGCGATCTCGGCCTCGAAGGCGCGGACTTCCGGCCCCAGGATGAACTGACCGCTGGCGATCACGGCGTGGATGGCCGCGTCGATTTCGCCGGCGATCCCCGCGTACTGGCGGCGCAGATCGATGAAGGGAACGGTCAGACGGCTGTCCTCATACCCGGGCAGAGGCCAGTATAGCCCTCACCCCACCACGACCGCGACCTTGATCGACGCGGGATCCCGGTGCGCCGCGAACGCCGCGGCGATCTCGGCGAGCGGGAAGCGATGGGTGACCAGGGGCGCCGTCTTCACTCGCCCCGTCGCCACCAGGTCCAGGGCGCGCGGGAACTCGTCCTGGTAGATCATCGACCCGGTGATCGTCACTTCCCGCCGCACGACGGTGAAGAACGCGACGGGCGTGGGATCGTGGGGCAGCCCCGTCAGCACCACGCGCCCGCCGGGCCGGACGAGGTCGAGCGCGTGGGTCACGGCCTCCGGCGTGCCGGCGGTCTCGACGACCAGGTCGACCCCTTCGCGGCCGGAGAACGCGCGTGCGGCGGCGGCGAGCGGTCCCTCGGTCGTCGCGTGCACGGCATCGGCTCCCAGGTCTCTCGCGAGCGGTAGTCGCGCGGGGGTGCGGGCGACGACGAGGACGCGCGCGCGGTGCGCGCGGAGCACCTGCAGCGCGAGCAGGCCGAGATTGCCAGCCCCGACCACCGCCGCCGTCTCACCGGCCCGCGGGTTCCCGCGCTCCACGGCGCGCACCACGACCGCAAGGGGCTCGGTGAGCATCGCGTCCGCGTCGCTCACGTTCGCGGGAATCGGCCAGCAGAGGCGGGCGGGGACGCACACGTCCTCCGCGAAGCCGCCGTCGACGTCGATCCCGATCGTGACGCGTGAGAGACAGAGGTTGCGGTTGCCCTCCCGGCAGAGCGGACAGTGGCCGCACGAATAGTTCGGCTCGACCACCACGCGGTCGCCAACCGCGACCGTGTCGACACCCTCGCCCGCGGCGGCCACGCGCCCCACGAACTCGTGGCCCATCACGCGCGGATACACGACCGGACGATCGCCGGTCCAGATGCGGTAGTCGGTGCCGCAGAGTCCTGCCGCCGTCACGCGGAGGCGAACCTCGCCGGCCGCGGGCGCGCGGCCGCCCGCCTCCTCGACGGCGAGCGCGCGGGGCGCGTGGAGCACCGCGGCCTTCACGACGTCATGCCGCCGAATGCCCGCCGTCGAGGAACACGGTCTGGCCCGTCATGAAATCGGAGCCGGCGGACGCCAGGAACACCGCGAGCGGACCGATCTCCTCGAGCCGGCCCGTGCGCCGCATCGGGATGTCGCGCGTCAGCCGCTCGTTGATCCGCGGGTCCGCGAAGGCCGTCTCGTTCATCTCGGTGACGAACCACCCGGGCGCGATCGCGTTCACCTGGATGTTGTGACGCGCCCACTCGACGCCGAGCGTCCGTGTCAGCGCGATCACCCCACCCTTCGAGGCGCCGTAGACCGTGTAGCCCGGGAGCCCGACGGCCCCGAGCACCGAGGCGAGGTTGATCACCTTCCCGCTGCGCTGCGCGATCAGGTGCGCGGCGGCGGCCCGGCACCCGTAGAACACGCCCGTGAGGTTCACGTCGAGCACCGCGTGCCAGTCCTCCGGGGACGTCTCGGCGAGCGGCTTCGGCCGCACGATGCCGGAGTTGTTGACGACGATGTCGAGGCCGCCGAGCTGCTCGACGGCGGTCGTCATCAAGGCCTCCACGGCGGGA
>Ga0194128_10009245_pt1 | contig 12150 bp, 12 predicted proteins | sample TA2KigCa65mmetaG_FD_148650 | JGI IMG/M metagenome (GOLD analysis project Ga0194128, IMG submission 148650) | Freshwater microbial communities from Lake Tanganyika, Tanzania - TA2015037 Kigoma Deep Cast 65m | ecosystem: Environmental > Aquatic > Freshwater > Lake | place: Tanzania: Lake...
TGCTCGCCGATCGCGCCTACGACAGCGACGCGCTGCGCGCAACGCTCGCGGCGCGCGGCGCCTGGGCCAACATCAAGCCGATGCCCAACCGCAAGAGGGTGCCCGCCTTCAGCGCCTTCCTCTACCGTTACCGCAACTTGGTCGAGCGCTTCTTCAACAGGGTCAAACACTTCCGAGCCATCGCCACGCGCTACGACAAGCACGACGCCAACTACCTCGCCCTCATCAAGCTCGCCGCATCACGAATCTGGATGCGTGCTTATGAGTCCGTGTCCTAGCGCGGCCTCTCGCACGCTGCCAGCCCGCTTGGTTGTGGCCGGCCGCTCCGTTAGCATCGTCAACCAAGAGCAGAACCAGGGAAGGGTGCGGCATGTACAGCTATCAAGTGGTGGAGTTCGGCAAGCCGCTGGAACGGCGCGACTACCCGACCCCGAAGCCCGCCGGCACGGAGGTGGTCGTTCGCCTGGCCGGTTGCGGCGTCTGCCACTCCGACCTGCACCTTGCCGACGGCTTCTTCGACTTGGGCGGCGGCAAGCGCATCACGTTGGCCGATCGCGGCACCAAACTGCCGTTCACGCCGGGCCACGAGATGGTGGGCGAGGTCGAGGCCTTGGGGCCCGAGGCCAGCGGCGTCAGGCCAGGGGACCGGCGCATCGTGTTTCCCTGGATCGGCTGCGGCACGTGCGAGAGCTGCGCCGCCGGCGAGGAGACGCTGTGTCCGAATCCGCGCTTCCTCGGCGCCAGGCGCGACGGCGGCTACGCCACCCACATCGTGGTGCCGCATGCCAAGTATCTGGTGGCCTACGGCGATGTGCCGGAGGATCTGGCGGCGACCTATGCCTGTTCCGGCATCACCGCCTTCAGCGCGTTGAAAAAGATTCCCAAGACCACCGCGCGCGAATGCCTCGTGATGATCGGCGCGGGCGGCGTTGGCACGGCCGGCATCCTGCTGGTCAGCGCCGTGCACGAGGCCAAGCTGATCGTCGCCGACGTGGACGCAAAGAAGCGCGAGACCGCGATGAAAAGCAATCGCGTCGCGGCGGCGGTCGACCCGGCCAAGCCGGAAGCGGTGAAGCAGGTCCTGGAGCTGACCGGCGGCATTGGCGCCGCGGGCGCCATCGATTTCGTCGGTGCGCCCGCCTCGGCGCAGTTCGGTCTCGATGCCATCCGCCGCGGCGGCACGCTGGTCTCGGTTGGCCTCTATGGCGGCGCGGTACCGGTGTCGCTGCCCCTGCTGCCGATGCGATCGGTCAACTGGCGCGGCTCCTATGTCGGCACGCTGGCGGAAATGCACGAGATGATGGGCCATATCCTGGGCGGCAAGGTGCCGCGCATGCCGATCGAGCCGCGACCACTTGCCGCCGCCAATGGCGCCATGAGCGACCTGCGCGCCGGCCGCGTGAATGGCCGGGTGGTATTGAAGCCGGCGCTGGACCCGAAGTAGCAGCCGACGATCGGCACGGTCTTGTAGGGCGGCGCCGGCGCCGCCCGCCCACGCAGTGGCGGTTCATGAGATGCAAGGCATTCGCAACGCCATCGCCGACATGGAGCAGCAACGCATCGGTGCCGTGGCCAACCTGGCGTTGGGCAACCCCGACGTGATCCCGCTCTGGTTCGGCGAGTCGGACGTGGTGTCGCCCGACTTCATTCGACAGACAGCGAAGCGGGCACTGGACGCCGGCGAGACCTTCTATGTCAACAAGCGCGGCATTCCACCACTGCGCCAAGCGCTGATCGGCTATCACCGCGGCATCCACGGCATGGAACTCGCGCCGGAACGGCTGACCGTCACCGGCTCCGGCATGACCGCGATCATGATCGCGGTCCAATGCCTGGTGGGCCAGGGCGACAATGCCGTGCTGATCTCCCCGATCTGGCCCAACATCTTCTATGCCGTGCGCACGATGGGCGGCGAAAGCCGGCATGTGCGCCTGCAACAGACCGCGATGGGCTGGAAGCTGGATCTGGACCGGCTGTTCGCCGCCTGCGATGCTCGCACGCGCGCCATCTTCATCGCCAGCCCGTCCAACCCCACCGGCTGGTTGATGAGCGAGGACGAGCAGCGGGCGGTGCTGGACTTCGCCCGGCGGCGCGGCATCTGGATCATCGCCGACGAGGTCTATCACCGCCTGGTCTATGACCGGCCGGTGGCGCCGTCCTTCCTCAATCTCGCCCTGCCCGACGATCCGGTGTTCGTCGTCAACAGCTTCTCCAAGAGCTGGGCGATGACCGGCTGGCGGCTCGGCTGGCTCATTCACCCGCCAGCCCTGGGCGACCGCATGGGCGATCTTTCGGGCATCAACAATACCGGCGCCACCACCTTCGTGCAGCATGCCGGCGTTTGCGCCATCGAGCAGGGCGAGGCCTTCATCGCCGAGATGGTGGAACGCTGCCGGCGCGGCCGCGACCTGGTGCACCAGCGGCTGGCCGGCTTGCCGCGCGTAGCCATCAGTCGGCCGGCCGCCGCGTTCTATGCCTATTTCAAGGTGGACGGCGTGAGCGACGATCTCGGCTTCGCGCAAGACTTGGTCCGCACCGCGCGCGTGGGCCTGGCTCCGGGCAGCGCCTTCGGGCCTGACAACGCGGGCTATTTCCGGCTCTGCTTCGCCAGTGCCGAAGCACGCCTGTCAGAGGCGCTGGATCGGCTGGTTCCGGCCTTGAGCTAGGTCGCCGGGTGCGTCGACGCCTGCAAGCGCTGTTCCCGCTCGATCCGGCGATGGCCTATCTGAACCATGGAACCGTCGGCCTGACACCATGGCCGATCCTGCGGCAGGCCGCCGCGTGGCGCGAGGCGATCGAGAGCAACCCGGCGCGCTTCCTGCGGCTCGAACTGCCCGACCGCCTGGCCTGGGCGCGCGGCGAAGTTGCCCGCTTCGTGGGTGCCCGACCGGACGACCTCGTCTTCGCGGTCAATGCCACCGCCGGCTGCGGCGCGGTGCTCGGCTCGCTGCGCCTCGCCCCAGGCGACGAGATCCTGTTGACCGACCACGGCTATGGCGCCGTGCGTCACGCCGCACAGCATGTGGCCGGGCGGTCGGGCGCCCGCCTGGCCACGCTTGGGCTGCCCTTTCCGGAAAGCGACCCCGCCGCCTTGCCGGCGTTGCTCGGCCGCGCGCTGCGCCCCCGCACGCGCCTGGTGGTACTCGATCACATCACCTCGGAGACGGCGCTTCCGCTGCCACTCGCCGAAGCTGTCGCGCTCTGTCGCGGCGCCGGGGTGCCGGTGCTGGTGGATGGCGCGCACGCGCCTGGCCATCTGACGCTCGACCTCGACGCGCTCGCCGCCGACTGGTATGTCGGCACGCTGCACAAATGGGCCTTCGCGCCGCGCGGTGCCGCCTTCCTCTGGGCCCGTTCGGATCGGCAAGACGATCTGGAACCGTCGGCGATCTCGTGGGGCTACCGGCAAGGCTTGCAGGCGAGCTTCGGCTGGACCGGGACGTCCGACCCGACGCCATATCTGGCGGCGCCGGCCGGCTTGGTTTTTCTTGCCGGACTGGGCGGACCGGCGGTGCGGGCCCGTAACGCCGCTCTGGCGCGCGAGGCGGCTGCGATGCTGCGCGGCTGTTGGCGCGGCCCGGAACCAGCGGTCGGCGACAATGGACTGGCAATGCATCTCGTCGCGCTGCCGGAGGGTTTCGCCGCCAACCCTTCGGCCGCGCTGCGGCTGCGCGATCGCCTGTTGCGATCCCATCGCATCGAGGTGCCGGTGATCGCGCGCGCCGGCCGGCTGTGGCTGCGCTTGTCGGCGCAGGTCTACAACGAGCTCGCGGACTACGAGCGCCTGGTGCCCGCTATCGCCGCGGAGCGCGGCTGACCCTTCGGCGCCAAGCTTGCCGGGCGAGCCCCGCCCGGCCGGAACGCTATGATAGCCGGCCGATTCCCGCGAGGACGCGCGACATGCTGCAAACCTTGGCGCTGACGACGCTGCTGCTGCTGGCGGCCGCGAGCGCGGTGTTCGCTCTGCTGGCCTGGCGGCGCGCCGGGCGTCATCCAGCGGCGCCGACGCAGGCCGAGATCGCCCAACTGCTTCGCAACGAGATCGAGCGCCTGCGCGGCGCCGGCGAAGAGCAGGCGCGCGGCCTGCGCCAGGAGCTTGCCGGCAATCTGCGCGACTTTCAGAACGTCTCGCTCAATGCCTTTCAGGCGCTGGGCCAGTCCTTGGGGGACCAGGTGAAGGGCTTCGGCGAGAGGCTGGACGGCGGCCTGGACCGAGCGGGCGAACAGCAACGCGAACGGCTGGAGCAGGTTGGCGGCGAACTGAATCGGCTGACCGAGGCCAACACCGCAGCACAAACGAACTTGCGCCAGGCGGTCGAGAGCCGGCTCGACGCCATCCGCCAGGAGAACGCCGGCAAGCTGGATGCGATTCGCCAGACGGTCGACGAGAAGTTGCAGACCACACTCGACCGGCGCCTGGGAGAATCCTTCGACCGCGTCGTGCAGGCGCTGTCGGACGTGCACAAGGGCCTGGGCGAGATGCAGACCCTGGCCGCCGGCGTGGGCGACCTGAAAAAGGTGCTGTCGAACGTCAGTGTGCGTGGCGCCCTGGGCGAGATCCAGCTTGCCATGCTGCTGGAACAGTTCCTCTCGCCCGAGCAGGTCATCGCCAACGCCAGTGTCAGGGCAGGCAGCCAGGAGCGCGTCGAATTCGCCGTCAAGCTGCCCGGCCGCGACGGCGAGAACGAGGTGTTGCTGCCGATCGACGCCAAGTTCCCGCAGGAGGACTACGAGCGCCTGCTGCAGGCCGGCCACGACGGCGACGCCGAAAAGGCCGCCGAGGCCGGGAAGGCCCTGGAAGCCCGCATCAAGAGCTTCGCCAAGACCATCCGCGACAAATACATCAACCCGCCGCGCACCACTGACTTCGCCATCCTGTTCCTGCCGACCGAGGGGCTGTTCGCCGAGGTGCTGCGGCGGCCCGGCCTGTTCGAGCACCTGCAACGCGAACACCAGGTGACGCTGACCGGGCCGACCACGCTGACCGCCTTCCTCAATGCGCTGCAGATGGGCTTCCGCTCGCTCGCCATCCAGCAGCGTTCGGCCGAGGTCTGGCAGCTGCTGGCGGCAGTGCGCACGGAGTTCACGAACTACAACGATGTCGTAGACAAGATCGAGAAACAGCTGGGCACCGCCGCCAAGTCGGTCGAGCAGCTTGGCACCCGCACACGCGCCATGCATCGCAAGCTGCGCGATGTGGACAGGCTGCCGGAGACGGAGGCGGAACGCTTGTTGGGTCTGGATACAGTGCAGGCCGACGACGAAGGGAGATAGCCGCGTTCAGCCCGGTTCGGGCAGACGGTAGGCGGCGAAATGCCGGCGCAGTTCGCTCTTCTGGATCTTGCCGGTGGCGGTATGCGGCAGCGCCTCGACGAACACGATGTCGTCGGGCAGCCACCAGTGCGGCATGCGCTGGGCGAGATAGGCCAGCAGTTCCGCCTTGTCGATCTGGGCGCCCGCAGCCTTGACCGCCACCAGCAGCGGCCGTTCCTGCCATTTCGGATGCGCCACGGCGATGACCCCGGCCTCCGCCACGGCCGGGTGGCCGACCGCGGCATTCTCCAACGCGATCGAGCTGATCCATTCGCCGCCCGACTTGATCACGTCCTTGGCCCGGTCGGTCAGCTTCAGCGTGCCGTCGGGCGTGAGGCAGCCGACATCGCCGGTCGGCAGCCAACCGTCCGCGAAAGCCGGCAGGCCGCGGTAGCCGGCGGCGATGAAATTGCCGCGCGCCCTGACTTCGCCGACCGACTTGCCATCCCAGGGCAAGAGCCGGCCCGCCTCGTCGACGATGGCCAGCTCGGTGCCATAGGCCGGGCGGCCCTGCAATTCGATCAGATCGAAATCGTCCAGCCGGTCGTTGCCGCGCGGCAGGAAGAAGGTGACGCCGCCGGTCGTCTCGGTCATGCCCCAGGCATGAATGGTGCGCACGCCGTGTTCGCGCCAGAGCTGCTCCATCATGGCGCGCGGCGGCGCCGCGCCGCCGCAGGCGATGCGGGCCAGCGGCTTCAGATCGCCGCCGTTGAGCCGCAGATGCTCCAGGAGCGAGAGGAAAATGGTCGGCACGCCCAGCGCGATGCCGACGCCCTCGCCCCGGATCAGGTCGAGCAGCGCCGGCGCCTCCAGCTGCCGGCCGGGCAGCACCAGCTTGCAGCCGACCATCGCCGCGGCATAGGGCATGCTCCAGCCGTTGACGTGATACATGGAGGCAACCGGCAGCGCGCAATCCTGCGCCGACAGCGCGAACCCGTTGTTGCTGGCAATCGAGTAGGCCTGCAGCATCGAGGCGCGATGGCTGTAGACCACCCCCTTGGGCTGGCCCGTGGTGCCGGAGGTATAGCAGATGACCGAAGCGGCGTTCTCATCGAAGCTCGGCCAGTCGTAGCCGTCGTCCTCCGCCGCCAGCAACTCTTCGCAACAAAGCGCGCCCGGCAGGCGGTCGGCCGGCATCTCGCCGCGTGTCGCCATCACCACCACCCCCCGCAGGGCCGGCAGTTTCAGCCACAGCGCTTCCGCCAGGTCGAGGCAATGCAGATCGACGAACAGCAGGCGATCCTCGGCATGCTGCATCGTGTAGAGGACCTGTTCCGGCGGCAGGCGGGGATTGGCGGTGTGCAGCACGGCGCCGCTGCCGGAGACGGCGTAGAACAGCTCCACATGCCGGAAGTGGTTGAAGGCGAGCGAGCCGGCCGTCTCGCCCGGCCGGAGGCCCAGCCGGCCGAGCGCCCGGGCCAGCCGCCGGGCACGCGACGCCGTTGCCGCATAGCCCTGGCGATGCAGGCTGCCGTCCGCCTGCCGGCTGACGATCTCGGTGGCGGCGTGATAGCGGCCGGCATGCTCGATGAGACCGGCCAGCAGCAGCGGCCGGTCCTGCATCAACGCCCGCATGGCCTCAGCGCTTGTCCTTCACGAACGGGAAGATGCGGGTGAAGTCGACGCCCGGTTCCGCCGCGACGAAGCGCTGCCACAAGGCCACCAGGGTCTCGCTCATGTCCTTGGCCACGCCCGCGCCGCGCGCGCCCTCGAGATAAAGCGTAATGTCCTTCAGCAGCAGGTTGTTGAGAAAGCCGGCATCGTAGCGGCCATGCTGGATGCGATTCTTGAACTTGTCCGAGGTCGCCGTGTTCTGCCCGCTGGAGGCGTTCAGCACGTCGATCATCGTACCCATCTGCAGGCCCTGGGCCAGGCCGAAGCTGATCGCTTCCGAGGTCGCCGCCATGGCGGTGGCCGACAGGAAGTTGTTCAGCACCTTCATCGCCTGGCCCTGGCCCGGCTTGTCGCCGACATGGAAGATGTTCTTCGACATCGCCGACAGGACCGGTCGCAGCCGTTCGAGCGTTTCGGCGCTGCCGGAATACATCAGGGCGATGGTCGCCGCCTTGGCGCCGGCGGTGCCACCGGAGACCGGCGCGTCGACATACTCGATCCTGCCCTCGCGGGCGCGGCTTTCGACCCGGCGGGCAAAGTCGACGCCGATGGTCGAGGTATCGACGATGGTGCGCACCACGCGGCTGTTGGAGCTCAAGATTTCCTCGAGCACCTGGCCGCTCACCTTGCCGTCGGGCAGGCTCAAGATCACCATGTCGGACGCCGCCGCCAATTCGCCGATGCCGCCGGCGATGCGGGCACCCGCCGGTGCCCGCTCGCGCGTGCCGGCCTTGTCGTAGACCAGCATGGCATGGCCCGCCTTGGCCACGTTGGCGGCCATGGGACCGCCCATGTTGCCAAGGCCGATGAAGCCGACCGGGCGGCCGGCCTCACTCACGGCTTGCCCCCTTGCGCCTTCATCTCGTCCACCACCTTGCGGGCGGTGCGGAAGGCCTCGACGCCGGCCGGGATGCCGCAATAGACCGCGATCTGCAGCAGCACTTCCTTCAATTCGTCCAGCGTCAGGCCGTTGCGGATGGCGCCACGGAAATGCAACTCGAACTCGTGCATGCGGTTCAGCGCCGCCAACATGCCCAGGTTGAGGATCGAACGCTGCTGTTTGGCCAGCACGCCGCGGCCCCAGGTGCCGCCCCAGCAATATTCCGTCACCATCTGCTGAAAGTCGCGGTTGAAGTCGTCGGCGCTGGCGAGCGAGCGCTCGACATACTCGGCCCCCAGCACTTCCTTGCGCATCTTGAGACCGATTTCGTACTGCTGCTTGTCCATGTTTCTCCCCTTTGCTGCGATCAAGCGGGCGTCAGGCCGCGCGTCTTCAACACTTGCGCGGCATGCCGGAAGGCCTGGCTCGCCGTCGGCACGCCGCAATAGATCACGGTCTGCCAGAGCACAAGCTTCAGTTCCTCCGGCGTCACGCCATTGTTGAGCGCGCCGTTGCAATGCACCTCGAATTCGTGCCAGCGGCCCAACGCCGCCAGCATGCCGAGGTTCATGATCGAGCGTTCGCGCCGCGGCAGGCCGCCCGCCGCCCAGGCGCTGCCCCAGCCCCATTCGACGATCATGTCCTGCAGCGCCTTGTTGTAGTCGTCCTGCGCGGCCATCGAACGCGCGACGTGGGCCTCGCCCAGCACTTCCTTGCGCACTTTCAGGCCATGCTCAAAGCGGTCCTTGTCCATGCCTTCCCCCTCTCTGGCCAGCAGTATGCGGCGACGACGGCGCTTGGCCAACCGGCGCGCGGCATGCTCGAATGCCGCCGAACGGGGGAGGAGCCATGACGCGGCTGCAGGGCAAGGCGGCGCTGATCACGGGCGCGGCGTCGGGCATCGGGCGGGCGACGGCCCGGTTGTTCGCGGCCGAGGGCGCCGCCGTGGCGCTGAGCGACCTGGCGGACGACCAGGGCAAGCCGGTTGCCGCCGCGATAACGGCCGCTGGCGGCCGTGCCCTCTACCTGCACCACGACGTCGCCAGCGAGGCCGACTGGGAGCGCGTGATGGCCGCCACGTTGGCGCAGTTCGGTGGCGTGGACGTGTTGGTCAACAATGCCGGCGTCGGCGGCACCGGCACGGCCGTGCCCGACACTAGCCTGGAGGCATGGCGCCGGGTCATGGCGGTCAACCTTGAAGGGGTCTTCCTGGGCACCAAGCACGCCATCCGGGCGATGAAGGCAGGCGGCGGCAACGGCTCGATCGTCAATGTCTCGTCCATCCTGGGCAAGGTCGGCCTGCCGATGACCGGCGCCTATGCCGCCACCAAAGCGGGCGTCAAGCTGCTGAGCAAGTCCGCGGCGCTGGAATGCCTCAAGGCCGGCACCGCCATCCGCGTCAATTCCGTGCATCCGGGCTTCACCGACACCGCCATGGTGCAGGCCCGCCTGCAATCGCCCGACGGCGAGCGCATGGCCCGCGTCATCGGCCGCGCCCAGCCGGGTGGCGAACTGGGCCGGCCGGAGGACATCGCAGAAGGTATCCTCTACCTCGCTTCGGACGCCGCCCGCTTCGTCAACGGCGCGGAACTGGTGATCGACGGCGGGGCGACCGCGCAATGACCGCGCTCTCGCTCGCCGGCAAGGTGGCGCTGATCACCGGCGCCGCGTCCGGCATCGGGCGGGCGGCGGCCCGCCGCTTCGCGAGCGCCGGCGCCAGGCTGGCGCTGGCCGACCTTGCCGACTGCGCGCCGCTGGCCGACGAACTGGCGGCGCAAGGCTGCGAGGCCCAGGCGCTGGCGCTCGACGTCACCAGCGAGGCCGCCTGGCAGTCCGCGGTGGCGGCGGTGCTGGCACGGTTCGGGCGGCTCGACATCCTGATCAACAATGCCGGGATCAGCGGCCCCAACATCGCCATCGACAACATGACGCTGGAAGGCTGGCGCAAGGTCACCAGTGTCAACCTGGACGGCGCCTTCCTGGGCATGAAGCACTGCATCCCCGCCATTCGCGCCGCAGGCGGCGGCGCGGTCGTCAACACCTCTTCCATCGCCGGCCTGATCGGCATGGCGGGCGGCTCGGCCTATGGCGCGGCCAAGGCGGGCTTGGCGTTGCTGACCAAGGTCTCGGCGCTGGAGGAGCAGGCGCTGGGCAGCCATGTGCGGGTCAACTCGGTCCATCCCGGCTTCATCGATACCGCCATGCTCAGGCGCATTGTGGATCACCCCAACCGCGGTCCGGCGGCGCGCGAGGTGATCCGCGCCATGCAGCCAGGCGCCGCCACGGGCCAGCCCGAGGACATTGCCGAGGGCATGCTCTACCTCTCTTCCGACGCCGCCCGCTTCGTCACCGGCGCCGAACTGGTGATCGACGCCGGCGTCACGGCGCAGTAGCCTTGACGGAGGATCGGGGGAAGCCGTCTTGAGCCAGCCGGAAAGCTACGAGGTGTTCGCCGTCAAGTTCGGCTCCTGGCCGGAACGGCGGCGCCACAACAACTTCATCATGGCCGACCCGCATGACGGGCCGGGGCAGCTCGACTTCTATGTCTGGGCCTGCGTCAACGACAAGCGCACGGTCGTCGTGGACCTGGGCTTCGACCGCAAGGAGGCGGAAGCGCGCGGCCGCAAGATCGACCGCCTGCCGCATGAAGGGCTGGCGATGCTCAATATCGATCCGGCCAAGGTCGGGCACGTGGTGATCAGCCACATGCATTGGGACCATGTCGGCACGCAGGATGCGTTTCCCAATGCCCTGTTCCATGTCCAGGACCTGGAGATGGAGTTCGTCACCGGCCGGCTGATGAACGACTATTTCTTCCGCCGGCCGTTCACGCTGGAACACGTGCAGGCGATGATCCGGCGCATCTATGCCGGCCGGGTGCGGTTCCACGACGGCGAGGGCGAGGTGGTGCCCGGCATCAGCGTGCACCATATCGGCGGCCATACGCTGGGCATGCAATCGGTGCGCGTGCTGACCCGGCGTGGCTGGGTGGTGCTGGCCTCGGATGCGTCCCACACCTACGAGAATTTCGAGCAGACCCAGCCTTTCCCGACCGTGATCAACGTCGCCGACATGGTGGCCGGCTACAAGAAGCTGGTCCGCCTGGCGGAGACGCCGAAACACGTCATCCCCGGCCACGACCCCCTGGTGCTGAAGCGCTATCCGGCGCCGCGCGCGGGGCTCGAAGGCATCATCGCGCGGCTCGACGTCGCGCCGAACGCGTAATCGCGAGGACCAGCCGCATGACCGGTTCCGACAGCTACGAGGTGTTCGCCGTGCGCTACGCCACGCGCGGCCAGCGCAAACGGCTGGAAAGCTTCATCATGGCCGACGACCATGACGGCCCCATGCCGATCGACTACTTCGTCTGGGCAGTGGTCAACGCCGAGCGCACGATCATCGTCGATACCGGCTTCGACCATGCGGAAGCGAAACTGCGCAACCGCGTGTTGACCCGCCTGCCGCGCGAAGGCCTGGCAATGCTGGAAATCGACGCCAACCGGGTCAAGGACGTCGTGGTCACCCACCTGCATTACGACCATGCCGGCACCACCGACCATTTCCCGCAAGCGCGCTTCCATTTGCAGGAAAAGGAAATGCGCTTCACCACCGGCCGGCACATGTGCCAGCACGTGTTCAGCCACGCCTTCGCGCCCGAGCATGTCTGCAAGATGGTGGAGCATCTCTACAAGGGACGCCTCGCCTTCCACGACGGCGATGCGGAGATCGCCCCCGGCGTCAGCGTGCACCTGATCGGCGGCCACACCATGGGCATCCAGTGCGTGCGGGTGAACACCGCGCGGGGGCCGGTGCTGCTGGCCTCCGACGCCACGCACTTCTATGAGAATATCGAGAAGACGGCGCCCTTCCCCATCGTCTACTCGGTCGGCGACATGGTGGCGGGCTACGACAAGATGCGGAAGCTGGCGGCTTCGCCCAAGCACATCATCCCGGGTCACGATCCCCTGGTGATGCAGCGCTATCCCACGCCGAGAGCCGCGCTGGATGGCGTCGTCGTGCGGCTCGACGTGGCACCCGCCGGCTGAGGCGGCCCAACAAGCGCAACGGCCGGCCGTCGATCGCGGCCAGGCCGAGCCCGATCAGCATCATGCCGGCGAAGTGCCTGGCCGCCGGCGCTTCGCCCAGGATTAGCATGCCGAGTGCCAGCGCGCTGACCGGGATGAGCAAGGTCACCAGCAGGAGGTTGGCGGCGGCTTGTAAGCGCCGGGGCAAAAATCCCTCACTGAAGCGGCCGGATTGTCCGGTTGCGCCGGAGTAAAAATCCAGCAGCAGATAGCTCTTTGCGGTTTTGGCAGAGGGCGGGGGGATGAAGGGCGTGGAAC
>Ga0194128_10009250_pt1 | contig 12140 bp, 11 predicted proteins | sample TA2KigCa65mmetaG_FD_148650 | JGI IMG/M metagenome (GOLD analysis project Ga0194128, IMG submission 148650) | Freshwater microbial communities from Lake Tanganyika, Tanzania - TA2015037 Kigoma Deep Cast 65m | ecosystem: Environmental > Aquatic > Freshwater > Lake | place: Tanzania: Lake...
CTGCTGGCCGGGCGCGGCGCGGGAGCGGTGTGCTCGCGCGGGGGGAACGCGGCGGCATGGGGCCGGGGATCGGTGCGCGCGGGCGGTTGCGGCCGGGGGGACGGGGTCGCGCGCAGGGGGTAGAAGCGCGGTGGTGGGTCCCGGGTGGTCCGGGACCGCTGCTTGAACTTCCTACGCGCGCAGGGGGTAGGATCGCGCTGGTGGGTCCCGGGTGGTCTGGGACCGGTGCTTCCACTTCCTACGCGCCAACCTTCGCATGCTACGGTCGATCTGCGCTGTCGCGTTCGTCGTGGTTGCGGCCTGCGACGCGCCCGCGCCGAGCGTCGCCGAGGTGCGCAGCCTCTTGGACTCCACGGCGACGTTCAAGGATGCGTCGCTGCGCGTCGACACGCTGAACCAGGATTCGCCCGAGGCCTTCTCCGGCGAGGCGGTCGCGCCGGACGGCAGCCGGCGCAAGATCACTGCCGGCGTGCGGAACGGCATGATGAAGTACGAAGTGAAGCGCACGGTCGAAGCGTCCGCGCCCGGAGCGGTCGAAGCGTCCGTGGAAGTGCTGTTCGGCACGATCCCTCTCCGCCGCTGAGCCCGGCGCGGCGCCCAAGACGATCAAGTAGTGTGGTGATGGCCCTACGGCCCGGCGGGCGGCGGATCTTCCGCGCTGGTCCGCGCTCGCAGCCGTCGTCGCTCAGCGCGGCGCAGCCGCAGCGCCCACAGGCTCCGTCGCGAGTGCCGGCAACACCGCGCTCGTGTAGTGCGGTTCCTGCGTGCCCCAGAACAGGTAGTCGAGCCGAAGGTCCTGTTCGGCGATGCGCAGCAGGTCCTGCACCGTCATCGCGCGACCGGTCTTCTTGTCGACCTCGTCGAGATTGCCGTCCTGCACGGCCAGCGCCGCGACGACGCCTTCTGCGCGCGCGCGCAGCAGCGGCAGGATGTGCGTCTGCTGTCCCTTCGCGAGCGGCCGCAGGTCCGGCCCGCCGACGCCCGCGCCGACCTGTGCACAGTGCGCGTGCACGCTCTTCAAGAAGCCCTTGTCGTCCCACGGCAGCCACTCACCGGGCAGGAAGTTCGCATAGAGCACGACGTGGCTCTTCGGGAACGCGCGCTTCGCCGCGGTCACGTTCTCCTTCACCGCTTCGGCATAGCGCGCCGGCGTGAAGCCCTGGGGCCAGGTCGCTTCCACGTCGCCGAAGCCGATCGCCGTCTCGGCGAGATTGATCCCGAGGATCGCGCCGTCGAACTCGCGGCCCAGGCCTTCGAGCAGCGCCGCGAAGCGCGCTTGCACGCGCGGATCCCAACGTCGCGCGACCCAGCCGTCGAACACGTCCTCCGTCTCGGGCTTCTCGTCGCCCTCGTACTTGCGCGCAGCGCCACCGCCATAGGCCTCGGTGCACAGCCAGTCGGGCACGGGCTTCCGTTCGTCGAAGGTCACGTCCTGCAGCTGGATCCACAGCGCCTTGCCGTTGGCCTGCAGGAACGCGAGGTCCGCGCGGATCCCGTCGAACGCGTATTCCCCGGGCTGCGGCTCGAGCTCGCGCCACGTGTACTTGAGCTGCGCGCCGCACAACCGCGGGTTTGCGAGGAAGGCCGCGTCGCGGATGCGTTCGCGTTCGTGCGCGAAGAAGACGAGGTGCTGGGGCTTCGTCGCGCTCGTGGCGGCGGCCGCGGGGGCCATCGGGTGCGGCGCGGCGCAGGCGGCGAGCCCGAGGGCGACGACGAGGGCGAGGCGAACGTGGGCCATGAGCCTTCCGTAGACGATCGCCCGCCGCGCGTCCACGGCGCGCGGACTGCTACCATCCGCACCCCGTGCTCGTCCCGAACCTCCTGCTCGCCGTCCTGCTCGCCCCGCAGGGCGAACCCGCCGACCCGAGTGCTGCGTTCTTCGAACGCGTGCGCGTCGTGCAGGTCGAACTGCGCCTCGACGAGGCCTCGCGGCAGGCGCTGCGCGAACGCCCGCGCGAGTACGCAAAGGCCAGCGTCGTCGTCGACATCGGCGGATCGATCCTCGGCATCTGCGGCGCGATGTTCGGGACCTGGATGATGGTTGAGCGAGCGAAGATCGCGGAAGTCCGGGCACGGCTCGATGCCTCGGGTGCATCGGCTGCGGGGTAGGCCGGCCGGGGAGTGGCGTTTCGTCGCCGTTCGGATCGGGGGCCGTCGTTTCCAATTGGGCACTCTCCACAAACGCGAGAGCGCGGAACGCCCGCCACGACGCCCCGCGCGGGCCGATTCGGCCACGCCGCCAGTCAACGAGAAGGCCCGCTGGCCGGTCGCGGCGCGGGAGCGGTGTGCTCGCGCGGGGGGAACGCGGTGGCATGGGGCCGGGGATCGGTGCGCGCGGGCGGTTGCGGCCGGGGGGACGGGGGTGCGCGCAGGGGGTAGGATCGCGCTGGTGGGTCCCGGGGGGCCGGGACCGGTGCTTGAACTTCCTAAGCGCCGGTGCCCCGCGGACGGTCCGCGCCGGCACCTCGATCTGTGTTCTGAAGTCCCCCAGGGATCCATGCCAACTCGTATCGCCACCTTGCGGCTCATGCTCGGTTGCACGTTCGCCGCTTCGCTCTCTCTCGCCCAGGACAACGGTGACGCCGCGCGCGTCTCGTTGGACCCGCGTGTACTGCTGCGCTACGCCACGTTCGACCCGGTGGTGAGCCTGCCCGAAGTGCCGGCCGCGCTGCGCGCCGGCGCCGACACGCAGCTCTGGATCGTGCAGTTCGCCGGCACGCCCACTGACGAGGATCGCGCGCCGATCCTGGCCGCCGGCGCCAGGGTGCACGGCTACCTGCCACACGACGCCCACGTGGTGCGCATGGACGCGGCGACCCGCGGCCTGGTCGCGACCATGAAGAACGTGCGCTGGGTCGGCGCTTACGAACCTGCCTACCGCCTCGAAGGTGCGTTGCTCGCCGAACACCTCGCCGGCGGCCCGGTCCCGGTGCGCGTTTACAACATGGTGATGGCCGACAAGCGCAACGACAAGAAGGCGCTCGAGGCCAAGGTGCTGGCGATCGGCGGCAAGGTGGTCGACCGCCATGAACGCGGCCTGCTGTTCACCGCCGAACTGAGCGGCGCGCAACTGCTCGCCGCGGCGCGCTTCGACGAAGTGCTGTGGATCGACCGCTGGGCGCCGCCCGGCGAGGACATGGACAACGCCCGCACCGTGCAGGGCTCGAACGCGATCGAGCTGGCCGCCGGCTACACCGGCGCCGGTGTGCGCGGGCACGTCTACGAAGGCGTCGAAGCGGCCCACACGGACTTCAACGTCGCGATGACCAACGTGCGGAGCGGCGGTGCGGCGGAGGCGCACGGCCACTGCACCGCCGGCTGCATCTTCGGCAACGGCACCAGCGCCCCGCAGGCGCGCGGGCACGCCCCGGATGCGGTCGGCTTCTACACCAACCGCAGCTCGGTCACGGCCGGCTGGTCGCGCAACATGGTGATCGACGACGTCGTCAACGTGCACAACTGCATGTTCACGACCGCGTCGTGGGGCGGCACCCAGACGACGGCCTACACGTCGGTGTCCGCCGACGCCGACGACATCGTGTTCGACCACCGCATCCCGTGGACGAACAGCATGTCCAACCTCGGCAACCAGAACGTTCGCCCCGAAGCCTGGGCCAAGAACGTGATCTCGATCGGCGGCCTGTTCCACGGCGACGACGCCGACCCGACCAACGACAACTGGGGCAGCGGTGCCTCGATCGGCCCGGCGGCGGACGGCCGCCTGAAGCCGGACCTCTGCAACTTCTGCGACAACGTCTGGACCTCGGACCTCACCGGCGCCGCCGGCTACTCGGCCGGCAACTCGACCACGGGCTTCAACGGCACGTCGTCGGCGACGCCGATCACCGCCGGCCTCAATGCGCTGGCGATCCAGATGTACACCGACCACATCCTCAACAACACGCCGCGCGTGGTCGGCGGCAGCCGCTTCGCGAACCGGCCGTACGCGCAGACGCTGAAGGCGCTGCAGATCGCGTGCGCCTCGATCTACCCGATCGCCCAGGCGACGCGCGCGCAAGCCGGTTGGGGCTATGCGAACGTCAACACGATCTACACGCGGCGGCACCGCATGACGATCATCCCCGAGGACGTGCCGATCACCCAGGGCGCCACGCACACCTACAGCATCCAGGTTGCGCCCGGTGAGACCGCCCTGCGGATCTGCATGACGTATCTCGACCCGGCCGGCGTCGTCGCCGCCGCGATCGATCGCGTCAACGACCTGTCGCTGACCGTCACGTCGCCCGGCGGCACGATCTACCGCGGCAACAACGGCCTCACCGCCAACAACACGTCGACTTCGGGCGGCGTCAACAACACGATCGACACCGTCGAGAACGTGTTCCTCAACAACCCGGCGGCCGGCACCTGGACCGTGCAGATCACGGCCCCGACCGTGACCACCGATGCGCACCTGGCGACGGCGGCGACCGACGCCACCTACGCGCTGGTCGTCAACGGCGGCGTCCGCCTGCTCGGCTCCGGCTGCGCGCGCTACGTGCCCGACCCGAGCCTCACCGGCACCGAGAACTACTACCCGTGGGGTGGTTTAGCGCCGTCGACGCTGACGTCGCTCTACGCCAGCGACAACGGTGGTAGCGTCGGTGGCACGGTGTACTACAACGTCACGGTGACCAACCCGGTCTACGTGACCGCGCTGGACATCAACACGCTGGCGACCGCGGGCAGCGAACTGCTGCTCGACGTCTGGCGCACCGCCCCCGGTGGCACGCACGTCGGCAACGAGACGAACCCGGCTGCCTGGCAGGCGATGTCGGCCGGCAAGGGCGTGTCCGCGGGCATGGACCTCGCGTCGCGCATCGATCTGGCGACCCCGTTCTTCCTGGCCCCTGGCACCTACGGCTTCGCCGTCGTCGCCAGCAACTTCTCGCACCGCTACACCAACGGCACCGGCGCGAACCAGAACTACAACAACGCCGACCTCGCGATCGCCGCTGGCTCGGCGAGCAACGCCGCCTTTGGCGGTGGCGTGTTCACGCCGCGCGTCGCCAACACGACGCTGCGTTACCGCGTCGACGGTGCCCTCGGCACGAACATCCGCTACCAGACGATCCTGCGGCAGGGTGAGCTCGCCGTCGCCGGCAGCATCACCGGGCTGGCGTTCTCGGGCGCCGACACCGGCCGCCACTGGAACTCGTCCTTGCTGGTGCGCATGTCGCACGTGCCGGCCGGCCACGTGATGTCGGCGACGTACGCCACCAACCTGCCGGCGCCGGTCACGGTGCTGAACCAGTCGAACCACAGTTTCGACTACGCCGACGCCGCGTGGCGCGAGATCGGGCTGCAGGCGCCGTTCGCCTACAACGGCACCTCGGACGTCGTGGTCGACATCGTCGCCCGCGGCAACTGGCAGACCGTCGCCAACGGCTTCCATCGCGCCGGCAGCGAGCCGCGCGTCTACAACGCGGCGTGGAGCGGTGCGACGCCGGTCAGCGGGACCGTCGACAACCTGGCGGCGCGCGTGCGCGTCAGCTTCAACTGTGCTGGCGCCAACGAGCACGGCGCCTCCTGTGGCCGCCTCGAAGCGGGCCACACGGGCACCGGCCTGCGTGGCGCGACGTTCTACTTCACCGTGGCGAACGCCACGCCCAACCTGTTCGCGTTCCTCAGCCTCGGGCTGAACAACGCGTCGCCCTACCCGATCAATCTCGACTTCCTCGGCTGGACGAACTGCCACGCGTGGCACGACAGCGACGTGCTGCTGACCGTCCCGACCAACGCCCTGGGAGTCGGCGACTACGCGCTCGCGGTCCCGAACAACGCGACGCTCGACGGCACCAAGGTGTTCGGCACCTGGGTCGGGATCGACACGTCGGAGCCTGGCAACCTGACGATCTCGGGCTACACCAGGATGATCGTCGGCCTCAACCCGTGAGGCCATGCGCGGTGCGCGCGCACCGCGCCAGCGCGGCATCCCGCCTCGCGACCACCACCGACCGACCGCCACGCGGCGGTCGGTCGCGTTCGTCAGGCGAGCCCCCGGTGATCAGGGGCGCACGACGTAGCCGAGACCCGCACTCGCGGCCCGCCACTGGCTGCCGCACGAATCGAGCCACAGCGCCTGGGCCTGGATCGACAGCCCAACGACGCCGGGGTTCGGCGGCAGCGGGAACGGGTGGACCGCACTGCCGAACCCGTCAGCGGTGACGCTGATCGGCACCGCCGACAGCGGATCGACGAGCACGGTGACGCCGAGCACGTTGATCGATGCCGTGCCGAGCGCCAGCGCGATCACGCCGGGCATGCTGGCCTGCACGTTGTTCATCACGTAGCCGAACTGGCCGTTGCCGACCCGCGGCTCGGAGTTGGCCGCCAGCGTCGACACGCCCGCGCACCCGGCGGTGCCGACGCCATACGGATCGGCGTCCTCGTCGGCGTTCTTCGTGCTGTCGAGGTCGCGGTCGAGTGCCATGCGGTTGCCGCTGCCCGGCGGCACGGCGGTCAAGACCAGCGCCGCGTTGTTGGCCAGCGCCTTGGCGACGAGCTGCGCCTGGGTGAACGGCCCCTCGCTTGGAGTGCGCATACCATCGCCCGTGGACACCGGTATATGCTCGCAGCCCAAGACCCCGATTTCCCCGAGGAGGACCTGGAGGAAACATGGGCACACTAGCGTTGTCTCTTGTTCTCGGATCCGTCGCATTCGCCGGCGCGTCGGCGGTGCTCGTCCCGCAGGATCCGCCGTTGCTCGGCAAGGAAGCGCCCGCGATCACGACCAAGGACTTCCTGCAATCGGACGGCCGCACCTCGGTCGCCGACTACAAGGGCGAAGTCCTGCTCGTCGAGCGCTGGGCCACCTGGTGCGGCCCGTGCCGCGCGATGATGCCGCACCTGTCGAACTCACCGCTGCTGGTCTGTCCGCAGTGCGCGGGCCAGCGGCGCGTGCTGGCGGCGATCCACGATCCGGCGGCAATCGCGCGGGTGCTCGCGGCGCTCGGGCTGACCGCGGCAGGGGCCGATCCGCCGGGGTGCCGGGCACCGCCGGCTGCACAAGGAGACGCTGCCGACGACGGCGACGCTGCGGCGTGACGGTGTGGGGCGAAGTTGCGGCTGCTGGCCGGTCGCGGCGGGGGAGCGGTGTGCACGGCGCGTCAGGAACGCGGCGGCATGGGGCCGGGGATCGGTGCGCGCGGGCGGTTGCGGCCGGGGGGACGGGGTCGCGCACAGGGGGTAAGATCGCGCTGGTGGGTCCTGGGTGGTCCGGGACCGGCGCTTGAACTTCCTACGCGCTCTGATACAGGTTCTGCCCCATGAAAACCAAAGTGTTCGAATTCTCGACGCCTTATTGGTCATGGGGCTGGAGAGTATCTCCGCAGGACGTCGAACGAGCGCTCGCTCAATGGGCATCCGAAAACCCCAATGCACAGATTCGCGATATCAAGCACACGACCATGGGTGGGTTATGGCACCCACCGCAGTTGCTGATCACGATTTACTTTGATTGACCTTGATCGAGCACGTCCGACGTCTCGTCGTTTTGTTGATGCTCGGCTTCGTGTCGAGCTGTGCATCGGTCCCGATTACTGGCCGGTCGCGGCGGGAACGCGGTGGCATGGGGCCGGGGATCGGTGCGCGCGGGCGGTTGCGGCCGGGGGGACGGGGTCGCGCACAGGGGGTAGGATCGCGCTGGTGGGTCCTGGGTGGTCCGGGACCGGCGCTTGAACTTCCTACGCGCAGCCCGCGCGGCACCGTCTTCTGCTCCTTCTCGTTCGGCGACGTGCCCGTCAACAACCTGACGGGCGGCGGCTACGGCCCGATTACTGACATGGCGGAGTTGAAAGTGTGTCCGGTGAGGATCGAGAAGGCGGACGCGCGTGTCGGTTGACGAGTCCAACGAGCTGGGTAGCGCTGGCGGAGGCGCTGCGAGCCGCACGCGCGACTCACGCATCGTCGGCTTCGACCTCGCGCGCGCGTACGCGATCCTGGGGATGTACATCGTCAACTTCCAGGGCGTGTACGGCGCGTACGACGACCCGTCGCCGATCGGGCGTTTCGTAGCGCTGTTCGCGGGCAACTCGAGCTCGGCGTTCGTGTTGATGGCCGGGATCGGGTGTTCGCTGCTGACGTGGCGGCCGAGTGCTGAGGCGGGGGAGCGGCGGCGATTGCGCTTGATCGTCGTGCGGCGCTCGTGGTTCCTGTTCTTCAGCGGACTTGCGCTCTGCACGTGGTGGCCGCCGGACATCCTGCACTTCTACGGCGGGTACATGCACATCGCGGCGCTGCTCCTGTTCGCGTCGGGGCGCGCGTTGCTCGTGGCGGCGGCGGCGTGTGTCGTGCTGTTCCACGCACTGCTCGTCGTCGTTCCGTACGAGACCGGCTGGAACTTCGACACGCTGCAGTACGCGGGCTTCTGGACTCCGCGCGGCTTCGTGCGCAACACGATCTACAACGGCTGGAATCCGATCCTGCCGTGGGCGGCGTTCTTCTTCGTCGGCATGTGGCTCGGTCGTTGCGACTGGAAGTCGAAGCGCTTCCGCGTGTGCTTGGTGCTGGTGAGCGCGATCGCGTTCGGCACGTGCCAGGTTCTGATTCAGCTCGCAACTCGCGGATACCTGCCCACCGGCCTCGCGGAGTACGTGACGGCCGACTACCTGCCGCCGTTCCTCGTCTTCATGGCCTCGACCGGCAGCTTCGCGCTGCTCATGGTCTGCGGCTGTGTCGCGCTCGGGGAGCGCTTCGAGAAGAGCCGTTGGGTGCGCGCACTCGCCGCGACCGGACAGTGCACGTTCACTCTGTACGTCGGGCACCTGACGATCGGCCTGCTCGTGCTCGGCGCGTTGGTCGATCGCCCGTACTGGACGATCACGTTCGGCGAGGACCCGCTGTCGAGTTGGAAGACTCTCGGCTTCAGCGTGGTCTCGTTCGCAGCGAGCGTGCTGGCATGCGCCATGTGGCGCGCGCGCTGGCGGCACGGTCCACTGGAGTGGCTCATGCGGCGCGTGTGCGGCTGAGACACGACCGGGCTGACCGCGGCGGGGTCCGATCCGGCGGGGTGCCGGGCACCGCCGGCAGCGCAAGGAGACGCTGCCGGCGACGGCGCCGCTGCGGCGTGACGGTGTGGGGCGAAGTTGCGGCTGCTGGCCGGTCGCGGCGCGGGAGCGGTGTGCTCGCGCGTCAGGAACGCGGCGGCATGGGGCCGGGGATCGGTGCGTGCGGGCGGTTGCGGCCGGGGGGACGGGGGTGCGCGCAGGGGGTAGAAGCGCGCTAGTGGGTCCCGGGTGGTCCGGGACCGCTGCTTGGACTTCCTACGCGTAACCCTCTCGACCCGTCCAAGGCGAACCCCGCGAGAAAGTGGGGTAATATGCTTCATGCCTGTTCGCCGGCGGTGGTTTCCCTCCGGCGTTCCTCTTCTCGTTTCCCCTTGCCAACTCCAATCATGAACCTCCACGCCCTCTTCGGCGCCGCCTTGTTGGTCGCCGGCGCGACTGCCCAGGTCGCCATTCCGGCCCACAACAACGTCTACAACGGCTTCAGCCGCGGCTTCAACTTCACCGCCCAGACTTCGTTCTTCATCACCGGGCTCGACCTGCCGCCCGACGCCAAGCAGACCGGCGACACGGCGAGCTACCTGGTGCGCATCAACGGCGCCACTGCGCAGTGGAGCATCGGCAACAGCGGCCTGGTCGCGACGAGCATTTCGGTCGTCACTGGCGACGTCGTCGACATCATCGGCAACTGGTCGCCGGCCGCGGCCGGCAACTTCACGGCGCACAACTCGTACGGCTCGAACGTGGCCGGCGCGGGCGCGGCGCCGTACGCGACGGTGATCGAAGGCGTGCCGCACACGCTGAACCGCACCGGCTGGCAGTGGGACATCGGCGCTCCGGGCTGGGTCTCCACCGGCGCGACGGGCGCGTACCTCGGGCCAGTGGCCGGCCAGATCGGCCGCGTGCTGATGTACACGTCGGCGTCCGGCGGCGGCGGCACCCTGGCCAGCAACACGCTGCTGGGCGCGGGTTGCATCCGCCAGGCTGCGTCGTTCTACGAGAACTTCGCCACGTCGGCGTCGTGGGACCTCAACGGCACCGCCTTCACGATGATTCCGACGGGCACGGGCTACGTCGTCGTCGCGGGCGGCGTGTTCGTGCCGGTCGGCTCGGTCGGCACGTCGGTGCCGCTGACGCTCACCGACGACTCCGAAGTCACGGTTCCCTTCACCGTCGGCTCGTTCCCTGGCTGGACGGCCATGACCGTCTGCTCGAACGGTTACGTGTCGAAGGCGGTTGGCAACGGCACCGGCTTCACGCCGGCGGTCGCGACGATGCTCGGCGCGTCCCAGGACGGTTTCTGGAGCTGGCACGACTTCAACCCGGCGATCGTCGGCAGTGGCGCGGTCAAGGTCGAGGAGAGCGCCTCGGTCACCACGATCACGTGGGACGGCGTCTGGGACTTTGGCGGCATGTCCGTCGCCAACGCCAACACCTGGCAGCTGCAGCTCTACCCGAGCGGCATGGTGGTCTTCGCCTTCCAGGCGATGTCCGGCCTCGGCAACGGCCACCTGTTCGGCTACTCGCCGGGCGGCCCCAACTTCGATCCGGGCAGCACCGACATGTCGGCGCTCGGCGCCGGCTCGATCACGCTGGCGGTTCCCGAGGTCGCGGCGCTGGCGCTCGCTGCGACGAGCCGCCCGATCACCGGCACCAACTGGAACTTGACAACGAGCAACATCCCGACGACCGGCGTCCTCGGCGTCGACGTCTTCGGCGTCAACGATCCGGGCATCAACGACCTGTCCTTCCTCGGCGCCCCCGGTTGCGGCCTGCGCGCGTCGCTGGATGTGATGAACGCTTGGTTCCCCACGGGGACGACGCACACGTACAGCCTGCCGATCCCGAACAGCCCGGCGCTGCTCAACTTCAACCTGTACACGACCTCGGCCGTGTTCCAGGCGCCGCCGGTGAACGCGTTCGGCGCGATCACGTCCAACGGCATCCAGGGCACGATCGGCAACCTGTGAGCGAAGCCGCGACGGCATGGGCCGTCGCCGCGCACCGCCGGCCGCGCCGTTCCTGATCGGGCGGCGTGGCCGGCGTCGTCTCCCGCCGGCGTCACCGCGCGGTGGCGGTGGCCGGTCCCGCGCTGGTGGGGTCAGTCAGGTTGCGGGGGCGGACAACGCGGCGACGCCGGCGATGTCAGCGGCTGCGGCCGTACGTCGCCAGCAAGCAGAGATCCCCGTCGACGCCGGCGGTCCCGAACTCTCTCGGTGGCCGTCGTTGGCCCAGCAACGCGCGGCGTTGCTGGCGACGTTGCGGCAGCGGCTCGCTGACGCGCTGGTGAAGTGACCGCCGCCGGCGGCCTCTCCCATCGCCGTCACTTCCGCTTCTTCGACGCGAACGTCCCCTTCCGCTGCGCCTCGAGGGTCTCGGTGCCGCCGCCGAGGGTCGCGCGCATGGCCGCGTCCTGGCGGACCATCAGCTCCTCGACCGTCGGGAAGCGCAGGCCTTCTCGCCGACCCCGGCTTTGGCGCCGACCTGGGTGCGGCGCAGCACCGCGCGGATGCGCGCCAGCAACTCGCTGAGGCCGAACGGCTTGGTCAGGTAGTCGTCGGCGCCAAGTTCGGTGCTTGAACTTCCTATGCGCGCTGAGAATCGCAAGCAACTCCCCACAATCCCCTCGGCGCTGATAACACCGTCGGCCGCTGGGCTGTGAGCCACTCCGCATGAGTCTATCCTGATTTTGACGTGAAACACCTTGCTCGCATGCTGGCCGGGCGTGATGAAACAGCGTCGCGTGGACTGTGATCGCATCTGCGCCACCGACTTGCTGCCCACGCTATGTGATCCCTGTGAACTGCAGTATGAATCGAAACCCGCAGTCCTCTTGCGCGTCGCATCTCCTGAGCCGCCTGCAGCCTGTGATAGCAGGAGGCCTCGCCCTGATCTGCGTGATGTTCTCGAGCTGCAAGAATCTCGATCCGGCTACCACAGCCGACTTCCCAGCTCGCGCCGCACCGAACTACCAAGGGCTGGTTTCAGTCCACTGGCTCAAGGCCGCGCTGGACTACCGGGAATCCGGGTTTCAGACCCCGCGCCCGGCGACCTTGCGGCCTCAGCCGTTGGTGATCCTTGAGGCCAGTTGGGCCACGTTGGAAAAAGCTCGGGAATACCACGACGGGCACATTC
>Ga0194128_10009255_pt1 | contig 12129 bp, 9 predicted proteins | sample TA2KigCa65mmetaG_FD_148650 | JGI IMG/M metagenome (GOLD analysis project Ga0194128, IMG submission 148650) | Freshwater microbial communities from Lake Tanganyika, Tanzania - TA2015037 Kigoma Deep Cast 65m | ecosystem: Environmental > Aquatic > Freshwater > Lake | place: Tanzania: Lake...
CCGTCGCACGCGGCGCGGCGGATGCCCTGTGGCGCTTCGAGGCGCAGGCGACGCTCGCGCCGCTGGCGTGGCTGGCGGGTGGGTTGGTAATGGCGGGGTGGTTGTTGCGGCGGCAGCGGGTGGCGTAGGGGTGGGAGTACTCCCAGTCAGTTAGTGCCTGCACGACCTAGCCTGAGGGCATGTGCCGAGCAACGCGCCAAAAAAGGTAACTCGGCACAAGGCAGCTTTGGGCCTATGCTGATGCCGCTGTGCTCGCGTCCTGAACGGCGACCGCACAGGAGTACACGGGACAGGAAGGCCCGACTCGATCCCATTCCCCACTTTAGGACGTGCCACGTGCGATGCATTCGCCTGCTTACGTTGACAGTTCTCGCTTCGTGCATGAGCTACAACGTTGACCCGATCGGAACGATTCAGTCTTCAGAGCGGTCGATCACAGTAGCTCAAGGAGGCTCTGGCCTGCTCGGCCGAGTGAAGTCGCGCCTTCGAGCTGATGGATGGAAGCTAGCAGTAGACAGGGGGCCCGAAGTCACTCAGGGCCAGATTGGCGAACAGACCTACCTGGAGCGCGGCTCGACATTCAAGACTCGCTATCGACTTGATCACTCTGTGGACAGTGGAGAACTGGCCGTGAATGGGGACATGGTCTACCGGTACAACTTCTCTGTGGTCGACAATTTGTTAGGCGAAGAGGTCCTGACCATGCACGGCCGCGGCTTGGGTGAAACCATCGCAGAACGCTTGATCGTTGCGATGCGTAACATTACCCGCTAGCAGAGCGCAGCTACCCCCGCCCCCGCACCGTCGGCACCCAACACCGCACCCGCGCGCGATACGCCAGATACGCCGCGCCAAACCGCGCCGCCAGGTCCCGCTCTTCCGCCGGGCGAACGACCGCGTGCCAGAGCACGGCGCCGACCGCGGCATAGGCGACGATCGGCAACGACTGGAAGCACATGCCGATCGCGACGCCCTGCGCGATGCCGGCGATGGCCATTGGATTGCGCACGTAGCGATACGGCCCGGTGACGACGAGCGCGTTGGTCTGGTCGAGTGGCAGCGGCGTGCCGCGGCCGTCGCGCACGAAGACGAAGCCGCTGGCCAGCCCAAGCGCACTGGCGACGGCGAACAGCGCGACGCTGGCCACGGTCCACGCCGTCGACGGCGCCGCGGCCGTCGGTGGGAATGCATCAAGCAGCACGCCGGGGATCACCGCCAGCGCCAGCGTCCAGATGCACGCGATCTGCACCAGCGTCTTGGCGGCGTTGGCGGCCGTGCCGGTGGTCGCGCGCCGGAACATCGCCGTCTCCCAGCACAGGAACGCGTTGTAGCCAAGCCCTACGGCCATCGCGCCGGCGGGCAGCCAACCGCTGCGCGTCAGCACGGCGGCATTGAGGCAGTAGAGCGTCGCATACGCAAACGCGCCGAGGATCGTCCACTCGATCCACAGCACGCGCCGGTACGCGCGCACGACCGACAGCGCGCCGACCACCAGGACATCCGGCGCGAAAAACGACCAGAACGCGACGGGCGGGATGCCGTCGAACTGGAAGGCCGCGAAGCACCGCTCCGACAGCGCCAGCCCGACCCACCACGCCAGGACCAGCGCGGCCTGCAGCAGATAGGCGGTTTCTTTCATTGGCGACCGGCGCGGCGTCGCGCGGGGTCGCGAGCGTAGGCTCGCCGTGGCGACGGCGCGACAGCGGCACCATCCACACCCGTGGGATCGGCCCCCGCCCGACTGCCGCTGCCGACCGAATCCCCGCCCGTCCTCCCGCCACGACGCGCGACAGATCCGCCGCCCATCGGCCACAAACGCCAACGCCGTTGCGACCCGCGGCCGCGCGCCCGACACTACTCCGCCCCACCCCGCGCCCGAGGAACATGAGGCTTCGCCCGCTGCTGCCGCTGCTGTTGCTCCCATTCGCCGCCTGCTCGCTGTTGCCGGACCGACTGCCCGACAAGGCGCCCGCGCTCACCGACATGGACGAGCCGCTCGACCTCCGCGCCGAGCCCGACGACGAGGCCGCCCGCGCGAAGCTCGCGCTCGGCATGTTCTCGGGCCTCAAGGTCGCCGACGCGCGCGACTCGCTGGCCGCCAAGCTCGGCGACGAGGACCCGGCGCTGAAGGTGATCGAAATCGTCGAGAACTCGCCGGCCGCCGCCGCCGGCGTGCAGGTCGACGACCTGCTGCTCGAGGTCGCCGTCGGCGACACCGGCACGCGCGCGCTGACGCGGCCGAGCGAGTGGCGCGACGTCGAGCTGCGCGCCGAGGCCGGCAAGCCGATGCAGCTGACGCTCGATCGCGGCGGCCGCGCGGTGCGCGCGACGCTGACGCTGCAGCCGCGCGTGGCCCCGCTGCCGCGGCAAGCGACCCAACGCTTCCGCGAAGAGGACCGCGTCGGCGTGGTCTTCCGCACCGCCACCGAGGTCGAAGCGCGCGCCGGCGGCCTCGCGCCGGGCGCTGGCGCCGTGCTGGTCGGCATGTCGCGCCGCAGCCCATGGCGCGCGGCCGGCCTGCGCTACGGCGACCTGATCACCGCCGTCGACGGCGCGACCGTGGCGCATCCCGAGACGCTGCTGCAGGCGCTGCGCGCGCCGGACCGCGAGACGGTCAAGCTCGCGTACCGCCGCGGCGATGCAACCGCCGAGGTCGCAGCGCCGCTGACGACGCGCGCGCAAGAACTGCAGAAGATCTCGGTGCCGCTGCTCTACTCGTACGAACACGCGCGCAGCGCGACCGAGTGGTCGGCGGTGATCGGCATGCTGAATTACCGCAGCACCAAGGCAGCGTGGCGCGTGCGCCTGCTGTGGCTGATCTCGTTCGGCGGCGGCGACAGCGACCAGTTGCTGGAGGTGGACGGCTGATGCCTCCCTACTGCCAAGCGCAGGAGCAAGCGGCTCTCGCCGCCGCGCGCACGCGCGACGACGCCCGATACCGCGCTGGCTGCGCCATCGCCACCACCACCGCGCTGCTGCTCGCGCCGCTCGCCGCGCAGACGCCGCCGCAACCGACGGTGATGACGATCCAGCTGCCTGAGACGACGACGATTGCCGACGTGGTGGAACAGGACGTCGACGGCGACGGCCTGCTCGACCTTGTGCTGGCGACACGCAACCGCGGCGAACGCGCTGCCGCCGTTCAGGTGCACCTGCGCGCCAAGGACGGCGCGCCGTTCGCCGCGTCGCCGTCGCGGCCGCCGTTCGCGCTCGATCGCGACGTCGTCGCGGTGGCGTTCGCCGACCTTCTGCCAGCGCCGGGCCGCGAATGCGTGCTGCTGACGCCGGAGCGGGCAGTGGCGGCGACGTTCGCCGCCGACGGTTCGCCGGAGTACACGCCGCTCGGCGCGATCCAGCTGGTGTGGCCGGCTGTCGCGCGCGGGCAGGCGATACTGCTCGACGACGCCTGCGGCGACCTCGACGGCGACGGTGACGACGACCTGCTGCTGCCCGAACCTGACGGCGCGGCGTGGCTGCGCGCCGAAAAGGAGCCACTGCGTTGGTCGTTGCCGGCGTGGCGCAATCCGGCGACCGCCGGCCAGAACGGCGCCACCGGCCTGCGCTTCGACGGCTCGCGCCTGGAAGCACAGCTGACTTTCGACGACGGCGACGCCGAGGCCGCTCGCGACAACGGCCCGCTGGCGCGCGCCAGCTTCCGCACGCCGACGATGCGGCGGATCGACCTCGACGGCGATGGCGCGGTCGAAGTCGTGGCTGTGCGCAACGACAAGGCCTTCGTCGCGCGCATGCGCGACGGCGCGTTGCAAGCGAGCGCGATCACGCTGCCGCTGCCGGCCGACCGGCTGATCGCGTTCGATCCGGCGTTCGACGTGCAGTTCGCCGACTGCAACGGCGACACCAAGGCCGACCTGCTGCTGACGACCTCGGCGCGCCGCGGCGACGAACTCGAAGTGCGCGTCGACCTGTTCCTCGCCCGCGCCAACGGCGCGTTCGGCGACAAGCAGGACGCGCGGCTGCGCGTGCAGACGCTCGCCGTCCCGCCGCAGCTCGTCGACTGCGACGGCGACGGCGTGCTCGACCTCGCGCTGCGCACGGTCAAGCTCGACGCGCTGCGGGCGTTCAACGGCGAAGCGCCGACGTCCATCGAGACGCAGCTGACGATCTTCCGCGGCGCCGGCGACCGGTTCGTGCAGCCGGCGATGCTGGCGACGGTGCTGCAGGTGGCCGCGCGCCAAGACGCCGGCCAACCGTACCTGCGCGTGCTCCACGCGCCGCGCGGCCAGGCCGGCAGCGTGCTGCTGCGCGAAGACGACCAGTTGCTGCGCCGGCCGCTTGCCGCCGACGGCCGCAAGCTACGCCTCGACCCGCCAGACTGCGCCATGCCATTGCCCAAGGGCGCGCGGCTGCAGGCGGCCAACGATGCCAAGGAAGCCTTCGTGCGCCGCGCGCACGAACTGACGCACGTGAGGCTGCCGTGATGGGCGCTCGCTTCGGTCTCTGCGAGCTCGCCGCCGCCATCTTCGCGCTTGCGCTCCGCTCGCCGCTCGCGGCCCAGCAACCGCCCGCCCTCGAGCCCGCCGCGCCGATCGCCTGCGAACTGCTCGCCGACACCGACGGCGACGGCTGCGTCGAGCTGCTGGTGATCACGCGCGCGGGCCTCGTCACCCGCCACGCGCTCGGCAGCGACGGCGCCTTCCGCGCCATCGGCGCGCTGCAACTCAGCGATCCGACGCACAGCCTGATCGCCGTCGCCGACGTCGACGGCGCGCCCGGCGAGGAACTCGTCTGCTGCGACAGCACGGGCACGAGCTGGCTGCCGTTCCCCGGCGCCGACGGCGTCGCGCGGCCGGCCGTGCCGCTGGCGCGACGCGCGCGCTGCACGCTAGCCCTCGGTCAGCCGCAGGCGTCGTCGTTCACGCAGGACCTCGACCAGGACGGTCGCGTCGACCTGCTGGTGCCGTCGCTCCAAGGCGTGACGCCGTATCGCCAGGAGGCGCTGGCCGCCGATGGCAGCCGGTCGTTCCGAGCGCTCGATCGACTAGTCACGCCGGTGCGCGCCAGAGTCGACGACCCGGGGCTCGAACGCGACGGCCGGCCGGTGCGCGAGCGCACCGGCAGCTTCGTGGTGCCGCGCATCGAGACCGAAGACCTCGACGGCGACGGCAAGCCCGACCTGCTGACGCGCGAAGGCAACGTGCACGCCTTCCACCTGCAGGACGAGAAGGGCGGCTTCCGCGCGCCGCGCACCGTCGACCTCGCGCAGTTCGAGGACAGCACGCCGAAGGCCGCGGTCGCGCCGGGCAGCACACTCGTGCTCGGCGACCGCCAGCTGCTGCAGCGCGGCGACATCGATGGCGACGGCATCCCCGACTTCGTCATCGCCCATCGCCGCAAGGTGTGGACGTTCTTGTCGAGCAAGGACGGCCCGCAGTTCACCAAGGCGCACACGCAGGCGGTCGCCGACGACGTATCGGCTGTGCTGCTCGCCGACCTTGACGACGACAAGAAGGCCGACCTGCTCGCGTTCCAGGTGCAGGTGCCGGGCATCGGCGCCTTGCTGCTCGGCCTCGTGCAGTCGATCGACATCGACATCAAGGCGGTCGGCTACCGCAGCGAGGCCGGCGCGTTCGCCGGCGCGCCGAAGTGGCGCCGCACGATCACGCTGCGCATTCCGCCGATCCTGCAGCTGATCGGCAAGCAGGACGAACTGCTCGCCAAGGTGCAGGCCGTCGCCGACAAGGCGCGGCTCGGCGTGCGCGGCGCGTTCACCGGCAAGGGCCGCAGCGACCTCGCGCTCGTGCGCTCGGACGGGCTCGCGCTCGACCTGCACGCGATGGACGGGCAGGCGCCAACGCTCGCGTCGGCCGCGGGCCGCCGGCTGATGCGCCGCGTGCTGTTCGAGGACCCCAACCCCGTGTTCGACCTCGACCGCGTGCTGACGCTCGTCGGCGGCTTCCTCGACGAAGTGTCAGGCGGCCTCGTCGGCGACACGCCGCCGGTCGCCAGCACGCCGCTGCGCGACGCCAAGCAGTGGCGCCTCGGCGACCTGCTGGTCGGCGCCTTCGACGGCGACGGCCTCGCCGACGTGATCGCCGTCTACGACCGCGTCGACGACGGCAGCCTGCCGGCCAAGGACCTGCCGCTGCGCGCGTACGAGCGGGTGCGGTTCGCGGCGAAGTGACGGGGCGGCGGGGTGGCGCCCGCTCACCGATTCCGCAGGTACCACAGCTCCGCGGCGTGGATCGCGTCGCGGCTCTGTAGCGGGTCGCGGGCAGGGTCGAAGCCGAAGTCCTGGCCGGCGAGCGCGCGCAGCGCCAGCGCGGCGGCTTGCCGCTGCGTGCCGACTTCGCTGCGCAGCGCGTGCAGGACCTCGGGCAGCGCCGACTTGCCGCGCGCGATCAGGCCCTTGGCGCAGGCTTCGACGTCCTCGGGCTTCGACTGCGGGCCGAGGTTGGCGAACACGACGACGCGCGGCGTGATCGGGCCGGCGACCTTCTGGAACTTGCGCCGCAGGAACAGGATCGCGAACGCGGTCGGCACCATGTCGCCGCGGCCCTTGGTCAGCGTGATGCCGGAACCCAGGTCGCTGATGCTGCGCCAGCCGCCGCCGTCGTCCTGCGATTCGCACAGCATCGTCGCGCCGGCGGCGTACCAATCGAGCTCGCCGACCTTCTGCACGTCGCACAGGATGGCGGCGCGTTCGAGGCCGTAGTGGAAGTAGAAGCTGCTGCGCTCGTTGGAACTGCCGATGACCTTGGCGTTGCGCGCGAACCACTGCCAGCCGCGCGCGAGCTTCTGGTCGATCCACTTGGGCGCCTCGCCACCGGCGGCGAGCTGCTGCTGGCAGATGGCCATCACGGCGATGCCGGCCGCGGTCATCGACGCGTACGCCGCGCCGCCGCCCTGGTCGTAGTCCCAGCCGCCATAGCTGTCCTGCTCGTCGCCGATCACGTCGGCGAGTTTGCTCCAGACGCCGCGCTCGATCGCGATGCCGAGCGCCGCGGCGGCGCGCAGGCCGAGCGCGCCGTACTGGGTGTTGCTGAGGTCCCAACGCCCGGGTCGCGCGTTGTACCTAAACGCTCCGGGCGCGTCGCGGCAGAGCAGCAAGGCCCTGGCGTCGGCAGCGGCGAGCTTCTTGCGATCCGGGAAGTCGGGCAACGCCTCCATCACCATCAGCCGCAGCGCGAGGTCGTACGTGCCGAGCGCCTGCGCGGCGGCCAACTCCTCGACGGCGGCGACGAAGCGCTTGTCCTTGGGATCGACGCCATCGTGCGTCGCCGCGAGCAGGATCAACGCCAGTTCGCCGGCGCAGTTGCGCCGGTTGGTGGTCTCCTGCAGATGCGCGAGCAGCGCCGGCCGCGCATCGTCGAGCGCCTGCGCGACACGTTCGGCGAGCTTGGCGGGATCCTGCGCCGCCGCGCCCGCCGCCGCCGGCGCCGCGACGCGCTTTGGTTTGTCGCCGCCTTGCGCGCTCGCCGCGGCGAGCACGCCGAGCGCAGCGAGCAACATGTGCAACGTGGCGCGCGGGAGGAGCATGGGCCGCATGGTAGCCTGCGCCGCGCATCCGTGCGCCAACGCGCGCCGAACGAACCACCCATGACCCGCCGCCCACGCCTCGCCGTCACCGGCTCGACTGGACTCGTCGGCAAGGCGCTCTGCCGCGCCGCGGTGGCTGCCGGTTGGGACGTCGTGCGGCTCGTGCGCGCCGCGCGCGGCGAGCCGGGCACAGCGGCGTGGGACCCGGCGACCGGCGCGATCGACGCACAGGCGCTCGGCGCGGTCGACGCGGTGGTGCACCTCGCCGGCGAGAACGTGGCCGGCGGCCGCTGGTCCAAGGCGCGCAAGGCGGCGATCGCCGGCAGCCGCGGGCCGGCGACCGAAGCGCTGTGCCGCACGCTCGCCGCGCTACCGGCGCCGCCAAAGGTGCTGGTGTCGGCGTCAGCGACCGGCGTCTACGGCGACCGCGGCGACGAGACGCTCGACGAGACGAGCACGCCCGGCCAGGGCTTCCTCGCCAACGTCGCGCGCGCGTGGGAAGCGGGCACAGCGCCGCTGGCGCAGACGGGCGCACGCGTCGTGCTGCTGCGCATCGGCGTGGTGCTCGCGCGCGACGGCGGCGCGCTGCCGCGCATGCTGCCGCCGTTCCGGCTTGGGCTTGGCGGCCCACTCGGCAGCGGCCGGCAGTGGATGAGCTGGATCAGCCTGTCCGACCTCGTGCGCGCGATCCTGTTCGCGCTCGGCAACGAACGGCTGCGCGGCGCCGTGCTGGCGACTGCGCCAACACCGGTCACCAACCGCGACTTCGGCCGCGCGCTCGGCCGCGTGCTGCGCCGGCCTGCGGTCTTGCCCGCGCCGGCGTTCGCGCTGCGGCTGCTACTCGGCGAGATGGCCCAGGCGCTGCTGCTGAGCAGCCAGCGCTGCGCGCCAAAGGCGCTCGCGGCGGCGGGGTTCAGGTACGAGCACGGCGCGCTGGATGGCGCGCTGCGGGCGGCGTTGGCGAAGGGGTGAGGCGCGGCGAGCGCGCCCGGGTCAGTTCTTGGGATCGTGTCCGCCATCGCCATCCGATGCCTTCCGCTTGGCGAAGAACTCCGCCATGGTCAGGCCGCGGCCAGGGCGATCGGGCGGCTTCGGCAGGCCACCGCGCGCGGGCGGCTTGCCGTCCGGTCGAGCGCTCGCGGCGCCAGCCACCGGCCACGCCAGCCAATCGGCGAAGCGCTGCGGCGGCCGGCCGCCGGCCTGCACGTGCCGCAGTTCGAGCGTGCCGTCGGCGAGCTGCAGCACGACCTCGCGCGTGCCGCCGTTGCACAGCAGGATGATCTCGTAGTCGTCGTCGTCGAGGTCGGCGGCGATGCGCTCGGCGATCGCTTCGCCGGGCACCGCGAAGCCATCGAACGCGAGGCAGGCGCCGCGGCTGCGCCCCCACTGCAGCCACGACGACGAGTCGTAGAGGCCAAAACGCGGCTTCGGCGCACGGAACGGCGCGATCTCGCCGCCAGCGGCCACCGCGCGCGCGACGAAGTCGTCGGGCAAGCGCACGTCGTGCTGCTCGACGTAGTGCGGCAGCCCGTCGGGCCAGACATAGCTGCCGTCGGTCAGGTCAGCCCGGCCGAGTTCGCCGACGCCGCATTCGAAGCGGCAGAACGACGCGTCGGGGTACGTCATCAGCACGGTCCCCGCGCGCAGATACCGCAGCGTCGCCGCGCGCGCGTCGGCGTCCCAGCCGCCGACGAGCCGCTGCGGCATCGGCAGCTCGCTCGGCGCATCGGGCCGAAACCACCAGCCGAGGACCGTGAGCCGTTCGCTGGCCGGCGGAAGCGCGCGCGTCATGGTGGAACGCTAGCGGGCAACGGAGTGATTTCACCCCGTCACACCAACGGCGCAGCGGCATCTGCGAAGCGGTCGACGCCAACCCCAAAGCGCTGCAGCATCGCCAGCCACAGCCGGCACAACGGCGTGTCCTTGGGCGAGCTGATCAGCCGCCCCTGCGGCACGGTGAGCGCGCCGCCGCCGGCGAGCAGCACCGGCAGGTCGTGCGGCGAGTGGGCGTTGCCGTCGCTCATCGGCGAGCAGAACACCGCCATCGTGCGGTCGAGCAGACGCGCGCCGTGACCGTCGTCGACGCGCTGCAGGCGTTCGAGCAGCGTGGCGAACTGGGCAACGTGCCAGCGCGTGATGCGGCGGTACGGCTCCTGTTTCGACTCCTTGCCTTCGTGGTGCGAGTACTCATGGAAGCCGCCGCCGCAGCCTTCGACGAAGCCGAACGGCCGGCCCGAGACCTCGTTGGCCATCAAGAACGTCGCGATGCGCGTGGTGTCGGTCGCGAACGCGAGCGCGATGAGATCGAACATCAGCGCGACGTGCGTCGGGTAGTCGGCCGGCACGCCGTCGGGCGGCGCTTGCGCCGGATCGACGTCGGCGCGGCGGTTGGCGACGGCGGCGGCGATGCGGCGTTCGAGCGCGCGCACCGAGTCCTGGTACTCGCCGAGCCTGTCCTGGTCGCGGCGCGACAGTCGGCGGCGCAGGCGATCGGCGTCGGCCTTGACGACGTCGAGCACGCTGGGCCGCACGGGGTCGGCGGCGAGTTCGTGCGCGCGGAACAACCGGTCGAACGCGCGCTGCGGCACGATCTCCTTGGTGCACGGCCGATCCGGAGCACTCCACGCGATCGTGCCGCCGTACACGGTCGAGTAGCCCATGTCCTCGACCGGGTAGATCGGGTCGCAGCCGAGTTCGAGCGACGGCAGCGGCGTGCGATCGCCGCGCGCCTGTGCCGCCAACTGGTCCATCGACACGCCGTTTTGCAGGTCGCGGCCGCCGGTGCGACGCACCTTCTTGCCGGTCAGCAGCGGCGCGACCTTGGCGTAGTGGCCGTCGCCGTCGAACGACTGGCGGTTGGCGAGGCCGGTCAGCACGGAGACCTGCGGCTGCAGCGCGCCGAGCGGCGTCAGCGCGAACGACGGCACATAGCCGCCCTGGCCGTCGGACGCCGGCTTCCACGCCGACGGCAGCGCGCCGTTGGGCATCACGACAACGACCATGCGCGCGGGGCGTTCGTCGCGCTCGGCAGTCGGGCGGGCCGGCGCAACGGAGCACGATTCAAGCCACGGCAGCGCCATCGTGGCGCCGAGGCCGCGGAGGAAGAGCCGGCGGTCGGGACGCTGGGTCATCGGGCCTCCGGATCGCGCAGCACGAACAACGGCGACGCGAGCACGGCGTCGAGCAGCGCGGCGAATCGGTGCCCGCCCGCCGCCGACGCGGCGACGATGCGACGCAGTTCGGCTTCGTCGGCGGGCAGCATCGGCCGGCCGATCGCGAAGGCCAGCAGGCGCGCGGCGAACGCGCGCACGAACTCGTCGCCGCGCGCGAGCAGCGCATCCTTGAGCGCGCCCGGTCCGTCGAGTCGCCCGCCGTCAGGCAGTGCTGCGGCGGCGTCGACGCGCTGGCCGTGCAGTTCGTCGCGCCACTGGCCGAGCACGTCGTAGTTCTCGAGCGCGAAGCCGAGCGGGTCCATGTGCGCGTGGCACGACGCGCACGCGCGCGCGCTGCGGTGGTGTTCGAGCTGCGCGCGCAGCGACTGGTCGCCCTTCGGCGTGTCCTCGGCCGGCAGCGAACCGACGCCCGGCGGCGGTGGCGGCGGCGTCTGGTCGAGCAGCGCGTCGAGGATCCAGCGGCCGCGCTGCACCGGGCTCGTGCGCAGTGGATAGCTCGCAACCATCAGCATCGCGCCCATGCCGAGCACGCCGCCGCGCCGGCGATCGGGCAGCGCCACGCGCACGAACGCGTCGCCGGCGACCGGCGGCAGGCCATAGTGCTTGGCGAGCGTCTGGTTGGCGTAGGTGAAGTCGCTGTCGAGCAGCGTCAGCACGCTGAGGTCGTCGCGCGCAACGGCGGCGAAGAACGACGCCGCTTCTTCGTAGAAGGCCGGCCGCAGCGCGCCGTTCCAGATCTGCGGGTAGCGGCGGAAGTCGGCGTTGGCGACGAGCACGTCGCGGAAGCGCAGCCACTGCGCGCCGAAGTCGTCGGCGAACGCACGGCCACCGTCGGCGGCGAGCAGCCGGCGAGCGGGCGCCGCGAGGCCGCCGGGCGCCGACAACTCGCCGCGGTCGGCGGCGGCGAGCAGCGCGTCGTCGGGCGTGCTGGCGGCGAGCAGGTAGCTGAGGCGGCCGGCGAGTTCGTGGTCGGTGAGGCGCGCGGGCGCGTCGACGCGGCCGACCTCGGTGCGCAAAAGGAACGCCGGCGACGCGAACACCGACTGCAGCACCGCGGCCAGCGCCCGCTCGTCGCTGCCGGTCGCCGCGCTCGCGTCGTCGAACAGCGCGACGCGGTCGGCTACCTCGTCGTCGTGCGGCGGCCGGCGGAAGGCCCGGCGCAGCAGCTGCTGGATCGCGTCGGCGCGCGGCATCGCCGCCGGGAACGCGCGTTCGCGCCGCTGCGGGTCGGCGAGCACGGCGTCGGCGATGGCCGACGCGGCGCGCACGTACACCTCGAACAGCGACGGCGTGACGCCCGACGCGTCGCCGATCGTGTCGAAGCCGTGCACGCGCGGGTCCTCGGGCAACTGGTCGCGCGCCGACCACGACACGCCGACGAGGTCGCGCACCGAGCGCTCGAACTGCAGCCGCGTCAGCCGGCGCGCCGAGGCGACGCGCGCGCCGGGCTCGGCGGGCG
>Ga0194128_10009268_pt1 | contig 12114 bp, 9 predicted proteins | sample TA2KigCa65mmetaG_FD_148650 | JGI IMG/M metagenome (GOLD analysis project Ga0194128, IMG submission 148650) | Freshwater microbial communities from Lake Tanganyika, Tanzania - TA2015037 Kigoma Deep Cast 65m | ecosystem: Environmental > Aquatic > Freshwater > Lake | place: Tanzania: Lake...
AGGTTGGCCGACGCAACAAAGCCGAGTTCGTTGTCGTCGTTGTCGCTCTCCTCGTTGGCGAGGCCGTTCACCAGGCCGGCCGACCAGCGGAGCTTGTTGTCCAGGTTGGTGCCCATCACCCACACGCCGCGGGTGCGGTCCCAGTTGAAGCTGTCCGAGGCCAGCGACCGCTCGGTGAACATCGTGCCACGGATCGTGCCCGTGTTCTCGAGACCCCACTGCGTCTTGCCCTGGCCAAGGCGGAGGCCAACGCCGTCCGCGAAGTTCCAGTGGACGTAGGCGTCACGGACGATGCTGCCGGTCGAGCCGGTGACTTCAGACGTGGTGGAATCAGCCTTGCCGGTGACGTCCGTGCCGTCCATGTAGTCGACCTGCAGGACGTAGTTGATGTTCTTGTTGAACGCGTGGCCGCGCAGCAGCGTGCGGGCGCGCGGGACGTCGAAGTTGTTGGTGTCGGGCGCGTTTTCGTTGTTGCCGAACGCCCACCGCGCCTGGACGAAGTTCAGCATGTTGATGCCGAACCGGTCGCCGCCGTCGTAGGTGATGCCGCTGCCCGCCTTGGCGCTCCAACTGCCGGCAGGCTCACCCTGCGCAACGAGGAGGGACGAAGAGACGGCGACAGCCAGGAGACCGTATGTGATCGACTTGCTCATGCTTGTTTTTGGAACTCCTCCCTAACGGGATGCCTGGGGTGGGAGGTTCCTCTGTGCGGCGCAGCTTCGAGAAGCCGTTGGTTGATGCCGCACTCAGAACCGCCCGAGTGCCCCCTAAAGGTAGGAACCGACCACCGAAACCGTCAAAAGACTTTTCACTCCAACGTCCGGTATGACCGGATTGCGCGCCGCTGGGGAAAGCGCGCCGCGACCAACCCGCACGCCGGGTCCGGACTGGCGAGATCGTGTGGAAAACTACTAAAGCCCTCGAAACTCGCGGTTTCGCGCGGCGCCGACCGCAGCCGAAATCACCCCTCGCATGGGCTCTTCGGCCCACCGTGCGAAACCGCAAAAAAAGTCGCTCGTCGGCTGAACTTTCTTCTCGTCGCGCCCCCCGAGTGGTACTCGCAACAGCCTGCTTTTGGGCCGCCACACCCGCCGCACCGGCTCACCAAGCCGCCGGCGCCAAACCCGCGAGCCGACGCGATGCCGCCCCAGATCCTGCACACGACCTGCAACCGCGACTGCCCCGACGCCTGCGGCATCAGCGCCACCGTCGAGGCCGGCAAGGTGACGCAACTCGTTGGTAGAAAGGACCATCCGGTCACCAACGGCTTCCTGTGCTTCCGCACGAGCCGCTTCCCCGAGCTCGCCGCGTCGCCGGCCCGGCTGACCCAGCCGCTGGTGCGCAAGAACGGCGCGTTGCAGCCGGCGACCTGGGACGAAGCGCTCGCACTGGTCGCCGGCAAGCTGCTGCAAATCCGCCAGGAATCAGGACCTGCGGCGATCTTCCACTACCGATCCGGCGGCTCGCTCGGGATCCTCAAGCACCTGACCGACCTGTTCTTCGACCAGTTCGGCCCGTGCACCGGCAAGGTCGGCGACATCTGCTCGGGCGCTGGCGAGGCCGCCCAGCAGACGGACCTCGGCACCAGCGACAGCAACGACCTGTTCGACCTGCTGCACAGCCGGCACATCGTGCTGTGGGGCAAGAACCCGGCGGTCAGCAACGTGCACCTCGTGCCGGTGCTGAAGGACGCGCAGGCGCGCGGGGCCCAGGTGGTGTTGGTCGATCCGATCCACCATAAGTCGTCGGCGCTCGCCGGCACCCGCCTGGCCGTCGCGCCCGGCCGCGACCTCGAACTCGCGCTCGGCATCGCGCGCTGCCTGTTCGACGGCGGCCAAGTCGTCGCTGACGCGGCGACGTTTGCCGACGGGCTCGCCAACTTCCAGCGCCTTGCCGCGTCGCGGACTGTCGCCGAGTGGGCGACGCTCGCCGACGTCGCCGAAGCCGACCTGCGCGCGCTCGCAGCGCGCTTCGCCGACGGCCCGACCGCGATCCTCGTCGGTTGGGGCATGCAGCGGCGCCAGCGCGGCGGCGCCATCGTCCGCGCCCTCGACGCGCTCTGCGCGCTGTCCGGCAACCTCTTCCGCGCCGGCGGCGGCGTGTCGTTCTACTTTCGCCGTCGCAAGGCCTTCCGCGCCTTCGGCCCGACGGTGACGCCGCCGCGCGTGATGCGCGAGCCGCTGCTCGGCCACGACCTGCTGGCAGCGCAGGGCCCGCCGATCCGCTGCCTTTGGGTCACCGCCGGCAACCCGGTGGCGATGCTGCCCGACGCCGCGACCGTCGCCCGCGCCATCGAGCAAACGGAGTTCGTCGTCGTTGCCGACTGCCTGCTGACCGACACCGCCAAGCGCGCGCACGTCGTGCTGCCGGTGCCGACCCTGCTCGAGGACAGCGACTTGCTCGGCGCCTACGGCCACCACTGGCTCGCCGAGTCGCGCCCGGTCGTGCCGATGCCGCCCGGGGTCCGCCACGAGGTGACGATCTTCCAGGAGCTGGCGCAGCGGGTCGGGCTCGCGAGCTACCCGCAGGACTCGCTCGACCAACTCAAGCGCCACGCGCTCGCCAATGTCGCCGGCCAGGGCGCTGGCCTCGACTCGCTGCGCAAGCACGGCGCCGTCCGCAGCCCGGTCGCCGAGCCGCTGCTGTTCCCCGGCGGCCGCGTGCTGACGGCGAACGGCCGCGTGCAACTGCTCGGCGAGGTGGCGCCGCCGCCGGACCTGCCGGTCCCGCCGGCGCGGGCCGGGGCGTCGGCGCCGCTGTGGCTGTTCTCCAACTCGACCGAGAAGAGCCAGTCTTCGCAGTGGGCCGGGCAGGGCCTCGGCGAACGCGTGTGGGTCGCCGTCCACCCCGACGCTGTGCCCGGGCTGCCGGACGGCGCGACGGTGCGCATCACCTCGGTCGCCGGCGAACTGCTGGCCGAGCTGCGCCACGACCCGCACCAGCGCCGCGACGTCGCGGTCATGCCCAAGGGCGGGCACTTCGACCGCGGGCACTGCGCCAACGTCCTGATCCCGGCGGTCGCGACCGACCTTGGCCTGGGCGCTGCCTATCTCGACTGCCTCGTGCGCATCGGCCCGACATGACGCGCGCGCGCTCGATCACCGGCACGCACGTCTATTCCTACGTGAAGTGCCCGCACCTCGCGGCGCTCGACCTGAGTCTGCCGCGCAGCGAACGGCGCCCGGGCCACGAGTGGGAAGAGTTCGCCAAGCAGCGCGGCCGCGACTTCGAGGCGCAGTTCGTCGCCGCCCTCGGCGTGCAGGCGCCGGCCTACCCCGAGCGCGACTTCGCCGCCGGCGCCGCCGCCACGCTGGCGCTGCTGCGCGCCGGCACGCCGTACGTGCACCAGGCCGTGCTGGTCGGCGACGACCGCCTCGGCCTGCCGGACCTGCTGCGCAAGATCGACGGCGCCAGCGACCTGGGCGACTTCCACTACGAAGTGCTCGACGTCAAGACGTCGGGCCGGATGCGCGGCGACCAGGTGCTGCAGGTCGTCTTCTATGCGCAACTGCTGGCGCAGGTGCAGGGCCGGCTGCCGAGCCACGGCGGCATCGTGCTGAAGGACGGCCGCGAGGAGCGCTTCCGCATCGCCGACTACACGGCGGCGTGCGACGAAGTGCTCGCCGACCTGCGGCGGTTGCGCGACGACCCGGCGCGTTCGCGGCCGTTCTTGCAGGGCGGCTGCAGCAGCTGCCACTACGACCACCGCTGCCTGCCCGAACTGACGGCGCGCGGCGACCTGTCGCTGGTCGCCGGCATGAGCCGCGGCGCGCGCGCTATCCTCGAAGGCGTCGGCTGCCGGACGGTCGACGACCTCGCGGCCTTCCATCCCGAGGGTCCGCGCGCCCGTGGCCACCTCGACACCGCCGTCATCCGCCGCCTGCGCCGCGGCGCTGAGGCGCTCCGCGCCGGCGCGCCGCTCGTCGAGGCGCGGCCGAAGTCGCCCAACGAGCGGCTCGGCCAGGGCGCGCTCGTGCACGTGCTGACCGATCCCTACGCCGAACGGGCGCTGGCGATCGGCGTGTTGCACCCGGCGACCGCCGACGGGCGCTTTGCCGTCGCGCTGCCGGCGGAGCAGGACGACGAGTGGCCGGCGTTCGAACGACTGATCGGTGAGTTGCCGGCGCGCGCGCCGCTGCTGCACTTCGGTCCGACGCTGCCGCGCTGGGTCGAGGGCCGCGCCTACGCCCACGAGGCCGACCCGGCCGTCGAGGCGCGCTTCGTCGACCTGCAGAAGCGGCTGACTGGCGCGGCGGTCTACCCGCGGGCGGTGTTCGACCTACCCGACCTCGTGCGCTTTGGCCTCGGCCGCGATCCGCTGCGCGCCGGCCACCACGGCGCTGCCGGGCTGTGGGCGCAGCAGGCGGATGGCTCCGAGCGGCTGCGGGCGAAGCTGCATACGGACCTGCTCGACCTCGCCGAGCTGAAGGCGCGGATCCTCGACGCCGCGATGCCGGTGGCCGAGGCGGCGGCGCCCGCGGCGGCGATGGCGCCCGCGGCGAAGCCGCCGGCCTGAGGGAAAAACGCGTCGGCGCAGGTGGCCGGCGCGGCGTCGCCGGCGAACGCTTCGCGCCGTAGCGTCACGGCCCTTCCGTCCGCCGACCCCCACCGCCGCATGCAATCGAAGGCCAAGACCGTCGCCGAATACATGGCGTCCCTGCCCGCCGACCGCCGCGAAGCGCTCGCCGCGGTGCGCACCACGATCCTCGCCAATCTCGACCGCGGGTTCGAGGAGGGCATGAGCTACGGGATGATCGGCTACCACGTGCCGCACGCAGTGTTTCCGGCGGGCTACCACTGCGACCCCAAGCAGCCGCTGCCGTACGCGGGCCTCGCGTCGCAGTCGGGCCACCTGTCGCTGTACCTGATGGGCATCTACTTCGACCCGGCGGCCGCCAAGTGGCTGGCGGCGGCGTGGAAGCAGGCCGGCAAGAAGCTCGACATGGGCAAGTCGTGCATCCGCTTCAAGAAGCTCGACGACGTGCCGCTCGACGTCGTCGGCGCGGCGATCCGCCGCATGCCGCTGGCCAAGTACGTCGGCATGTACGAGGCCCAGCTCGCCCTGATGGGCAAAGGCAAGTCGGCCAAAGCCGCGGCGAAGAAGCCGGCGGCGAAGAAGGCTGCGCCGACGAAGGCGAAGCCGGCGGGCAAGAAGCCGGCCGCGCCGAAGGGCCCGGCGAAGAAGGCCGCGAAGAAGCCGGCGAAGTAGCCCCGGCCGCCGCGCCCCGGCCCGCCTACGGCAGCCGCCGCAGCCGCAGATTCCGGTACTCGACCTTCGCGCCTTCGGACTCCAACGCCAAGAACCCGGTCGCCGGCGCGCACTTGCTGCCGCCGGTGACTTCCTCGCCGTTGACCCACAGGCGGATCTCGCCGTTCACGGCGCGGACGTAGTAGTGGTTCCACTCGCCGGCCGGCTTGACCAGCCGCTGGCGCGGGAAGCTGCGCGAACTCTTCGGGTTGCCGACCGTGTACGTCTCGCCGCCCGGCAGCGCGTACGTCATCTGCGGGTCGTGCGCGACCATCTTGGCGTTGCCGACCGGGAAGACGTCGCCGTGGCTGGTGAACCAGTCCGAGCGCTTGCCGTGCTGCTTGAGCCACTGGTCCTCGAGGCCGAGGTCGAGCACCTGCACCTCGATGCCGTGCCGCGGCAGCGTGCCCTTGGGCAGGTCGGTGAAGGCGGCCTCCGGGCACCACACGAACACGCCGGAGTTGCCGGCGAACACGTGGTGCTTCCACTCGACGACGAGCTCGAAGTTGGTCAGCGCCTCGCCCTTCAGGCGCGCGCCGCCGTTGGGCTTGCCGGTACAGACGATGACGCCGTCCTGCTCGCTCCACGTGTCGGCTTCGCCGTTGACGTTCTGGAAGTCGGCGAGCGTCAGCGTCTGCCAGCCCGGGCCGTCGCCATCGACGAACGCGCGCTGCAGCGGCGCGGCGAGCGTGAGCGCGACCGCGCACGGCACGACGGGAACGGCGACGAAGGCGAGGACGAGCAGGGACGCGGAGCGGGGCGAGGCGGCCATCGACGCACTGTAGGAACGTGCGGGGCCGCGGCAATCGCGCCGCTTGTCAGCTTTCTGCGCCTGGCACAGCGCGGCGCGTCAGACCGGCGCGCCGAGCCGCTGGAAGAACGTGCGCAACCGCGCGGCGATCGGCGCGAACGCGATATCGCGTGCGGCCTTCGCCTGCGATTGGTCGACGGCCGCCTGCCACGCGCCGTCGTCGCGCAGCAGCAGGCCAAGGTCGGCGTCGCCGAAGGCGATCTGGTCGATGGCGCCGTTGCCGCCGACGCATGGCATGCGGCACAGCAGCGCATCGCCGGCGACCTGGCCCGGCACCGCGCTCTCGTCGAGCTGGTAGACGACGCGGCACGCGGCCATCGCGCGCAGGTACTCGGCGTACGGCCGGCGGCCCTCGAGCACGCGCAGGTTGGCAACGCCGAGCGCCTTCAGCAGCTTGCGGCCCCGGCGGCCGTCGACGTTGCCGACGGTGATCGGCGCGCCGGTCGCACAGGCGCGCAGCAGCGCCTCGGCATGGCGGCGCGTCGGCACGTTCCACTCGCGCGTGCCGACGAACACGCCCTGCCGCTGCGCCAGCGGCTGCGCGAAGTTCCAGCGCGGGTCGTCGACCGGGTACGGCGTCGGCACGAACTCGACGTGCTTGCAGCCGACCGCGCGGTACAGCTCGACCAGCTGCGGCGTGCTGCTCAGCGCGCCGTCGGCGAGCGCGGCCGCGCGGCGGAACTCGGCGAGGTTGGTCGGGTCGTCGAGCCGGCGCGCGACCTGGTGTAGGCCGCTCTCCTTCCACGAGATCGCGACCGTCTTGCCGGCGGCCTTCAGCGCCTCGATCGCCTTGCGCGCCGGGCGCACGGCGTTGGCGAGCAGCACGAGCGTCGCGCGCGACTCCGGCGGCACGGACTTGACGCGGCGGTGGAAGCCGCCGCGCGTGCAGGCGGCGTAGGCGTGGTAGTTGATCGGCGCGTGCGACCCTTCGCCCGGCGCCGACGCGCCGTCCGGGAACCGCTGCTCGCGGTCGTTGCCGCCTGCGTTCAACACGGCGAGGTGCATGGGCGGGCGCTCAGCGCGCGGCGGCGCCGCCGGGCGCGGTCCGGCGGCACAGGGTCAGTTCGCCGCTCTCGGCCTGCGTAAACGGCTGGCCGTGCATGGCGGCGTGGAAGACCGCGAAGCCGTCGCCGAACATCGAGTCGGCGTGCAGTTCGATGGCGATGGCGTCGACGCGGTCGAGCCACGCGCGGTAGGTCGGGCCGAACAGCGCCACCTCGGCGCCCTCGATGTCGCACTTGAGCAGCGAGACGCGGTCGATGCCGTGCTCGTCGAGCAGTTCGCGCAGGCCCGCCGCGCAGCGCGCCGGGGTCGCCGGCCGCGCATTCGACCACCTGCCGCGACCACTCCAGGTTGTCGCGGTACGGCGCGTCGGAGATGCGTAGGTGGCACGAATGCGACCACACGCCGGCGCGCACGCAGACGGCGCGGTCGCCGTACGGCGCGAGGTTGCGCTGCAGCGCGGCGAAGTTGTCCGGATCGGGCTCGACCGCGACCAGCCGGCAGGCGGGGTAGCGGCTCAGGAACCACGCCGCGGCGTAGCCGACGTTGGCGCCGAGGTCGACGACGACCTGCACGTCGGCGAGGTCCCCCATCGGCGCGTAATCCTGCTTCTTGAAGATCTGGCGGAACACCTTGAGGTCGGACGTGCGCGGGCGCAGCCACAGCGGGTGCAGCACGTGCGGGGTCGCGCACGCGATCGGCGCCGGACCGCGGTGCAGTTGCCAAGCGCGGCCGACGCCGACGGTGCGGGCGTCGCGCCAGAAGCGGCGCAGCCGCCGCAGGGGACCGGGTTGCCGCATCACGCCATCCGCCCTCTGCGCCATGGTTTGGGGACGATTCCGCACGCCGACCGCAGCGTGCCGCCGCGGCACGCGCCGGCTGCGCCGATCGTCGACGCGATCCTAGCCCGGATGCATCGGCATTGCTTCTGCGCCGTCGGCTACCCGACGCGCGGCCACGCCGGTACCGTCCCGCCCCGAACCCACCGCATGTCCCGCGCCCCGGCCGCCTCCGTCGTCGTCACGACGTACAACAACCCGCGCTACCTGGAGCTCGTGCTGCTCGGGTACGCGCGCCAGGACCGCCGCGACTTCGAAGTGGTCGTCGCCGACGACGGCTCGCGCCCCGACACCAAGGCGCTGCTCGACCGCATGCGGCCGACGTTTCCGGTGCCGCTGGTGCACGCGTGGCAGGACGACATCGGCTTCCGGCAGGCGCGCGTGATGAACTGGGGCGCGCTGCACGCGCGCGCCGACCTGCTGGTCTTCACCGACGGCGACTGCGTGCCGCCTGCGGACTTCGTGTCGCGGCACGTCGCCGCCGCCGGACCGCGGCGGCTGGTCGTCGGCGGCTGCGTGCGGCTAACCGAGGCGCAGAGCGCGACGGTGACGCTGGACGAAGTGACGTCGGGACGCTTCGCGCGCTTCGTGACGCCGGGCGTGCGCGCGTCGATGTGGCTCTGGCACCTGAAGAACCTGTGGTACCTCGCCGTCGGCGATCGCCGTCGGCCGAAGATCCAGGGCCTGAACTTCTCGATCGACCGCGCCGCGTTCGAGGCGGTCAACGGCTTCGACCTGCGCTTCGAGAATAACGCGCGGCAGGACTCCGACCTGCGCAACCGGCTGCGCCTCGCCCGGTTTCCCGCACGATGCATCTGGCACTCATGCATCGTCATGCACCTCTGGCATCCGACCCACCGTGGGCGCAACGGCTGGGCGGAAGCCGACGCCTACTACCATCGCAAGAACCTGAGCCCTTGGGCCGACCGTGGCCTGAGGGAGTTGGCGCAGGAAACCGGCCGCAGCCTGCGGGCCACCACCTCGTAGCCGTTCGGCTCCGCCGCCCAGGAATGCGGGCGAGGCATCAGCATGAAACGTGTTCTCGCGAGGCGAGTTGCGCGGTCGAATGCCGCGATGCCGTCCACGCCGTCGCTGCGTCGCAGCGCCTTCGCCTGCCTGCTGCTCGCCGCCGACGGCGCCGTCGGCCCGCGCACGAGCCGCCCGCCCGAGTGCGCGCGCGCCGACCAGGAGCTGCTGCCGTGCGAGCGGCATAACCTGGCCTCCGCTGGCTCGACGTGATGCAGGAAGCGGCGGCGCGTCGCAAGCCGACCGCGCGCATCGTACCCTTCTGCCGTGCCGCTCCTCGGCTCGACCCCCGCTTCGCGCTGGCGCTGGCCGACGCTGCTGTTGCTCGCCGGCGTCGCGCTGTCCGGCGCGTTGGCCTTGTCGTTCCAGTGCGACGACGCCTACATCCACTTCCGCTACGTTCGCAACCTGTACGAGGGCCACGGCCTCGTGTGGAACCGCGCGCCGTTCCTGCCGGTGGACGGCTACACCGGCTTCCTCTGGCCAACGCTGTTGTGGGCCTTCTGGCGCGCGACTGGCGTCGCGCCGCCAGAGGCCGCCAATCCGCTCGCGCTCGCCTTCGGCATGCTGGAGTTCGTCGTGCTCGCTACCGCAGCGCTGCGTCTGCGGCAGCGCAACGGCACGCGCGTCGGCGACGGCGTCGCGCTGTTGGCGCTGGCGACCATCGTCGCCAACCGCTCGTTCCTGCAGTGGTTTACCGGCGGCCTCGACACGGCGTTGTTCAACCTCGCGTTCGTCGCCTGGACGCTGCTCGGCTTCGCGCGGGCAAAGTCAGCCGGCTGGGCGGCCGCATGGTCCACCGCCGCCCTGCTTGCCGCCGCGACGCGACCTGACGGCATGCTGCTCGCCGCGGCGACCGGCGCCGGGCTGGGTTTCGCGGCCCTGCGCCGTGCGCTGTCGTGGCGCGCCGTCCTCGCCGGTCTCGCGCCGCTGGCGCTGGTCGTTGCTCATGTCGCCTGGCGCCGCGCCGTCTACGACGATTGGCTGCCCAATACGTACTACGCCAAGGTCACGACACCTTGGCCCGAAGCCGGCGCGCGCTACCTCGCGTGCTTCGCCGTCGAACACGGCGCATGGATCCCGGCGCTCCTTGCGCCGGTCTGGCTCGCCGTCGAGCACGCGCGCGATCGCGCCTTCCTGCTGCGCGCGCTGCGCGAACGCACCGCCGCGCTCGCCGTCGTCGCGGCGTGCCTGTTCCACGCCGGTTATTATGTGCTGCGCGTCGGCGGCGACCATTTCGAGTACCGCGTGCTCAGCCAGCAAGCGCCGCTGCTCGCGCTCGCCACCGCCGCGATGGCGCTGCGCATCAAAAACGGCTCGCGCCTGGCCGTGGTCGCGCTCGCGTCGCTGCTGCTCGCGTCGACGGCTGGCTGGGCACACCTGTGGCTGTCGCGCGACCTGCCGCCGCACGGCTTCGTGCGCCTCGCGCCGCAGGTCCCGGCGGCGCTGCAGCCGCTGGCGCGCTGGCACGATCGCCAACAGGGCTGGTTGCTTTTCCAGAACGTGTGCGTCCGCGCCGCGCAACACAGCGCGCTGCTCGAACGCGAGTTCTGGCAGCCGTTCCCCGGGCGCGTGATCCACCGCTTCCAAGCCGCGGGCGACGACGTCCCGGTGATGGCGGTGCGCGGCGCTGGCGTGATGGGCTGGGCGCTGCCCGACGTCGCGCTGCTCGACGAACACGGACTCAACGACTGGGTCGTCGCGCGCACGCCGGTCCGCGGCAGCGGGCCGGTGCTGAGCCGCGAGTTCCTGGCGCCGGTGATCGACGCCGCGAATACGAACAACGACGGGTGGTTCGACGCCACCGAGATGCGTGCGGCCTTGCGCGCGCTCTCGGGCGGCGGTGATGCCGCGGCAGCGAGCCAGCCCGCCGACTACTTCGTCGAAGTGTTGCTGGCGGTGTTCGGCCATCATCGACTCGACGCGCTGACGATGGCCGAGGCCGCGCAGATCTCCGATCTGCTGCAGAACGCCCGCGCGATGGCGCACGAACGGCACCCGCCGCCGGGCTACGTCGCGTCGTTCCGGCCAAACGTCGTCATCGCCGACGGCAAGCCGATCGTCGTCCCACGCAGCGAGCCGCTGGCCGACGACGAAGTGCGCCGGCTCGAAGCGGAATGGCGCGCGAAGGCGCGCGCCGGCAGGTTGCTGAAGTGAGCCAGCGCGCCACATGCCGTGCTGACGCGCCGGCAACCAATCGTGGCGTCGACCTCCTGGTCGCTCAGCGCGCGACGGCGCGCGTGCTGCCCAACGCGAGGCGACGTTCGCCGTCGGCGTCGACGACGAACAACTCGACTTCGATGGGGCGCCCGGCGACCGCGGTCGCCCTGGGCGACAATGGGACTTCGATCCACTGCGGCGCGGCGTCCGCAGAAGCCGCGACCACTGCGCCGGCCCAGGTGGCGTCGCCGACGTAAGCAATAACTTGCAGCGTGATGCGCCGATCCGTGCGCACCAGCGCTTGCACCGGCAACACGTCGCCGACGAGCGCTTCGCAGCGACCCAGGCGCGCGTAGGCCACTTCGACGCCCTCACCGATGCGCGTCGGCCATTGCGGATCGAGCACGACCGGCACGAGTTCGCCGTCGTGCCAGCGGATCGACCACATCGGCGTCGACAGCGCTCCCGCCTGCGCCGCCGCCGCGAGGTCGTTGAGCGTCTCGCGCCACTGCCGGTCACTGCGCAGACTGCCCCGCAACGCGACGCCGGCCGGCACGGCCGCCTGCCAGAAGGCGAACTGTGTCTGGCCGTTGAGGACGCCAAAGGCGCCGTCCTGCACCGCCGGCGCGTCGACGAGCGCGAGCGGCTCGGCGCTGCGCGCGGCCTGCAGTTCGGTCTGCGCGCGCGCTGCGCCGACGACGGCGCCAATACGCAGCCACGGCGCACGGTTGGCCGAGAGCCCCGCCTGGAAAACCACCAGCGCCACCACCAGCGCCGCGACGCGCGCCGTTGCTGGCATCGCCGCGACGCCGAGCGCCAGCAGCACGCACAGGCCGAGGCCCGCCTCGTAGGCGTAGCGCACGTTCTCGAGCGTCGCGGGCGCCAGCGGTTCGAGGCCGACGCCCGCCGCGACGCCGAGCGCCAGCAGCGTCGCCGCTGGGATCGCAGCCGACCGCGCGCGGGCGTGCCGCAGGGCTGCCACCGCGTGCGCGAGCAGGAAGGCCGTCGCCAGGGCGATCGCGCCACCG
>Ga0194128_10009271_pt1 | contig 12112 bp, 10 predicted proteins | sample TA2KigCa65mmetaG_FD_148650 | JGI IMG/M metagenome (GOLD analysis project Ga0194128, IMG submission 148650) | Freshwater microbial communities from Lake Tanganyika, Tanzania - TA2015037 Kigoma Deep Cast 65m | ecosystem: Environmental > Aquatic > Freshwater > Lake | place: Tanzania: Lake...
GATCGACGAACTGCTGCCGTGGAACTGGAAGCAAGAGCGCCAGCAGAAGGTTGCCGCGTAGCCGATCAGGTCACGCTCGGTAGTACGGCGTCAAACACCATCTCCGCGGCCTTTACCGGACGCGTACGGACATAATACGCGTCGCATTCCGCCAGCTTGGAGGCGAGCCGGACTCGTCTCCGCTCACACCACCGTGGTTTCTCGCAGGAGCAGAGGGGGTCTGGCGACAAATCGCCGAGACCGAGCGCGCGCTGCGTGGCGTTGTACGGGACGTCTACTTCGCACGCTTCGGTGATTCCGCGGCGAATAGGATTGAGAGAGCGCTACCAGAGCGCGAACGTGAAACCCTCCTACGCGCGCTCCGACGACGGCCTGTTGGATCCGACCCGCTTAGTATCGTGGATTACCTCTACCTCGGTCAGCTTCCAATTCTCCTGTTTGAGGAAGATGTGCAGCAGGAGGCTCGCAAACGCCTGAGCAAAGGCGCAGACGCGAAACAGCAACTTCTGGATGCCATCAGCAAGATAGCCCCAATCCGCAACGAGATCGCGCACGTCCGCGAGGTTGACCGTGACCGACTTCTTCGTGCGAGTGTTGCGTGCACGGACGTGCTGGACATGCTTCAAGGTAGACGCTAGTTCTGCGGCGAATAGCGCCACCGGAAAACTTCACGGCGTCGCGACGTAGCCGTCGCGGCGGGGATCGCAGGCGCCGGTCATGGCGCCGGTCTGCGGATCGATGGCGATGCCCTGCATGCCGCCGACGCGCATCGTCCACGGCGCATCAATCGTGATGTCGTGGCCGCGCTTGCGCAGCGCCTCGACCGTGTCGGCCGCCAGGCGCCCTTCCGGATGAACGGCCTTGCCATCCCACAGGCGCGCGCGCGGCTCCTCGATCGCGTCCTGAAGCGGAAGCCCGAAGTCCACGTGCTGGACCAGCGCCTGAACCTGCGTCTGCAGAATGCCGTAGCTCCCGGGGGTGCCGAGCGCCAGGCAGGGCCGGCCGTCGCGCGTCGCGATGCTGGGCGCCATGCAGATCGGCAGCTCGCCGCCCGGGCGCGAATGGTTGGGACTCTTCGGATTGTAGTCGGCCCAGTGCAGGAAGTTGTTGAGGCACAGGCCGGTTCCCGGCACGACGACGCCCGCGCCGAACAAGCTGCCCAGGCTCTGCGTGACGCAGATGACGTTGCCGTCGCGATCGGCAATCGAGAACGACGTGGTGTGGCGGTCTGAAGCGCCGGCCGGCTCGGGTGCCATCCACTGTTCGGTCGGTCCCGCAATCGGCCGGCCGTCGCGCAGGCGATCGCGCAGACCGGAGACATTGCCATCCGAAAGCAGCTTGTTCAGAGCTTCGGCCGTCGGATTGTTGTGAGCGATGCGGACACCGGCGGCGAGCCGGATCGCGCGCCACACCATATCGAGATGGTCGACGCCGTTGCGTGCGAGCCCCTTCAGGTCGAATCCGTCGAGGATGCGCAGCGCGAGCAGGTATTGAAACCCCTCGCAGGGCGGCGGGAGCGTATGGACCGACATGTTGCGATAGGGCGCGGCGACGGCATCGCGCCATGCCGGACGCACGGATTCGAGGTCGCGCTGCGTGAGGTGGCCGCCGACGCCGCTCACATGCTCGACGATCCGGCGACCGAGCGCGCCGCCGTAAAGCAGTCCCGGCCCCTCCTTGGCCAGCGCTTCCAGCGTGCGCGCCAAATCGGGCTGCTTCAGCACCATACCCATCGCGACGGTCTCGCCGCCGTTCATATAGGTCGCCGACCACAGATCGAAGAGCCCGGCGTGCGCCCGGATCTCGTGCTTGGTCTCGTTGATCTTCTCGACGTTGAATTCGATCAGCGGAAAACCATCACGCGCGAGCGCGACGGCGGGCGCCAGGCTGTCAGCAAGCGGCTTTCGGCCGTGGGCGCGTACCAGCTCGGCCCATCCCGCGAAATTGCCGGGCGTGCCGACCGCGCCGCCGCCGCGCTGGTTGGCCATGCGGTCCGGATAGCGCTCGATGGCGAACTTCTCCGGCAGGCGCGGCACGAAGTCGAGCGTGCGAACCCGCTTCTCGGCCGCGATGTAGCAGGTCGCCAGGCCCTGGCCGGCCAAGCCCGACATGAAGGGCTCGACCACGTTGAGCGCCGCGGCCGTGGCAGCGGCCGCATCGAAGGCATTGCCGCCCGAGGCGAGCAGGCGGGCGCCGGCCTGGGCGGCCAGCGGATGCGCCGCCGCCACGATGCCATGGAGCGAAGAGATCGTCGGCCGTCTGCCGTGCATGGTTGGACCCTTCTTCTGGCGCTGTCCGGGGAGCACGCGCGACGGCGCGCTTGTGCCGTCGGGTGCGCCATAGTTTCACAGATCGCGGGAATTTGCCGGGACGTGCTAGGATTTTGGTGTCGAGTCGGATGCTGCAGGGAGAGATATTCCATGATCGGGATCCTGTCCAGAACAGGCATGCGTCTTCGACCGATCGTCCGGTGGCTCGGTCCGGTCATTGTTTCGCTGCCGGCGGCCGTCATGGCCGTCGCCGCCTCCGTATCGATTGCCAGCGAGTCAGCCCCGCCGAACCTGGAAGGCCGGTGGAGCGTCCAGGAGCGGGACAACCCGAATCAGATCGTCCAATTGCCGTTTCTCAAAACGGACAAGGACTACGAAATGGTCATCACGCAGAAGGGGGCGGAAATCACCATCGTTCTGCCGGGCGACAACGTGCGGTTTGAGCCGACACACGTCAAGGACAATGCCATCAACGCGGTTGGGCGGCATCCGACACGTGGCGCCGTCAATCTGCGTCTCACCTTCGATCGCACGTCCTACCGGCTGACGGGCCTCGCCACCTTTCAATACGAACTGCTCGACCGCAAAGTCGACGCGTTCCTGCCCGATGACGAGACCCGGCGGCGGCTCGCGGACCTGCAAGGCCGCGGCCAGAGCATCGTCGTCGCCAAGAGTGCCGTCGAAGAGGAGGTGGCGCGTCTGCAGGAAGCGCTCCGGGCGAGCGAAGCGCGACTGGCGGAGGTGCAGCGTCGTGCCTCGGCCGCCGAGCAGCGCGTGAGCGAGCTCGAGCGCAACGTCGCCGAGCTCGGGGCCAGAAGGGAACGGGACGCCGACCGACAGATGGCGCAGTTGCGGCAGGAGCGGCGCGAGCAGGACGTGCTGATCGCACGCCTGCGCAACGAGATCACGACGGCCCACGATCAGAACCGGGCAGCCATTGAATCGGCCGAGCGCAAGGTCGTGGCGATCGGCAACGATCTGCAAAGCCAAAGAGCCGAATTCGAGAACATGCGGCGCGCACTCGACGAGGCAAAGCGGAGCGCGCAGTCCACGCCTTGCGAACCGGCCCCCGGCAACGCGCCGACTACGGAATGAGCGATGCCTTGCGCAGCTGCGGCACGAGGTCCCGCCACACCTCCGACAGCTTGACGATTGCATCATGGATCTGGTCGGGAGGGACGCCGCCGTCGGGCGTCAGGTTCATGTGCCATTCGAGGATCAGATCGCCCTCGGCATCGGCGTACATGCGCTGCGGGATCCAGACATAGGCCGTCCACTTGTTGGCGAACTCGTAGAATCTCGCCCGGTTCAGGATCCGCCTGCTTTTCGCCTCGAAGGCATAGCCCTGGATCTTGATGACCTGCTCGACTGGCTTGTTCGTGGCCTTGTCCCGCTCGCCCACGAAGGTGTCGACCGTGATCCGGAACGACGGAATGCCGTCTGCCGCGAACAGCAGCGACAGATAGACGTCATCGGGCTTGTTCGCCTTGGACATGACCTCGATGTTCCACGTGGTCCGGCTGCGCAGGTACTGCGCGATCTGAAGCTCGAGGTCGCGCGCCGAGTCCGTCGGCAACAGGGCCAGCATGCGCCCGGCCGGGGCCGATGCGAGAAGGGCGGGCACCGGTCCGGCTGCAGGTGCGGGCGGTTTCGGGTCCTTGTCCGCTTCTTCCACGGCGTGAGCGGGCACATCGGCTCTCCCGGCAAGTTCCGCGACTTGCCGCGCGGCATCTGCCGGGTCTTTCGCATCGAGTCGCCGCTGCGAGATCTGAACGGCCTCGCGCCATGAGGCCAACTTGCGGCTCGGCTCCGTTTCTCGTCCGGCCCGCTCGACCTTGCCGAAATAGTCGCGCCAGGCAGCGATGCGCGCTTCGATGGGCGCGGCATCGGCGCCGAGGGGCGTACCGGCTTCGGCCATCAACGCTCGGAGTCTGCCGAGTTCGGCGGCGGCCGCGCCGACCTCATCCGCGCTCGTCGCGCCGACCGATCGGAAGCGCTGCAACTCGGCCGTCATGGCGCAGACCTGCTCCAGGCGGTCGGGTTGATGGCCATGGTACGAGGCCCAGGCCGATTTGATCTCGCGGGAAGGACACCGGCCCCGCAACGGCGATTTGAGGTAACCGTTGATCGCCGCGTTGACCGGGTTGCCCAGCCTTCCGATCAGCTCCTCGCGCTTCTCCGGGGCAAGGCGCTTCAGCTGATCCAGGTCCTCGCGAAGGATTTCAGGCGCCGCCTCGAGCTCGATGCGCGCGACGAGGATCTCCGCCGTGAGTTCCGGCTGCAGCAGCGGATCGGCGAAGCGCGCGGCGCGGTTGATCAGCTCCTGGGCGCGATCGCGGTTCCCCGTCCTGAGAAATGCCTTGGCGACGGCATGGGCGCAAATTCCGGTACCGGGTTGGAGTGTCTGCGCCGCAGCCGCTTCCAGCTGCCTTTTTTGCAGGTGATCCTCGACCTGCCGGCAATCGGCCTGAGCCGCTGCCTCGATCGGCGCCAGGCACGCCACGAGCGCGCAGAGGACGACGCGCCGATTTACACCTGAATGCGCCATGCGGCGCTCACGCCTACCCGACGAGGTCGAGCACGACCACGGGGATTTCGCGCGTCGTCTTGCGCTGGTAGTCGGCATAGGGCGGCCAGAATTCCAGCGCTTTCTTCCATAGCCTCTGCCGCTCCTCGCCTTTGGCCGTGCGCGCCTTGGCGCGCATCTTCCTGGTGGCGACCTGGATCTCGACGTTCGGGTCGGCGAGGATGTTGCGGTACCAGCCCGGGTGCTTCGGCGCACCGCCCTTAGAGGCGACGATGAAGTAGCTGTCTCCCTCGCGCCCGTAAAACAGCGGGAAGATGAACTTCGTGCCGGACTTTCGGCCCGTGGTCGACAGCAGCAGCGACGCAACTGTCATGGTCGGCCGGTCTGGCTGGTTGATCGTGTACATGTGACCGTCGGCGCCGCCGCTGGAGAGATAGCGATTGGCGTGCTCGACCATCCAATCCGGCATGTTGGGTGCGAGTTTGGTCTCGGTCATGCGTTGCTCCTCCTCCGGTCGGCGCTCCGGACGCCATGGAAAGTTCCACGGCGTCCGAAGTCACCAGACAAATCGAAGGATCCTATCGGCCGACTATGCGAGATGCTTCTTGAAGAACGCGATCGTCCGATCCCAGGCCAGCTTGGCCGACGCCTCGTGGTAGCGCGGCGTCGAGTTGTTATGGAAGCCATGCTGAGTGCCGGGATAGACGTGCATCTCGTACGGGACCTTGGCTGCCTTGAGCGCCGCCTCGTAGGCCGGCCACATGGCGTTGATGCGCTCGTCGTTCTCGGCGTACTGCACGAGAAGCGGCGACTTGATGTTCGGCACCGACGCCGTGTCGGCCGCCGGGCCGTAGAACGGTACGCCGGCATGCATGTCGGCGCCGAGCGTCGCGGCCAGGAAATTGGTCGTGCCGCCGCCCCAGCAGAAGCCGGTGACGCCGAGCTTGCCCGACGACAGCGAATGCGCCTTCAGATAGCGCGCGCTGTTGACCATGTCGGTGGGCAGCTTGCCCTGGTCGAGCGTCGCCTGAAGCGTCCGGCCGTCGTCGTCGTTGCCGGGATATCCGCCGACCGGCGACAATCCGTCGGGCGCGAGCGCCAGGAACCCCATGGTCGCGGCGCGGCGCGCCACGTCCTCGATATAGGGGTTGAGGCCGCGGTTCTCGTGGACGACGAGAACGGTGGGAAACGGGCCGTTGCCGGTCGGCTGCACGAGGTAGCCGCGCATGTTGCCCGAGGTGCCGCCCGGCGACGGATAGCTCACATAGCGCGCCTTGATCCGTTCGTCGGTGAAGGAGATCGTCTGGGCCTGCGCATAGCGCGGCAGCAGCGCCTGCGCCATGGCCAGGCCGCCGATCGCCACGGCGGCGGCGCGCGCCAGGAACTCGCGGCGGTCCATGCCGCCATGGCAGTACTCGTCGTAGAGCTCGAACACGCGCCGGTCGATCTCGCCCTGAGTCAGCGCCGGCGGCGCTTCGGGCGCGATTGTCGACAGCGCCTCATCCCATTGCTTGTCCATGGATGAACCTCCTCCGTTGGTGCCGGCCTTGCGTGCCGGACGTGTGACCCGGGAATTTCGTGATGCCCGCCGCCTTCAGCTCGCGCCGTGGCCGGGGCTTCTTGGGTGCCTGATCTTAGCAGGTGCCGCGCCTTCGCACAGCCACCACCGGCTCGGCGGGAATCCGCCGGCCCTCCAGGACGGGATCAAGCAGCAGCCGTCTGCTCCGCGGTGAACAAGCTGTTTGCCGATGAAATGGGCAGCGACTGCCCGCGGGTGGCGTTACCGGGCGTGTGACGTCGCCGGGCATCGAGTATGGCCGGCCGGTTCATTTGCCCGTGGTCGCCGGAGCCCCGACAGGCTCCGCGCGGAACGAGCCGCTCGACGCCGCGGTCAAAAAGAAGCTTCTCGACGGCAACGCCAAGGAGTTCAATGCGCTGCAGGCACAGGCGCCGGCGACGTGCTTCGCCAGATCCAGGAGACCGCACCATGCAGCAAGTCAAGCCGCAGATGAGAGTGGGCAAAGCCGCCACCAGCACGGACGATTGGATCGGCCAGCTCGTCAACTTCGCCAAGGACGCGGGTCCTAGTCTGTTCGCGCTCAAGGCTCCCCTGCCGACCCAGGGCCGCACGGATTTCCCGCTGGCCGCCACCGACAACCTCAACATCGTGCTCAAGACCTATGCCTCGGGCGGCGAGAACGGACTGCACGCGCACATCAACGAGGACCACGCCTTCATCGTCCTGCAGGGCCGAGCGAAGTTCTATGGCAAGGGGAAGGACAAGGGTCCCCAGCACATCGCGACGCTCGAAAAGTTTCAGGGGATCATGGTACCGAAGGGCGCCCTCTACTCCTTCGAGGCCGTCGCGGGCGAACCCCTCGTCATGTTGCGCGTCGGCACCGTCGACATTTCGGAGGATCCCGTGGCGGCCTTCGCCCGGGTCGGCGAGGATGGCCGCGACATGGACAGCTACTCCGCGGAAAACAAGCAGGAGCCGCTGCGCTACGACCGCGAGCTGTGGTTTCCCGCCTGACGTCTGCGATCTGCTTCTGACGCCCGACGAAACGTGACCCTGCCGTGGCGCGAACGGTGAAGCGGCCGGCGCTGCGGCTCGTCGTGGCGGGCGGCCTGATGAGGGGCGCGCTCGAGCAGATCCGCGCGAGCTTTCCCCGCATTGACGCCGAATATTGCCCCGATGGCGCGGCGCTCTGCCGCGTCGTCGATCGACTGAAGCCGACCGTTGCGTTCGTCACCAAGGATCCCGTGGGGATTAAGCCTGAGCACTGGCGCTATCTGCTCGACCAGCATGAGCTGCGCTGGCTCAACCTCGGCAATATCGGGTTCGATCATGTCCCGGCGTGGGACCGTTCGCGCCTCAAGGTGACGAATTCGGGCGGCGCGGCGGCGAACGAAATGGCCGAGTTCGCCCTTGCGGCCATCATGATGATCAATGCCGGGTTCTTGCATTACCAGGCGCGCCAGCGCACCAGGACCTGGCAGAAGCACTATTGGACTCCGCTCAGCCAGAAGACCCTCGCCGTCATTGGCGCCGGCAAGATCGGCTCACACCTCATCAAGAAGGCGCGCGCGCTCGGAATGCGCATCGTCGCGATCCGTGCGTCCGACAGGAAGGCGCCCGGCGCCCATGTCACATTGCCGGCGAGCAAGCTGCATAAAGGACTGGCGCAGGCCGACTACGTCTCCATCCAGATACCGCTCAGCGCGGATACGGAGAACCTGATCGACGCCGCGGCCTTGGCGCACATGAAGCCCGATGCCTGGCTGATCAATATTGCGCGGGGTGCGATCATCGACGAAGCGGCCCTGCTCGACGCGCTCCGCAACGGCCGGATCGGCGGAGCGGTTCTCGATGCGCTCCGGACCGAACCTTTGCCCGGCAGCAGCGAATTCTGGGGCTTCGACAATGTCGTGGTCACGTCGCACAATTCGGGCCAGATCGTGGGCTTCTATTCGATGATCACCGAGATGTTCTGCGAGAATCTCCGGCGCTTCAAAGCCGGCAAACGGCTCATGAACCTGATCTAAACTCGGCCGGGTCGTCGGCGGGGGATTTTGCCCGACGCGCGCCTTGTCAGAGCGACATGATGACGGACTTGACCTCGGTGTAAAGGTTCAGGCCCTCATGGCCCTTCTCGCGGCCCCAGCCGGACTGCTTGAAGCCGCCGGTCGGCAGTGCCGCGTCGATTGAGCCATGGATGTTGACGCCGACGCGTCCGGCGCGGATGCGGCGCGCCATCTTGTGCGCGATGCTGAGGTCGCGCGTCCAGACGCTGCCGGCGAGGCCGTAGATCGACTCATTGGCCTGCCGCGCGATGCGGTCGAGATCGTCGTCGTCGAAGCTCATGGCGCACAGCACGGGCCCGAAGATCTCCTCGCGCACCACCGACATCTCGGGCGTGGTGCCGGTCAGGATGGTCGGCGCGACGAAATATCCCTCGTTGCCGACACGGCTGCCGCCGGCTGCGACCGTGGCGCCGGCCGCCTTGCCCTGATCGATGTAGCCGGTCACCCGCTCAAGCTGCACCTGAGAGATGACCGGCCCCATCTGCGTGCCCTCGCTGAGCCCGTGGCCGACGCGGATCTTGCCGGCCTCCTGGGCGATGCCGTCGACCATGCGGTCGAACACCTTCTTGTGGGCGAACAGCCGCGAGCCGGCCGAGCACACCTGACCAGTATTGTTGAAGATCGCCTGGGAGGCGCCTGCCACGGCGACCGACATGTCGGCATCGGGAAAGACGATGACAGGCGACTTGCCGCCGAGTTCGAGGGATACCTTCTTCAGATTGCCGGCCGCAGCCTTGACGATGATACGGCCGACCTCGCTTGATCCGGTGAAGACCACCTTGTCGACGTCGGGATGCGCGGCGATGGCACCGCCCGCCGTGGGACCGAAGCCCGGCACGATGTTGACCACGCCATCGGGAATGCCGGCCTCCTGGATCAGCTCGCCGAGGCGCAACGCTGTCAGCGGCGTCTGCTCAGCTGGCTTGAGCACCACCGTGCACCCCGCGGCCAGCGCCGGCGCCAGCTTCCAGGCCGCCATCAGCAGGGGCGCGTTCCACGGAATGATTTGCCCGACGACTCCGATCGGCTCGCGCACGGTGAAGGCGTGATAGCTTCCCGGGGTCGAAATGCTGAGCGTCTCGCCGGTGATCTTGGTGGCCCAGCCCGCCATGTAGCGGAACATGTCGGCGCTCAGCGGAATGTCGCCGTTCTTCGCCGAAGCGAGCGACTTGCCGTTGTTCAGCGCTTCGAGCTCGGCGAGCTCGTCGGCGTTCTGCTCGAGCAGATCGGCGATCTTCCAGATCATCCGGCCGCGCTCGCTCGGGCTGACCCGTCCCCAGGCGCCGCCGTCGAAGGCCTGGCGTGCCGCCTGGACGGCGAGGTCGATGTCGGCCGCGTCGCCCTCCGCCACCCGCGCGATGATCCGTCCAGTGCCGGGATCATAGGTCTCGAAGGTCCTGCCTGAGAGGGCCGGCACCCACTTGCCGCCGATCAGGAGCTTGTGCTCGCGGGCCAGGAAGGCCGTCGCCTTCCTGCCGATCCGGGGGTGAACGAAAAGCGCATTCATGGGGACCTCCGCTATCGCGCCGCGGCAATGGAGCTTGGTGTCAGGGCAGCACGCCCGGCCCGCATATGTTCGCACTTCCAGAAATCTGGCGGAACTCCATTCGAAGCGCAATCGCACGTGGCGACGATATTACGTATTGAGACATCTGCCGGGCGCCGGAGGACGCCGCAACGGCCTCGATCACCTTGACTGCTGGCGTGTCCGCAAGGCGGCGCCGAACGCCTCGAACAAGGCGCGATTTATCGGATTCGTCTGCGGATCGTACTCGGCATGCCATTGAACGCCGAGCGCAAAGGACGGGGCGTCGGCAACGCTGATCGCCTCGATCGTGCCGTCGACCGCCACGCCTTCAACCACGATCCGCTCGCCGAGCTGCAGGATCCCCTGTCCGTGGAGCGAGTTCACGCAGATTTTGTCGCGGCCCAGGATTCTGGCGAAGACGCCGTCCGCCGTGAGCTGCACATCGTGGCGGTCGGCAAAGACAACCTCGGGGTCGGGATGGATTTCGCCGTTCTCGAGCCGGGGCATGCGATGGTTCATGCGCCCCGGCAGTTCGCGGATTTCAGGATGCAGCGAGCCGCCGAAGGCGACGTTCATCTCCTGGAAGCCGCGGCAGATGCCGAAGACGGGAATCCCGCGCTTGACACAGACCTTGATCAAGGGAAGCGCCACCGCGTCGCGGCTCTGATCGTAGGGCTCGTGCCGAGGATCGGGCTCGACGCCGAAACAGGTGGGATGAATGTTGGCGCGTGCGCCGGTCAGCAGGATGCCGTCGACCGAGTCGAGCAACGCGTCGGTGTCGGTGACCTCGGGCATGCCGGCGAACATCAATGGCAGCGCGCCGGCCACGTCGGCGACCGCGCGCAGATTCCGTTGGCCCACGATCTGGACGTTGAACCGGTCGTTGATCATCGTGGCGTTGCCGATCACGCCCACCACCGGCTTTGCCATGCTCGACTCTCGCGTCCGCCCCACCCGTGGACGATTCGAGCCGGGGCTTCCCCCGGGAGAAAGCGAATCGCCCGAGGCTATATCTTATCGCAAATTGCGATCGGGGGAGAGGTGCGGTCGGGAGCCTGACGCCGGTCTGCACCACCATCGCGGAGCTTTGAAAAACTGGCCCGAAGAGCAATCCGCCCGCCAAGTGGTCTGGCGGGCGATGTCTTGATTTGGTTGCGGGGACCCGCAACCGCTTATATCGAACGGTGATCAAATTGGCGTTGTGATGGTCAAATCATTTAGACAAAAGAATACCTTGGTCACGATCTCAACCCAGTAGCAGACTTGAATTGCCGTGCTCTACTTTTTGGCACAGCAGTATGCGGTAGGAGCGGGCTATTTCCCCGCGTTGCTCGGAATCGTTCAGGCGGCCTTGGGCGTCGGCACATGCCAGAGACTTTGAGTCAGCCGCATCTTGAAGGTGAGCCATGCCTTTTGCCCTTTCACGCCGCCAGCTCTATGACCTGGTCTGGTCCGAGCCAATGCAGCGCCTCGCCAAGCAGATCGGCATTTCCGATGTCGCGCTGGCGAAATCCTGTCGGAAAATCGACGTTCCCGTCCCTGAGCGGGGTTACTGGAACAAGCTGCACGCAGGCAAGCGTGTCCATCGGGTCGAACTCTCCCCCGCAGACCTTGGGACAGCAAAAGGCATCGAGATCAGCGGCACCCTGAACGACGAACTCAAAAGCCGACTGGCGGCGAGCCCGGAGAGCGCAATCGAGGAAAAGATCGAAATTCTGACGGAACGCTTCGCTAAGAGGCTTGGAAAAGTGACCGTACCGAAGAATTTCGACAAAGCGCACCCGCTGATCGCGAAGCTCTTGGAGAAAGACGAGACTATCCGGCAGGCCAAACTCACTGAGCGCTTTTATTGGCGGAATCCCATGTTCGAGAGCGCATTCGAGCGGCGTCGCCTTCGCATTCTTAACGCGATCTATCTCGCATTCGGGCGCGTAGGAGGTTCGGGCTGGATACGCGGGTCCCTTGCGCGGGAACTGAGCGTGTTCTCGGTCACGTTCACATTGGATCGGCCGAATGCCAAAAGGCGAGATCGATACTATAGCGAGCAGTTCAGCCCGGATACCGGCGAGACCGGGTGTCAACGCCGGAGTAAAAATGCATCGTCTGGCCGGAGTAAAAATGCATCACGGCTGATTGCAGGAAGGCCCCCCGCGGGGGGCCTTCCTGCGACCTCGTTTATTTCTCGGGTGGGCTGTCGGGGAT
>Ga0194128_10009273_pt1 | contig 12112 bp, 7 predicted proteins | sample TA2KigCa65mmetaG_FD_148650 | JGI IMG/M metagenome (GOLD analysis project Ga0194128, IMG submission 148650) | Freshwater microbial communities from Lake Tanganyika, Tanzania - TA2015037 Kigoma Deep Cast 65m | ecosystem: Environmental > Aquatic > Freshwater > Lake | place: Tanzania: Lake...
GCGAGGTTCATCTCATCCAACAGGACGAGCAGCATACGATCGCTGCGGCTATCAAGTTCAGCTCCTTGGTCTTTGCCGAGCCGCTCCAATGTCTGCCGGTTGTGGATTTCAAACTGAACGAGGGCACGGGCCAGTTCAGTCGCCCGGTATTTCTTCTCTAGGTAGTTGTAGAATCCAAAAAGGTCCTGGGGGCTGTCCCACCTCGGCTGTACCGCACTAAGCAGGAAGTGCATTCCCATGCCATCGGCATAATGGCGGGGAAGCTCGCTCTTTCCAGTCCCGCTGATGCCGGCCAGCACAACCAGGGGGGAGATGTCGCTTGCCTTGAGTGACGTGTGGAAGGCGTAAAGCACACGTTCCGGGAATACGAGCCCTTTGCCTTTGATGTAATCGCGAGTACGTTCCAACGCGTCACGTTCCTGCTGAACGCTCCTGGCTGGCGCCAAGCCGACGCTAAAGATGGGGGCGAAGAGGTCTGAATACCCTTTGGCACCAGTGACCCCAGTCTTCTCCAAGGTCGTTTCGGTTCGCTTGAGAAGCTGCTCAAGGGATTCTTTCAATTTCTGGAGGTTGGCGACTTCCGCGCGCGCTACGTCGCGGGCGGCCTCGGCCTCTTTCCTCTCGCGCTCGGCCTTCGCTTTGTCTTGTTCGGCCTTTTCGACCTGGGGCCGCAGTGTGCTCAGTCGGCTTTCGTGGGCCTGAATGTCGGTCTTCAGTCCGGCGGCCGTGCCGGCGAGCTTCCGGCACTGGTCCTCGAGGTCAAGGCGCCTCGATTCGTGATCGAGTACCTGCTTGTGCAGAGAAGCGAGTTGGTCGCGCAGCCCGGGAACTTGCCCTTCGAGTTGGGCTTTCTCCTGCACCAACTGCTGGACCTGTTTTGTAATTTCAGCCAGGCGAGCCTCTTCTTGCGCCAGCTTTTGCTGGATAGCCGCAAGTTCCGACTTTCCCCGCTCCAGGTCCGTCATCAATTGCGCGATTCTGGCGGGGGCCTCCGGGTTCTGCTTTTCCCACTCCCGGAGCTTCTGCAGGTGTCCAACTTCGCCCTCCAGTTTTGCGTATTCCTGGTGCCTGAGCTGCATGGCATCCGAAACTTGACGCAACTCCTCCTGACGAACCGGCAGAGTAGCTTCAATCTCTTTGAGCTTGTTCCAGTCTGGCAGGAACCGCTCCGCATAGCGCAGTTTGAAAAGCGCCAGGACCGCTCCTACTCCGGCAAGCAATGCCGCCACCCAGAGTGCCCATTGTATGATTTGTGTGCTTGGCATAGTGGACTCCTGTCAGAACAAGATCATCACTGTGTCCCCCCCGTTGGCGCTTTTTGGCGTTGGCTCTCCAACCTTCCGATTTCCTTTTCCAGCGCCTCCCTCTCCTTCTTCAGCCGCTCGACGGTTGCTTCGAGGCGGGACACGTCGCGTGTCAGTTCGCTTTGTTTTGCGGAGAACTCCTGAGTTAGCTTCCGCGCCGCTATCGTCTCGGCTTCCGCTTGCTCGACAGCGGCCTTTGCCGCCTGATGGCGCGCTTCCGAATCAGCTTGGTCTTTCCGCGCCTGCTCCAGTTCCTTCTTCGACGCCGCCAATTGAGCCACCGCCTTCGTCTGCTCCCGAGATAATTGGTCGTAGGAGGCTTGGGCTTCGGCGACAAGTTTCTGTGCCGCTGCAAGGTCTTGGGCGGCCTTCGTTGTCGCCTGCTGGGCCGTGTCGCGTTTGACTTCCCAGTCTGTGGCCTGCGCGCGGGCTTGGTCCAAGCGGTTGGTTAACTGGGTGAGTTCTGATGCTGCCTTCTGGTGCCGGGCTTCCATCTCGGTCGTACGCGTTTCGACTGTCGCAAGTTGTTGTTGGGCTTTCGTGAGCCTTTGTTCCTCCTGCTGCGCGGTGGCCTGCAACGCCTTTAGGTTGGCAGCCTTCTGCTCATATGGGGCCAGTTGTTCTTTAAGCGACTGTATCTGCTGCCGAAGGTTCGCTGTCTCGGTGTTGAGTTTCTCCCGCGATTGGCGCAAGTCGTCCGCTTCCTTCTGGAGTTGGTCGAATTTCGCCTGGGCGGCGGCGGCATCTGCCTCCAACTGCCTCCGCCGCGTCTCAGCGTTAGCGAGGGAATTCGTCGCCTCGGAGTGACGCCGCTGTGCCTCTGATGCCAAGCTCAACTGGGCTTTTACGTCAACATTGGTTCTGGTCAGCGAGGCCAACTCTGACGAAAGACTTTCGACGGCCGCAACAGTGTCCGCTTTCTGCTTTTGTGCTTCAGCAAGGCTTTTCTGGACCTCTTCGAGGCGCTTCCCCGCCTGTGTCACGTCGGAGTCAGTCTGCCGCTGTTTGGCTTCAAGGGCGGCCAGTGCCGCTTCGGCCGCCGCCTTCTCCTTCAGGCGCTTCTCCCAGTCTGCAACGGTAGGCGCAAGGGAGTCTTTCTGCTTGGCCAGGGATTCGACCTCCACCTTGAGGCCGGCCAACTCGGTCCGCTTCTGAGTTGTCAGAGCCTCAACTTCCTCTGCCTGCCTCTTCGTATCGTCGAAGCGGCTGAGCTTGAGAATCAGGATGGCCGTCAGTATCACGTTGCCCGCGAGGGCGACGATCAGACCGGCACTCAGCCAAGGTTTGATGACAGAGTTCATGATTTGGAGTGTTGTTTAGGACGAGTTTGGGGCGGCTTCTGGGCGGGTGGTTCTGCTCCCTGGGCCGCTTTACCGCCTTTGACCCAGGCGTCCACCTCGGATGCGAGGAACTTCCAGAGGCGCCCCACCTTGTGGGCGGGCAGTTTCTTCCGGACCAGCCATTTGTAGATGGTGTCCCGGTTGACGCCCAAGTGCGCCGCAATTTCTTCGACCGACAGCCATCGTTCTTGCATAGGTTCGTGCCGCTGCGGTTCCGCCCGGCATTGGGAAGGGGCCGCGGTGGGCGATTAGTCGGTGAGCGTATCGGGTTTTGTCCAACAAAGCCAAAGAAAAGCAAGGGGCGGCGGGGCGGCAGATGGTAGCAAATTGGCGTAGCAGGGATCAGTTCTTGAGATTGCCATATTGCGGGCGATGGGCATTCTTCCGTGTCATTTTGCGGGTCAAAGTCACCCACCCCTGAGGCGTTGATTTCATGTCAGGTTTGGAGCGGTGATCAAGCCCAGTCGCGACAAGGTCCGGTCGTTTTGTCGCACGGGGCTGCGGCCATGGCCGCGGTTATTGGTCATCATAGCGCTGGTCGGTTCTTCCCATCGGGATCGAGGCGGGGCGAAGGCGGCGTGCCAGGTCCGTCGCTTCAGCAGGCGACACTGGAACTGGCAGGCTGTCGTTCATCCAACTCGCGCCCGCCCGCCAAATACTTACGGCTGCCTCGAACGCGCCGATGGCGGGCCGGATCAACGAATGCGGCCGGGGTCAGATCTCACAATTCAGCAATCTAAGAAGTAGGTTCAACCTCACGGGAGCAGGGTTCAGTGCGGCTGCCCAATGACAGCGCCGCCGGGCGTCAGCAGTTCGAGCGGTTAATGGAGGAGCGGCGGGCCGGGGCGACGGTAGTGTCAATGTGTGGGACTGACCCGTTTGCGACTGGTCGTAATCCGTTTTTCCGATGACTTGCGCCGGATCGTCGAGCGCGTAATTGAGCAGGAAGGCGCGATTGACGTGAACGTAGCGATGCCTCGAGTCCTTCACCCAAAACTGCACATCCTCGAATTGCTCGAACAGTTCGAGCAGCGGCCCGGGCACATGGCTGGCCAATCCCTCGCGCCCGCCTCCAGAGGTCTTGGGTGCGTGCGGTCCTCGGGATCTCCTGGCGTGGCGCTTACTCATTCAAAGTTGACAGCGGGTCTGGGCGGCGCACTCGTGGTTGCGCGCCCGCCCCCGCCCTTCAAGGTCTTGATTGGCCCTCCTGATCACTCGCAGGCGCCAGAGGCCGTTGCGGTCAAAAACATAAATCTGCTCGTCGCGAATCGCGCACGTCATCGGTTCGTGCAGGCCGGAGGCGAACCGCTTCCAGCGAATCGTTTCCAGCGAATCGCGCAGGCCGCGCACCAGCCACACATCGCCATCGAGCGTGACCACGACGCCCGTGCCGTCCTTGAGGAATTGGATGTCGCCGGGGCGCACGTTGCGCCGCCACGGGTTTGCCAGCGGCAATGCGATGGGGTCCACTCCTGCGTCCCTCGTGTTGGTGTTTCATGGAATCGGATCGCTCCGTCGGATGGTGATGCGGTTCTCCCACACGGCCTCGTCTTTCGCCGCGTCATAGACCAGGATGCGGTCGGCGCTGCCTTTGGCCGGCGGCACGTCCGGGTTCGGCAGCCATTTCTTGTGCTCGGCAATGACGTCGGCGTGCCCGGGTTTGCCGGCGAGGTTCGTCCATTCATTGGGGTCGGCCTGCAGGTCGTAGAGTTCCTCGCTGCCGTCGGCGTAACGGATGTAGCGCCAGCGCTCGCTGCGGATGCCGTGGTTGCCCTGGTTGTGGCTGGTGATGGCGGGGCGCTCGCGTTTCGTCGCGGCGTTCTTGAGCTGCGGCGCGAGGCTGATGCCTTCGAGGTCGTCGCGCTTCGCCGCGCCGGCGAGTTCGATGAGCGTGGGATAGATGTCGAGAAGTTCGGCGGGCTGGGTGCAGCGCTGGCCGGGCTTGACGCCGGGGCCGGCAAAGATGAGCGGCACGCGCGTGCCGTCGTCCCAGAGGGTGTTTTTGCCGGTGATGGCTTTTTCGCCAAGGTGCCAGCCGTGATCGCCCCAGACGACGACGATGGTGTTTTGCGCGTGGCCGGATTCTTCGAGCGCGGCGAGCAGGCGGCCGATCTGCGCGTCCACGAAGCTGGTGCAGGCGAGGTAGCTGCGGACGAGGTTGCGCCACTGCTTGTTTTCTTTGACCCACTTCAGCCGCGGCTCGGGCAGATGCCAGTGCAGAAACCAGGAGAAGCGTGGCGTGTCTTCCCGGTCGCTTTCCAGGATCTTCGGCAGCACGCTGTCGTCATCGGGATAGAGATCGAACCACTTCTGCGTCGCGTAACACGGCACGTGCGGCAGGAAGAATCCGGCGGCGATGAAGAAGGGCCGGTCTTTCGGCGCGGCCTTGATCTGCTCGACGGTCCAACTTGCGACCTGGTAGTCGCCCTTCGTCGTGTCGTCGTTGTCGGGCGGCCACACGCCCCAGTCCATGAGCGGATGATTGCCCATCGGAGTCGGCGGGATGAGCTTCTGGGGCGGCCTGGCACCGACGCCGCTGTAGGGCGCGGTGACTTGAAACTCGGGCGCGGCCTGCGGCGCGACGGCGGCCTTGGCTTTGCCTCTTGCTCCGCCGCCGCCGGCGCTGGTGCCGCCGTGATAGATTTTTCCCGTGGCGGCGGTGCGGTAGCCCTGCGCGGCGAAATGCTGCGGCAGCGAGACGCGGTCGCGCAGTTCAGGCAGCGCTCGCGGCGCGGGTGCGAGTCCGTAAATGCCCGTCGTCGTCGGGCGCAAGCCGAGCAGGAGGCTGGTGCGGGAGGGATTGCACAGCGGCGACTGGCAGTGCGCGTTGAGGAAGGTGGTGCCGCGCGCGGCGAGCTTGTCGAGGTGCGGCGTCTTCGCCAGCGGATGCCCGCCCATGTGGCCGATCCAGTCGTTCTGGTCGTCAATGGCGAGGAAGAGAATGTTCGGGCGTTGCGCGGCCATTGCCGAATGGCCAAGCACGAATACCGAATGCGCGAGCGCCAGGAGAATGAGACGTTTCATGGTTGGTGGCGATGCTGGATCACTGCGCTTGGGGTTGTCCTTTCGGTGGGTTCCTGGCGGCCCCGGGCTGGGGCTGGTCGGCGCGGGGCTTTTTGGCGAGTTCGGTGAAGCTGTCCGTCTGGCGCTGCCATGTCTGATTGAGCTCCTTCACTTTGTCCGGCATTTTCGGGGCGAGGTTGTGCTGCTCGGCGCGGTCGGTTTTCAGGTCGTAGAGTTCCCACGGCTCGCCCTGGGCGGCGACGAGTTTCCAGTCGCCCACACGCACCGCGCGATGCCCTTCGTGCAGCCACCACAGGCTGTCGCGGGCCACCGCTTCGTCCTTCGCCAGGGCGGGCACGAGACTGCGGCCGGGCGCGGACGGCAGCGGCTCGCCTTTCCACTCCTTGGGCGCCGCGAGACCGGCGAGTTCGAGCGCGGTGGGCACGAAATCAATGACGTGCGCGGGTGTGCGGCGCAGTTCGTTTTTCGCCGTGATGCCCGCGGGCCAGTGCACAATGAGCGGCGTCGCGATGCCGCCTTCATGCACCCATGATTTGTGGCGGCGATGCGGCGTATTGCACGCGCTGGAAAACCCGGGGCCGAGGCACAGATACGACGCCGCGCTGCCCGGCGCGGCCTGCGGGTCGTGGCCGCCGTTGCGAACCATGATTTCGGCGCTGGCTCCGTTGTCGGAAGCGAAAAAAATGAGAGTGTTTTCAAACGCGCCCATGGCCTTGAGCTGCGCGATGATGCGCCCGATTTCGCGATCCATGCGGTCCACCATCGCGGCGTGGATGGCCATCTTGGTGGCCTGGAAGCGGCGTTGTTCGACGGTGAGCTCGCTCCAAGGAAGCGGGCGGTTTACCTCGCCGGGGCCGAGCTTCTCCATCGCGTCGGGAAAGGCGTACGGCGGCCCCACTTCGCGCTCCAGCGGCGAGAGCGTCGTCGTCGTGATGCCCATTTCCTTCTGCCGCGCAAAACGCGCTGCGCGCATCGCCTCCCAGCCATTGAGGTACTGGTCGCGATACTTCGCGATGTCCTCCGGCAGCGCGTGCAGCGGAAAGTGCGGAGCGATAAAGGCGATGTAGTGGAAGAAGGGTTTGCCCGCGTGATTCGCCGCGTGGTCTTTCAGGCACTCGATGGCGTGGTCGGCGGTGGCGATGGTGGCGTAGTAGCCTTTTTCGTCTGCCGGGGGAGTCACGGGCCGGTCGTCAATGGTATTGCCCTTCGCGGTGAAAAAGTTGCCCTGGTTCTTCATGTCGAGCGAGCGGTCGAAGCCGCCGGCCAGCACCGGGCCGTCAATGTGCCACTTGCCGCTGTGATAGCTGCGATAGCCGGCGGGCTTCAGAAACTCCGGCAACAATCGCGCCCAGGCAGGCCGCACACCCTGAGCGCCGCCTGCCACGTCGGGCAGTTTGTCGCGGTGAATCTGCTGCGCGTAATACCCGGTCATCAGCGCACCGCGCGTGGGCCAGCAGCGCGCGGTGTTGTAGAACTGGGTGAAGCGCACGCCGCCCTTTGCCAGGGAATCGAGATGGGGCGTCGCGATCTCGCCGCCGTAGCAGCCGAGGTCGGAATAGCCGAGGTCATCCGCAAGGATGAAGACGATGTTGGGCCTTTCCGCCGCGGCGAGCGGGCCGCCGAGCAAGGCCAGGAGGACCAGTGAACTTAGGATGGAGCGCATCATTGTCTTCGGTGGTTCAACGGATTTTCTGGTCGGGCAGTTCGGACTTGATGCCTTCGTCGAGCGGCATCTTGTCGTTCTCGGGGGTGAGGCCGACCTTCTTCATCGCGCGCAACAGCCCGCCCTGCATGTCTTTCACGACGCCGGCGTATTTGGGATTGGCGGCGAGGTTGTGGCGCTCCTCGGGATCGAACTCGATGTTGTAAAGCTCGGCGGGATGGCGGTCGGGGCCGCCGTCGCCGTGCGGGCTGCGGGTGTATTTCCAGGTCTCGGTGCGGACGCTGCGGACATTCGGGGTGTAGGGGAACTGTTTCTCGTAGTTGTAATGGTAGAGGAAGGATTTGCGCCAGGAACGGTCGCCGTGCTGCACGAGCTTCACCCAGGACTTGCCGTGGAGGTTCTTCAGCGCCGGTGCGCCGCAGAGTTCCAGGAGGCTGGGGGCCATGTCCACGGTGAGCACCTGCTGTTCGACGATTTTCGGCTGCTCCGATTTCACGAGGCCGGGGAAGCGCACGATTTGCACGATGCGGATGCTTGGCTCGTGCGCGGTGCGCTTGTCCACCATGCCGTGCTCACCATTCAGAATGCCGTTGTCGCTCATGAGGACGATGATGGTGTTGTCCAGTTCGCTGCGTGCTTCGAGCAGGGCATAGAGTCGGCCCACGCTGTCGTCCACGCTTTGCAGAGTGCCCCAATAGGCGCGGGTCATGGCCTCGAAGTCCTTCACAGCCTCGGGGGAATCGTCCGGGAACTTTTTCCGCCACTCAAAAAGCGGACCGTAAATGCCGTGCCAGGTGTAAAGGCGCTGCTTCATCCACGTGGGCTTGTCGTCGAGCATGAAGGCCGTTTCGGGATACGGCACGCGCACCTTCTCGAAGGACTTCTCATACTTCGGCTCGGGGAAGTAGAAGCTGTGCGGCGCCTTGTGGCCGACCATGAGGCACCAGGGCTTGCCGTCGCGCGGGCGCTTGAGCCATTCCTCCGCCATATCGGTGACGACGGTGGTGTAGTAGCCTTTCACGACCTCGTGCTTCGTGCCGTTGATGTTAAACTCGGTGTCGAAGTATTTGCCCTGCCCTTTGTGCGTGACGAACCAGTTGAAGCCAGGGCGCGGCTCGTCGTTGTTTTCACCCATGTGCCATTTGCCGAAGTAGGCCGTGTCGTAGCCAGCGGTCTGGAGGACGATGGGGAAGCTTTTCAAGTTGGCGGGATACTCCGTGAAGTTGTTCACCACGCCGTGGGCGTGCGCGTAGAGGCCGCTGAGAATGCTCGCGCGGCTGGGCGAACAGAGGGAGGTCGTGCAGAAGGCATTCTTGAAATACACACCCTCCCTGCCGAGCCGGTCCATGTTCGGCGTCTTGAGATGCTTGCTGCCGCCGAGGCCGATGGCGTCCCACCGCTGATCGTCGGTGAGCATGAAGAGGATGTTTGGACGCTTCGCCTCGGCGGCGGTGGCGAGGCTGCCGGCGAAGGCGAGTAGTGCGAGGAAGAGGAGTTGTTGCATAAGGCGGCGATGCGGAGTATTGCGCCGGTGCGCTATTTTGACAGCAATTATTGCCACGGTGTCGCGCCGCCGCGCTGGATGTGCTGGCGCAGCGCGGTGCCAAGTTCGTTGACGAGTTTCTTGTTCGTGGCCGCGAGGTTGTTTTTCTTCTGCGGGTCGGACCTGAGGTTGTAGAGTTCCAGTGGACTGAACGGGTCGTTCTGCAGCAGCTTCCATTCGCCGCGGATGAGGGCCTCGTAGCTCTTGCCGCCATACTGCGGACTACCTTCGCGCCGGACGAAGTAGAGGTCGCGCGGCGCGGTGATCGTGCCGTTTTTGAACAATGGAACGAGGCTGCCAGTCTACCTGCCGGAGACGGCTGCGGGCCAGCTCGAAGGCGCCACTGGCATTTCGCGGCAGGCTGAGCCGCGGCTGCCCTAGCCGATGATGCCGAGTGGCTCCGGGGAGGCGGCGCTGTCGGCAGCGTGGGAAGGATTTGGCCGGAGCATGCCTGCGTTGGTCAGAGGTCGCGAGTGGTCTTGGTGGCGTGGTTCAAAGTAAGGCGTTGGTTAAGAGCGTGTCCGAAAATTCCGCGGGATCCTGTTTTCGCGCCAAAGGCCGGATGGCGAGGCGTGACGAAGGAGAATATCCTCCCTGGATCTTCGACTGAGGAGCAACGAAGCCAGGCGGCCTTTGGCGCGAAAACCCTCCGGGCGGCGGGTCTTTTGTCCGTGGCCTGCGTTGGCTCGGTCCTTACAGCCCGCGTTGGGGATGCTCGGACCTCGCCGCCTTGGCCACAGCCAAAATCCCTCGCCGCAGGACCCCGCGCAATTTTCGGACACGCTCTAAGGAGCGGTGAACGTGCGCCAGGCGGCCGTTGGCGAAGCTTCCGAACCCGCGTGAATCACGGCGCCGAAGCGGACACGGAAATCCTCACCGCGCTTCACGGTCACGGCGCTCTTGTCGCCCTGCTTCATGGCGGCGCGGCCGAACGGATTCGCGACGAAGACGCCGTAGTCGCGGTTGTGCCACCAGCTCGGGCGGAAGTTCATCGGGTCCGCCAGCAGCGTGATGCCGATGGGTTTGCCGTCCATTGTCCCGGAGTAATCGCACCAGTCGGCGGGCTGGCCCCAGGTGTTCTTGGCCGACTTCAGTCCGGCGCTGCTCGTGATGACGCCGCCGTTCTTTTCGGTGATCGCGGTCGCGACGCGCGCGCCAAAACCCATTTCCTCCTGGTCGCCGAAAGTGAAGTCACCGTCTTCGGAACGGAACGTCGCATCCCACGTGAGCAGCCAGGCGTTGGTTTGCGCCGTGAGCACGAGGCGATTGGTCAACACGCACAGCGTCCGGCCTTCGGCGGTCCGCAGGCGGCACTCGGTGGTGAAGGCCAGCCGCCCATCGCGCACGACGGGCGGTTCAGTGAACCGCACATGCTCGATGCGTCCCTTGTTGCGCCAGAAATCGGCATTGCTGATGTCGCCGAACGCGAGCCAGACGCCGGGATGCATGGTGTCGTGGTCCGTGGCATCCACGCCGGCGACGGGCGGATGATTCCGCGTGACCTTCGTTCCGCCGGGGGCATGAACGTTCGCGAAGTAAGGCCGGAGAATCTTCTCGTCGCGAAACACGAACTCTCCGACAGGTTGGCCGCCGTCCGCGATGACGAGCCGGTCAGGCTGTTCGGTGAAACGGAAGCCGTCGCCCTTGGGCCATCGAGTCGGCGCAGCAGCGTTGGCAACGGAGCGCCGGGCATCGCTCGGCACGGTTGACGCACCAGAAACTTCCGGCCGGGCAATGCCCGTCCGTCCGGCTTTCTGCGCCAGCAGATACGCGGTGACGTCGGCCGCGTATTGCGGTGTGAGCAACGTGTCGTAGGCCGGCATGGCCGAAGTGGCGGCGGTCTTGCGCGACGTGATCGCCGGTTTCGGGATGACCTGACGCTGGCCCGTCGCGAGCCCCAGCGTGAGATTGAGTCCGCTTTCTTCCAGCAGGATGCCGGAGAATTCCGCGTCCGCGGTCTCCACTGTTTGCAGGTTGAAGCCCTCGGTGATGACGGCGTTGGGTTCGAGCATCGACTGGACGATATGCTTCGCGGTGGCGCGATCCCCGAGCGCGGCGAGGTCGGGGCCGAAGCTGTTGCCGCGTTCGCCCACTCGATGACAATTGAAACAGCCGACGCCACCCCGCGCATGGAAGAGCCATTCGCCGCGATCTCGATTGCCCTGCGGAAGCGCGGCCAACGCCGGATCGAGGGCCGTCGCACCGGACGGCGGCGTCAGCGGGAGCGGTTCGAGGACGACGATGTAGTTGCCCTTGCCGCCGGATTTGCCGTCGTCGGTGTTGCCGCCGAGTTCAACGCGCCCGGCCGAGAATTCGCGCGTGTAGAGCTGGAAGGTCCAGTGATCGGCGCGAATCGTCTGTGCCGTACGCTGGAACTGTTCGCGCAACCACGCCGGCACTGCGACCGCGCGGGCGTCGAAGGCGACGTGAACGCGCACCGGCATGAGCGCCTCGAAGCTCAGGCAGCCATCGCCGCGCGAGCCGTCGTCGTTGTTGGCGGTTTGGATGAAGTCCAGTTCCAGGAGCGCGGGAGGCACTTCCCTCAAGTCGTAGCTGCGATCCGTGTAGGGCCTTGCCCCGGGTCGCAATCCGCCCGCCGCGAGCGAATAGCGGGCTCCGCTCCGCGCCCGGATGTTTTGAGCGAGTCCAACGCGCGAAGCTGAAGCCGACTCGGCCGCGTCTGATGCCGCCGTATTCAAAGAGCGTCCTCGCATCACCACCGCTTCGCCGCCCGCGCCAGCCTTATGCAACCAGCGCGACGCGAGTTCCTTCACGCCTGGATCCGCATCTGAGGCGAGGGCTTCAACTTCCGGCGCCTTCAGCGCATGGGTTTCCAACAGTGCCAGCAGCGCCGCCTTTCGCACGCCAGCGCGCGCATCGGCGAGCAATGCCTTCAGCCCGGCAACGTCCTGCAAGCCGCGCAGGGTCTGCCAACCCGCGTAGAACGTGGCCGCGTCCGTTTCGGTGGCGATCCTGGCGAGCAGCGCGGGAACGGCGGAACGCTGGCGCGTCTGTCCGATGGCCTGAACCGCTTCGAATCGCAAGCGCGTCTCCTGACTGCCGAGCGTGTTCACCACCCCGATTGGCAACTCGCGACCGTCGCCGGCCTGGCGGATGCGATGGGCGAGAATGCGCAGCGACTGAACGCGGAGATTCAGCGAGGCGGCGGAGTCTCCGGCTCGCGCGGAGAACCATTCGTCAATCGTCCGGTCCTGCGGCGTCAGCCGTCCGAGCGTCC
>Ga0194128_10009275_pt1 | contig 12111 bp, 10 predicted proteins | sample TA2KigCa65mmetaG_FD_148650 | JGI IMG/M metagenome (GOLD analysis project Ga0194128, IMG submission 148650) | Freshwater microbial communities from Lake Tanganyika, Tanzania - TA2015037 Kigoma Deep Cast 65m | ecosystem: Environmental > Aquatic > Freshwater > Lake | place: Tanzania: Lake...
CCGCGCTGGCCCAGGCCACAGATGCCGATTACGCCCTGACCGTCTACGCGGCCGACGCCCGGCCGCTGGCCTGGGATGGCCGCCCCTCGGAGTTGCCGCCCGACCGGCTGCAGGGCGGCGAAGCGTGGTTCTTCACGCGGGGGGCGCTGGGACTGCGCCTCGTGTACGTCGCCCCGGTCGTGACCGGCAGCGGCGAGCGGGTCGGCACCGTCGCGGCCGAACGCCCGGTCGCCCTCGCGGCGCCGCGGCCGACCGAGACCGACGTCTTGCGCTATCGGAGCGGGCTCGCGCCTGTGTCGCTCGAGCTGCGCTTCGAGGGCCCCCGCGCCTCGGCGGCCGGCTTGACGTTCGACGTGCCCGCACCCTCCGGCGCCCGGCTCCTGACCGCCACGCTCGACGCGGCTGATCTCGCCCGGACGCGCGACCGCTGGCGGCGTGCCTCGCGCTCGCTCGCACTGGCCACGCTGGCGCTCGCGATCGCGCTGCTGTGCGGCCCGCTGCTCGACTGGCGCAATCGGCTGACGCGCGCCCGCCCGTACGCAGGCGCGATCGCGCTCCTGGCGGGCAGCGTCGTGCTTCCCCGCCTCCTCGTTCGCGCCGCCTCTCCGGCCGACTGGTCGGATGCCTCGCTCTTCGCGGGCACGGAGTACGCGTCGCCGCTGCTGCGGCCGCTCTTGACGTCGCCGTTCGATTTCCTCCTGACCGCCGTCGCGGCCGCCAGCCTGGTCACCCTCCTCCTCTACGCGGTCGAAGGGTGGCGCGTCACGCGGTGGCCCGCGCCGCCCGGGCGACGTTCGCGGACCCGCGTCGGCAGCTCGCGCACGATCGCGGCGTTTGTCGCCGTGCAGCTCGCGGGCGGGACTGCCGTCGCGCTCCTCCTCGGCGCGTATCACGCGTTCCTTCGCGACACGGTCGCCCACACCACGCTGGATCTGCTCCACTACTCGCTGCACCCCTGGAGCACGCCGCGGCTCGCGCTGCAGGTGGGCCTGATCCTGTGGCACGCGACCACGCTCGGCGCCGGCGTCCTGCTCCTGCGCACGGCGCTCGTGCCCTGGGTCGTGCCGCGCCCGGACTGGCGCTTCCGCGCCGGCACGATCGGCCTGTGGGCGCTGCCGTTGCTCGTCTGGCAGCTCGCCGCCGACCTCGGCGCGGCCCAGGGGCTGGCGCTCCTCATCACGCTGGCCGTCGTCATCGTGCTCGTCATGTCGGCCACGCGGCTCCAGGCGCGTTACCGTCATGGCTCGCAGTCGTTCCGCCTGACGCAGATGACGCTCGCGCTCGTCGTGCCGGCGCTCGCCTTCTATCCGTCGATGTTCGAGCTGAGCTGGGAGGCAAAGTCGCAGCTCGTCGAGACCCGGTTTGCCCCGCAGGCGACCAACCACCGCCAGACGATCCAGCAGCTGCTCCAGGGGAGCCTCGAGGAGATCGATCGCTTTCCCGGGCTGGCCGATCTCGTGACCGTGCCGGCGGCGCTCGGCACCGAAGCGCCGACCGACCGCGCGTTCCAGGTCTGGCGGATGACGGGCCTCGCCATGTACCCGGTGACTTCGTCGGTGGAGCTGTATGACGCGAGCGGGGTCCTCGTCAGTCGCTTCGCGTTCAACCTGCCGGCCGATCTGACGGCGGTGCCGCGATCCGACGAGCGCGAGTGCACGTGGGGCATCTTCGAGGAGGTGTCGCCGTTCTTTGCCGAGGAGCGGCGGCTCCTCTACGCGGGGCGCGCCATCTGCGGGCCCGGCGGACAGCGCGTCGGGTCGATCGTCGTGCAGGCGATGCCCGCCGACTACGCGAACCTCCCCTTCATCGTCTCGCAGAGTCCGTACCTCGAGCTCATGCGGCCCGCCGATCCGACCCAGGGTGAAGGGGTCTCCGGGCGCGACGTCGAGTTCGCCGTCTACGGCTGGAGCCGGGCGCCGCTCTACGCCTCGGGCGTCACGGCCTGGCCGCTCGACGATGCGGTGTTTGCGCGCGTCGAGCAGTCGCGCGCGCCGATCTGGGCCGGCCTTGAGCGCGGCGACGCCGAGTACGCCGTCCTTCTCCTGAACGATCGCGGCGGCATCTACGCGCTCGGGTTTCCGGTTCCCTCGCCGCTCGATCACCTGGTCAATCTGGCCGAGATCATCGTGCTGGCCTTCGGCACGTATCTGCTGCTGCTCGTCGCCACGGCGCTGTACGGCGTCGTGAACCGGCGCCGCACGACGGCGCGCGCGCTCCTGCGGGAGGTGCGGGCCAGCTTCTATCGCAAGCTGCTGCTGGCGTTCATCGCGGCCATCGTGGTCCCGGTGGCGGCCCTCGCGATCGCCACCCGGACCTACGTCGCCGACCAGATGCGCGGCACCGTGGAGCAGGAGGCGATCCGCACGGCGTCGGCCGCCCGCCGCGTCGTGGAGGATCTCGTGGCGCCGCGCGCGGTGCAGCAGGGGTCCGCCGTCGACGACAACCTCATGGTCTGGGTCAGCCGGCTCATCGACCAGGACGTGAACATCTTCGTCGGACCCCGGCTGCTGGCGACCAGCGAGCGGAATCTGTTCGCCTCGGGCCTGCTCCCCACGCGGACGCCGGCCGACGTCTACCGGACGCTCCAGCTGCGCAACGACGCGGCGACCGTCGTGCGCGAGCAGATCGGCGAGATGGACTACCTGGTGGCGGGCACCTCGATCCAGACGCAGGCGCTCGACGGGATGCTCACGGTGCCGCTCACGTCGCGCGAACTGCAGATCGAGGCCCAGATCGACACGCTCGACCAGCGCGTCCTGCTCGGCGCGCTCCTGTTCGTCTTCGCCGGAGCCGCGATCGGGTACTGGCTGGCGGAACGGATCGCCGATCCCGTCAACCGCCTGACGCGTGCGACGCGGCGCATCGCCCGGGGCAACCTCGACGCGCGCATCGCCGCGCGCTCCTCGGACGAACTGCGGCGCCTCGTCGACGACTTCAACCGGATGGCGGGCGAGCTGCAGCGCCAGCAAAAGGAGCTCGAGCGGACCCACCGGCTCGAGGCGTGGGCCGAGATGGCACGCCAGGTCGCACACGAGATCAAGAACCCGCTGACGCCCATCCAGCTCAACGCCGAACACCTCCGGCGCGTCCATGCCGACCGCGGCAAACCGCTCAGCCCGGTGCTCGAGGAGTGCGTGAACACGATCCTGGCGCAGGTCCGGCTGCTGCGGCAGATCGCGTCGGAGTTCTCGAGCTTCGCCTCCTCCCCCACGGCCCGTCCGGCGCCCGTGCCGGTGCCCGACCTCGTCCGCGACGCGATCGAGCCGTACCGCGCCGGCCTGGACGACCGCATCCGCGTCGACGTCGACGTCCCGCCAGACCTCCCGCTCGTCGTCGCCGACCGCACGCTCATCGCCCGTGCGCTCATCAACATCGTCGAGAATGCGATTCACGCCATGGCCGGCGCCGGCGCGCTCCGGATCGCGGCACGCGCATCCGATTCGGTCGTCCGCATCCAGGTGGCCGACACGGGGGTTGGCATGGATGCCGAGGCGCTGGCCCGCGCCTTCGAGCCCTACTTCTCGACGAAGACGACCGGCACCGGCCTCGGATTGCCGATCGCCAAGCGCAACGTGGAGTTGAGCGGCGGAACGATCAGCGTGACCAGCGAGCGCGAGATCGGCACGACGGTTGAGCTGACCCTGCCCGTGGTGGGCTCGAACCTCTCGCCGTAATCACCATCGCGGTATCTCGCGTGTCCCGCGACGACACACGCGGCGGCGGCCGCAGCGGGGCGGCCGCACGTAACCGCTTGAACGCGTGGCGCTTCACGCAGGTGCTTCAGTGTGGATCAGCTCTTGCTCGGCTGGACCGCCACACAGGAGGCCAGCAATGATCCCTGCGACTCCCACTGCTCGCCCGTGGCGTCTCGTCATCATGGCGATCGTGGCGGCGGCTGTCGTGTCCGGAGCAGAGAGGGTGCACGCGGGCTCCGCGACCGCGACGCTGGCGGTGAGCGCCACCGTCATCAACAACTGCACCATCAGCACGGCCGCGGTGGCCTTCGGGGCCTACGACCCGGTGGTGGCGAACGCAAGCGCCAACCTCGACAGCACCGGCTCGATCACGATCGCCTGCACCAAGGGCGCCACGGCGACCATCGGGCTCAACGCCGGGAGCAACGCCTCCGGCTCCAGCCGGCGGCTCGCCGACGGCACCGCAAACTACCTCAGCTACGAAATCTACAAGGACGCCTCGCGCGCGAGCGTCTGGGGCAACGCGGGCGCCGACCTGTACTCGCCGCCGGCGGCGCCGAACAAGTCGCCCCGCACCTTCACCGCGTACGCGCGCGTCACGAGCAACCAGGACGTGCCGGCCGGCGCCTACGGCGACACGATCACGGCGACCGTGAACTTCTGAGGCCCCGGATGGCGGACACCCGCCTGCGATCGGCGCGCGGCATCATCGGTCTGGCGCTCGGAGGCGCCCTGCTCGCCGTGTGCGTACCCTCCGCGCGCAGCTCGTTCACCGTGCACCCGACGCAGATCCACTTGAGCCGCCGCACGACGACGACGCTGCTGATGCTGCGGAACGAGGACGCGGTTCCGCTCCGGTTTCAGCTGTCCGTCTTCGGCTGGGACCAGAGCCCCCGCGGCGAGATGCGGCTGACGCCGACCGACGACATCGTGTTCTACCCGGCGCTGCTGACGCTCGGGCCCGGCGAAGAGCGGCGGATCCGTGTGGGCGCAGCCGTGGACTTCGGGTCCGTCGAACGCACGTATCGCCTCTTCGTCGAGGAGCTGCCGCCTGAATCGGCGGCCGGCGACGACGGCGTCCAGATGCTCACGAAGATGGGCATCCCGATCTTCCTGCGCCCCGCCACGCCCGTGGCCAAGGCCGGCCTCGAAGACTTGCGGTTCTCGGGCGGGACGTTCCTCTTCCAGCTTCGGAACGCGGGCACCGTCCACTTCGTCCCCCAGCTGGTCCGCGTGCGGGCCTTCGGTCCCGCCAGGGAAGTCGTCGTCGATCGCCAGCTCGACGGGTGGTACGTCCTGGCCGGTGGCGCCCGCATCTACGACCTCCCGCTGGCCGATGCCGACTGCGGCCGGCTGCGCACGGTCGCGGTCGAGGTCCGGATTGGCGCCTCGACCCTCTCCGACGCGGTCGACATCGACCCGGGCGCCTGCGCGCCGCTGCCCCACGCGCCATGACGACTGCCGGCTGGATCGCGTGTCTCGCAGCGGTGGTGATCGTCGCCGTCGTGCAGGCGGCGGCCGCGCAGGACGAGCGCGCCTTCCTCTCGCTCGTCCTCAACGGCGTCGAACACGGCGAGGTGCTGGTGCTCCTCGCCGACGCGGACGTCTGGATTGGCGTGGCGCCGCTCAGGCGGGCCGGGCTGCTGCAGATCGGGGGGCGGCGCCAGATGCTGGGCGACGAGGAGTTCGTGTCGCTCCGCTCGCTCGGGCCCGGCGTGCGGTTCACCTTCGAGGAGCGCTCCCTGAGCCTCCACGTGACGGCCGATCCGTCGCTGCTCGCGTCGACATCGCGCGAGGTGCAGGCCCAGCGTCCGCCGGCACTGCAGTACCTGCGGTCGTCGAGCGCGTTCGTCAACTACGCCGCGACGTGGCGCGGAGGCGCGCATCTCGACCTGGTCAGCGAGGCGGGGGTGAGCCTCCGGGGAGCATTCGTCTCCAACACGCTCGCGCTCGAGCGCGGCCGACGCCCCGTCCGCGGCCTGACGAGCCTGACCATCGACGAGCGCTCCCGCCTGCGGCGCTGGGTCGTCGGCGACATGTTCGCGGTCGGCGGACCGCTCGCCGGCGACGCCCTCCTCGGCGGGATCAGCCTCGCCCGCGAGTTCTCGATCGAGCCCTACGTCCACCGCTACCCCACGCTGTCGCTGAGAGGTGCGGTGGCCACGCCGTCGACGCTCGAGCTGTACGTGAACGACCGCCTGGTCCAAACCGAGGCGCTCGCGCCCGGCCAGTTCGAGCTCAGGAACCTGCCGCTGGCCGGAGGCCTCAATGACGCCCGGATGATCATTCGCGACGCGTTCGGCAACGCCCGCGAGGTCTCCGCGTCGTACTACCTGTCCACGACAGCGCTCGCACCCGGCGTCCACGACTATCGCTACAGCGCCGGCTTTCGACGGCGCGATCTCGGGGCCGAGTCGTCCTGGGCTTACGGCCCACCCGTGGCACTGGCGCTGCACCGCTATGGGTTCACGCCCGCGGTCACCGCCGGCGGGCGGGTCGAGGTCGCACCCGGCCTGACGACGGGCGGGCCGATCGTCGCCGTGCGGCTTCCCGTCGGCGAGCTGGAGGCGGCGGCGGCCGTCAGTCGACACGCCCGCACCTGGGGCTCGGCGGGCGCGTTGTCGTTCACCCACGTGGGCCGCCGGGGCAGTCTGGGAATCACCGCGCAGTCCGCCACGCCCACCTACGCGACGGTGAGCACCGTGCTCGGCGGGCCGCGTCCGCGCATCGAGCTGAGCGCGTTCAGCAGCGTCCAGCCATGGCCGCGCACCAGCGTCACGCTGCAGCACAGCCAGGCACGGCTGTACGCCGGCGGGGTCCGGCGGCGCACGTCGCTTCTCCTGTCGGCCACCGTTGCGCCGCGGCTGCAGCTCGTCGCGAGCGCCGCCCACGGCGTGCAGGACGGGCGTCCCGTCCGCGACGTCTTCGGCGGCGTCACCGTCTCGGTCGGGGGCGGCACGGGCACGCTCGGCGTCGAGAACGCCGATGGCCACGTCCGCCGCTTTGGCGAGCTCCACCGCCCGCTGCCGGTGGGGACCGGCTACGGCTATCGCCTCCGTGCCGAGGACGGCGACCGGCGGCTCTGGAGCGGCCTCCTCGAGCAGCACAACCGCTACGGACGCTACGAAGTCCGCCGTGAGCGCCTTGGCCAGGCCGACCACACGACGGTCACGCTGAGCGGCGGAATCGTCGCCATTGGCGGCGGTGTCCATGCCAGCCGGCCCGTGCAGGGCAGCTTCGCGCTCGTGCGCGTGCCGGACGTCGCCGGCGTGCGCGCCTACGTCAACCGCCAGGAAGCCGGACGGACCAACCGGCACGGCGACCTGCTGGTGCCCGACCTGCTCGCCCACTACGGCAATCTGCTGAACATCGCGGACGAGGACGTCCCGCTCGGGTTCGACATCGGAGACGTGGAGCAGACGATCGCACCGCCCCATCGCGGCGGCGCGCTCGTGCTCTTCCCGGTGCGCCGGCTGCAGGGCGTCGCCGGACGGGTGCGCATCGCCAGGGGCCAGCAGTCCACGATTCCGGCGTACGGCACCCTCACCGTCACCGGGCCTCAGCCCGTCTCGTCGCCGGTCGGCGCCGACGGCGAGTTCTATCTCGAGCCGCTCGGTCAAGGCCGCCATCCGGCCGTGGTGACGCATCAGGGACGAACGTGCGCCTTCGACCTGTCCGTGCCAGCCTCCGATGCGTCCGTGACCGTGCTGGGGACGGTCACGTGCACCGCCGCCGAGGAGCAGCCGTGATGCGCGTCTTCGTCGGGCTCGTAGCGCTGACGCTCGTGGGCACGCCCCGCCCCGCGGGGGCCGCCTGCACGATCTCGACCACACCCATCAGCTTCGGACTCTACGATCCGCTTGGCGCCGGTCCCAGCGATTCGATCGGCACGGTGACGTACCGCTGTGGCGCCATCGATCGCAATGTGTCGATTCAGATCGGTCCCGGCGGCGCCGGCGGCTTCAATCCGCGGCAGCTGTCGAAAGGCGTCGAGCGGCTCGACTACAACCTGTATCGCAACGCGGCCCGCTCGGTTGTCTGGGGCGACGGCACCGGCGGCACGTCCTTCTACTTCATCGGCAATCCGCCGAACAATCGCGATGTGGTGCTGACCGTGTACGCGCGCCTGCCCGGGGGCCAGGACATCAGCGCCGGCAGCTACAGCGACGCGGTGTCGGTGGTCGTCAACTTCTGACGCCGATCAGAAGTTGATCGTGATGAAGCGGGTCCCGGGGGCCGGCTGAGCGGCCCGCGCCGCGGGCGGCGGGATGCTGCCCGCCGGCGCCGACCGGTCCGCAGAGTCGATGCGCGGCTGGCCGACCGCGGTCGAGCAGCGGAGGACGAGGTCGGCACCGGTCTGCACGGCGCACGAGCGGACGACGGTGAGAGTCACCAGCAGCGGCGCCGACGCCGAGGAGGCGTAAGCGGAGGCGGCAGGCGCGAGCAGACAGGCCGCCACGAAGGCGCGACACAGCATGATCCGATCGTAGGACAGGCGCGACGGGCCGACAACGCCCACGTCTGTAAGCGTGCGCTTCGGGCTCACGTGCGCGCCTGCGCGCCACCAATCGCTCGCGCGTCCCTTACCGGCCCGTCGGGCCCTGCGCCTGCGGCACCTGATACTGGATGCGCGGCGGGGCCGGGTACATGTTCGAGTAGATGCTCTCGTACCGCACCCGCATCCCCTGCCTGTCGATGAACCCGAGCGACTGCTGGAAGTGGGCGGGAGGCGGCGCCTGCGCCAACACGGTCCCCTCCAGGATGTAGAGGCGGTTCTCGTGCATGTGGATCGCCGCGAAGGTCTGCGTCTCGTCCGGATTGACGAGCTGGAGCCGCCGTCCCTCGATGCGGTCGCTGTTGTAGTACGCGTAGTGCAGCACCTTGGCGGCGCGTGTGAGGAAGGTGTACGCGGCGTGGTCCATGGCGCCACGCAGCTCGCCCACCCACGGATTGTTGCAGAGGTTCGGGTACCGCTGGCAGTTCTCGAGCCGGGCGGCGTGGATCTCCCGCACCTTCGAGTAATCGACGACCGTCATCGAATAGCGGCTGGGACCGACATGGCTGCTGTACAGACGCCCCGGCAGGGTGACGCCGTATTCGGTCTCATACGTGACGTTCTGCACGGTCGGCTGGTCGGGAAAATTGATCGTGAACAGATCGTCAGGACTGACGTATTCGATCCACTCCTGAGCGAACGAGGGGCCCGAGAGACACAGGATGAACGCCGCCGCAACGAGGGCAATCAGGCGCATGTGTGAACCTCCCGCGTGGACGTCCCGAATCGGAACGGATCCTACACCCGTCTGCGGCAATCGTGTGCGCGTTTCTGTGCCCCGCCCGCTGGCGGGCACCAGGCGCTTCAGTTCGTCCCGCCCCGTTCAGCACCCCGACGATTTCGTCCTCCACGCCGTTCCAGCCGTGCCGGTCGAGGTACGCGACGGTCTGCTCGCGCACGTGCTCGGCTTCGAGCAGCTGCGCGAGCAGCTCCGACCGCGACGTGCCGCGACGCTTCGCGATCTCGTCCGCGAACGCGATCAGATCCTCCGGGACGACACGCCAATCTTCGTGGAAGTATCCCATCGGGAGTACGTGGGTATTCCGTCCGGTATTCCCGTAGGATGGCTCGCGATGTGGTCGGGGCGGGGAGCCGGCCGGCCTCTCACGCCCGGCATCGCGACGGTCAGAGCGCCTTGGTGCCCTTGGCGGCTGATTCGGCTTCCCGCTCGTCGTGGGACCGGCGGCGCAGCCGATGCCAGCCCATCTCGACGAACGCCGACGTCAGATAGCCGTACGCCAACGTGACCAGGACCAGCTCGGGCTGCGCCGCCAGGAGCGCCAGGCCGACGGCGGCCACGACCAGCACCGCATAGCTGCGGCGCGCGCGGAAATCGATGTTCTTGAAGCTCCGGAAGCGGATGGTGCTCACCATCAGGAGCGCCGGCACGATCATCATGGCGAGCACCGGCAGCGCCTCCGCGTAGCCCTGAAAGCCCCACGGGTACGCGTAGACGGTCGCGGCCGGCACGCCGGCCGCCGCCGGACTGGGCATCCCGACGAAGTAGCGCTTGTCGTGGTGCGTGCCGGTCTGGATGTTGAAGCGCGCGAGCCGCACGGCCGCCGCCGCCACGAAGATGAACCCGGCGGCCCACCCGAGCCGGCCGAGCGGCTGGAGCCCCCACGCGAAGACCAGAATCGCCGGCGCCACCCCGAACGAGATGACGTCGGCCAGCGAGTCGAACTCGATGCCAAAGGCGCTGGTCGTGCCGGTCATCCGCGCGATGCGCCCGTCGAGCATGTCGATGACGATCGCCAGCCCGACGAACGGCGCGGCCGTGATGAACTCGCCGCGCATCGCATAGACGATGCAGGCGTAGCCGCAGAACATGTTGGCGAGCGTGAAGAGGCTCGGCAGCAGGTACACCCCGCGGCGGAAGCGCCGCTGCGCGACGTCGCCGCGCCGCCTGAGCGGCGTCAGCATCCGGATCCGCGACCGTCGAAGCTCGCCGTTGTTCTCGTTCATCAGCCTGTCAGCACCGCCACGACGGTGACCGCCGCGACGACCCGGTCGCCGACCGATACGGTCAGCCGGGCGCTCGCGGGCACGAACACGTCCATCCGCGAGCCGAACTTCATGATGCCGAACCGCTCGCCCGCCGCCACCTCCGCCCCCTCCGTCGTGCGGCAGACGATCCGCCGCGCCAGCACGCCGACGATCTGCCGGACCACGATCGGGTGCCCGCCGTGGTCAATCCGGACCTCGGTGTACTCGTTGAGGTCGCCGGCCTCCGGCCGGTAGGCGGGCAGGAAGCGGCCCGGATGATACTCCACCTTCGCCACGCGGCCGCCGACGGGCATCCGGTTCACGTGGACGTCGAGCGGCGACAGGAAAATACTGACCTGCTGCCACCGATCGGCCGAAAACTCGCGCGCGGTCGGCGCGCCCGCCACGAGGACCCGGCCGTCGGCCGGCGCCAGCACCCCCCCCGGCGCCTCGGTGACGACCCGGTCCGGGTCGCGAAAGAAGAAGAGGAAGAACCCGGCGACGGCGACCAGCGCGGCGCCGAGGGCGGCGCTGGCGAACGCGCCGGCCACCGCCGCCAGCGCGATCGCGCCGCCGACAAAGGGCCATCCCGCGGGGTCGATCCGCACCGCTCAGGCGCTGCTGGCCGGCCGGAACTCGCGCACGATGGCTTCCATGCGGTCTTTCAGCGCGAGCTTCCGCTTCTTGAGCGTGACTTCTTCGAGCTGTTCGGAGGGCGAGAGGAAAGGTCTGCCGGTGAGTTCGTGCAATCGATGATCCAGCCGGTGGTGCTGTTCGGCAAGCTGGCGGTACTGGTCGTGCTGCTGCAGCAACAGGGCTTTGACGTCCTGTGCTTCCGCTGCGTTCATAGGCCGCCCCTCCTACGGACGAGATCGGTTCATCGAGTTCACCTACGCGCAAAGTAGCACATTCGGTCGCCCGGAGCTAGGCGGTCGGCAGCCGAGGTCGCCGGAGGCCGTCAGCCCGCCGGCGCACCCTCCTCGCGCCACAGGATCAGCGCGTCCTCGACCGGCTCGGTGTAGTAGTGCCGCCGGACTCCGGCCACGTAGAAGCCCAGCCGCTCGTACAGCCGGCGGGCGCCCTCGTTCGAGGCGCGCACCTCGAGCGTGGCGCGGCGCGCCCCCAGCCGGCGCGCCTCCGCCAGCACGTGTTGGAGGAGTGCCGTGCCGATCCCCTGCGCCCGGAACTGCGGGCGCAGGGCGACGTTGTTGATATGCACCTCGTCGAACACCAGCCAGAACGCGCAGAAGCCCGCGACCCGGCACTCGGCCGTGCGGGCGAGGAAGATGTGGCAGACCGAGCGGTTCTGCAGCTCCCAGGTGTACATCTCGCGGGTCCAGGGGTTGCTGAACGACTCGGCTTCGACCGCGAGCACGCCTTCGAGGTCCGCGTCGTCGCCGAGCGGCTCGATCCAGTACTCCATTACCCGGCTCGGTCCCGCGCCAGCTCCGCGTCGGAGCGGCGGACGTACAGCGGTCGGATCGCGTCGGGCGGCGGGCGATGTCCGGCCCGAGACGCCTCGGTCGCCAGCTCGCCGATCGCGCCCGCCAGCAGCGGCGCCGCCGGCTCCGAAAAGCGCGCGTCGTCGCCCATCGCGGCCCGGATCACCTCGCGATGGACCAGCGTGCCATCGCCCGTGAACAGGGTCGGCCGACCGACGAGCCGCCGCAGCAGCGCCTCCGGCCGATCGGCCACCGGCGGCTCCACGTGCCGACCCGCGTCGTAGAGGGCGGCGTACACCTCGCCCCGCCAGGCGTCGATCCAGGTCGCGACGCGCGGCGCCGCGGCGATCCTGGCGAGCGCGTCGAGCGCCGAGACGCCGATGAGCGGCTTGCCCATCGCCACGGCCAGTCCCTGCATGGTCGCGATGCCGAC
>Ga0194128_10009285_pt1 | contig 12105 bp, 11 predicted proteins | sample TA2KigCa65mmetaG_FD_148650 | JGI IMG/M metagenome (GOLD analysis project Ga0194128, IMG submission 148650) | Freshwater microbial communities from Lake Tanganyika, Tanzania - TA2015037 Kigoma Deep Cast 65m | ecosystem: Environmental > Aquatic > Freshwater > Lake | place: Tanzania: Lake...
CCCTGCAAACCATTTTCGCGTGCCAGAGGGGGGTACTTCGTGTTCTTGGCCATGTACTCTAAAAGTGCCTGGTCGCCCCCGGGGAAGGTAGGCATCTCCTCAACAATGGTGAAAATTTCAGGTTCCTCGGACTCGGCCTCCACCTCCGGGTCAATCACCGGTATGTCGATGCGGGTGTCCTGACTCACCTCTGTAGATGCGACCTCCTCTTCTTCCAGAACTTCCTCGTTGTCCACAATTTCGAGGACGGGTGGCGGCGGTGGCGGCGGTGGCTTCACCTTCTGCTCGGTTTGAGGTACCTCCATCTCAACAAGGTCGTCGAGCTGCAACTCGCCGAGACCAGCCCCGCTGCCTTCGTCGTTCGACCAGTTGAAACCATAGAGCATCAGCCCAAGGGCTAACACCAGACCAATCTGGAAAAACAACCCCCTTTGGGCATTTAAATCGGCTTTTGGATTCTTTTTTGGTTCCATGGCGTTGGGTTTTTTAAGCGTCGGCCAAAAGGGTAAACGCACAAAGGCTTGCTTTCGTTTAAGGGAGCGAAATATACAAAATAGTATCCACAAAAACAGCCTTTGACTTCACTGACGGATAAACCATACGTAGAACAAATACCCCAATCCGCATCCGGTGAGGTTGGCCAGGTAGTCGCCCAGCTGCGCCGACCGCTGCACAAAGACCCAGGCCTGGAGCAGCTCGGTAAGCCCGCTAAACACAATGCAAATCATCCAGGTGTAGAAACCCGCAAACAAACGTACCAAATTCAAGACCCTCTGCTTGCGCAGAGCCTGCATCCACAGGAGTCCGAGGGGGGAAAACAAACCGCCGTGGATCACCCAATCGGAATAACTAAAGGCAGGTAGGGTAATGCTATAGCCTGGCAGGCCGATCAGCAGAAGGATCAGCAGCATCCACAGCATAGGGGGCAGACAAAACCAAAAAAGGCGGCTCCTGCGCCGTTTTACTGGTCCACCCGGCCGGTCGAACAGCCCGTCAAAGGCCGAGATGCTTCCGGTATTCATCGGGAGACATAAGTGCGTCGACCTGCGCGGGATCGTCGAGTTGAATACGCACCATCCAACCCGATCCGTAGGCGTCGCTGTTCACCGCCTCCGGGGTACTGTCGAGGCCGGCATTTTTCTCCAAAAGAGTGCCGCTAACGGGCATGAACAGGTCGGAAACGGTCTTCACCGCCTCTACAGTCCCGAAAACATCGCCCTGACGGAGTGCCTGACCCACGGTTTCAATCTCAACAAATACGATGTCGCCCAATTCTCCCTGAGCGTAGTCGGTGATCCCTACTAGTGCGGTGTCGCTCTTCCGGGCTACCCATTCGTGGTCAGCGGTGTAACGAAGATGATCAGGTATGTTCATGTTGCTCAAATATGATTTTGCGATTTTGCGGGTTGAATGAGTTACTAAACGAACGGTTCAATAATGGACACAAGATACGGAAGTTGACGGTTGCGATGCGCATACAGCGCCTGCAAATCAACGGCCCGGGCATGCATCATGCGGGGTACACAGCGTGGGGCGCCGCTGCTTCTTCTCGTCCGGGCGGTCGGCCCTTACGGTACACCGTCGATTGGGTCGCTGCAGACGGCTTGGCCGATGCCCCGTTCGTTGAGGTCGCCAAACCATCTGCGTTCCCGTGGTATATGGATTCGCGGGATGAAGGCTCAAGAGTTGAGAATACAGCGGATGTGGACTCGAACGATGATGACTCGGGGGATGTGGACTCGAACGATGATGACTCGGGGAATAAGGACAGGGATGATGCTTGTTCAGCATTATGAGCCTCCAAAATCGTCTGGCATTCCATACTGCAGCAGCCACAATAAGCGGCTCGACACGCATGGCACTGGATAAACAAATGATGGCAGGATGTGTTGGCACAGTTCACATGGTCGTCGCACGGCTTGGCGCATTGGTGACAAACAGCAAGCACATGATCGCTGATACGCTCTCCCATGCGGTCGTCGAACACAAAATTCTTCCCCAGAAATCGATTCGGCAGGTTTTGGGTGCGCACCTGCCGCACATAATCGATAATGCCCCCGTGCAACTGGTGTACCTGTGAAAAACCTTTATGGCGCAGGTATGCACTCGCTTTCTCGCAGCGGATTCCACCCGTACAATACAACAGCACAGGATGCTCCTCCTTGCCCTCCAGAATCTGGGCCACCATGGGTAGCTCATCGCGGAAGGTATCGGCGTCCGGACAAACAGCACCTTCGAAGCGGCCCACTTCGCTCTCGTAGTGGTTGCGCATGTCGACCACCACCGCGCCGGGCAGATCCATCGCACGATTGAACTCCTCAGCTGTGAGATGCGTGCCCACATTCGTCACATCAAAACTGCCATCGGCTAATCCATCGGCCACCAGCTTAGCCCGAACCTTCACATTCAGTTTTATGAACGAGCGGCCATCGTCATCAACGGCAATCTTCAAGGGCACTTGTTGTAGTCCACCTACCGACTGCAAATGCTCCATAAAAGCCCCCATCTCATGTTCCGGCACGCTCATTTGCGCGTTGATGCCCTCGTGCGCCACATAAATGCGCCCCAGGCAACTCAGGGTCGACCACTTCAAGTAGAGGGCATCGCGAAACGCTTGCACATCATCCACATAAAAATAACGATAGAACGAGACTGTAATCCGACGAAAGTCTTCCTTCATCAGCCGCTCCCGCAACGCCTGTCGATTCACCTTGTTATGCAAAACTGTCATATAAAAACACCGTGGGCATTCCGAAGAACAGAAGCGGGCGGCCCAATGGCCCCCCGCGCTGTGATCAGGTGCCGAAGGCCGGACTCGAACCGGCATGTCTTGCGACACACGCCCCTGAAACGTGCGTGTCTACCAATTTCACCACTTCGGCCAAGAAAAATGCCCCAAATCCAAAAAATGGGGCAGGTGCAAAAATAAGGAAAAAAGGTGACAAACCGCAGAGCGAACCAAGGCAGACAGGCCATTCCTTATATTTGGGGGCTTATGCAATCGCCCCTCTATCGCCTCGAAAATGGCCTTCGCATCATTCACCGGCAATGGCGCGGCACCGGGGTGGAACACATAGGCCTCGTGGCCGACGTAGGGAGTAGAGACGAACAAGAGGAGGAGTGGGGACTAGCCCACCTGCTGGAGCATATGCTGTTTAAGGGGAGCAGAAAAAGAAGCGCACGACAAATACTAACGCGACTCGAAGCAGTAGGAGGCGACCTCAATGCTTACACCACACGCGAACGAACCTGTCTCTACGCCAGCTATCCACAGCCCCACCTGCGCCGTGCCGTGGAGCTGCTCACCGACATATACGCAGAGGCCCTGATTCCCGAACACGAACTGCAGCGCGAAAAAAAGGTGATCCGCGAGGAAATCATACAATACCGCGACGATTACGAAGAGCGTTTGCTCGATGTATTCGAACAGGAGATGTTCCCCGGATGCAGCATGGGTCGCCCCATCCTGGGGTCAGAAGAATCGCTCACCCGGCTCACACGCAACCACCTCCTCGAGCATAAAAAGCGCTACCTAACCACCGAAAACACCGTGTTCAGCTATGTGGGGCCTCGTAGCCTTTCGGCCGTACTGCGCACCACGGCACCTTTCCTGCTCAGGCTGCCCCAGGCAGCACCGCCACCATCCCGTGTCATTCCCCCATCACCCCAGACTTTTCGTCGAGAAGAACGCATGCCCCTCTCCTCGGCCCACAACCTAATGGGTGTACGTTGTCACCCCACCCAACACCCCGGCCGGTTGCCACTGCAGATGCTCGCACACCTGCTCGGCGGCGATGCCCTGAGTTCGCTCCTCAACCTGCGCATACGCGAACGCAACGCCCTTGTCTACGGCATCGAAACCCAATACACCCCCTACTCCGACTGCGGGCTCCTCTACCTCTATTTCTCCTGCGCTGAAGATAAGCGTCATAAAGTACTCGCCCTGGTTGGCGAGGAATTCAAAAAACTACAGCACACCCCGCTCAGCAAGCACGCCATGCGCACAGCCCGCGAGCAGTTTTCGGGGCGGCTTGTTCTGGGCGAGGAGAACAGACAGGGACTCATGCTCGCTTTGGGACAAGCCGTACACGACCACGGGGAAGTGGAGACACTAGCCCAACAGCTCGCCCGCATACGGCAGGTGACGGCCGCAGAACTTCTCGAAGAGGCGCGACAACTCCCCGATATCGAAAACTGGTGCCAATATGTATGGCTGCCCGATGAATCCTGAAAACGACCGACCAGCGCATCCTGAAAATGACCGACCAGCGCATCCTGAAAATGACCGCCAGATAAGTCCTTGAAAGCGGCAACAATCACAAAACCATCACGTTACCCACCATCGAATGGACTTCTTTCCCCAACACCTCACCGAATATATTGAAAGCCGAAGCAGTGCCGAAGACCCCCTGCTCGCCGAGTTGAACCGACAAACGCACCTGCGCTGCCTCATGCCGCAGATGGTGTCGGGCCACCAACAGGGGCTCTTCCTTGAACTCATCAGTCTGTTGATGCAACCCCGCTGCATTCTGGAGGTAGGCACGTTTACAGGCTACTCCGCACTTTGCCTGGTCAAAGGCCTCGCCGAGGGGGGACTCCTGCACACGATCGACGTGAACCCCGAACTGGAATCCATCGTGGATGAGTTCTTCGTCCGGAGCAGACGATCGGAGCAGTTGCGCACCTATTGGGGGTCGGCGGCGGAGATCATCCCCAACATAGAGGGTACATTCGACCTGGTGTTTCTCGATGCCGACAAAGAGAACTACAGCCTCTACTACGACCTGGTGATCGACCGGGTGCGGCCAGGCGGGCTCATACTCGCCGATAATGTGTTGTGGGGTGGGAAAGTCACCGACCCGATCCACCGCGACACCGAAACGGTGGCCCTGCGCGCATTTGCCCAAAAAGTGGCCGACGACCCACGGGTGCAACAGTTGATTTTATCGCTCCGCGACGGTCTATCCATGATCCGAAAATTGTAGTCGACCCCCACATCCTATTCATTATGTTTGCTGAATATATCAATCTATTGAATTCGTGCACCCCGTTGCGGCGCTGTCGGGATGAACATCGAGCCCCCGCTCCAAAATCCAACCAACGCATGCCGAGTGCCTAGCAACCGGATCCATCACCCAAACTAATCTAAAACAATCATCCATCGACCCTTTCTCCCAAACCCATCATAAGTAAACACCACCCGAAATTATCAACAGTAAACATCAATCAATCCTTTCGCCTGAACACCCCAACCATATCCATCACTCAAACCCATCACAAATAATCATCCCTCTATTCTCTTTTTTTCCCGAAACCTATCAAAAATATTCCTCACCCGAAAGCATCACACTATGTATCGAAACACGCTTATTACGCTTACGCGCACTTTCACAGTAATCCTAATCGCCTGTCTGTCGCACGCCAAAGGATTTGGACAAACCCCTGCCGATGCGCGCGACTACATCCTCAGACACCGTGAACTGGCGCTCAAAAACGAACAATGCTGCAGCATTCCGGCATCGATTACTCTGGCTCAGGCCCTCATAGAATCAGACCGGGGCAACAGTCAGCTCGCCCGCGAGGCCAACAATCACTTCGGGATCAAGTGCCTCACAAAAGACTGGATGGGTCCGGGCTATTACAAAGACGACGATGCCCCCAACGAGTGCTTCCGCAAATACGAAAGCGTACAGGAGTCGTACAGCGACCACGCCCAATTCCTGCGCAGTCGCCCGCGCTACGCCGCCCTTTTCACACTCGAACCCAATAATTACGTGGCCTGGGCACAGGGATTGAAAGACGCCGGCTATGCCACCAACCCCGAATATGCCCAAATGCTCATCAAATGCATCGAGGAACACCAGCTTCACCAGATTTCGGGGCCAAACCACCCCTATGTGCAGGCCGCCCGTACGGAGCCGGTGGCCAAGCCATTAGAGGCGCTCTCCAACAACTTGCCGTGGGACTTCCCCGCATCGCCCTGCCAGGATGGTGAGTTCCGCTACAACTACATTCGCACCGTTTGCACCCAAACGGGCGACGACCTGCTGGCCGTGGCCTCCCGCCACAAAGTTGAACTTTGGAAGCTGCTGGTTTACAATGGCTATCCGGAAAACGTGAGCCTGCCCGCCGGACAAAAAGTATTTCTTCAAAAGCGGAAGAAAAAAGGTGTTGTGGACAGCCACACAATGGCAACCGGGCAAAGGGTGGCCGATGTGGCCCGCTACTATGGCGTAAGGGAATCATCCCTCAGATTCAAGAATACCCTGCATAAGGGTGAGGAGGTGGTGGCCGGCCAAACCCTTTCGTTGCGCAAGAATGTGCGGACGCGGTTGCAAACCACCAGCCTGGAAGAAATCGAACGCATAAGAAAACAATACAGCAGCGGACAAACAGTCATTTCTTTGCCCCGGGTCGACCCGGGTGCGGCTGCGGCCGAGCGTATGCGCATGGAGGCGCCTGTTGAGGAAGGTTTCCACAGGGTACTCACGCAGGAAACCCTCTACAGCTTGGCACGACGCTATAAGGTGAAGGTGGAAGACCTTAAAAAGTGGAACAACCTGCCGGATGATCACATCAAAATCGGTCAAATTTTGCGCGTTAAGGCCCCCAATTAACCTACCATGCATCGCCAAATGCGTTTTATTCTCGCCGCACTCAGCTTTTGCGGCATGTTCCTGAACCTGACTTCCTCTGCTCAGGTAAGCACAACCCGCAATGCCGGTAAGTTCGTATTGAGTGGCTACGTTCGCGATGCCAAATCCGGGGAGTCGCTCCCTGGTGCATCCCTCTTTTTCCCGTCGCGCAGCGGGGGCACCACCACCAATGCGTATGGCTTCTATTCCATTACCCTACCCGCCGATACCTACACGGTGGAGGTAAGCTACATCGGCTACACCCGCCTGAGCTTGTCGGTAGACCTACGAACGGGCGACCTAACGCTGTCGCCCAAACTCAAGCCTTCGGAGAGCCTATTGAAGGAGGTGGTGGTGGAAGGCGACCTGGTGCAGCAAAAAGAAACCGAACGCACGGAAATGAGTATCATCAACATACCCATTCAGCAGGTACGCGAAATCCCTGCACTGCTGGGCGAAAAAGATGTGTTGAAGGTCATACAGCTACTGCCGGGTGTGCAAAAGGGAAGGGAGGGCAACGCCGGAATTTATGTCCGTGGGGGCGGGCCCGACCAGAACCTGATTATTCTCGATGAGGCGAATGTGTACAATGCGTTCCACCTCTTCGGTTTCTTTAGTCTGTTCAACGGCGATGCCCTCAAGAGCGTGGACCTCATTAAGGGCGGATTCCCTGCGCGATACGGGGGTCGACTCTCCTCGGTGATCGAGCTCAACATGAAAGACGGCAATAAGGAGGAGTATAAAGGTGAAGTGGGCATTGGCCTTATATCATCGCGCGCTACCGTTGAGGGACCCATCGCCAAAGGACGCTCTTCGTTTTTGATCAGCGGGCGACGCACCTACTTCGATGCGCTGGTGAGGCCTTTCCTTCCGCGCGGACAGGATGGTGGCTATTATTTCTACGATCTGAACGCGAAAATCAATTATGACATCGATGCCCGCAACCGAATTTTCCTCAGTGGTTACTTTGGAAAAGACAATTTTTTCTTGCGTTTCAGGGATTTTGGTGAAAGCTTTCGAGCGGGTGTCGATTGGGGGAACGCCACGGGCACCTTGCGGTGGAACCATATGTTCAACAACCGCCTGTTTGCCAATACCTCCCTGATTTTCACCGACTACACCTTCCGCAACTACATCACCTTCACGGATGATTTGGATGTTTTCTCGCTGATCTACCGCAGCGGCATACGCGATTTCAGCCTCAAACACGATATCGACTACCGCCCCGGTGAGAACCACAGCATCCGCACCGGATTTCAATCGATCCTGCACCGCTTTAATCCCTCGGCTTTAGCTTTTGAAAGCAGCTACGAGAACATCGACAGTACCAACGATAACGTTATTTGGGCCTGGGAACATGCTGTTTATGCGGAAGACGACATCAGGTTGAGTACGAAATGGAATATCCAGCCCGGGGTGCGCCTTACGGCTTTTTCCGTGGCGGGTACCACCTACAAAAACATCGAACCCCGCTTTTCGTCGAACTACCGCTTCCGCAAAAATTGGTCGACCAAGTTCGGTTATGCCCTGATGAACCAATATGTGCACCTCATCAGCAATACGGGGGCCGGACTGCCCACAGACCTATGGGTGCCGGCCACGCCGAACCTCAAGCCGCAGCGCTCAGAACAGTTTGCCGCCGGGTTGGCCTACGATTTCCCCAAGAAACCCGTGTCGCTCACGTTCGAGCTCTACCACAAAGACATGAACAACATCATCTCGTATCGGGAAGGTGCCTCATTCCTCAATCTGGAGCTGGGGGCCTCCGATGCAGATAAATTCCGTTGGGAAGATGCCGTAACCAGTGGCCGGGGTAATTCGAAGGGCATGGAGGCCATGATTCAAAAAAAATCGGGGCGGTGGACCGGGTGGATGGGCTACACCCTCTCGTGGACCCGCCTGCAGTTCGACGAACTCAATAGCGGGCAGCCATTCTGGGCACGCTACGACAGACGGCACGACTTTTCGATCGTGAGTAACTTTACCGCGCGCGAGATGCGCCCGGGCAAGGACGGGTTGAAGGTATCGGCTACCTGGGTGTATGGAACGGGTAATGCTATTACGCTTCCTGTTGGCGAATTTTCTGCGCCCATCAACCAACCCGGCGGCGGTCTGCACGACGAATCATGGGACTGGTTTACCTGGTCGTATGTGAACCAATACCCGGGCCGCAACCAATTCCGCATGGCTCCTTACCACCGCCTCGACTTCGGACTTCAGTTCATTAAACAGAAAAAGGGCTATGTGCGTACCCTCGAGCTGAGTGTCTACAACGTATATAACCGCCTTAACCCCTATTTCTACTACATCGGATATGCCGATGGGGGCTTTTTGGGCGGTGGTGACAGGAGGGTGTTGCGACAAGTGGCCCTGTTTCCGCTCATTCCCTCCATTTCCTACAACATCTCCTTCTGATGAAAGCCTACCGTTATTCAACCCTTTTTGGGCTCACCCTCATCCTGCAACTCACGTCGTGCATATCGATCGTGACCGACGTTGAACTGCCCAAAGTTGACCCTGTTTTGGTCGTTTATGGCTTTATTTCGCCCGATGAACCGGAGATCAACATCCGTGTTGGCCGCTCGCTTCCCATCTACAGCCGGCCCATTGCGGGCAGCGATACGGTGGCCGATGCGGAGGTTATGCTCTATTGTGAAGGCCGTTCCATACGCATCCCCTACAAAAGCAGCAGTTGGTATTCGTTGCCGTCGAGTGCCTTTTTGTTACCTCCGGGTGCGGTATGCAGCTTGGTGGTGACCACCCCCAGAGGGGAGCGTGTAACCGGCCAAACCCTCATTCCCACACAATCCGCTGCTGTAGTACGCTATGAAGTGGGGCAAATCCGGGAATTTGACTTCACTGAGGATTTTGTGCAGGTCTTCTGGGATGATCTGCCGGGAAGCGACGACTACTACCACCTCATTGCACGGGAGCTTTCGGTGGATATTACTGGCGATACAAGCCGCTACGTACAAAGCAACCAGGTTGTAGACACCCGCGATGCCCGGAATGGTCAATTTTCCGCCCGCATTCCGGTATATCTTTTTAATGGTAATGGTGGCGACTCGCTAAAACTTGATGTGGGCCTCGCCACAACGGGGCGCGACTACTACCGCTACCATTTGCTGAGGCTCAATTATATTGGCGACAATCCATTTGCTGAGCCCACCGTAATGCACCGCAATGTTGAAGGCGGTGAGGGGGTCTTCGCCGCCTACCGCTTCCAAAACCTTCGCCTGACCATTCCGTATCGCACAAGCCCGTAAGGGTTGGCATTGAATAGGAATAAAAAGACCACACCCCAATCATTGGCGCAAGTGATGGCATTTTTTTCGATAACAGACCTTTCGGAATCGGTTGCGAACCGATAATTGTTCGCGCCACTCCGGATCCAGCACTTGCATCAGCAACTTCTTGCGAAGGCGGTGAGTCGAATACCACCGAAGTAGGCCCAAATAGGAATTGATGCAACACACCACATACAATCTTTGAATTTTGGAAAGCGGCTTCTTCTGATTCAATAATGCGTTGATGCGGTGGATAGCGCCATAAAACTGCGTTTTAATGCGAACGGCCGCCTCAATTCTACCCGGTTTGATTTTAGCCCCAAGGAATGTAACGCCCTTGCTTACATGTTGCATATACCGTTTTTTGGGATGCAAAGTCAAAGCAAGCTCCTTGCGCAGAAACTGCTCAATTTTAGGAACCAGTGAATTCAGGTAATCAGCGTTTGGGTGCACCATCACAAAGTCGTCCACATAGCGACCGAAGTGAGAGACCCCCAACTCCTCTGTTACAAATTTATCGAAGGCATGCAAATAAAAATTAGCAAATACCTGACTGCTGAGGTTTCCAATAGGCAATCCACAATCTTTGGGGGCATAAAACAAACTTTTGTCGCGGGGCAGACCTTTCCAGTCGCTGCGACTGCCTCTGATATCACAGTTTGAAGCCGGCTGGTGATAAACAATCTTATGGGTCACATACAAAACCAAGCCAATATCCGATCGGTGGTACGAACTCCTGATAAAACTTTCCAGTTTTTGGTAGAGTATGTTACGGTTGATGTGCATAAAGAAACCCCTAATATCCAGTTTTAGCACATAGCCATCCCATTCCTTTTCTTTGATTACATTTCTCATACCCGATGCCACCCTTCGAATTCCATATAGATTTCCTTTATTGGGTCTGCAAGCATAGCTGTCATTGATAAATAATTTTTCAAACAACGGATTCAGACGATCGATGAGCCAGTGGTGAACTACGCGGTCCCGAAAGCAAGAAGCAAAAACTTCCCGTTTTACCGGCTCCTCCACTATAAAGGCAATACACTTCCCTGGTTCATAGGTACGTGACACCATTTCTTTATGCAATTGCCAGATTTCGCGTTCAAATCTGTTTTCAAAATCCAAGGCGCTTCTGCTGTTTCGTTTGTTTTTGCGGCAAGAGTAATACGCCTCGAACAGCTCCAAAGGCAGATCAGGCGGGCGCGTTTCACCTTCTTTCAAATTCTTCTTCCTGAACTCACGCGGGAAGACCCGGCCAGTTTCCTGAATAATGCGATCAATGTTCATTCATTCAAAGCAATGACCCCTACCCACAACTAATGGCGGGCAGGGGATGCGACCTACAGTCCCGGGCGCAGCGAACCGAAAAACCATTTCGGTGGTTGTTGTTGTTGCGGTTCGCATTTGCATTGTTGTAATTCAGATTACGGTTCCAGGCATTGCCCGACCCAGCATCCGAAGAACTCCACCAGTTTCCGTTGTTGCCCAAATTGTTGAACCCGCCACCAGAGTCGCGGTTGCCACCAGGCACAGAAACTATAGTAACCACTTTTGAATGTGCTACACGCCAAAGCCCAAAGGCCACTGCGTAAAGCGGGTTACCGGATTGAAAGGCTCGCTCATGTGGACCTTAGCCCACATCATTCCGGCCAGGCGCATTTTTCATTGCTTTTTGCCATGCTGTTACTTGTTTACTTATACTCTCAACCAATTCATTTAAATCTGTAAATTGTTCAATACTGATTTGCCGCTGATCGCGCAAAAGACGAATGTGAAGCCTAATGATCTCAACTTGTTCACGCGCCGGCTGCAATAGAGAAAAATCAGTTCTCTGATCATAGGCCCGGAATATAAGTGTGTGGAGCATGAATGTCGCATCAATCAATGAATCACCAATATTGAAACGATAATGCCGATTAAAATTCTGAGTCAAAATCAGAATGCGCCGAAGCAACTCATAAGTGCTTTTAAAAACCGGTAAATTGTAATAAAGACCCATAATAAAAGGGGAAATATAATACAAAATTTTTTATTAAGTTAAAGCCCGGGCGGTTTTCCACGCGCCTTAGAGGCGCGTGGAAAACCCTAACCCGCACCCACCGCACAAAGCCAAAAAAGTCAAGAGTCAAGGTTCAATCCCGGGCGCAGCGAACCGAAAAACCATCTCGGTGGCTGTAGTCGAA
>Ga0194128_10009290_pt1 | contig 12101 bp, 3 predicted proteins | sample TA2KigCa65mmetaG_FD_148650 | JGI IMG/M metagenome (GOLD analysis project Ga0194128, IMG submission 148650) | Freshwater microbial communities from Lake Tanganyika, Tanzania - TA2015037 Kigoma Deep Cast 65m | ecosystem: Environmental > Aquatic > Freshwater > Lake | place: Tanzania: Lake...
GCGCCCCCCGTTGCGCCTCAAGGTGTAGTTGCGCCCGGAACCCCACGCCCGGGCGCGCAAGGCGGCGACCAGGTCCGTATGGCGCTGAATGCTCTGGGCCTGGATTACGCCCCCGGATAAGGAGACCCTCACATGCCCCCCGGTATAGGTTACTGGTACACGATATATGTAGATAACGGCCCGCCCATACGCCTCTTTGCGATGAACGAGCAAGAGGCTATGTCTATGGCCCAGACGATGCTGACCCAGCAGGGGCGCTGGGAGGACACCCCGATCAGGGCGGTACAGGAACCGCCTCAGGCGCAGGCCGGGCAGGGTGAGGCTGATCTGCCCGGGTTCAACCAGATTGGTCCGAGCTACAGCTACAGCCCCCCTCCATCCTATGATTTCGGCGACGCTGTGACCGGTCAGGGCTTCGGGCCCAGCTACGGGACCTTCGGTTCACCAGAGCAGTTTGAACGGTTCAACCTGCCGTACACCGGGACTCCTTTTGAACAGTTCAACCTGCCGTACACCGGGACTCCTTTTGAACGGTTCAACCAGCCGTTCAGGGGCAAAATAGGGGGGCTAGGCGCCGGGCCCTTCGATTACTCCGACCCCGGCCCCCAGCTGCCCCCCGCTCCCCCTGGCGGTGAAGGACAGAAGCCCGGCACTGGGGCGGGACCGTCGGGCGCGGGCGGCGGTCAGCCTGGTAGCGGTGGTGGCAGTCAGCCTGGTGCCGCTGGTGGTGCGCCGCGCTTTGGCAACAAGGAGCTGCTGCCTGGGGAATACACCTTCCCCCCGCGTTTTGACCAGGGCGACCAGGCGACCGGCCAGGGCTTCGGCCCAGATTACGGGACCTGGGGCTCACCAGGGCCTGGTGGCACCGTTGGGCGCCCCGCCCTCCCAGTTCAGACAAGGAATCCCGTGGAATTCCTGTCGCCATACGGCGCATTCATGCGCGCCGTGCCCGGCGCTATGGGCGAATACTCGCCCCAGCGTGAATTTTTACGCAAGCTGTTTTACCCGACACTATCGGCCTTCTACGGCGAGGAGGCGCTTGGGACGGGGCTGCCACCGCCACTGGACAAAACCACAGGGCTGGGGGCGCTGGGGGTGGCAGGGAACAATGCGTATACCGCGCCCCGCTTCCAAGATTTTGCATCGAGAATGGCTGCCGGAGGTTTCGAGGACCTTTCCCGGAGCTTGCAGCGCTCCTTCACGGGGCTAATGCAGCCACGGTACTCACAACAGGGAACTCCGCTTGCCGCTTTTGCGAACCCGTCGAATACAACACAGGCCAGGCTTGGTACGGATTTGGCGGAGGCACTGCTGGGCACACGGGTCTCCCCGCTGCTTTTGGGCCGCATTGACCAGCCCAGGTCGGAGGACCTCTTCGCAGAGTGGGTAGCAGGCCCGGCCACCACCCAGCGATGGGGGGCCGGTGTCGACGACTTCGGCCAGGGTCCGGGCAACTTTTTGGGCTGGCTGTCCGGCCGTCTGGGGCTGAACCAGTACGGGGTAGGGGCATAGACAGGTGACGATGCAAAACACGGGTCCCGGCGGATTCTCGAATCCGTTTTTAGATTACCTCGAGCAAGAGCCCAGAACCGCCTTCTTCGGACGTGCGAATCAATTCGGCACAAATCCGTCCCGCCGGCGTGCCCTTGAGGAAATGTATCCGCAGGCGCTGAACCAGTTCTACGGGGCCCTGGGGCAACAGATTATGGGCGGAGCACCCCCTACCCTGAAGTTCCGGGATTTCCTGGGGGGCATGGATTTTACGAAGCGCTTCGCTCAGCTGAACCGGGCTACGACCCCCGGCAGGCGGTCTCCCTTCCAGCCCAGAACACGCTACCTGTTCCAGGATTTCTAGGAGGCCGTCGTGGTCCTTCCGCCCGATCGTCCGCCTCGCAGCGATGTTCTGCCCTACCGCGGGGAACCGCCAGGAAACGGTTCGTTTGCCGACCAGGCTGCCCAGGTCGTTGGGCGGTCGCTTGGCGCCTCACGCCCCGTACAGATAACTAACCCGTTCAAATTCCTGGATTTCCTGTCGAACGAGTCGGCAGAGTTTGAGAAGCAGACCGGTCGTCCGTCGCCCATAAGGCAGGCAGCGGAAGCTGCCAAGCTCCAGATGGGGCCGCCACCCGTGACGGCGAGACCACAACCCTCCCCTCCGGGGATTGAAGGGCCACCACAGCGCCCTGAAAGTGATTTCGCTCGCGGAAGTGGCATTGATCCCCTCGCGGAGCAGCAGCTGCGTCAGCGTCTTGGAATGACTGGTTGGCGGCCGCACGTGGCAGGGCTGCGCCCAACGTCGTATGGGGAGCCTGTAAATAAATTCCTCGAGCGCGGCCATGAAGGATATGTGTCGCCAGAGCAAATTAACTGGGCCGCCTCGCGGCTTCCGAGCACTGACCCCCTGAACCGGTTTAGCGAGCGCCTGGTCGGGGTGCCATATACGAGACACGACCCCTTCCTTCAGGGGTACGAGCTCTTTCGACGGGCCATGCAGGCCCCCTCGGTTCAAGAGGCTCTAAGTCGCCAAACCACGCTTGAGAACCTCGCTATTAACCTCGGAATAGCTCAGCTTGGCCCCGCTATCGGCCAGGGCATAAGAGCCCTCGGTGCGGGGCGGGCGCTATGGCCCGGCGTGCGGCCAACGCTGAATTTCGCGGCCGGTATTCCCACGCCCATGCTTGGAGCCCGGGCCCCCTTCCTGGCCAGGGTGGGAGCCGAGGCGGGTCTCGGGGCTACAGGGGAGGTGGCTGGTCGCAAGGTGGCGGAGGCTTTGCCAGAAAACACGCCCGGCTGGGTCCGGGGCGGGGCATCCTTGGCTGCGGGCATTGGCGCGACTGTGGCCGCCGGGGGCCTGGGAATGCAGGTCTTGCCGAGGAAGTGGATGCTGGAGCCCGGCCAGCTGACATACGAGGAATATAGTCGCTTCCTGGTCAGGGACGAGGCGAGGGAGAAGATCCGGCAAGAGGTGATGCGGTCGCAGGCGGTAGGCGACAGAGACACCTTTGTGTTCACGGTGTCGCACGATCCAGCCACCGCCGCCGACGTTATTCGGAATGGGGCTCCGCTTAATCAGTCCGTATACTCTCAGGACGTTATGCGGACCGGCGCGCCGTCGTCGTCCATGTACGAGGCCGTTGGCGGAATTACCCGTCATGGCCAGATAGTCTACATACACGTTTGGCGGAAGGCCGATCTTGCGGGGGTCCACCCTGATAAGGATTACGCACTCAAAGGGATAGACCCAGGGGCCAGGCACAAACCGTTAGAAACATTTGTTCTCGAAGAGGTCGACCTGTTGCGGTCGGCTGTCTACTCCCCAGTTTCACGGCAGCAGTTCGCTCAAGCCATCTCGCTTATTTACGGGACGTCTGGTATTACTGTTCCCCCGAACGCGCTCGCACTTGCCCCGGCAGATGAAGCCGCCTCCGCTACCCCACCGCCCGGCGCTCCACCTCCCCCCGGAGGCGGTCCGCCGACTCCGCCCGGCCCTGGCATCTCCACAGACCTCATCGGCATCCCGCCCGATGTTCTGTCGCCTACCCAGATGCCGGCGCGCCGGGCCTATCGCCCGTCTCAACTCCCGGATGACCTGCCTCCCCAGCGTGAGTACGCCCGAGAGGGTAGTATCGCTATGCAAATGCCCTGGGTCAGGGCGGTGGAGGGGGCACGCCGGAGGATTGCGGCTACTCCCCCGCGCCGGCACTGGAGAGCGTCAATTCGGCCAAGGCCCGGGCATGTTTACCGCACCCTCTCCGCCCCCTCCCTCGAACTCACTCTGCAAACGGGTGTCATCCAGAATCAGCATGCGATGCGAACGCCTAAATACGAGAACGTCCTGGAATTTAGTTATGGACCGAACCTCACTGCGTCAGATGATGTCAACTTCGGTTGGGGCGCGCACTCTCAGCAGCAAGGTGGTCGCGGCTACGCCATCGGCATGGTTGTTGAAGTTCCGCAAATTAAGCTGACCGGCGAAAGTACAGCCGACGCGGAGGCGATGGCACACGGGGGCGTTGATTTCGAGCGGGATACCGAGTCGGGCACAACCGTGATCTTTTACCACGACGGTACGACCAAGGAGATCGACTGGAACGACCCGGCAGTGGCCAATAAATATGCCATTCGACAGAATAGCGAGCTTCAGGACAGAATCAGGCAGGCACATGAGTCGGGGGCGGACTACTACGCCAATCCTCTTCGGGAGGAACACCCGGATGCGTTGGGCCGGCGTCTTTACGGGGGCGGCGACGACCCTGAGGACCTCGCAGAGCGGGCAGCGCTCACGTCATCCGACGATAGCCCTGATCCCGTGTGGGACCAATCCTGGAACGCCGCCGTAATCCATGATCAGCCGGTTCCGCTCTCTTTAGTTAGCAGGGCGTGGATCTTTGAAATAAGAGATGGAGGGGGAAAGGGGTGGAACAACGAATATCAGATCACCGAGGTTCCACCCGAAGACTTACAGGCGATCATCAAGGCGGATGAGTCACGGCGCGCCTCCCAGGCGGGTGGCGCCCCCTCCCAACAGGCCATCGACGCTTCTCGACGTGAGGCCCTCGAGGCGGACTACCGTGCTGAACAGAAGTACGAGGAGGGCGCGCCGCCCCCTCAGCTCCCGACACAACAACAACAGCTGCTGCAAAAATCGATGCTCAGGGAGAGTATCCGCCAGGATGCAGTCAGGTTTTTGCAGAGTGGTCAGAATCGGCTCTATCGGGGCCGCACCCAATACGAAGATCCGATCACGGGCGATCTGAAACTGACGGAAGCGCCCGACCCGGCCGATCCCTCCACCGAGCCGTGGAAAGATCCTATGTCTGTCAGCGTCGAAACACGGAAGAGAACTCCGGAGCGTTATGTTTTCTACGTCACCGAGGGAATGAATGCCGATTTTGTCAGGCGCGGCGTTGATTTCAATCAGGAGATTGATCGTTTAGCGCTCTTAAGTAACAAATCACGTCGCATACTCGCCGAGGCCCGGATGACAGACATCCGACAAGCGGTTCCGCTCTCTCGTTTCGAGGGTCGGAATCAAGGGCCGCGGCCGGATTTGCCTAGCCTGGCGCAGACGCAGCGGCTGCTGCGTCGGCACTATTACCTGGATGACCCCAGAGAGCAGGTCTTCGAGGACGGCTACGACATCGGGAATTACGTGGACTTCAGGGTCAGGGAGATCCGTTCAAAGAATCCGCAGGCGCAAATTGTTGTGCACGTTTTCAGGGAACGAGACCTGAAAATCGACGACCTGATAGAAGATATGATCGACCGCACCACTGAAACTTTGGCAAATCAGAGGATGAAGTGGCCCAGGCCGGCGGAGAAGTTTCCTGATGTTGGCCCTGTATATCCTGTAGCGTCCTTCACGCCGGAAGAACTGAATGTCCCCCCCCTTTCTGGTGACTATTCTTTTCGTGGCCAACAACAACTTTGGCAAAGTAACAGACTGGTGTCTCCGAAGGGCCTGCCGCCCTCGAAGGAAGAAGCCCTCACGCGCGAAGGGATTTTCAGCGCGTACGGCATGGGCCTTCCTGGCTCGCCACCGCCTGTGGCTACCAAGAAGGGCCACCTGCCCGCCTATGACCCTAAAGAAATTCTCAGCCCCACCAGGTTCCCGAGGGTCGACTGGAAGAGCTTCCTTAGGCTGGCTCCGCCGGCGCACCGGGGGTATCTCTATCTCGCGACCACCATGGACCGCTTTTATCAGATGATGATCGAAGGGAAGCTGGACCCCCATGCCCCTGCCTGGCGGTTCGGGGAGGGGGGAAGCCTTCTTCAGTATGAGCTGCACGGAATAAATATCAAAGACGTACAAAAAGAGGCGGCGGATAAGTACGCCGCCCGCCCGGGTATCCGCCGAACGCCAGAGGCTGTCGATCTGGAGCGCGCATGGGCTGCAGAGCGACTTAAGGCATCAAAGCCGGATGACCCCTCGTTGTTGCCGATGCTGCGAGGCCACCTCCCCGAGGAAATGGTAGTGCGGGTAGAAACCACCTGGCCTGGTGGGGCGGGGGAGAAGCGAACCTACTTCAATCGCTCTGTGACGAACGCCCTCGAATTTTTATCGGGCGAGGCGAGGCGCCACCCGGCCGGGAATGTTGTCATCATCCGGATTAAAGACTCCGGCCCTGTCGGTGGTCTGTACGCAGAATCAGCGCAGCCACACACCATCCAGCAGGTCGGTAAGGGCATCACTCAGACCGACATCAGCAAAAACGATGTCTTTACCACCCAGTCAATTTCCGGCGACCGCCTGGAGTATTACGCGAATGACGGGAAGTGGTACCCCTTAAGAAGCCCCAGCCCCCAGGCCGCCACCGGCTTGTCCGCTCAGTCATCGCCACAGAAGACCCGGGTCCCTTGGGCGGGGCCGCAAGGGACCTACCCCAACGTGCCGTCCTATGCACAGTCGCCCACTAAAGACGTGATGCGGGAGGCGATTTCGAAAATGCCCTGGCTGCTCAAGCGTGGCACTCTTAAGGGCCTCGACGACCAGCAAATTATTAACGTAGTGGGCACACTGACCCATGGACAACAACTAGATCTCAACAGAGAAGCGCTCGGTGCGCCCCACCCGGACCTGTTTCAAAACCAGCCATTTGAACCGTACGACCCGAATCTTACCCCCCAACAGCGCCAGGAGCTCCAGGACAGGATAGCGTTCTGGAGGATTATTCAGCTGCTCGATCGGGAGGGGGGTGTCCCCGCCAAAATTGACCCTCGGCTCATCTCCGCCGGGGGATCGGATTTCTGGGAAGATCCCAACGTGTCGCCTACCATAGGCGGCATCCAGGGCGAGAGAGACCTGCTCGGGAATAAAACTTTCCCCCTAGACCCGGCTTTCCGTAAAACACCACGCTACGGCGTCGGTTCGCCCCTCGAAACCTTCCCCCCCCAGCGGTTGTCAACCGAACGCTATCGTCCGCCAGGCGCGCCCTCCCCCGCACGGGCGTTATTTGCGCCATACACCAGCCCCCCTGGTTTTATCCACGACAGGAAGACCCTGGAAGAGGCTCTCCAGGGGGCGTTCGACGAAGCGTCCCCGGAACAGATCAAGAAGATAGCGGATGTTACCTGGGCCAGGGCGACGTGGTGGGCCAGGCGCAACGGGTCCACCACGGAGCGGTATTTCAAACGCCACCTCTCCCAGATATCGAACGACCCAGTCGGCTCCACGGGGCGGCGAATTCTGTACGACATCTCGGGCATAAAGATTCCGGAGACCAGGGCCGATTTCCTAGAAGAGCTTAAAAAGCTGAGAGAAAAAGGGGTCAATAATGCGGGCGTGGCGGGCCCTGCGGGCATGGGCCCGATCACAGCAAACGATTACTTGAAATATTGGGACTGGATTATTGAGGAGCAGGACATAATAAGCACCGACGCCGATCGGAGCTCACTGCTCGCATTCCTCGCCCGAGAGGACTTAACGGGAAGTATTGAGAGTACCGACACTACCATCCCAGCTTCCTCCCCCTCCAGATTCGCGGGACAGGTAATTCCTAAAAAGAATCTTCAGATCCAGGACAGGCTTTTAAATAACTCTCCCAGCCACGACCCCAACGAGAAGAACGGCCTAGAGCTCCGGAAAGAAATCTTCGCGAAATTTCTTCAGAAGCAGGCCGCTGTCAATCACCCCTTTAGCCTGAACCTGATCCAGGCCCTCGGCGGCAAGGGAACGCCATTGGGGCCATGGAAGCCCAGTGACGGTTCGCTCGATATGGCGGCTGCTTTACTCGGGGCTCCCTGGGGAAACATCAGGCTTCGCCCGATAGGTCAAGCAGCTGGCGTCACGGAATTTTACCGCTCTGGAAGTGCCGTCGTGGTTGCGCTCGGTGGTCGAGATTTCCCGACCGCCATGCATGAGCTCGCGCATGTGTTCTTGAATGACCTCGCGAACTCCCCCGCGGAGCAACATCTTTTTAGGAGACTCCATACATGGGCAACCCGGACGACAGGAGGTAGATGGACTCATGTCAGCGATGAACAGTTCGTGCGCGGGTTCATGCAGTATCTCCGTGAAGGCATAGCGCCGGAGCCGGGACTGGACGCTGCCTTTGCGGCTTTCCGGGAGTGGCTGCGTGACCTGAATAACGCCATACTTCAAACAGACCGGCAAGCAGGGGCACCCGGCGGTTGGAGCCCCGTTTCCAAGGGGAAGACGACGCTTACGACTTACGAGCCGGATGGCTCCACCATCATCACCCCTGGCGACATCGAGGGCGGCCTGGACACAATGCCGATTAATCCGGAAATTCGGGCCCTCTTCGACGAGATGTTTGGTGGCCCCTACCAGCGCGGCGCCTGGTCAGACGACTCTGCTGTTCGCGCGACCCTCCAGGGCCGGAGCCTCTACCCATTCCTACCGGCCTCACGCCCAGAGCCCGCTTCGGCGGATTTTACGGAAGCAGAAAAACTCTACGCAAAAGCCCAGCGGGTTGTGAATTACCTGCTGACCCCTCCCTGGCCAGGCCAGCGTCCCATACTGCCGTACCTGTATACGCGCTCCCCCGAGGCCCCCCGTACTTATCTTATGCAGAAGGTTCACGAGAATATACTTGCAGGCCACCAGTGGCCGTACCTGCAGGATATTCCGTGGATGCACTGGGCCGACGACGCGGTCGCGAACGTGGCGATCGGCCGAACCGAGACCGACCCCAGGCCCAGGCCGATGCTTCAAGATGTCCTGGGGGGTATTAACTACACGACGCCCCCGCCGTCAATAGAGCCCAGTTATGGGCCGGCTCGGGCACGGGTGCAGCCAGGGGTCCAGCGTTCGTTAGCGTCCACTACTCCCGCCGCTACCCCTGTCGAGGAGCATCCGTTAGTGCAAGATCCGGCAGGCCCCGACGTTGGGTTGCAGCCCGACGCCTCGCCTGCCCCTGTCGGTCCCCCTCCAAATCCGCCCCCGCCCAGGCAGCCCGGACACCCCGTCGGCTCCGGTGCTGGAGGCCCGCAGCAACCGCCGTTAACGCCGCATACCGGTCTCTCCGCCGATATGAACGTCCCCTCTTACGAGAAGCCAATGATTACGGGTATGCGTCTGTGGGAGGGCGCGCGCAACCACAGGTCGCTCGAGATTGAGGGGTGGCACAAGAGCGGGATGAGGCTGCTTCGGCAACAGGGCTTCAACCCCGACAATCTGGACGAAGCAACGATGCGCCCGCTCTTTGAGGCCCTTCACGGGGAGCGCGACCCGCTCGGGCTGTCACCCCAGTTGAAGCTTATTTATGACGACATCATTGCTCGCAGGGACCGGGTTGAACAGGAAACAAAAGACTTCCTGAAAATGGTCCCGTCGTTCCCGACCGCGGAGGCAGCGGTCACGTTCGATACAGAGCTGCTTCTGCAGCGGATGGACAGAATCGAGAGCTACTTCCCGCGGTTCTGGAATGAGAAGAACATCGCTGTCGGACGCCGGAGCGGCATTCCCCCGAAGTTCAACTCGGTACAGGAACGCGCCAAAGCCTCATTTGTCGAGATGCTTGAACACGGATTCGAACCCAAGAGCTGGAATCCGTACACAATGATGGCATTCCGTGAAATAACCGGTGTCGAGTACATGGAGGCGGTGACACTTGTCACCCGCCTTGGCCAGACTAAGCAAAAATACAAGATCGGGGATAACTATTACCCCCTGGTGATACCTGCGAGCGAGATCGTCTCAGAAGATCTGAAGAGGCGCTACCGGGTGCCCCGGGTTGGTGCGTTCTTTGAGGGCCGGCCGTATCTGGACAAGAATGGCACGCTGCAATATTCGGAGCCGAAGTTCGTGCCGAAAGAACTTGCCGAAAGGCTGGAGATGGCCTTTGGCAGACTGCCCACATGGGGGCAGTGGAATGACATCAACTTCGGCAGGATAGTGAGTGCCTGGGGCAGTGCTGCGAAAGAAGCGAAGTTGTTCGCATCGGGATTCCAGGACGTAGACTTCGCAGTACGCGCGCTCGGAACCTCTTTTGCACCGTCGACGATTCTGTCGGGCAGAGCGCATAATATCGTTCCCTTTATTTACCGGCTTTTGGGGTCGCGGTTTAGCGCGAGCATGAGGGAAGAGATTCGCGCCAAAATCATGTCGGACAAGCCCATTTACAAGGACTTCGATATTACTTTGGCGGATGTGGTCAGGAACGGCTGGTCTGTCCAGGGCGATCTCTCGCTGCTCAGGCGCACCGGCCTGGAGTTCATGGACACGCTTAACGCCAGGCCGGGCCTCACGGGGAAGGCGCAGCGCGCGTTCCAGGTAGCGCGGCGTTTCATGTCGGAGGGGTTATTCGAGGGAACCTACCGGGTGGCCCAGGTCCACGCGCTTGAGAACTTCATCATTCCGTGGATCAGGCGGCAGCACCCGGACTGGACGAGGGACCAGGTAGCGGCGCTGGCAGCGCGTGAAGTGAACACCATGTTCTCAACCCCCGGCAGGTGGCAGACAGTCTTCAGCGACCCCTTCTTTGCCGAGGGCTTCCGCACCGTCCTCTTCTCGACTGCTGAGAACGAGTCGCTGTTTAAGCAGGCAATCGGCACGGTAAACGGGCCGTCGAAGGCGCTTTGGGTACAGTACTGGATTGGTTTGTATCTCGGTATCGCGTTCGTTGCGAACCTGATCAACCTTGCCGGTGAGGGCAAGCCCCTTCCTGCGGACAGGTACAACCCGGTCACGCTCAATGATCCGGAAGCACTGTGGGGCAGTGCCGGGTACAACAGCAAGTTCCTGTCTCCGGTCTTGCCCTTCCTCAAAGCACGTGATGGTGGGCGGGTATACCTGGATCTCGTTGGGCAGATGGACACGGTCTTCAGGTGGGCCCTGGACCCGAAATCAGCGTGGTCTGCACGTTGGAATGTGCTTCCGCGTGCGGTCATAAACCAGAGCGCGGGCAGGACGTTTACCGACGAACCGCTCGACACACCGGCTAAGCGTGTTACTCAGGGGCTGATGGATGTCGCCGCCCCGATCGGTGCTACGTCAGCTATCGGGGCTCTCCGGTCGGCGCTTCCTAAGCAGCTCGGCAATATCATCCCAGAAGGAGAGGCTCGGCTCGGTGTCGCCGGCCAGCTCGGCCAGGTAACCGGGCTCAACCTCCGCTCGGACACGACGCCCGAGCTGCTCAACCGCCTGGCAAAACAGAACGGTGCGAAGGGCTGGGAGCAACTCACCACTTTGCAGCAGAATCAGATTCTGGCAGCGAATCCCGGAGTGAAGAGAGAGCTGGCCGCTCGGCAGCAGGCTGCTCTGAATAAGGGGACTAAGGGAGCCAAGTATGTTGCGGCGATGCAAGGTGTCAACGACCTCCGGTTGAAACAGGAAGCGAGCCTGGTGCACGAAATTGCTAAAGAGTGGAGCCAGGGGAATATCGACCTCGAAAAGGCTTACTATAGCTTCAGGGACCGGTTCTTCGAAATTCAGGGCGAGTCTGCGGCAAGACGCAGCACGATCAACGAGACTTACGGCCGTGTGGTTGGCAAGCGGCCTGGCAATGACGATCCAAATGAGCAGGCGCTGTGGGACTACTACGATCTCCTCAGGAAGTCCACGAAAGATTCTGGCATGTGGGACAAGGAGAAGTATGACGCGGGATATAGCAAGCTGTGGTACTCGTGGAGCTTTGAGCAGAAGATGTGGGTTGGCGGGAATACCGGGTTGACCGGGCACCCTGCCGTTGTCGAGAAGTTTATGGCCTTGAAGCCCCAAGACTTGTACCAGATTCGGGAACTCTTGATGCCGTATATCAAAGGGCCCCCGGAGATTACGCCAGACTTGCAATCACCGACTAAGTCCAAAGCCAAGCCAACACCGGTTCCTGCGGGGGCACGTTAATGGAGCTGAGATGTGGGTGCGGGAAACTTCTCGTGAAAAAAGTCGAAGGCAATGCCCGACTTTTGTTCCACTGCCCACGGTGTAAGTGGCTGAATGTATTTGACGTGCGACCCAAAGGAGCCGTAGCATTGGCTCGTCCTGTGGTGGTGTGACCTTACGCTTCCTTCGACGTATTCCCCTCGCCCCACCACAGGATATAGTGCCCAATAGTGGCCCACGGAAACGTGGGCCTTTTTATTAGGAGTGGATAAGGTGGTACAGCAGCAGACCCCTTCAGCTTCTTCTGAAGAGCAAT
>Ga0194128_10009303_pt1 | contig 12088 bp, 13 predicted proteins | sample TA2KigCa65mmetaG_FD_148650 | JGI IMG/M metagenome (GOLD analysis project Ga0194128, IMG submission 148650) | Freshwater microbial communities from Lake Tanganyika, Tanzania - TA2015037 Kigoma Deep Cast 65m | ecosystem: Environmental > Aquatic > Freshwater > Lake | place: Tanzania: Lake...
AGCTCAATGAGTTCAAGTGCTTCTGCGGAAGTATTCGTGAATGGTTTTTCAACCACCACATGTTTTCCTGCCTCCAATGCTGCTTTTGCATATGGGAAATGGGTGGTATTGGGACTGGTAATCACAACCAGCTCAATGGAAGGATCGTTCAATACTTCCTCTATCGTTTTCGCCACTTTAACTCTTGGAAATTTTTCTTTGCATGTCTCCCCATTTCTTTCCAAGATCATATCAAGTGAAAATCCCCCATGCGTTGTAATAAAAGGGATGTGAAAGGTTTTGCTTGAAATGCCGTAGCTGATTACAGCGGTTGAAATCATAGTTGTTTTATTTTAGTTGACAGTTAGCAGTTGACAGTTAACCGTTAACAGTCAACTTGATAAAAATAACCCAAAAGTCAAAACCCAAAACCCGCAACCCTTCTTATCTTCGCAAAAATTTTACAGGATGCAATTGAAAGATCAAATATTGGCTGCTTGGGACAACCGTGATTTGCTGAAAGAAAATGCTTATGCGGATGCTGTGAGGTCTGTTATTGAGGAAGTTGACAAAGGACGTTTGCGTGTCGCAGAAAAAGCAGGGGATGATTGGCAGGTGAATGAATGGGTAAAACAAGCCATTCTGATGTATTTTGGTATTCAACAAATGCAGACTTGGGAACTGGCACCATTTGAGTTTTACGACAAGATGCTCTTGAAAAAAGACTACAAATCACTGGGCGTTCGCGCTGTACCTCATGCTGTTGTCCGTTATGGAGCATATTTGGCAAAGAATGTTGTACTGATGCCTTCTTATGTCAATATTGGCGCATACGTTGATGAAGGAACCATGGTTGACACGTGGGCAACGGTTGGAAGCTGTGCGCAGATTGGAAAAGGTGTGCATCTCAGTGGTGGTGTGGGCATTGGTGGAGTGTTGGAGCCTTTGCAGGCAACACCTGTCATCATAGAAGATGGATGTTTTGTGGGGAGCAGATGCATTGTTGTTGAAGGCGTTGTAGTAGAAAAAGAAGCCGTACTTGGTGCAAATGTGGTTCTGACCAAGTCCACCAAGATCATAGATGTAAGCGGACCAACACCCAAAGAATACAGAGGAAGGGTGCCTGCAAGATCTGTCGTCATTCCAGGCTCATATACAAAAGAATTCCCTGCAGGAAATTATCAGGTTGGATGTGCTTTGATCATTGGTCAACGCAAACCCAGCACAGATCTGAAAACCAGTCTCAATGATGCATTGAGGGATTTTAATGTGTCGGTTTAAGATACTAGGGAGGAGGGTGAAGAGAGGAGGGTAACAGACAGCTCTAAAATTTAGAATCTATTTAAATTAATTCTTAAACCTAAGCAGGTGAATTATTTTCATTATTGAAATCATTTTTCTCTAACTTATCTCTACTCCCTCCTCTCTTCACCCTCCTCTCTCACTTACACAACCCCAACTTCCCCGCTTCAACCAACATGAGCGCGTAAGCAGCCTCATAATTGTTTTCAATCACTCCATCCAATATGGCTTCTCGAATGGCGGTTTTGATGATTCCAACTTCTCTGCATGGTTGAAGGTTGAACGTTGACATAATTAGTTCACCTGTGATGGGTGGTTGCCAATTTCTGATTTCATCTTTTTCTTCTACCTCTTTCAGTCGTTGACGCACCAATTCAAAATTTGATCTGAAGCGTTTGACTTTGGCTTCGTTTTTGGAAGTAATATCTGCTTCACAGAGCGTCATCAAATCTTCCAAATCTTCTCCTGCATCAAAAAGCAATCTTCTGATAGCGGAGTCTGTGATGTTTTCTTTCGTGAGACTAATCGGCCGAAGATGCAATTCAACAAGCTTTCTTACATACCGCATGTTTTCATGCATTGGCAGTTTCAGCTTTGAAAAAATTTTCGGAACCATTCTTCCGCCAACTACTTCATGTCCGTGAAACGTCCACCCCACCTCATTTTCAAAGCGTTTGGTTGCCGGTTTTGCAATATCATGCAACAATGCTGCCCATCTCAACCATAGGTTGTTTGTATGCGGACAAATATTGTCTACTACCTGCAGGGTATGATAAAAATTATCTTTATGTCCTTTTCCGTCAATGTATTCTGCTCCTGCGAGGTCTACCAATGCGGGAAAAATCAATTTCAATAGCCCAGAAGTATAAAGCAGATCGAGTCCAATAGAAGGTTTATCAGACATCAATATTTTATTGAGCTCGTCAGTAATTCTTTCTTGAGAAATGATCGAAATCCGATCTGCAGAATCATGTATGCCCAACAACGTATTGGAGTCAATCGAAAAATTCAATTGAGATGCAAATCTGATGGCCCGCATCATCCTGAGTGGATCATCTGAAAATGTTTTTTCTGGTGATAGGGGAGTGCGGATGATTCCTTTTTCCAGATCCTCGATGCCGTTGAAGGGGTCAATTAAGTTGACAGTTGACAGTTGACTGTTAACTGTTAACTGTAAACTGTCAACTGAAAATGCCAACGCATTGATTGTAAAATCTCTTCTCTCCTGATCGTCTTGTAATGTTCCAGCTTCAACGATGGGATTGCGGGAATGCTGTAAATAACTCTCTTTCCTTGCTCCTACAAACTCTACGTCATATTCCCCGATGCGAACATGTGCTGTGCCATAATTTTTGAACCAAGAAACCTTGGGTTGTGAAGCATATTGATTGCTGAGTTCCGAGGCTAATTCATTCGCATCTCCCAGACAAACAATATCAATGTCCATGCAAGGGCGATTCAATATTTTATCACGGACAAATCCACCCACTACAAAGGCCTCCATCTTCAAACGAGAAGCGGCTTTTGAAGTATTGGAAATTATTTCAATTTCCTCATTGGTGAATGTTAGATTCATTGTGCAAAGATAGTATTCATTTTACGCCTGGTCAATGGCAGTTAACAGTTAACAGTTGACGGTTATCAGTTAACGGTCAACTGTCAACCGCCAACTGTAATTCGCTTAAACCATGTAACCTGCCTCTTGGCATAGTTTCTTGTATGCTGCTTTATTTTATCAATTGCTTCTTCGCGGGTGCACTTTCCGTCAAAATAATCGAAGAACTCTTTATAACCGACGGTCTGCAAAGCAGGTAAATCCCTGTAAGCAATCAACGACCTCACTTCATCTTCGAGTCCCTCTTCAATCATCTTATCAACGCGTTTGTTGATTCTGTTATAGAGCTCTTCGCGGTGAAGTTCTATAATCCTGTACGTGAAAGTTATTGTTGAATTGTTGTAGTTGTTGTAATCGTTGTAGTTGTTGTAATTGTTGTCATTGTTATCGTTGTTGTCTTTGTATTCTCCCTCATTGTTATCGTTGTTGTCTTTGTATTCTCCCTTGTCTCTTGTCCCTCGTCTCTCGTCCCTTCTCCCTCCTCCCTCCTCCCTTTTTTGATGAAATTCAAAAATCGACCTCTCGGTAAACACCACCACCTCCAGTGCCCGCATCATCCGCTGTGGATTATGAACATCACCCCGCTCTGCAAACAATGGATCTAATTCCAGGAGTCTGTTTCTCAAAACATCAATTCCTTTTTCTTTGTACAACTGAGTAACTTCTGCTCTGATTTCATCGGGGATGGGAGGGATATCATCCAATCCTTCCACCAGTGCTTTGATGTACAAGCCTGTTCCACCGCAGACAATGGCTATGTTATGATCCTTAAAAATTTCATCAAGGTAAGCGCTTGCTTCTTTTGCAAAGGTGGCAGCAGAAATATTTTCAGTGATGGAATGATTGGCGATGAAATAATGTTTTACTTCTTTCAACTCTTCATCAGTTGGTCTGGCAACGCCAATTTTCAACTCATGGTAACACTGTCTGGAATCAGCTGAAATAATGGAAGTATTGTACAGCTTTGCAAGTCTGATGGCTTCGGCAGTCTTCCCAATAGCAGTGGGACCTGCAACGATGATGCATTGTTTTTCTTTCATGCGATTGGCAGCTTATGGAGAACTGCAACCGATAAGTAATTAAAAAGTATTTTCGTCTTCGCCGCCTGTTTCTTCACTGCCGAGTTCATCATCTTGTTCGCCTTCATCTTCCCCTTCATCTGTAAATCCCTCCCCAATGGCACTGAGATCGTATTTTTCCTCTATATCAGCAAACTTATCACCCAAAATGCTTTTGATACCATATTGACTTGGACCAATTCCCTCTTTTCTGGTGATGGCAGGATAGGTAAGCTTGGGATTCTCCTCCTTGGAGACATTGATCAGTTGTATATGGAAAGTCCAGTTCTTTTTGAGATCATATACATAAATGAATTTCTGTTCTGTATCCTTGATCTCAGATCCAATGATCGTATCAATCATATCAAGCGGTTCAACCTTGTATTCAACGCCTTCGTATTTCTCGAGACTGATTGCTCTGCCTCTTTGCCATAAATCATTGCTGCGAAAAAATATGGCTTCATGAATGCTGTCAAACTCGTATCCCTTGAGAATTGACTGATGCAATTCATAAAAGGTTTGTGTATGCTTGAGGGCTATGTCTCTGTAGACGGTATCGTCTTCTTCGAGAAATACCCTGAATTTTAAAATGGCCATGCGGCAAGTTACTGAATTTCAGGAAGTGATTAGAATTTCAAGCCGATGCTGAAGATGATATTGCTGCTGCTTGTTTTCATGTAAGAAGGAGCAAAAAATGCCTGTTCCAGTCTGTATGGGAAATAAGCATTGTTCCAAATTTGATATACATAAGTGATGTCAACAAAATAACCCTTGTTTCTATAACCCACACCTGCGCTTGCATTCATGCGTTTATTCGACAGATCATTTGCTGTAAAGGTATTGGTCATGTAATTGAAACCTGCTCTGGCCATCAGGGTATTGAATTTCAATTCTCCTCCCAAGCGAAGATTGAGTCCGGATTTATATTCATTTCGAATAACACCATTTACTTCATTTAAATAATCGGCTCCGCTGTTGTTATATGTATTCAGAGAGGGTCTAAATTTTGCATTTTTATAATTGTCGTACTCTACATCAGCCGTGATAAAACCTTTTTGGTTTTTTACATTCTCATCTGCACCGAATGTGTAACACATACCTAGTAATAATTTCGATGGTCGCGTAAAGATGTATTGGTATTCACCCATGGAGCCATTGTTGAGATCCAATGAGCTCTGTTTCAAAACACCATTGCCCATGTATCCTTCCAGATCTGTGGTGATCTTCGCAGAATAATTATCGATCATGGTGTATACAATGGGACTGTGATAGGAAATTCCAATTCTGTATTCCTTGACAGGTCTGGCGATGACGCCCAACTTAATGCCTGTTCCAACACCACTCGTATATAGATAATCTTCAGATTCGAAATAATTGAAGTTGTTCAGCTTCTTCGTCATATCGGATTCTCTATAAATACTGTTTCGCTCATAACTCAATCTGCTGAAGACGACTGTTCCTCCGAAATAAAGCTTATCAGAATAATTGGCACTTGCACTCATGAAAAAATCACGTATCCCACCAACAGTGGTAACCGTATTTTCCTGTTGAAGTCCGGATGCAATAGGAGCAAGACTTCTATAACCCTTGATGGTATTGTTTGGATTCAACAGCGTATCGATCAGGTAGGTATTAAACGCGAGACTCGAACCGTATGGGAAATTGGTCGCGGCCTTGTTGGGATCGGTCACGTTGTTTTTTACCAGCTCTTCCAAGTATTTTTCAGAGAATGAACTTTGGTTATTGTTGCCGGAAAGAACAAACTTGTTGTTGAAGTTGGCAGTATTGACCAAGCCAATGGCAAATGTAAAATTGCTCCATCGTCCATTGTATGATCCATCTCTCGGCAGCACCATGCCAACATTGTTGAAATCATTGGCAGCTTTTCTTTCCTTTTTTTCTGAATTGAGGTAGGTTGATTTGTTGTTGTTGAAATGAAACGAAGGGGTAAATACCAGCTCACTGGTTCGGTACAAACCGAGTCCTGCAGGATTCACATAGGCCGCCGACAAATCACCTCCCAATGCTCCAACCGCACCGCCAATCGCTTTCGACCTGGCAGTCCCGCCATGATCAGTCATCGAATACCTGATCGCATCAGCGGGTTCTTGAGAAAAAGATTTAAACGAAATAAGAAGGAATATGAATAGAAGACGTTTCATTAAGAGTTGTAAGTTGTTGGTTGTAGGTTATTATGATTGTTGTAGTTGTTGTCAAGTTGTCAGAGTTATCGACTAAAACTTACAACTAAAAACTAACAACTTACAACTACTACAACGGCTGTTTAGTTATTTCCCCCTCTCGGAAATGATCTCACGGGTGCAGTGCCGCTGGATCCAGAGGATGGTGTGCTGGATGGAGCATAGCTTCCACCAGATGAATTATTGCTGAAGATTCTATTAGAGCCGCCAGTATTGTAATTGTTGCTTCTGTAGTAGCTGTTATTGCTGTTGTTGTTATAATACTGACTTGCACTGCTTCCAAACTTTGAGTAGTTTGAAATTTGACGTGGGGGAGTATAATTGTTCAGGTTATACACTCTTGGTCCGGAGTTTCTTGGAGCCACTGTTGTTTTGAATGTATTCAGCACAACAACCGGTTGTCCGTAGTACATGGGAGAAAACGGACTATAGTAATAACTCATTGGATTGAACATGAATGGATTGCCAAGTACCATGTTGTTGAATCCAATTCCATTGAAGTCACCAAATCTTATCATATCAAAATATGCCCTGTTGTTCCAATATGGGTTGTTCCAGTAGGCATAATCATCATCAAATACATTCCATCTGGATCCGCCAAATGTTTTCATTCTCAGATACCTGTCCTGCATGGGAACGGCAGCAGCATTGTAACTGCCATTGCCATTTTCATCATCCACCACTACATAGCCACTGTTGTTTCTGGCGGGAGAAAAATAAACATCATCTGGAGTCTGTCCAGATCTGTATGCTGTGCTGCATCCTACCAAAAGGATTCCTACCGATAAAACTGCCATGATCTTTCTCATAACAACGGATTTAAAGATTAGCACTAAGTTACTACATTTGCGCAATCGCGCTTTAATGATTAGACGTTTAAATCTCGTTAAAGTTGCCATCCATCCAAAAATTTCCAAACATGGGCAATGAATTGACATCCAGATCGGTTGATTATGCACAATGGTACAATGACCTTATCCTCAAAGGTGGACTGGCTGACTACTCAGCTGTACGTGGATGCATGGTTATCAAGCCGTATGGATATGCCCTGTGGGAAAACATGAAAGACGAGCTGGATAGGATGTTCAAGGAAACCGGACACGTAAATGCTTATTTCCCGCTTTTTGTGCCCAAGTCATTTTTGGAAAAAGAAGAGGGACATGCAGAGGGATTCGCCAAAGAATGCGCAGTGGTTACCCATTACCGTTTAAAGACAGATCCCCATCAAAAAGGAAAACTGATCGTTGATCCCGAAGCAAAATTGGAAGAAGAACTGATTGTTCGTCCCACGAGCGAAGCGATTATTTGGAACGCATATAAGGACTGGATTCAATCATACCGCGATTTACCTCTGTTGATCAATCAATGGGCCAATGTGGTGAGATGGGAGATGAGAACGCGCTTGTTTTTGAGGACTGCAGAATTTTTGTGGCAAGAGGGACATACCGCCCATGCTACATCAGAAGAAGCGATCGAAGAGGCGGAAAAAATGTTGCACGTATACGCAGATTTTGTTGAGAACTATATGGCGCTGCCTGTGATCAAGGGAGTGAAAACTCCGAATGAAAGATTTGCAGGTGCTTTGGAAACATATTGCATCGAAGCGTTGATGCAGGATGGGAAAGCCCTCCAGGCGGGCACTTCACATTTCCTTGGACAAAATTTTGCAAAGGCATTTGAGGTGAAGTATTTAACGAAAGAAAACAAACAAGAATACGTTTGGGCAACATCATGGGGTGTTTCAACCCGGTTGATTGGTGCATTGGTGATGGCCCATAGCGATGACGAGGGATTGGTACTTCCTCCAAAAATTGCTCCATTGCTGGTGGTGATTGTTCCGGTTTACAAGGGACCAGAGCAAAAAGCATTGGTGGATGAAAAAGTGCATGGCATCTTGGTATCTTTGAAAGCAGTAGGCATTTCTGTGAAGTATGATGATTCAGACAACGCGAGACCAGGATGGAAATTTGCAGAATATGAAATGAAGGGTGTGCCTGTTAGAATCGCTATTGGTCCGAAGGACATTGAAAACGGCGTAGTTGAAATTGCGAGAAGAGATACCAAAGAAAAGAAATCGGTTTCTTCCGAGGGACTCTCAACCTACGTGCAATCATTGTTGGAGGAGATCCAGCAAAATTTATACAACAAAGCACTTGCTTTCAGAGATGCCAGCATCACGGAAGTGAATTCATGGGATGAGTTCAAGAAAGTCATCAGTGAAAAAGGTGGATTTGTTTCAGCTCATTGGGATGGCACTGGTGAAACCGAAGACAAAATCAAAGAAGAAACCAAGGCAACGATTCGTTGCATTCCGCTCAACAATAAATTAGAAACAGGAACTTGCGTATTTTCCGGAAAACCAAGTCAGCAAAGGGTTTTGTTCGCGCAGGCTTATTAAAATATAACGCGACTTCTTGCGATCAGGCATGCGCCAATCACTCCGGCATGCTCTCCCAATTTTGACAAACGCATGGTGGTATCATTGTTTACCATTGCAGAAGAAAATTTATTCAACACACTTCTTGCAGGAAGCCTGATATAGTCACCTGTCTCTGCAAGCAAGCCACCGATGATAAGGGCCTCAGGATTAAAAATATTGATCAGTACCGCCAATCCTTTGCCAAGTTTTTCACCCACTTCCGCCAACAGTTCAATGGCAAGCATGTCTTCTTGTTTGGCTGCATAAATAATATCAGGAAGGGTGATGTCATCTATTTTTTTATTTTTTAGAACAGATGAGCTCGAGCCGCTTTTCAATTTCTCTTTGAATTTTCTCTTGAGTGCAAATCCGGATGCCTCTGTTTCAAAACAACCTTTCTTTCCACAAATGCAAATGATTTCATTGTCGAACAGTGGGATGTGTCCGAGTTCGCCGCTGTAACCGGATTTTCCATAGTATGTTTTTCCATCGATGATGATGCCGATACCAATTCCATAATCATGGTTGATGAAAACCAGGTTTTTTTCATTGGATGCATCGTTTGCATTCATCTCTGCGTATACCATTGCGCGAGAATCATTTTCAATAAAAACCGGTACATCGAATTCCTCTTGCAGCAAATCATTCAATGGTTCTTCTGTGAAATTGAAGTAGTTGAGCGATTTTCCATTTTTGGGATTGATCCTTCCTGGCATAGAGATTCCGAGTCCTGCGATGTTCAACTTCTCCTGCTCAATGCTCTTCAAAAATTCTTTGATTGCTTCAATCAGGGTATTGAGTGACTCCTTGCTGTTCTCGAATTTATATGCAACCTGCTGGAATGGAATTTTAATTCCACGTTTGAAATCCATCACTCCAAAATCAATATGATATCGGCTTATGCCAACTCCAACAAAATGACATGCATCAGCGGTGAGTCCGAATATGCTGGCTTTTCTTCCGCCTGTTGAGTCCAGCTTGCCTTCATCACAGATGAAACCATCTTCTGCCAGAGAGGTGATCAGGGTGGTGGTTTTGGGAACGCTGATATTGAGCTCTTTGCTTAGTTCGGTGATCGTGCAATGTGACTTCCGGTCAATCTTTTTGATGATTGACTTTTTGAGAGAAGCATTTTTGGAAGCAACACCTGGCGCTGCATTTCCATTGAACAACTCAAAGTTGATTTTCTTTTTCTGTACCACGTTTCTAAGGTAGCTTTTTTTTGAAATCCCCCCAGCCTTGCCTTTTTGCCATTTCACCCATTAGAAGTAATTTTGCCCCTCAATAATAAATCAATTACCATGGCATACGATGTATTAGTATTAGGAAGTGGTCCCGGTGGCTATCCTGCTGCCATCAGAGCATCTCAGCTCGGTTTCAAAGTCGCAATCATTGAAAAAGAGAGTTTGGGTGGCGTTTGTCTGAACTGGGGATGTATTCCTACCAAGGCCCTGTTGAAAAGTGCCCAGGTATATGATTACATGAAACACAGTGCCGATTATGGTATCAAAGCCAGCAATGTTGAGCATGATTTTGGTGCAGTGGTGAAGCGCAGCCGTGGTGTGGCCGATAAGATGAGCAAGGGCGTTCAGTTTCTGATGAAAAAGAACAAGATTGATGTCATCATGGGCTACGGAAAAATTGCAGGAAAGGGAAAGATTGAAGTGACAGCCGCTGATGGAAAGAAACAAATGGTTGAAGGAAAATACATCATCATAGCAACCGGCGCCAGGAGTCGACAGCTTCCCAACCTGCCACAGGACGGAAAGAAGATCATCGGCTACCGCGAAGCCATGGTGTTGCCGCAACAGCCCAAGTCAATGATTGTTGTCGGAAGTGGTGCGATTGGTGTTGAGTTTGCTGACTTCTACAATTCAATGGGGACGAAGGTCACCATCGTTGAGTTTATGCCAAGAATTGTGCCGGTGGAAGATGAAGATATCAGCAAAGAATTGGAAAAGCAATTGAAAAAGAAGGGCATCAATATCCTCACTTCAAGTGAAGTGACCAAGGTAGATACTGCAGGATCAGGTGTGAAAGCCCATGTAAAAAATGCTTCAGGTGAATCTGCATTGGAAGCTGATATTGTGCTCAGCGCAGTGGGCATTGCTCCAAATATTGAGAACATTGGACTCGAAGAGAATGGCATTAAAATGGAGAAAGGAAGAATTGTGGTGGATAAGCAGCAGCAAACTTCAGTCGCAGGCATCTATGCGATCGGAGATTGTTCACCCGGACAAGCATTGGCACACCTGGCAGGAAAAGAGGGCATCAATGCCGCAGAAAGCATCGGATATCTTGAGAAAAAGTATCACCATAAGCCAGATGCGATCGACTACAACAATATTCCGGGTTGCACCTATTGCTCACCTGAAATCGCCTCAGTGGGTTACACCGAGAAAGCAGCCAAGGAAGCTGGATACGAGGTGAAAGTGGGCAAATTCCCGTTCATGGCCTCGGGCAAGGCAAGCGCAGCTGGCAATACAGACGGATTCGTAAAGGTCATTTTTGACGCCAAATACGGTGAATTCCTTGGCGCACACATGATCGGTGCAGGAGTTACAGAAATGATCGCCGAAGTAGTAGTGGCCCGCAAGCTGGAAACCACCAACCATGAGATCCTCAACGCCATCCATCCACACCCCACCATGAGTGAGGCTGTGAAAGAGGCCGTTGCCGCAGCTTATGGAGAAGCGATTGATATCTAATGAGTTGTGGGTTGTGGGTTTTCTGTTTTGAGTTTTAAATGGTGGATTTTTTATAGTTATCTATAATCAATCCAAATACTTCAAAATAACCCAAAACCCAAAACTCAAAACTCAAAACCCACAACATTGGCTTTAGAAAAATTTGGCCTAAACCAAACAATTCACTAATTTCGCCCTCCCAAAATTTGAGATTATGGCACGAGTATGTCAGGTTACAGGAAAACGCCCTATTACGGGAAACAAGGTTTCGCATTCCAATATCAAAACCAAGCGCCGTTTTCTGCCCAACCTGCAGACCAAGCGTTTTTTCCTTGCTGAGGAAGACAGGTGGATCACGTTGAAGCTTTCTTCTGAAGCGATTCGTACTATCAACAAAAACGGTTTGTACAGTGTTGTAAAGGAAATGAGGGCTCAGGGAGCATCTATTTAATCGTATCAATTTTAAGAAATGGCTAAGAAAGGAAACAGAGTTCAGGTAATTCTCGAGTGCACAGAGCACAAAACTACTGGTCAAGCTGGTACCAGCCGTTATATTACCACCAAGAACAAGAAAAATACACCAGAGCGTTTGGAGTTGAAGAAATACAACCCCATCCTGAAAAAATATACTGTTCACAAAGAAATTAAATAACCATGGCAAAGGCAGCATCAAAGAACGCGAAGATTAAAGACGCCAAGGCTTCAGCTGAAGCGAAAAACTGGACAAAAGTGATCAAGGCTGTAAGGAGTCCCAAGACTGGTGCCTACACTTTCAAAGAAGTCATCGTTCACAAGGACAAGGTAAAAGAGTTCTTGGCTCAATAAAT
>Ga0194128_10009305_pt1 | contig 12086 bp, 7 predicted proteins | sample TA2KigCa65mmetaG_FD_148650 | JGI IMG/M metagenome (GOLD analysis project Ga0194128, IMG submission 148650) | Freshwater microbial communities from Lake Tanganyika, Tanzania - TA2015037 Kigoma Deep Cast 65m | ecosystem: Environmental > Aquatic > Freshwater > Lake | place: Tanzania: Lake...
TCGAGCTGACCGCTCAGCGTCAGCGTCACGGCGTGGCTCTGCTGGAATGTGGCGATCATCGCATTGTCGAGCGCGGGCACCGGCCCCGGATCCAGATAGACATTCCAGTTGTAGCCGCCCCGCTGCTTGACCTCGCGATCCGCGGCGGTCAGGCTGAACGGCGTGACGAAGCCCCACTCCGGCGAGAGGAACGGTGGGAATCCACCGGGAATCGGGTTGCCGTTCTGGTCGACGAAGAACTCGAGCGCCAGCGGTTGGTAGCGGCTTGGGTTGATGGCCCATGGATTGCCGGGCAGATCCACGATCAGCGGATCATTGATCGACTCATACTGCTGGTTGGTGTACCCGTTCTGCTGATTCGATCCGTCACTCAATCCGTGCGCGATCACGGCCGAGGCGATCGCGTTGCCCAGGTCCGCGGGCGTACCGCCGGTGGTGCCCGTGTAGGCCGGGTCGTAGCCAAGCGCGTTCATGCGCGCCGTGAACGCCGCGAGGCTCACTGCAGCACCGGGTCCGGTCGAGAAGCGATTCTGGAGGACGCGATACGCCGCGTACGAGATGGCCATGTCGCGCGCTGCGCTGACATCGCCGGCCGTCATGTCGGGAACATTGACGGCAATCACGGCATCAGCGGCAGGATCGAACGCCGCCCACGCATCCCACATCGCGGCGCTGACGTGATAGAGGTTGCGCGCGTGCACGGTCGGGCGAGCGAGGTCAAGACGGATGGCCGCGAGCTGCTCGTCGTTCCACTGCCGTGCCACCGACTGGGCGAACGACGACGAGGTCGCCATCGTCGATGCGACCATCGCGATGCCCACGACGGCGATCATGCTCGTCTTGCCCATCAATCGGCCTTCCTTCACGGACCCGCCCAAACGCTTCCGGAACGCATGCTGAACATGCCATGCGGCTCGTGTCGGGCGAACCGAAAGTTCCCCGATTCCCACAGGGCACCCCTCGGTGGTGAACGGGCCGAGGGGAGGCGGGCAAGGTAGAGTGATCAGCAACCACTCACCATCTTGCCAATAATCAAGAGTGTGAATCCCTTCCAGTCCACTGCTGACGCTGCCGCCCGGCTCGCCACCCGAGCCCCCAAAGCCGTTCTTGGGGTCGGCATCGCCCTGGCCATCGTCGGAGGCTGGCTCGGGGCCATGTACCTGCCCTTGGATGCCGACACCAACTCGCTGATCGGGCGCGAACGCCCCTTCATGCAGCGGTACGAGGCCTTCCTCGAGGAATTCGGCGACCTCGAGGACATGATCGTGGTCATCGATCCGCTGGGGACGGATGTGGCGGCCGAGCACAGGGCCGAGACCGCGGTGCTCGAGGTGCACAGCGCGCTCACGCAACTCGTCGAGCGCCGACACCTGATGTGGGTACACCGCGGCATCACCGCCAACGAGCAGTGGCGCGTGGCACCGCACGCCATGTCCGAGCGTGCACTGCATGAGTTGGCCCGTGCCGGGGCAGCGTTGGACTTCCTCGCGCGCGGGCAGTCAACGATGGCGCTTGCGCACGCTGAACGCGCGGTCGCGGCGCCCCTGCCGGATCGTGCGGTGATCGAGCCGGCGATCGTCACGCTGGATGCCTTGGCACCGCCGGCGGCCGACTCCGATGCAGGCGGTGTGCATGCTGCGACGGACGATCGCTCCCTTGGCGCAGAACGTCCCGAGCGATTCCTGCGCTCCGAGCATGGCCGGCTCTGGTTCGTGCAGGCCATGCCGGTCAAGGACTTCGCCAACTTCAACGCGATCGCAGCACCCCTGGCTGCCGTTCGCGAGGCACTCGCTGCCGTGCAAGCGCACCACCCCGGCGTGGAGATCGGCCTGACTGGGAAACCGGTCCTCCAGGAGGACGAACTGGCCACGAGCCATGCCGACATGGGTCGATCGAGCCTGCTGTCGTTGGCCGTGATCACGGTGCTCTTCATCTGGCTCTTCCGGGGCATGCGCAGACCGCTCCTCGCCGTGGCGGCCTTCGGCATCGCCGTGGGCATCACCATGGGCTTGGCGTGGCTCCTCGTCGGGCGCATCACGCTGCTGTCCAGTGTGTTCCTGCTGGTGCTTGTGGGCGCGGGGCTCGACTACGGCGTGCATGTCGTGAGCCGGTTCAACGAGTACCTCGCCGGTGGGTCGCGCGCGTCGGCTGCCGAGCGCACCGTGCGCGAGGCTGGGCCCGGCACGCTCGCCGGGGCGTGCGCCACGGCCGTCGTCTTTGCGCTCGCCATCACCACGGACTTCGGTGGACTTCGCGAATTGGGCACGCTCGCCTGCGCTGGGCTCATCACGAGTGCCATCGTGATGGTCACGGTGCTGCCAGCGCTTCTGGTCCTGGCGGGCGGTGCGGCGACCGCGCCGCCGCGCACCACCGCGCTCTTCATGCGCGCACCCGCTGGAGCGGTGGTGTCGATCTCGGCGATCGCCATCGTGGCTGCGGCGATCATGGCACCGTCGAACCTGCGCTTCGATGCCAACCTGCTCTCGATGCAGGCCGAGGGCCTCGACAGCGTCGCGTGGGAGAAGCGCATCCTCGCGGACGACGCCACGCAGACCTGGTTCGCAGCCTCGACCGCCGATGGGCCCGAGGCCGCGTGGACCCTGCGCGAAGCACTGCGCGGCGTGCCGGGCGTGGCGCGGATTCGCAGCGCCTTCGACATCGTGCGCGTGCCGACGGCTGCGGCGGATCGGGCGCGTGCCGATCTGGCTGCGGTCATCCCGATCTCGGAGGCCGTGAAGCCAGACCCCAATGGATCCACAGGACGCAGCGACGATCGACTCGGCAGCCAATCCACCCCGGATCCGACGATCGCACTGACCCATGAACAGGCAGCACGCCTCGCCGCAGGCCTCGAGCGGCTCGCGGCACTCGCCCAGAGCACGGGCCAGTCGGAGGGTGCACCGATCCTGATGGCACTGGCTGCGCGCTGGCGTGCGATCGAGCGCGCACTCGAGGAGCCCACGCAGGCCGCGTCGATGCTCGCTGCACTCAATGCGCGTGCGGCCCGTGCCCAGCGAGCACTCGCCGAACTCCGCGCGGGATGCCTGCTGGGCGTGCGCGATGCCCTGCCGGCAGCGATGCGGGCGAACTCGATTTCTCCTGCCGGCTCGTGGCTCCTGCAGATCGTGCCCGCGGGCGATGCCTGGGATGAACCGACACTGCGCGAGTTCGTGACCCAGGTACGGACCGTCGATCCCAACATCACCGGGGTACCCGTGACGCAGGTCGAGTCGATCGCCGACATGCGCAGCGCGTTCGAGTCCGTCTCGTGGCTCTCGCTGGTGGCGATCCTGGTGATCGCCTGGATCGACTTTGGATCGATCCGCACGGCGCTCCTCGCCACGGCCACCGTCGTGGCAGGGGTGCTGCTCATGCTCGGCCTGTTGGGACCGCTTGGACTCTCGCTCAATCTGGCGAACTTCTTTGCCGTCCCCATGCTGCTGGGACTGGGGATCGACAGCGCCATCCATGTGCTGCACCGCTGGAAGCGGGACCGGGATGGCTTGCCCGCCACGCTCACCGCCACCGCATTCACGGGCGTGACCACGGCGATCGGCTTCGGTGCGCTGGTCCTGGCGGATCACCGCGGGCTGGCGAGCCTCGGTTGGGCGATGCTCGTCGGCAGCATCGCGTGCGTGATCGTGGCGGTCGTCGCGCTGCCTGCGCTGCTCAGGTGGCGGGCGGCGTAGCGGGTGCCGCAGGCGCGGCGGGCTCAGCGGCGGGCTCAGCCACAGGAGTTGCTGCCGGTAGCGCGTCATCGATCGGTTCGACTTCATAGCCGAGCTTCTTGACGGCGTCGATGACCGACTGCGTGCGCTTGGCATCGTCCATCGCCACGGTCGCGCGCTTACCCTCCAGATCGACCGTGCAATCCGCCACGCCGTCCACCGCCTTGACCTTCTTGGCCACGGTGTTCGCGCAGCCATCGCAGTGCATGCCCTTGACGGAGAACGACTTCGTGTACGCCGCGGGGACCACGGCCTTGGGCGCGTCGGCAGTCGATGCTGAGCCCCCGCCATCACAGGCCATGAGCGAGGCGGAACTGGCGAGAACGGCAAGAAGCGTGACGCAGCGCATCCTGGGATTCTAGCCTCGGCCCGCGGCCGGCTCCGGCTGATAGGCCTCGAGGATCGGCTGCGCCATCGCCCAGGCCGCGTCCATCGAAAGTTTCACCCGCCCGCCGGCGGCCAGGGCATGCCCACCCCCGTTGAACTGCCCGGCAAGCACATTGACATCGTAGAAGGGCTGGCCGCCGCCGCGCGGCTTGCTGCGGAAGCTCATCTTCGTGATCCCGCGCTCGTGCTCGGTCATGAGGATGCTCACACAGACCGAACCGACCGTCATCGTGCTGTTGACGATCCCGCCAAGGTCCTCCGGACGCGCCTTCGAGCGCTCGAAGTCCTCGGGGCGAAGCTGCATGACGGCGATGCGCCCATCCTGCAGGAAACGAACGCTGGTGAGCGCCTGCGCCATCGCCGTGAGCCGCTCGGGTCGCTCGGTTTCCTCAAGCTGGCGGTACAGCGTGCTCTTGTCCACGCCCAGCGCGAGCAACTCGCTCGCCAGCGCGAATGCCGCGCTGTCGGCGCTCGAGAACCTGAACCAACCGGTGTCGGCGGCGAGCCCGGCGAACATTGCCTCGGCGATCGATCGGTGCGCGTTGCCACCGGGCCGAACCATGCTGAGGTCAAGGGCGCGCACCACATCGGCCACGACCATCGTGGCACTCGCGCACTCGGTGCGCACGAGCCGGAGCGCTGCAAGATCGTCCCCCGAGCGGTGATGATCGATCAGGATCACCCGCTCGCGCAAGGGTTCCAGCCACGGCAGGTAGGGCTCCAGCTGCGAGCGCGATCCGGTATCGACGATGATGACGAGGTCATGCGACGGCCCCGGCAAGCCGCGGCTGACATGGCGCACCTCGCCGGGTTCGGCCAGCGATTGGATGTTGGGATCGACCGCACCCGCGATGTACCCCACCGCACGCTTGCCCAGTGCGCGGCACATGCGCACGGCGACGAGCAGGCTTCCCATCGCATCACCATCGGGCTTCTGGTGCGTGATGACGCAGGCGTCGGTGCACGCACTGATCCGTGCAGCCAGTTCAGCGGGCGTGGCGTTGCTCGTGTATTCGAACGGTTCAGGCATGGAGTTCCTCCCGGCAGCGCGCCGTGTCCGCGCCGATCTGGCGGATCAGGTCATCGACCTTGGTGAATCGGATCTGGTCACGCACCCAATGACGCAGCTCCAGCCGCATCGACCAGCCATAGTCGCCGATGACGCCATCGAAGCCGACAAGGTGCGCCTCCACCGTACGCCGCGCGCCGGCGAAGGTGGGCTTGATCCCGACGCTGACTGCAGCGACGAACATGCGGCCATCGTCAAGGTGCGCCGTGCCGGCGTAGACCCCGTCGGCTGGGAGGAGGCACCCCTCACAGGCAAGGTTGGCGGTCGGAAAGCCGATCGTCCTCCCACGCTGGTCGCCCTGTTCGACCGTGCCCACGAGTTCGTGCGGGCGACCGAGCAACCGCTCGGCATCGGCGACGCGACCGTGCCGCAGCATCCATCGCACGGTCGTGCTGCGTGCAGCGACGACATGACCGGACTGGAGCGAGGCCTCGACCTCGGGGACGACCTCCACGGTGAACCCGAGCTTGGGGCCGAGTTCATGGAGCGTGCCCACATCGCCTGACCGTCGATGGCCGAACCGGAAATCGGTCCCCTCGACGATGCGCCTGAACGGCACGCGATCACGAAGCCAACGAAGGAACTCCGCCGGACCGAGGCCGAGCGTGGCCCGGTCGGTCGCCAGCGTGAGGACATCGGCGGCGCCCGCCGCCCGCAGGAAGTGATCTCGACGACGCGCCCCCATGATTCGCGCAGGTACCGGTAACCCGAGTACCGCGTTGGGGATGGGGTCGAAGGTCACGGCCGTCATTCCCTGACCGGCCTGGGTCACCAGCGCCTGGTGGCCAAGATGCACGCCGTCGAAGTTGCCGATCGAGATCGCGGTCATGGTGCGCACCGGGGGGGCGGTGCGAATTGGTAAGAATAGGAGATGGACCAAGCGTCTTCAACGGGCACGACATCCAGCTCCCTTGACCGGGTCCAGCTCACGGCTGACCTGCTCCAGACCTACCGCGATGCTGCCGAGAGCGTGGTCCCCTGGTTCATCGCCCAGATGGGCTCCGGCTACTTCCACGACACCACGCCGGACGAGGTCCGCAGCCACCTTCAGGCGATCATCGCCGCCAAGACCAGCGGCCGCCCGCTGAACATGACGCTCCGGAACAAGGACGGCTCGGTCATCACCGCCATCCGGTCCGGGGACTCCACCGGCGTGCTCGCGGCCGTCGTGGCCGAGCTTCCGACGGACCTGAGCCTGCGCTCAGCCCGCATCCACAGCGCCCTCGACGGCTCGCTCGTGATCGACACCTTCGAGTTCGGCGAGCGCACCCCCCACGACCCGCGCCACCCGGTGCAGGCCTCGCGGCTCGATGCGGCGATCCAGTACGCCGCGCAGCACTTCCGTGAGTGGACCCCCGAAGCGATGCAGTCGTACGCGCAGGGCTGCAGCGGGGACTATGTGCTCACGGTGTCTCCCCTGCGCTTCTGCCGTCAGCGCAAGATGGTCCTGCAGGTCTCGGGTTCCGATGGAGCCGCCATCGAACTCGAACCCGAGAGCGATCCCACCCAGAGCCGCATCACGATCGCGTATGCGAATGCCCGCACCCGCACCATGCTCGAGCGCACCGCGATCGTGCTGTCACGCGCGGGCATCAGCATCGTGCGCGCGTACCTCGATGTCGTGAAGGACCCCCCGCACGGCTCGGTCACCATGCTCGGCTTTGTCGTGCAGACGGCCGATGGCCGCGCAATCGATCCCTCAAGCGCCGTCTGGCAGCGCACCGCGCGTGACCTGATGCGCGTGAAGTGGATCGACCACCGCATTCTCGAGATCCAGGCTCGCCATCCAACGCTGGATCTGGACCGCGCCGAGGCCCTGAGCACCTTCGCCGCGCTGGTGCACCAGAAGCTCTCACCGCAGAATCCATTCGCCTACCACCGCGATCGTGTGCTGTCGGTGCTCGAGCAGTTCCAGTCGATCTCGTTCGCTGCGGTCGATGCGTTCATGCGCCGTTTCGATCCGGCAGGAGCACGGGACGACGGTTCATTCCTGAAGGCGCTCGACGCGCTCGACACCGAGGCCGCGCAGAAATCCGACGGCGAGACCACGCTGACGATCCTTCGCACGACGCTCGAGGCGATGCGCGCCACGCTGCGCACCAACGCCCATGTTGCCGACCGCTTCGGCTTCGCGCTGCGGCTCGATCCGGCCTTCATGGTCGGCACCACGCGCCCCGAGACCCCCTTCGGCACCTTCTTCGTGCACGGACGGGGCTTCAATGGCTTCCATGTGCGCTTCAAGGAGATCGCGCGCGGCGGCCTGCGCGTGGTGCGCCCCACCACCCAGGCGCAGTACGAGCGCGAGGTCGATCGCCTGTACGACGAGGTCTACGGGCTCGCATTCGCGCAGCAACTCAAGAACAAGGACATCCCCGAGGGTGGCGCGAAGTGCGCGATCCTGCTCGAAGTTCCCGCCGACACCAACCGCTGCGTCAAGGCGTTCGTCGACTGCATCCTCGACCTGATCACGAGCGACCCGGCCGCGCGCGGCCGCGTGGTCGATCGGCTCGGGTTCCAGGAGTTCATCTACCTCGGCCCCGATGAGAACATCACGCCCGAGCACATCGAGTGGATCGTGGCGCGCGCACGCCGCCGCGGCTACGCGCTGCCGAGCGCCTTCATGAGCTCGAAGCCAGGTGCCGGCATCAACCACAAGGTCTACGGCGTGACGAGCGAGGGCGTGAATGTGTTCCTCGCCTGCTCGCTGCGCGCCCGCGGCATCGAGCCGACCAAGCAGCCCTTCACGGTGAAGATCACCGGCGGCCCCGACGGGGACGTCGCCGGCAACATGATGCGGATCCTCGAGCGCGACTACGGCGCCAACGCGCGCATCGTGGGCGTGGCCGATGGCTCAGCCTGCGGCGAGGATCCCGATGGCCTCGATCATGCCGAGCTCCTGCGGCTCTTCCGTGATGGGCTGCCGATCGCGCGCTTCAACACCGCGAAACTCGGGCCCAAGGGCCGCATCGTGCCGGTCGAGGCACCCGATGGTGCGCAGCTGCGCAACACCATGCACAACCGCGTGGTCGCCGATGCCTTCGTGCCCGGCGGCGGCCGCCCCGCCACGATCAACGAGCGCAACTGGAGGGACTATCTCCTGGCGGATGGCCGTCCGAGCAGCCCGATCATCGTCGAGGGCGCAAACCTGTTCCTCACGCCCGAAGCGCGCGTGCGGCTCTCCGAGAATGGCTGCCTGATCATGAAGGACTCGAGCGCCAACAAGTGCGGCGTGATCACGAGCTCCTACGAGATCCAGGCCAGCATGCTGCTCGACGAAGCCGAGTTCATGAAGCTCAAGGATGCCTTCGTGGACCAGGTGCTCGTGAAACTGCGCGAGTTCGCCCGGCGCGAGGCCGAACTCTTGCTGGCCGAGGGGCGCCGTCACCCGAGCGTACCGCTGCCGGAGCTCAGCACCCGGCTCTCGATGGCCATGAATGCGGCGGCGGATACCGTGTACGCGAGCATGGGTTCGTGGAACGACGCCGACAAGGCCGCCATGCGCGAGGTGATCCTCGAGCATGTGCCCGAGGTGCTGGCCAAGGCCGTGGGTGAGCGGCTCTTCACCGTGCTGCCCGCGCCCTACCAGGCGTGGATGGTGGCCAAGAGCCTGTCGAGCCGCATCGTCTACCGCGAGGGCATCGACTTCTTCTCGTCGATCGATGCAAACGCGGTCGGCACGGTCGTGCTTGGCTACCTGCGCAAGGAGAAGCAGATCGAGCAGCTCATCGCCGCCGTGCGCGCGAGCGGCAAGCCCTTCGCCGACCAGGCCGCCGACCTGCTGGCCAAGGCCGGCACGCGGGCCGCGCTGATGGATCTGTGAGGGGCGTGTCACGCTGAGGTGATCGGGGCGTTCCAAGGTCACCATACGATCCCCCCATGGACGCCCTCTCCCTCATCATCGGTTTCGTCCTTGGCGCCGCCGTCGGCGGCGCACTCGCGTTCCTTGCGCTGCGTGCCCGGCAGACCTCGGGGCAGGCGGCCGAGCACGCCGCCGCCGAGCTCGCGCGCAGCGAGGCAGCGGGCCTGAAGCAGGAGCTGTCTCAATCGCGCGAGCGGGCCTCGAGCGCCGAGCAGGCGCACGCCGGAACCAAGGCCACGCTCGCGGCCGTCACCACGCGCGCCCAAGAGCTGGTCGCTGCCGCCAAAGCCGAGCGTGATCGCGCCGACACCGAGGCCGCCGCTCGTGCCACGCTCCAGGCCGAGTTCAGCGCCTTGCGCACCGAACTCAACGAGCGCGAGCGCAACCTGCGCGAGCAAGCCGAACTCCTTGCGCACGCACAAGAACAACTGAAGGCAACCTTCGAGGCGACCGGCGCGAAAGTCCTGCAGGCCAGCGCCGAGCAGCTTCTCAAGCAGGCGAAAGAACAGTTCGAGGGCCAGAAGAAGCTTTCCGAGCAGGATCTGGCCGCGCGCCAGCAGGCGATCGATGCCACGCTCAAGCCGCTGCAGGAGCAGCTCGCCAAGCAGGAAGCGCTTGTCACGGCGCTCGGCGAGAAGCGCGAGGGCGATGCGAAGGCACTCACCGAGCACCTCCGCCAGATCTCCGAACTGCAGCAGGCCGCCAGCACGGCGGCGCAGCGACTCTCAAGCGCGCTCAGCGACAATCGCCAGCGCGGTCAATGGGGCGAAATCGCGCTGCGCCAGGTCGTCGAAATGGCGGGTTTGCAAGCGGGGATCCACTTCGACGAGCAGTCCAGCGTCACGGGCCAGGATGGCCGCCTTCGCCCAGACATGGTGGTCAAGCTTCCGGGGGAACGCACGATCGCGGTGGACAGCAAGGTTCCCCTGTCCGCTTACCTCGCTTCCATCGAGCCCACCGCCACCGATGCCGACCGCACGGCCGCGCGGGCAGCCCACGCCGATGCCGTACGCAGCCATGTCAAGGCCCTCGCCTCACGCGGCTATGCCGAGGCCGTGGGTGACGAGATGGAGTTCGTCGTGCTCTTCATCCCAATCGAGAGCGCCTTCACCGCGGCGTTCGAGACTGACCCGACCCTTCACGCCGATGCGATGAACCAATATGTGCTCGTCGTCACGCCGAGCACGCTGCTCGCGCTCCTGCGCACCGTGGCCATGCATTGGAGCAATGTCGCGCTCGCTGAGAATGCGGCTCGCATCGGCGAGCACGCCAAAGACTTGGTCAAGCGATTCCGCACCTTCGCCGAACTTCTGGCCAAGGTCGGAGCGCAGCTCGGCTCCGCGACGAACGCCTACAACAAGGCGGTGGGTTCGTTCGAGTCGCGGCTGCTGCCGGGCGCCAACCGCGTGGCCGAAATGACCGCAGCGGATGCCGTCGAGGCTCCCGAACAGATCAGTGCCCTGCCCCGGCAGCTCGAACTGCCGGAGGGGCCGTCATCAGAGCCGTGAGCGCACTGGTCCGATTGAACTCACTTGATCGTGGTCGACATGACTTGGGCTGACGAGCGTGAGTACTTGTCCGGGTCGTCAGTCGCGAGTGATGCTTGGAAGGTCCGCAGGATGTCTTCCAGTGCCTTCAGCTGGGCCTGCTGCGGAACGGCCACGCCCTTGGCCGCACCCTTGATCCCGCGGATGTTGCGCGCGATGCGCGATGCCTTGGTGCGCATGCTCTCCTGCAGATCGCTCGAATCCTTCTTGGTGGGCTGATGCTTGGTCATCTCGCCCGTGTTCCAGACTTCTCGAAGCCCCTTCGACTTCTGGTCCCAGACACCATCTTCGCCCGTGAAGAGACGATTGAAGTTCTCGATGTCCTTCTTGAGCGACGCGAGATCGGCCTGGATCTCCTGAAGCTTCTTCGCCGCAGCGGGTGGCAACGCCCCTGCCGGTGGCGGCGGTGGAGCGGCTTTGCTGCCTGCTGGCGGCGGTGGTGATGATGTCTTCCCACCCGGTGGTGGCGGCGCGCTCGCGGCGCCCGAACTCCGAGACGGCACCTTGGGCTGCGTCTTGACCTGCCCTGCCGCGATCGCCGCCAGGGCCGATGCGACATTAGCCTGGGGCTGACCCGACCAGCCGATCGCCTGCAAGGCTGCGGCCTTGAGCTTCATCGGCTTTCCTTGCTGTGCCAGAGCGATGCTCCCGGCGCCACCCTGCGCAGCGGTGGACTGGACCCCTTGCGTGGGCGAGTACGACAGCGCCGAGGTGCCACCGAGCAACCGCTCGGCGATCGCGCGATCACGCCCGCCGCTTTGCGCAAGTTGCGCCGACAGCGACGCTCGATGCGACGGGCTGCTGCACCACGAGTCGCTGCACCCCGTGAGGGAGACATCGCCAATCATCACCATGCCTTGGCATGCCGCCGCCACCACCGCACTGCCATCCTCAAGATCTGCGTCGACGATCGCGATGACATCTCGCCCAGCGGCCTGCGCATCCTCAACCGCAAACACCACGGCGTGCGCGTCGCTCAACGAGAGAGTCTTGGCATCGAGGAGCATTCCGATGTCCCCGTCCCCTGCCGCCTGGCGAAGCGCATCGCCGCCGCTTGAGACGACATGAGTGAGCAGGACAGGCGACGCCTGATCCTGCGTGACAGGTGACGCCCTCGCAACAGGGGTCATCACGAACGGCCAGACGAATGCCATGACGGACGCCAAAGCTGATGGAACGACGGATGCAATGCATCGGACTACGGTGGACATGCTGACTCCTTCTGCGGCTCATGAGCCGTGGCACGGCTTTCAGGCAGCCCATCGAAATCCTACAGGGCCAAATCCCTCAGGTCCACCACGGCGTGGCGGGCTTCTCCTCGATGATCGCGTCGGTCAGGAAGTCGATGGCCTTCGTCAGACCTTCCTCGATGCTCATGAGCGCGTCCTCGTGCTCGATCGAGAGCACATGATCGTAGCCGTAGCGGCGCAGGGTGCTCACGAAGGGCTTCCAGAATTCGTGCCCATGGCCGTAGCCGCAGGTGCGGAAGTTCCAGC
>Ga0194128_10009306_pt1 | contig 12086 bp, 13 predicted proteins | sample TA2KigCa65mmetaG_FD_148650 | JGI IMG/M metagenome (GOLD analysis project Ga0194128, IMG submission 148650) | Freshwater microbial communities from Lake Tanganyika, Tanzania - TA2015037 Kigoma Deep Cast 65m | ecosystem: Environmental > Aquatic > Freshwater > Lake | place: Tanzania: Lake...
GCGGTGGCAGACGATGACATCGTCCGCGACCGGCAGCAGACCGCCGTCGAGATTGATGCGCCACGGTGCGAGTCGGATCCCCACCACCTCGTCGGCGTGGGCGGGCACGAGAGCCTCGGCGAGAAAGCGCACGGTCGCGAGCTGCGTCCGGTTGCCGTAGCCCACGAGCAGCACCCGGCGCCCGTGCTGCGCGAACGGAACGACGTCGCCGCCCTCGAGCACCAGGTCGTCCGGCAGGGCGAGCAGCTCGCGCAGGCCCAGGGTCTCCACCGCCGCGCGCAGCACCGCCGGCTCGCCCTGCCGCACGGGCCGCGCCATGCGTCCCCCGACGTAGACGTCCGGCAGCCACGGCAGCGTGATCAACGAGTCGCGCGTGAACACGAGATTCGGACTGCTGCGCGCCGTCGCCAGGAACTCGTCGCCGTCCAGGAGATCGGTCAAGTATGCCACGCGCCCGGCGTGGGCGCGCAGCGTCGCGACGAATGCCGCGTGCTGTGCCGCGTACAACGCCGCGTCCGGGCGCGAGCGGAACAGGATCGCCTCCTCGAGGCTCGCGTCGGTGATTCCGTCGAGGGCGCGCAGCGCTCCGACGCGGCTCGGGTCGTGGACCAGCAGCAGCCCGGGCGCGGTCGCGTGCTCGGCCGGCCCGCTGGTCCGGACATCGCGGCCGGGCTCGATGGCGCGGCACGCCGCGGCAGCCTCCGACGACGACAGCGCGACGTAGGGGCGGAACTTTCGTCCGCGCGGCACCGGGAAGCCGTCGACGATCTCGATCGTCAAGCGCATGTCCGGACCGACGAGCCGGGCGCCGAGCGCCTGCAGGCGCGCGACCCCCTCGACGCTGGCGGCGCCGCGCGGCTTCAGGCGCAGCACCAGCGTATCGCTCGCGCGCTGCTCGAGCTGGTGCTGCGCGATCCACCCGGCCTCGCCCTCGAGAAGCGGCCCGGTCAGCAGGAAGGGGTGGACACGGCGGCCGTCGGGCAGGACGACGTGGTCCATGGTCCGACCGTCGATCGCGAGCAGCGTGGTGAACGGCTGCCCGCACGGGCACGTTGCCGGCCCACGCACGGCGCGGTCCCCGGTCCGGTAGCGGATGAACGGCATCGCGAAGGCATGCAGGTTGGTCGCCACGACCTCTCCCGACTCACCCTCCGCGACCGGCCTGCCGTCCTCGCCGAGCACCTCGAGAACGAGCGCGTCGTCGGACACGTGAAGGGTGCCCGCGCCCGCCGGACACTGCGAGGCGAGCAGGTTGAACTCGTGCGCGCCGTAGAGGTCGAAGAGCGGGGCACGGAACGCCTGCTCGATCGTGCGCCGAGCGGCCGGCCGCAGAACCTCGCCACCCGCCAGCAGCAGACGGGGTCGGATTCGCCGGCGCTGCGCAGCGTCGAGCGCCTGCGCCGCCTGCTCGAGCGTCGAGGGGTATCCCGAGATCACCTCCGGGTCGAGGCGCTCGAGCCGGTCCAGCAGCTCCGGCGACGCGCGCAGCCCGTCCAGGTGCTGGTTGCCGTACAAGCCGGCCCAGGCGCGTAGCGGGCCGGGCCACCCCCCGCGTCGTCCGTCGAGCGGGGGCTCGGCGACGCTCACGCGGCGGTCGCCGGCGCGCATCCCGAGCTGCCGCATCGCGCGGACGCGAAAGAGCTGCAGGAGGTGGTCTTCGAACGGCGCGCGGTGGATGACGAACGGCTCGCCCGTCGAGCCGCTGGTGATGCGGCGAACCAGCCGCTCGGGACGGGTGCCGGCGGCGAGCGTCGTCGCCAGCGGCGCGGCGCGCAGGTCGGCCTTGCTCGTGATCGGAAAGCGCGCGAGGTCTGCGATCTCGCGGACGCGCGTATCGGAGATCCCCGCCGCGGCGAAGCGGTCGCGATACTGCGGGACGCGGGTGCCGGCGTGCGCGAGCAGCGCGCCGAGCCGCCGTAGCCGGAATGCTTCGATCTCGTCGCGGGTCGCGCGCGGGTGGCGCCACAACGCGCGCAAGGTGTCGGCGAGCGCCCACATCACGCTTCGGTGTGGCCGGCCAGCAGCCCGTTTTCAAGCGCACCGTGCGAATCCGTCCGCCGGTCGGGCCCGGCTCGCGTCGTTGCGTGACGTCCGGTAGAGCGCCCGTATGATCGGCATGATCCTGTGCGGCCTGGCTGCACTCGGCCTGCTCGGGATCGGCATCGGAGCGATCGTCGCGCCGGCGTTCTCGGCCGGGCAGTACGGCATCGTCGTCGCCGACGCGCGTGCGCTGGCGTACCTGAGAGCGATGGGTGCCCGCGATCTGGCGCTCGGGATCGTGCTCGCGCTGCTGATGGCGCTCGGCTCCACGGCGCTGCTCGCCGCGAGCGTGGCCGCTTGTGCGCTCATCGCGATCGTGGACTTCGCCGTGGTCGTCGCGGACCCGCGCCCCGGCACCGATCCGCAAACGGTGCCGCGCGGCGTCTCCCTGACCCTGCACGCCGGAGGCGCGATCGGGCTGCTCACCACCGCGGTACTGGTCGCGCTGGGCCGCTGAGACGGAACGAGCGCGGCGCGTCGGAACGCGTCGCGCACCGCCAGGCGGCGACGCACCCGCGCCCAGCCTACTACTGCGTCGCCAGATCGACGCGCTCGCGGGCCGCTCGGCCGGGCCCGCCGCGCCCCTCCACCTCGATCACGACGCGCGCGAGCACGCCTGGCGTGATCTCGGCACGCCCGCCGAGCGAAGGTGCGATCGGCCCGCCCGGTTGGAAGCCGACCGTGAAGCCGTGCGTCCCGTAGGTGAGCGGCGTGGTGCGCGGGATCGTCGCCTCGCCGACCGGGACGTCGCCGTAGAACAGGGCGACGTCGCCGCCGCTACCGGGACGCGTCGCCGTCGGCGTGAACGCCGCGCGCACGACCACGCGGCCCGCCGGCAGCTCGACGCTGGCCGACGCGACGGTGATCTCGGTGCCGACGAAGTTGTAGACCTAGTGCAGACGGCGGCCCTGCAGGTAGAGCACGTAACCGCCGGAGTGGCCGCCGTGCGCGACGATCGCGCCCGCGACGTCCCCTACGGTGGTGGTCCCGCCGCCTTTCCGATTGCCCGGGACGCCGTACGCGGGATAGACGATCCGGTGGGATCGCTCGGCTGTCCGGCGCCCAACTTCCGCGAGCGCATTCTGACAAATCGGCCGTTCATGGTGACTACGCTCAAGCAAATATTTCTATCATGGTAGATATTCTGCTCTGAGACAAACTTTCCAAGGAATTCCAGAATACGATAGGAGATACATTAGTACTATTTTAAAAAGCTTAACATAGGCATTTATAGAGCCCTCAGCAATGTTCCATTAGCATGAAAACCAGCACCAAAAGCTAGAACCAATGCTATTTGCCCTGGACTAAAACCGCTATTAATGAGCTGAGGGATCATCATCCCGATCGAAGCCGCAGACATGTTGCCATGATTTCGAAGCACATCTAACGGAATGCGCGCCTTATCCATTTGCTCTCCTTGCCCAAGTTCCCTCATAACACCACGTACAATTTTGGCGCTACCGGTATGAATAAGAAATCGGTCAATGCCATCAACACTCAAACCGGATTTCGCTAATACGCCTTCAGCCACCAATTTGGCATACTTTGCACCTACAGTTGCGACTCTTGCATCGAGGTAGATTCTCCCCTCACCCCCTGGATGATGTCTAATGGGACTGCCGCCTTGATCAGCACTAACAAGATAATTATCTTCTGGGTCAATATTTGTAATTGGCTCAAATTCCGGACCAACCGAAAAACTACCCCCTTCAGATCCCAGCAAGAATGCTACAGCTCCATCCCCAAAAAGGATCGAATTAAATATATCTCCGCAATGTCGCATCTCTAATTCTACTGCATCACTTCGAACCGATTCATCAGCGCATATTTCCAAATAATGCCGTATCCGCTGGGTATCCGGAAATTGGCAATATGGTGTCTGAACCTCGGATACAGCGAGAAGAACTTGTTGACCAGGATTACATTGAAGATAAATATTAATTTGCTGAAAGGCGGTAACTAGGGCCGCACATCCCATGCCATATATTGGCAATGGCATCACACTGGGACTTAGACCAGACATACCAGCCAAAATGCTGCTTAAATCTGCCGGCAACTTCTGCCCTGGGGAATTGGTAACATGAACTACCATTCCAATACTTTTAGGATCCTTGTTTGATCTCTGCAAACAGTCTTCTATGGCGCCTAAAGCCAGATCTATTCCACTAATCAGTATTCTATCTTCAAGGGGATTTCTCCAATCTCTAAGAACCGAGAATCTCTTTTCTATCTCTATCCATTTCATTGCCTGAAGCATTGTCTCAGAAATCTGATATTTTGATCCAAGAAACTCGAGCATGTCCTCAGTAGAAACTCCCTCCCCTGGAAGAGCAAAACCGGATGAGAGTATATGAACGGCAACTTGTTTAATATTTATCATATTTGATCGCCAGTAATTATCGTTACTATCTCATCCAAAATTTCAGTATTTTGATTACACTTTAGAAGCAGATCTTTGTGATAAGCCCGCGTCAAATCATACAAAAACCCAACCGAAAGCCATATCGATTTATCAAATAAAAACCTAACCATAAGCATCTCGTTTATTGAGTTTATTGCGATCTCGCTTGCGGTCATAAACTTCTTTGATTTTCGATAGATTCTGGTGAGCGTAGTCACCATGAACGGCCGATTTGTCAGAATGCGCTCGCGGAAGTTGGGCGCCGGACAGCCGAGCGATCCCACCGGATCGTCTATCCCGCGTACGGCGTATCGGGCAACCGGAAAGGCGGCGGGACCACCACCGTAGGGAGCGTGCGCCGTGCTCATCGTGCAAGCGCGTCGCACGCTGGCCTTGCGATCGGCAGCGGTGCTGGCGCTGTGTGCCCTGGCGTGCGGAGCGATCGTGGCGGTGAATGGATCGAAGGGTGCGCTCGCCGCGTGCGCACTCGGGCTCATGGCGGCGTGGTGGGCGGGGCGATCAGCTTGAGCGTAGTCACCATGAACGGCCGATTTGTCAGAATGCGCTCGCGGAAGTTGGGCGCCGGACAGCCGAGCGATCACACCGGATCGTCTATCCCGCGTACGGCGTCCCGGGCAACTGGAAAGGCGGCGGGACCACCACCGTAGGGAGGAGGTCGTGACGGACCCCGATCACCCGTGGCACGACGCGCACGGCCCGAAGATGCTGCGCGACCTCGTGCGCGTCTGCACCCCCCGAATCGGGCACGTCGGCGTGTTCGAGCGGAGCGACTTCCTCGACACGATCGAGCCGCAGCCGTCGATGGCCGAGCTGTTCGACGCCGCGGACGACGCCGGAGTGCCCGACCGTACCTGATGGTCCCCGAGCTGGTGCGAGGCTTCGGCGCGCGACGCATTGGAGCAGGGCGCAAGGCGCGCGGTCCCGTCTTGCTCGCGAGTGCCGGACGGCCGATACCATCGGCATGGCGCAGACCCGCAAAGCGACCCTGAAAGCTCCCGCGCGGCGCGATACGGAGCGCGGCCGCGAAGTCGTGCTGGCGAAGCGGCTCTCCGCTGCCGAACGGCGGATCGCGCGTCTCGAAGAGATCATCGAAGATCGGCTCGATGCCGAGGTGGCCGAGCGCGTCGAGCAGGAGGCGCGCGAGCGCGGCGACGAGCCGATCCCTTGGGAAGTCGCGCGGCGCGACCTTGCCTAGGCATTCGATCTCGATTCTCCCCGCTGCCGTTCGCGCGTTGCAGCGGCTTCCCGAAGCCGATCAGCGACGCCTGCGGCAGCGGATCGACGACCTCGCTGACAACCCGAGGCCGCTCCCGCCGACCGGCAAGAAGCTGCGTGGTCGCGATGATCTCTGGCGTGTCCGTGCCGGGCGTTATCGGGCGATCTACCGGATCGACGACGAGGCGAGAACGATCCTCGTCCTCGACGTCGGCCATCGTCGAGACGTCTACCGGCGAAGGTAGGGCGAGCCGGGAGCGACCGGCGCGACCGTGCCGGTGCTTCAGGGGATCGAGGACGTGCGCTCGCTCGCGAGCCACGCCCCGTAGCGGGCGGACTGGAGCACGTCCTCGCGCTCCAGCTCCGGGTACTCGCGCACGATGTCGTCCACGCCGTAGACGTCTGCGATCAGCCGCAGGACGAAATCGACCGTCAGCCGGAGGCCGCGGATCGTCGGCCGGCCCTCGCAGACGCCGGGCTCGACGCGGATGCGATCGAGCGTCATGCGCGCACCGTAGACCGGGGGGCGGGCCTCGGCCAACGTCTCGTCTCGCGGCCCGGCGCTCGTGCGGCGGCTCCGTCCGCCCGGCACCACTGCCCGGTGCGTGCAGCGACGGCCGGGCGCCGCGAAGCCCGCCGGGCGTCCCGGTCGGGTTCGCGCGACCCGGCCCGCTGCCCCGCAAGGCTCGTCCAACGAGAATCGGCTTGACGGCTTCCGGCGACGGGCCGTACTCTGCGGGGGCTTGCGCCGGGGAGGGTCCCAGCCGCCACCGGAGGTCCAGATGCCACGTCGCTCGTTCTTCGTCCTCGCCGCCTTGATGCTCGGCCTCGCGTCCGTTGCGGGCGCTGCGGACATTCAAGTCAGCTACCGCGTCGATGCCAAGCTCCTGAAGAAAAACACGCTGGCCGGCACGTCGCTCGCGTTCCAGCTCTTCACGGACAGCACCTGCGCGACGTCGGCGGGTGGTCCGCAGAACGCCAACGTCGAGGCCGTGACGCTCATCGAGCAGCCGAAGCTGATCAAGGTGAAGGGCGGCCCGACGCCGCCGTCGGTGGCCGAGATCCGCTACACGATGACGGGGATCACGCCGCAGCCGGCGTTCTACGCGACCGTCACCGGCACCGGGATCACGCCGGTCGGCGGCTCGTGCCAGCTCCAGACGGCCTCCGTGGGCGGTACGATCCCGCCGCCGCCGCTGTCGTGCCCGCCCGACTCGGTGCTCGCGGGCAGCACGTGCGTGGACAAGTACGAGGCGACGCTGTGGCAGATCCCGCCGGGCGCGACGACGGTGATCCAGCACGTGCAGGACGGCACGGTGACGCTCGCCGAGCTGACCGGCGCGGGCGCGACGCAGCTCTCGGTGTCGCCTTCGTGTGCGCCCGCGATCCCCGGCACATTCCCGAACGACGGCAACTACACCGCACCGCTTTACGCCGTCTCGATCCCGGGCGTAGTCCCGACGGCGTGTATTTCCGCGTATCAGGCCGAGGCGGCCTGCGCGTTGTCGGGCAAGCGCATCCCGTCGAACACCGAGTGGACGCAGGCGGCTCAGGGCACGCCGCGCGCGTTCACGGACAACGGCACGACGTCGTGCAACGTCTTGACAGCCGGAACGCCGCTCAACACCGGCTCGCGCTCCGCGTGCGTCTCGACCGCCGGTGCGTTCGACATGCTGGGCAACGTCTGGGAGTGGACGCAGGACCCCGGCACGTGGTTCCGGGGCGGGTCGTGGAGCAACGGCTCGAATGCCTCGGTTCTGGGCGCGGTCGACCCGGACAGCCCCCTCCTCGGCGTCGGGTTCCGCTGCGCCCGGTAGGCGTGCAGCGCCCGGCCCCAGTCGCCCCGGGCTTTGGCCGTTTGGCAATTTGACACTTGGCGGCGGGCAGGCGTGAGCCTGTCCGCCGTCCATCCCCGGCAGAAACGCGTGCTCCCACCGTGCCCCGCCGAGACTCCGAGCTGATCCCGATCGTGCAGCGGTCCTACGACCTGTGCGTGGGCCTGCACGAGCACGTGAGCCGCTTCCCGCGGGCGCAGCGCGGCCTGCTCGGCCGGGCGATCCTCGACGAGGTGTTGCCGCTCACGCTGGCTGAGGGTTTCGCGGACCGACTGGATGATGGCCATCGCTGAGGCTGAGCGACGGCGGTCATCGTCGATGATGGCATGACGGACGCTGGCGGTCAGAAGTCGGCGTCGGGATCAGCGTCGAGGTCGTAGATCGTGACGCCATGACGGCGTGCGCGCGCCTCGGCACGCTGCATCTCGCGCAGCGCGCGGATCTGGTCGCCGTGCGTTCGCTCGATCGCCGCGATTGCGCGCTGGAGGACGTCGACCACGGCGAGCGCGTCCTGAGCGGAGAGCGGCGGCAGGTGGAGTTGGGCGTGACGCCGGCGGCTCACGAGGCGTCTCCGGAGTCAGCCTCGACGACACGAGCGATGACGTCGCGCTCGACGAGCTTGCGTTTCTTCTTCGCGGTCTCGCGCAGTGCCGCGGTGGCGAGGCGGTCGATGTCGCGCAGCGCGCCGAGGGTGGCCTCGTGCAGCATGGCGACTGCGTCGGAGGAGAAGAGTTCGCGCTCGCAGCCGGCGCCGGCGAGCCGCACGCGCAGGTACTCGGCCGTGTCGTCGGGCACGAGGGGATCGACGTGCAGGCGGCGGTGGATGCGCGAGTAGAGCGAGCGGTTCCTGCGCAGCGTCAAGCGGTCGTGCAGCTCGGGGAGGCCGACGAGTACGAGGGAGAGCAGTGCTCTGCGGTCCCACTCGTAGTTGAGCAGGATGTGCAGGTGGTCGAGCGTGTCTTGGTGCAGGAGGTGCGACTCGTCGAGCAGGAAGACGGGGAAGACGCGCTCGCGGCCGAGCTCCTCGACGTGGCTCGATACGGCGTAAAACACCGCCGCCGCGGTGGCGGACGGAGAGAGGCCGAGCGCGAGGCAGAGCTGGCGGTAGAAGTCGCGCCGGCCGAGCGTCGCATTGTGGCAGTAGGTGAGGCGGAAGCCCTGCTGCGGCAGCCTGTGGCGCAGCGCGCGCAGGACGCAGGTCTTGCCGACGCCGGGCTCGCCCGTGAGCGCCACCGACTCGCGCGCCGCGAGCGCGTCGAGCAGCTCGTCGACGAGCTCGCGCTTGGATGCCGGGAGCCAGAGGTCCTGGTCCTCGATCTCCTTCGTGAAGGGAGCGCCGGAGAGGCCGAAGTGAGACACCCACGTGCTGCTCATGGACGAGGCTCCTTGGTGCCGGGTCGCCGGCCCGAGGCGCGGTCGAGGAGCGCGCCAGCAGGGTCGAAGGCGACGGTCTTGTCGGTCGTCGCCGCCGGCTCGAGCGCGACGCGGCGGCGGCGGGAGTTGCGCACGGGGTCGACGGGACGCAGCACGAGACGCTTGCCCTCGTGCTCGATCCACGGCGCGTCACCGAGGTCGACCATGCAGCGCGCGACGGTGACGAGGCGGCCGGCGAGGAAGCCCTGGTCGAGCTCCCAGTCGCCGCCGTCGAGCGGGATCGTCGAGTCGCGCCGCACACGGCGGCGCACGCGTACGGTGAGCGCCGCGCGCAGCTTCTCCTCGTCGAGGTCGTCCAGGCGCGCGCCGCCGTCGGCAAAGACCGCTCCAGGCGAGCGGCCGAGCAGCGAGGCATGCGGGGCGCGGTGGTAGTGCTGGTCGAGGAAGGCCCAGAGACGGACGCCGACGTCGTGCAGCGATGCGAGGTTGCCGGCGAAATCGAGGCAGCCCTCGCGCAGCGTCCGCCAGAAGCGCTCCATCTTGCCCCGCGCCGGCGCGTCGTACGGGCGCGCGTGCAACAGCGAGATGCCGAGGCGAGCACACGCGGTGCGCAGGATGTCGCCGCGGTAGGTACTCCCGTTGTCGAGGTAGAGCGCGTCGGGCGGACCATGGCGGCGCAGCGCGCTCACCAGGAGGCCGAGCATGTCGACCTCGCGCTCCGAGTGGTGCGCTTCCAGCGCCACGACGTAGCGTGAGGCGTCGTCGAGCAGCGCGTGGATGCGCACGGGGTGCGGCTTCTGGTCGATCAAAATGACACCGGCGTGACAGACGTCGCCGTGCCACAGCGCCCCCGGGCGCTCCGCCTGCCAGCGCAGGCGCACGCGCTGTGCTGCATCGCGCCGGCTGCGCCGGTCGAGGCCGTGCTCGCGGTACAGCCGACGCACGGTCGGCGCGGACACCGAGCGCGGCTCGAGCCGGCCGTCAGCGACCAGCGTGCGCAGGATCACCGGCACCGACGCACGCGGGTGCTCGCGCCGGATCTCGAGCAGCAGGTCGCGCTGCGCCGGCGTGAGCACGCGGCCGCGGCCTCGATCGGTGCGCGGGCGCGGCACCAGCGCTTCGAGTCCACCGCGGCGCAGCGCGTAGTACCAGCGCTGCAGGGTCGGCACCGCGTAGCTCCGCGTCGCGTCGGCGCCCGGCGGACGGAAGCGCAGATCGGCGATCTCGCGCAGCGCCGCCGCAAGCTCACCACGCGGCATCTCGCGCCGGGCAAGGCTGCCGATCACCTCGGCGCGAAACAGCGCGACCTCTTCGCCGCGGTCCTTCGGTGTCAGTCGTTCCATCGCTCTCTCCTCTCTCGCTGCGCCGGAAGTGCGCGGCGGGAGTCGGAGCCATGACGGACTCGAGATCCCTGCGGGAGTGATCCTGGTCGGTGGGGCGATGATCGGCCGATCGCGGGCGCTCCTCTGCTCTTGACGACCTCAGCGAGCGCGTACCGCGCCGGCGAACACCCGCTGCGCGATCGCCGCGTGCGCGAGCGACGGCGGTGCGAGAGCCGCAAGCGTCGTCGCCGCCCGCTCGGCCACCTGGCGCATCGTGAAGCTCTCGGGCGAGTGCCGGACGCACACGAAGAGCCGCCCCTGGCGAATCGCGCGCACCCAGCGCCGCACCGCGAGCCACGACCCGTGCGCCGTCGCCCCCACGAACTGCCACGGGCTCACCCGCCGACGCACCTCGCGCAGCGGCAGGCCCTCGACGCCGAACAGAGTGAGCGCGAGCCCGATCGCCGCTGCTGGAAACAGTCTCCCGGCGATCACGCCGAGCGGCACGACCACGATCACCGTCTGGCACAGACGACAGAGATAGCGGCGCACCCGCAGCGTCACCTCGACCGGATCGCCCAGCGGCTCCAGCGGTCCCCGGCTCTGTCGGTCACGCAGACCGTGCCCCCAGATCTGCAGCCCTCGTCCAACGGGACGACTCGCGACCGCGCACCGCGGGCACTGCCCAGGCCGCACCTCGTCGACCGACGGCACCCGCGCAAGCCAGGTCTTGACGTCGATCGCGCTGCGGACGATGGTCCGATTGCTCCGGCCTTTCTTCACAGGCTGGGTTCGGAGCACGACGGGGTGAGTGTTCGCGCACTCACCTCGTCACCTTTCTCTCTTCGGCGGGCCCCTCGCCCGTGCGCTCCGTCCTCTCGACGCCGCGATCTACATCATCGAGCGCGATCGCGGCAGGTCCACCTCCGTGATGGCGTCCCGCTCCCTCGCCATCACCCAGTCGGTCCGAAACGGACCTTCAGGAAGGGAAAGAGCCTGAGCGGCTACAGTGGTCGATGTTCTCGATCGCGAGGTACAGCTCGTACTCGTGCCGCTCCGTCCCGCAGTACTCCGTCCCGCGATCGGTCAGCACACGCGACAGCGGAATCTCGTGCTCCTCGAAGAAGGGCAGCACACGGTCGTTCAAGAGGTCCGCCGCCGTGATCGGCGTCTTGCGGTCGTAGAGCTTGGCGAACCCGACCTTCGAGTACGTGTCGATGAACGTCTGCTGGTAGATCCGTCCCACGCCCTTGAGCGTCCCCACGTAGAACGTGTCCTGTGCCCCGCAGTATCCCGGGCACTCGCTCTCGAACTCCCCGTGCGCTTCCTTGTCGCCCTTCGCCTTCTCCAGCGCCGCGACCTGGGCCTCGGTCAGGATGCCTCCCTCCTGGGCCACCTTCGCCTCCATCGCCTTGAGACGCTGCTTGGTCGTGCGCAGATCGTGGCGCATCCAGACGCACCGTACCCCGGCCGCAGAGATCGTCTTCCCGTGCTTCGCCAGCTCGTTCGCCGTGCGAACCTGGCCCCACGTCGGCTGCTCGATCGCCAGTTCGACCACGGCCTCCTCGATCTCCGGCGCCACACGGTTCTTGAGCACGGGCTGGCGCTTCGACATCTCCATCAGCGCAACCTCGCCACCCTTCTCGTACAGATCCTTGAACCGGTAGAAGCTGTCCCGGCTGTAGCCCATCACCTTGCACGCCTTCGAGACGTTGCCGAGCTGCTTGGCCAGCTCCAGAAGACCCACCTTCACCTTGATGACCTTCTCGTCCTTGCTCATCGCTCTCGCTTCCTCTCTCCCCGAAGGGATCAGGACCCAGAGAGCCTTATGTCAGATCAGATCTTAACTTCCACACATTACTTCGCCTCGATCTCCCA
>Ga0194128_10009310_pt1 | contig 12082 bp, 8 predicted proteins | sample TA2KigCa65mmetaG_FD_148650 | JGI IMG/M metagenome (GOLD analysis project Ga0194128, IMG submission 148650) | Freshwater microbial communities from Lake Tanganyika, Tanzania - TA2015037 Kigoma Deep Cast 65m | ecosystem: Environmental > Aquatic > Freshwater > Lake | place: Tanzania: Lake...
ATAAATTCAAATGTAAATGAGTGAAAATCCGTAAATAATATTCAATAAAATTGGAAAATAATAATTAAATATTATATATGCCAATGGCTCTCATATATTTAACGCTATGTCACAATATAATACACATCAAACATCATTGGATATTATGGAATAACTTGTTTATTTGGGATTTATTATGCATTCAATAAAATCAAAACATATTAATTATATATAATACAATATAAATGATATTTAATAATATAGTGATGAGCGCGTATATTTCAATCATTTAAATGATCTGGCAAAGTTATTAACAGAATATGATACATATTTTCAATATTGCGTTCAACATTAAAATATTATAGGTTATATTGATGTATTATTGCGGGATAAATAATCATAATAATATACTATTGTTGAATTTAAAACTGAAAATGAATTATCTTTTCTAAATATTTTGCAAACACTAATTTATAATTATACATTGCAATAATAGCTGGATAATGATTAAAATAGAATTGTTATTATAAATTTATTTAAAGGCGTTTAATATGAAATTCTTATTAATAACAATGATATTATAAACGAATAAATCAATAATATAGTGCAATAAATCAAAAATTGACCCATGATTAATATAAAATATATAAAAAAATATTATACATAAATATAAATGACTGTTTCATTTTGCGCATAAGAAATAAAAGCGGCTGGATTTTTAATAAAATACAAAAATTAGTATCTACTTCGATAATAATGTGGTGTTAATGGATACAATGATATTGGAGGAAAAAAAGAAACCAACGAAACTCCTATTTAAACCGCCATTCGAGAACTTCATGAAGAAACTAATGGATATCTTTTTAGTCAAGAATTTCAGACCATCAAATAATATTGTCAGCATCTTCTTAAATGTATGTTACTATAATTATTTAAAGTTATATATATTCAAAAATGCAAATATCTCTGTTATGTCATCCAAGTTGACTACTATATCAGACAATTATAATTAGGTCGATTTAAAAAATATGAAGGTACCGATATAACTTTTTATCATCATTTTTATTGGTTTAACTATGGAAATCTTAAAAAATGCGGCTTCTCTAATCTCGGTTTCAGAACGCAATAAATTTTCCGAAATTATAGGCTTTTCAAAAATATTTCATGACTCTTTGAACATTTTCATTCTTTCTCTAATATTCTCGCAAAATTAGTCATATAATCTCTTATTTAATGTCTTTTTATCCATTAAATATCGGAAAATTATCATTTGCTATATCTTGCCCGAATATTCCATAGCCCAATGTCACGGCTATCCATTTATTTACCGCTTTCTTTCTGATCTTCTATTTAATTTCCGCTCATATATAACCTCATAATAACAGATCATTTTTTTTTTATCTCGCCAAAGTTCATATTATTTCATCATATTAAATATTATTTTCATTATATTATTTTCGATTAATTATTATTTGCGCTATTCAATAATTTGTCTTTAAACGATTAATTTTATTCTTTATAATAACAGTCATATAATTGATAAATCGCGAATTATTATATAATTATATATACACAAAATAACAATAATATTATAAAATAACTTTTATGCCGATTTTATTGCGAAAAAATATAAAAAAACGGAATTAATTAAGATACACATAAACATTAATGGTCGCGCCAATAATCGGCAATATTAGATATTTTTATAATTGATGAGTTGCCGTATTCAGTAATATATACAATAGATGAGCGCGATATTTTAAATGATATAAAATTAATGAAGGGTGTTTATCAATCGCGACTCTAATCACAAAGACATTGAAAAATGGAATAATATAAAAAAACGCGAAAATAGATGAAGGTCATATATTAATTATTATTAAAAAATGAATAATATAACAGTATTATATATGTATTGTAGAATTAAAATAATTTATGCTGAAAAAAGCCTTTATTAAGTGTAAGAATTATATGAAAATTCTACGCAAAATATAATAAAATAATATTACATATATAAAAAAAAGAATGTATATTTATTTATATAAAATTATTGCAGCATGTAAAATAATCAATTATATATTATAAATAAAATTATTTAATATCCTTTATACGTTCATTAATGCAAAATAGAACAAATTTAATTATCTTGAGCAGAAATGGAGACATTAATTTATTTTTTATTTGATTTTTTTGATAATTTTGACGAATTTTAAGCGGGCAAATGAAGAATATTATCAGCGGAACAAATAGGATTAATCAAAAGAGAAGATGGTTAATTGGCGGTATATAGATTTGATAATTGCGCCGAGAAACTATTTTAAATTTGTTTAATGAGTATATCACTTTTATCAAGAGACAAAATATTGTTTAGAGATGGAGAATGTGAAAGAGGCGCGGGAGATTATTCTTAAATGTTTAATTAAGATTAAATTTAATCATTTTGCTATTAAAGACCTAAAAATATGCATTATTATATAATAGTATTTTATAAATTGCGCTCATTAACACCATCAATAATTTCTAAACATTTTTTTTTGCATAATTAAAGTTTCTATTGAATGGAAATAAGTTTTTTATTTTTTTTAGGCGCCTATAAATATTATTAATATATATAATAAAACACAATATAAATTATGTATTTTGTTTAAATAATTTAACTATTATTGGTGAATAAGTTATTTTTGTAAACAATATCTTTGATAAACATAAAAAGCGCCATTTATTTTTCATCTAAATCAAATTATTTAAATATATTTTTGACATAATTTGAAACAATATCAGTATTTTATTGCAAATATATACTTTCTTGCTATAATTCGTCTTTTTAAAAGATAAAATTATTAATTATTTTCGCGCTATGTTATAAATTATCGCTTTTTAATTAAAATAATTATAATATTTTTCTTCTGCTAATATTATATTATTTAACACATGATTATTTAATAATAATACAAGCCAATAATTTACTGATATTTGTCACTTTCAATTTACCATTATATTCTAAACATTTCTCTAAAATATTAAAACACTCGTCCAAAAATATTTAATCAATATGCTTAATTTCTTGATCTTGTAATTATTATAATAAATCGCTTTTTATTATCTATATATAATTTGATTTGCTTATTGATTATATATTATTATTATAATTATGTTTCACAATTTTATAAATATTTTCAGTTTATAACTAATGTACTTTTCCGCAATTTAGACAACATTATTAATAAATATTTAGCTATTTAAAAGAGTGGCATTTACATTTATTCTATATTTTTGCCTCAATTTCATCTTTTATCGCGTCTTTATTAATCGCATTTTTTTTATTAGTGTCTATTTTGCTTTGTATTAGCTATTCAAAAATATTATCCATGTCGTTAAACTTAAATTTTTATTCATTTTTATTATAAATCATTGATATTGGTAATCAGATTTTGTAAATGTTGATATATATTACATTTCTTTAAATAAAAAAATTACTTATTATTATAATATATTTTGCGTTTTACATTAAACAAATTTTATAAGTTGCGCTCTAAATAATCATAGTTTCGTCTTTTATTAATAATATAATTTCATATTAAGTTCTATTTTGCGCAAAAATACAATAATATTATATATACATATTCAAATTATAATAACTTTTCCATATATAACATTATATTGCGCATTATCAATTATCAAAAATATAATTATTTGCGCCAAATATGTGTTTATATAGAAAATTTCGCAATCATTTATGTATCATATAAATGTATTATCAATATATTTGCGCATTTTTATTCCTTTAATATTTTATTAATGTGATTTGATATTTTTTGTTTGATGTACAGTTAATATTTAAAATAATTCGCAATTAAGTCGCGGTGAAATTATATATGTATATTAATATGGCGAAACTTATTAATTTATTTTTCACTCAAATAAGAAAACATATTAATAAATTTTAAATAAACCTTAACCCGCATTTTTTAGGGCGAACAAATAGTAATTATATAATGTTTCAAAAGAAATTTTGTTTAAAAGCTTTATATTTTATCTAATAATATCGGCGCTCAATATTATTATGAAAATTACAAGAAAATACATGGCTTTAACGCATAAAGTGTATTATATTTTGCAAAGTTCGACGCTATTATACCACAGTAAGGGCGCGAGATGAATTGAATATTTGACGGTCAATACAAACAGTATACTTTTATATATTTTTCGATAAACAATTAATTTTTTATATAATAAGTGTGAATTATAATAATATAAAAATATTTATACCGCGAATTTAAATATCAATATAATTTTAATTTATAGAATATTGAAGTATGTGTCGCGTGGTTAATATAAGTTCGTTCTTAATTAGCGACAAGTTGATTTAATATTTTAATTATTAATAACTTTTTGATATATTTTTTGCGGTTTAATATAATTTTCATAGAAAAAATAAAAATAATTTCTAAACTCATATACGGCAAAAATGTTTAAGAATTATTGTAGATAACTTTTTGCGATAAATTTATATTTGTTTGATATTATATAGCGGGTTAACTATAAATATCTAATGAGATACAATATAAAAAATATAAAAATATTAAAAAGTACAAAAATAATATAAATTATACCCCGCGCTTTTAAACAAAAAAAATAAATTATATTTTCGCAAAATAGTTATTAACAAAAATATTGGCGCAAAAATATATATTTATATTATTATATGTCTTTATTATTAAAAAGATTATAGACAACAATATATACCCGCATTAATTATATGAATTTAAACAAAAAATTATAAGTATTTTAAAATATAAATTTTAAGGGTGATATAATACGGAAAATATATGAAAAAGCGGTAATTAAAAATCATATAAAATTTGCGGGTATAGAATAATGTTGTGTGAGTAGGATTAATAATAAATAAATGCGAGAGAAATTTTAAATGTTAATTTTGCAAGGAAATAAGCATAAATAAAATAAAAATATAGTGAAAAAATTATAAATTTGCGTGTTTAAATAAAAAGAAGAAGAGAAAACATAAATATATTGTTTGAAATTATAGAAAAATAATATTTTGCGCGATGAATAATAATTAGAAAAGCTATTAAAAAAATAATAAAAAAATAAGAACTAAATGGTTAAGTAAATACATATAATAGGTTATTAATTTGCGGGTGGATAGGATAAAGAAGGTGTATAAGAAACGCCAAAATGGTTATAAAAATAAATATGGTTTTAAGAATTAATAGAAAATAAAGTAAACATAAAATTATCTATGGTAAACGTTGAAAAAGGAATGCCGCAAAAAATAAGTAATAAAGATTAATTTGAGGAAATGGAGGAGAACGTTTTAGTAGAATCAAAAAAATTGAGTGAAATGGTGACTGAATCATTAAATAAAGGTGAATACCCAATAATAATAGGCGGCGATCATTCATAATCAATAGGTTCAATTTATGCCGCAAAATAAGTATATAAAGACTTAAAAATATTATGGATAGACGCACATATGGATTTAAATACACCTTAATCATCAAAATCAATGAATATACATGGAATGCCATTATCTTACTTATCGGGTGATGTTAGCGGCAAAAATATGTTTAAATGTCTAAATTTGGGGGAGGATTTATGTTATTTAGGCGTGAGATCAATAGATGAATATGAAGAACAGTAACTATAAATGAAAAATATTTTATTGATACCGCCAAATAATTGTGATATCGCGCGAATTTAATAATTGGAAAATGAGATAGAAAACTATTTTAATCAAAAATAAAATTATTGGCTATCTCTTGATCTCGATGTTTTAGATCCGTAATAATTCAAATCAACAGGTGTTTTAGAAAAGAATGGTATATCATTTGAATTTTTACAAGAATTTTTGAAAATTTTTATTAAAAAAAGCGCGGGAATTGATTTAACAGAAATAAATTTTAATTTGGGTTTTGATGATTGCGCAAATGATAAAGAATTATTTAAATGTATTTTTTTGGAAATTATTAATTAAATAGAAAATATGTATTGAATTATAGGCCGCTTATTAATTTTTTTATTATTTAATATGGTTTATAAATGAATATTATAAATAAAAATTTGTATTAATATTCCCGAACTTATAATTTAACGCGATATATTAAAAAATAATATAATTATGATCCTATGTAATTCAGTGATTATCGCCAAAAAATAGTTTAATATTTCAATATATATCAATAAGACATTTATAATTATTTGTATTAATATATTATAGCGCAAAAATATTATCATAAAAAAAATAATAATTAAATTATTATTAATGATTATAATTATACTATTTATATATTATATATACCTCTTAAAGATAAATATTAATTAATTGATGTTTAATATGAATATGTTGTACTATAATTGATTCAAATACACAAACACATTCTTAAAATTATATAATTATATTAAATTAATGATATAAATAGTATATTTCGGGATATATACGCAAATATTTAATAATTATAAAGTTAGTTATTATAAATACAAATATCAATGATAAAACCAAGAAACCGCTAAATTATTTATCCAATGACAAATTATACAACTATATATAATGTATAAACGTCATTATAAGTGTATTCTGATTAATATAACATTACTTTTACGCCATTTGTTTAAGCCCAAAATAAAATATATTTCGTTAATAAAATGAATGATAATTAATATATTTTGCATATTCAATATGTTTATACATACTTATTGAAATAATATTTATTGCAAAATAATATAGTTTTTTTATAGACATATTTATAATTATACATATATTAATCGCAAAAATAATTATTATAATAATAATATCACGGTTTTGATAAAAACACATTTATTTATAATAATAAATAAATTATATAATTATAATAAAATGAATAACTACATTGTATATAATATAGATGAGGGTGATTTAGAAAATCAAAAACATGAAGCATACGACGATAGTGTTGAGTCATCATATACTATGGAAAGACTTATATATACAAATAAAATTAATCAGAAAAAAAACATATAAATTCGCAATTTATAATAGTCGGATTATCAATATGAATAAGATAATAAATAATGTCCGTTTACATTTAGTACCTATAGAGAACCTCCTGCAAAATAATAATATATTTCAGCGTTTTCAACTAATTTTTTCAAATGAATATATTCGCGATATTATTTTTACGCAAATTAATTATATATTATATAAATATGACAAAATAAAATATTGATGAATGTGTTAATCGTATTTAATAATTGAATTATTTTGGCGGCAATGATACTGTACACAAAACTATTTTATATGATATTATTGATAAACAGCTATATTAAAGCCAAATTAATCATAATAAAAACCATCGCGATTTTAATTAAAATTACTTCGAAAAAATCAAATTCGGTGTCAAATATCCCATCTCCAGCGATCTCTCTCACAATAATAATGATTCTTCATCTTAATAACATGATTCTATTAATGACCTCTTCTCGAACAATAATTCTTTTATATTTAATAGCGATTTGCACAAATTTAATATTATGAAAATTCCCGACAAAATTATTTAGGGATAACTTCCCGGTAATATTTCTATTTATTGTATTTTTCCTAAATCTAATTCGCATATGTATAATTTTGATATTGATAAAGTTAAACATATTTAAAATTCCGTTCTTTAATCGCAAAATTTTATTGATTATAAATAATTTGGATTATTTTTATATTAATTAACCTCTTCTCAATAAATATTTGATAAAGATCTTTCGGCATTAAAATTATTATTTTTGCTTTAACTTTATTAAATTATTCCTATATTTTGCATTTATTAAGGCATTTTTATTGAATAAATGTAATCATATCTCGCAAATCTCGATTATAATGATATCGAATATAATGAATTATCTGATGATTAATTTAACACTCAAAAATAAAATATTTCTTAAAACCAAGTCATTTCTGACATTTAAAAAATGAAATATAGCGTTCAAGTTTAATTAATTTCATTTTTAATCAATTCGCTTAAATAAAATAATTTTAATATTGATTCATTAATCCATAAAAGCCGATCTAATCATTTAGCCACACTTTTAAGTAAGGAATTATAAAATCACGATATTTCAACCCTCAATAATAATATATAAAATTTATTACCGGCAAATACTATAATACCTGTCGCCACTGATAATAAAATATCATGATTTTAATTTTTCGCTTAAATTTACTTTATTTATTTGGCCGCAATTTTACATGTATTATCTTTATATTTCATTTATTTTTTATTAAAATTAATACTTTTCGCGTCATATTTGTAAAAACATATTTTAATATTGCGTAATTTAAATAATATTTTATTTTTTATAATAATATCGCGTGTTTTATTTTATTATTTGCTTTATTTTATTAAGCTTTTTATTATTTTATTTAAAAAAACCCCGGATATCTTTATATACTTTTTTCTATCCACACTTTTTATTTTGCCATTTATTATTAATCGCCACAAAATTAAAACTACAATACATTCATTTTTATAAACTCAAAATAATTTTTATTTTTAAATCGCGGATTTTAAATATTTGTTGTATATAAATTCCGACAATAATTCACATTTATAATTTACTCATATAATTTATTAACGCCTACATTATGATATATGAATTTCGCGGTATATTATAAAATATTTCACTTATTATTTTTCGTTTAAACACAAGTCAACGCAAATAAAATCAATATTGTGTATTAAATGACCTTTAAAACTATTTTATATTGAAGCATATAATAATTCTTTAAAAGCTTTTCTATTAACGCGAATCATAATTTTAAAATTATTTTATATATAACGCAAAAATAAAATATTACTCTTTTGATTTTTATATAAAACTTATTGATATAAATTTGCGCATATTAGTTAAAAATAGCAATAATAATTAATTTTATAAGCGCGAAAATATATTTAATACTTTAAATTCGGCGAATAATAATTTTGTTGCGCTATAGAATAATATAAATTTTGTATTTATGAAAAATTGCGATGAAAAATTGCGATGAAAAATTGCGATGAAAAATTGCGATGTATAAGAATGAAACAATAAAATCATGCTTTATTTTTATACAAAAATGAAAAAAATGTATAAAAAAAAGATAATATATAAATGTATTTTCCCATAACTTGTTTTACTTGTGGCTTACAAATTGGATATTTGTATTAAAGGTACTATATAATGATATTCGTGAATAATTGTTAAAATAAAGAAGAATTTGAAAAAATATTTTAAATAATAAACGAGCAATAATTAACATCAAATGTAAATATAGAATAATTATATGAATTTATATCATTTTCTATATAACATTTTGATACTTATTAGCCGATCGATGAATAAGCGGGTATAGATCAATTACTTTAGTAATACAAAATAATACATAGTTTATAGGAAATTGATTAAAAAACAAATTTATTTATATAAAAAAACGAACATATAAAATAATTATTTATGCTAGTTTATAAACAAATGTATACGGCTAATAAATAAATATATTAAAATGGCTTATTAATAAATAATGAAAAAAAGAATTTTATAAAACATTTTCTAGACGCGAATTAAATAAATAATATATGCTGTAGAACAGTTATCATCAGCAATGTCAATTATTATGAGTAAAAATATTTAAAAAAGTGATCATTAAATTATAAAACTAAGATATTTTTTATTTGTATAATTGAGACGGTTATTTATTTCCTAATATATTAATTCATTTTATATTGATTCGCACATATTACATTTTGTTTATTTTTTATCATCATTTTATTTTTTTTCATCATTTAATTTTGTATTTTTATTTTAATCTATTATACTGTGACGCCTTTAATCACTTAATTTGCGGACAGATGATTATTTTCTATAAAAATTACTGTTTGATCTTTTTCGAGAAGATTTAGAAACCCGCGACTTTTAATTACTTTTTTTTCTTCCACCCGAGTATAGCCTTTAATTTCGTGTTTTTTCATTAATTTCTTATTATTATGCGTTAATATTATGCCTATTTTAAACATTTTATAAATAATTAAAATCGTATTTATACTTTTATTAATATTATTGTCCGCCATTTAAAGAATTAAGTTAATGATCTTTTTCAAAGACTGCCGAAATATTTTGCGCAGAAATTTATTGGGAATTTTTATTTAATTGCATTTATAATGTTGAATTTTTATTTTGCGAATTTTTCTTTTTAAATACAATATCATAAATTTATTGTATTTAGTCTGAAGACATTGTATTACAAACTATACCTGTGTATTATTTTCTTTTATCTTCGTGTATTTTTTTGTTATTTTATATAATTTTAAGTTATTTGTCGTATATTAAATATACATCATTATATTCGAATCGATAATCATTAAAATTTCGCTCACTAACCTCAACCCATTAATCGCGCATATAAATATAAATCATATCTTCTTGATTACATATAAATCCTTAATATTTATCATTGATTATAGGCGGAAATATAATATATAAAATATATAAAATACTTTTGTCGTTTATTACAATACTGTTTTTCATAAGTTAAAGCATCATTTGTAAATTAGTTGTATTAAGTGTATCGGCAATATGTTTGTATATTTCTAAAACATCATTAATATTGTATTTAATATAATCTTTGTGCGAAAACATATTATCAATTTGATAAAATTTAAATTTTGCGTTTATAATTGTTTAAAAACTTTTGAATTTTGATTTTATACATGAAGAAAAATCATTTGAAGATGATGCTTCATATATTTAATTTTCTATTAAAATATCAAGTTCTGGTAATTTTAATTATTATATAACATAATCACCGACAAAATGTATATTATTAAGTTAATAAAGTGCCAGTAAAATTTATTCATCGGAAAACATATTTAAATTTATATGAAACTAACCATTTTTTATTTGTTTAATGAGATAATTAATATGATAAATATTATTTTATTCAAATTATTATTAAACAATAAATTACAATTAAAGTTATAATTCAATATTTAAATGTGATAAATAATAATTATTATAATTAAAATCGGTGTGAATTTGTTTTTTCTATTGAAATTCAAGCATTTTATATTAATTATCGATTAATTTGTATTTTATATTTGAAACTTAATATTAAATATCAAAATATAAGTTTCCATAATACTATATGTCAATCGCCACTTCGTGCAAATATTTTTCATAGTTTAAAATGGCTTAATAGTTATGAAGTTATTAATATAAATTTATTTCTTCATTTGTCGCCGATAAATTATTAATAGCGGTTGAATTATTTAATTCTTGATATTATATGGGGGTAAGTTTATTGCCTGTTTAAAAAGAAGAAATTAAAATATAAATATTTACAAATTATTGTTGTTTTGCTAATAATTTGTGTGATTTTGTTCTGACACATCTACCCATAAGTTAAATCAAATTAGAAATATTATACGGCAATTATAAAATATATTGATAGTTTATACCGAAAAAACTATAACCTTCTTTTGACGCATATGAACCGATTATAATTTGGCAAAATTCTCCTTGCAAATTACTAATACTATTGAATAATTAAACTTATTGCGCATATAATTATTTTGTTTATCCTGTAAAAGGAAGATATTTATATGGTATAAATTTGTGTTCAGAATTTTCGTGATTGTTATATTATAATTTGCATAAATAGCATTTTGTATTCATAGTGGGTTGTTTATCGAACATAATAATACCATTTGCGGCGAATAATTATTCAATTAGATCAGTGCCGACAGATTTAATATTATTGATATAAACAAAACTTTTGCCTTATTTTTCAAATAATTAAGTTAAAAGAAATTTTAATTTGGGAGAATATTTACCGATATTATCGTATAAAAGAAAATCTCCAGAAAGATAAACATCATTACTATTTTTTTTATATGTTATTTTAATTTGATTTTAATCAAGCCATTTAATAACGTCTTAATTTTTGTCTTCATATAAAGAAAAAAGTTCTTCTAAAGATTTACAGCTGAAAGGATATTCAAATTGTAAAACATTATTATAATCTTGTAAAGAACTATAATCAATAGTTTAATAATATTTTTTGTATTAACTATAATCAACGGCG
>Ga0194128_10009316_pt1 | contig 12077 bp, 8 predicted proteins | sample TA2KigCa65mmetaG_FD_148650 | JGI IMG/M metagenome (GOLD analysis project Ga0194128, IMG submission 148650) | Freshwater microbial communities from Lake Tanganyika, Tanzania - TA2015037 Kigoma Deep Cast 65m | ecosystem: Environmental > Aquatic > Freshwater > Lake | place: Tanzania: Lake...
GATCCGCACCGGCACGCTGACCCCTGCGGCGGCGAGGCGCGCCGCCAGCTCGCGGGCCGACAGCGCGCGCGGCGTGCCGGCCGCCGTCGCCACGATCGACGACACGGTCGGCGCGAGCGCCCCGACGATGCCGGCGACGTCCTTGTCGCGCATGACCCCGATGACGAGCGTCGGACGCTCCGGGTGGCACTGGGCGAGGTAGGCGGCGAGCGCCGCCGCGCCGTCGACGTTGTGCGCGGCGTCGAGCAGCACCGGCGATCCGCCCTGCACCTGGATCAGCTCGAGCCGCCCCGGCCATTCGACCTCGGTGAGCCCGCGTTCGATCGCCTCGCCCGGGATGCCCACACCGGTTCGCTCGAGCGCTTCGAGCAGGCGGACGGCCACGACCGCGTTGCGGATCTGATGTTCGCCGCGGAGCGCCAGCGTGAGCGGCCCGTAGCGCCCGTGTGGCGTGGCGATCGTGACGGTCGCGCGTCCGTCGCGCAGCGCGCCTTCGATCTGCGTCCCGCCCGCTGCCTCGACCAGGTGCGCCTGCCGGTCGCGCGCGACCGCCGCGACGACCGCCCGCGCCTCGGCCGGGAGCGCGCCGGTCACCACGGTCATGCCCGGCTTGATGATGCCGGCCTTCTCGAACGCGATCGCCTCGAGCGTGTCGCCGAGCAGGTCCTGATGATCCAGCCCGATCGAGGTGATCGCGCCGATCGGCGCGCGGATGACGTTGGTCGAATCGAACCGGCCGCCAAGGCCGACCTCGATCACCGCGACCTCGACCCTCGCGCGCCGGAACAGCTCGAACGCGACCGCCGTCGTCGCTTCGAAGAACGTCGGGTGCACCGCCAGCGTGCCGGCGGCCTTCAGCGCCTCGGCGCAGTCGAGCACGTCGGCGACCGCGCGCTCGAGGTCGGCGGCCCCCACGGGCTCGGCGCCGATCACGAAGCGCTCGGCCAGATCGGTCAGATGGGGCGAGATGAAACGCCCCGCCCGCACGCCGGCGGCCATCAGGCCGGCATGCACCATCGCCGTGACCGATCCCTTGCCGTTGGTGCCGGCGACGTGGATGGACGCGAACGCCTGCTCGGGATGTCCGAGGGCGGCGCAGAGGCGCGAGATGTTCTCGAGCCCGAGCTTGATGCCGAACGTTTCGAGCGCGTAGAGGCGGTCGAGCACGGCTCACTTCAGCCGATCCGGCGAGTCGGCCGCTACTGGGCGCTGTCGCCCGCGGCCGCCACCGCGAGCGGCGCCGCCGCCGGGGCGGCCGCGGCACCCATGAAGCGCAGCGCCCGCGCCAGGGCCGCTTTCAGCTCCCGGCGATCGACGACGAGATCGATCATGCCGTGCTCGCGGAGGAACTCGCTGCGCTGGAACCCGGCGGGGAGCTTCTGCCGGATGGTCTGCTCGATGACGCGCGGCCCGGCGAAGCCGATGAGCGCCTTGGGCTCGGCGATGTTCAGGTCGCCCAGCATCGCGAAGCTGGCGGTGACCCCGCCCGTCGTCGGGTCGGTCAGCACGGAGAGGTAGGGCACCCGCGCGCGGTCGAGCCGCGCCAGCGCCGCGCAGATCTTCGCCATCTGCATCAGGGAGAGCGCCCCTTCCATCATGCGCGCGCCGCCCGAGCACGACACGATCACGAGCGGCTGCCGCGCCGCCGACGCCCGCTCGATCGCGCGCGCGATCTTCTCGCCCACCACGACCCCCATGCTGCCGCCGATGAAGCTGTACTCCATCGACACGACCACGGCGTCGATCCCGTCGAGCCGTCCCGTGGCGACGATGACCGCGTCCCTGGCGCCGGTGGCTTCTTCGGCTGCCCGCAGGCGCTCCCGGTACGGCTTGGTGTCGGTGAACTGCAGCGGGTCGGTCGAGGCCAGGTGCGGGTCGTGCTCGGTCCACTGTCCCTCGTCGAACAGCATCCGCAGCCGCTCGGTGGCGCTCAGGCGGAAGTGATAGGCGCACTTCGGGCAGACGTTCAGGTTCTTCTCGAGGTCCTTGTTGTACAGAATCTGCGCGCAGTCGGGACACTTGACCCAGAGTCCCTCGGGCACGCGGCTCGGCTTCTTCGCGGTCGAGGAGGCCCGCGGCTTGCGGGCCTTCTTGAACCAGGCCATCGGGAGATTATGACATTCTCGGCACGTAGTAGCGCGTGCCGGCGGTCATCGCCCGGATCTGGCGCAGCAGATCCTCGACCGCGCCGTCGCTTGCGCCCAGATCCACGTGCGACGTCTCCACCACCAGGAGCGGCGTGGCCGAGTAGTGGAAGAAGAAGTGCTGATACGCCTCGTTCAGCTCGCGCAGGTACGCGGTCTCCGGCGCGGGCAGGGCCTCGCCCTCGCGCTCGGGCCGTTCGCGGAGGCGGCGCAGCAGCACGTCGGCGGGTGCCTGCAGGTAGATCACGAGATCGGGCGGCGACACGTCGCGGACCAGCAGGTCGTACAGCCGCTGATAGATGAACAGTTCGTTGTCGTCGAGGTTCAGATACGCGAAGATCTTGTCGCGGTCGAACAGATAGTCGGCAATCGTCGTCTGGGCGAACAGGTCGCCCTGCCGGACCGCGAGCTGCTGGCGATGGCGACTCAGGAGATAGAAGAGCTGCGTCTGCAGCGCGGCGCCCGGTTTGCCGGCGTAGAAGTCGGCCAGGAACGGGTTGTCGCGCTCCTCCAGCACGACCGTGGCGTCGAGCCGCGCCGCGAGGCGCTCGGCCAGCGCGCTCTTGCCGACACCAATCGGTCCTTCGATGGCGATGTAGCGACATTCCATGGACGCTGGGGAGCCGGGGGCTGCGCGCCTGCATGCTATCATCCGGCTCTGGATGCGCAAATCGCCAGTCGCCGATCACCAGTCACGCGTCACCGCGACGGTGCGCCGATCGATCGGTGACGTGAGACTCGCGACTTGTGCCATCGCGCTCGTCGCCGGGTGCGCCACCGTGCCCGCTGCGCCCGTGCTGCTGCGTCCAGAGCCGCCCGAGGTCACCTGGGAAGACAAACTCGGATGGATGATGCGGCTCGAGGATCAGCGGCTGCTGCGGGATCCGAATCCGCCGCCGCCCGTCGTGCTCGCCCCCGCCACGCGCACCGAGCCTGCCGTGGTCGCTCCCGCGCCGCCGTCCGATCTCATCCGTCTCTTGAGCGACGGAGAGGCGCGCGTCCGCCGACGCGCCGCGCTCGCCGTCGGCCGCGTCGGCCTTCGCGAGGCCGTTGATCCGCTCGTTGCGCTCCTCGCCGATCCGGAGCCCGACGTGCGGCAGATGGCGGCGTTCGCCCTCGGGCTGATCGGCGATGCGGCCGCGCGACCGGCGCTCCTCAAGGCGCTGGTCGAGTCGGATCCGCTGGTGCAGGGGCGCGCCGCCGAGGCGCTCGGCTCGATCGGCGACCGCGAGGACGCGGCCGCCGTGGGCGCCATGGTGCGAGCGCATGTCGCCGCGGGCGCGCTGTCCGGGATCGCGCCGGAGGAGCTCTCCTATCCACTCGCGCCGGCCGCCGAGGCCCTGCGCCTCGGGGTGTACGCCCTCGTGCGGCTCGGGTCCTACGAGGCGCTGGCCTCCGCCGTGCTGGACGAGAGCGGCCGGCCGGTCTCGACGTGGTGGCCGGTGGCCTACGCGCTGCAGCGGCTTGGCGACGCCCGGGCCGCCCCCGCGCTCCTGTCGCTGCTCGACACGCCCGGCCGCTACACGGCGGCGTTCGCCGCCCGCGGGCCCGGCGTCGTCAAGGCCGGAGCGGGCGTCGCGCCCCTGCGACAGATCGTCGAGCAGCGGACGGCGCCGCCTGCGGTCGTCATTCAGGCCATCCGGGCGCTCGGCGCCATCGGCAGCGCGGACGCGGCGCCCGTGTTGGGCCGGATCGTGTCGGACGCAGAGGCGGATCCGACGCTTCGCAGCGAGGCGATGCAGGCCTTCGTGACCGTCGCCACCGCCGAGAGCCTCGATCTGCTGCTCGACCTCCTCACCGACGGCTCACCCGCGATCCGGGGCGCGGCGATGCGCACGCTGGCGCGGATCGATCCCGATGGCTTCCTGCTGACGCTCTCCGGCCTGGACCCCGATCGGGACTGGACGGTGCGGGCGGCGCAGGCGGCGGCGCTTGGATCGCTGCCGGCCGGGCGCGGTCTGCCCGGCCTGAAGGTCCTCCTGCAGGACCGGGAGCTGCGCGTCCTGACGGCGGTCTTCACCGCGCTGGTGGCGTCCACGGTGCCGGAGGCGCCCGGCCTGCTGATGCCACACCTCAAGGCCGACGATTTCACCGTGCGGGCCGCGGCAGCGTCCGCGGTGGCGGAGCTCCAGGCTGCCGCGGCGGTCCCGGCGCTCCTGACGGCCTACAAGACATCGGCGGGCGACAGCACGTACGTGGCGCGCGGGGCCATCCTCGCCGCCCTGGCGCGGATCGACCCGACCGCGGCGCAGCCGCTCCTGCAGGAGGCGCGCGGCGATCGCGACTGGGCGGTCCGCGTCCGCGCGGCAGCGCTGCTGCGGGAGCGCGGACCGGCCGCGGCGGTCGAGGCCTCAATCCGCCCCGCGCCCGCGGGCCGCGCGGTGAGCAACGAGGAATGGCGGTGGCTGATTGCGCCGCCCTTCTCGCCGCATGCCTACATCGAGACCGACCGCGGCATGATTCAAATCGAGTTCGCCGTGCTCGACGCGCCGCTCACGGTGGCGAACTTCATCGCCCTCGCGCGCGCGGAGTTCTACGACGGTCTGGCCATCCATCGGGTCGTGCCGGACTTCGTGGTCCAGGACGGCGATCCCCGCGGCGACGGCGAGGGCGGGCCGGGCTACACGCTGCGCGACGAGATCAACATGCGTCCCTACTTGCGGGGCACGGTGGGGATGGCGCTCGACTGGGAGGACACGGGCGGAAGCCAGTTCTTCATCACGCACTCACCCCAGCCCCACCTCGACGGCCGCTACACGGTCTTCGGGCACGTGCTCGAGGGACAGGACGTCGTCGACCAGCTGCGCGCCGGCGACGTCATTCGACGCATCCGCATCTGGGATGGGATCACCGAAACGCGGTGATTCCGTGAGGCGAGGGGCCCCGTACAGCAAGAGGGGACGCGCACCGGCGCGCCCCCTCATGTCACGGGCATCCCACCGCGCAGCCGCGCGCGACGGGCGTCCGCTATGGCGAATGGCGGAATGTTATCTCTTCTTCGCCGCCTTCTTCTTCCCGCCCTTAGCCTTCTTCGCCATTCTCTAATCCCCCCTTTCGGCGTTGTGGATGGCGAGCCTTCCGCCTCATGCCCCGGCGCACTCTGCCGCCTGGCACGTCGGCCCGGGGTCGTGGCGGTCTCGCTTCGCGGGCTAACTCCCGCCGCGATCGATGCGTCGGGAGAGCAGCAACTTGGGGCAAAAAAAACGGGGTGCCCCACTGAGCACCCCCAAGGATGGACAGAAGAACTACCGCTTCTTCGCGGCCTTTTTCTTTCCGCCCTTCGCCTTCTTCGCCATTGTCTTCTCCTCAGGTTGTTGTGACTCAGCCTCCGACGACTTGCTCGGTCGTCACAACGGGTGGGCTGAGCCATCCACCCTCATACCAGATGTAGATTATGGGTGAGAATTTTTTGATGTCAAGCATAAAAGCGCGCTTGTTGTCAAAAAAACGCGCGCCGAGCACGAGCCCGCGCGCGCCATCTGTCGAGTCTCACCCTCTGCATGGATGTGTCGGTTGGATGCGCGCGCAACCGTAGGGGTGATGCGCGCGACGCGGCGCGGTGATCGCGTCAGCGGGGCTGCGCGCGCAGCGCGGCGCGCGCGCGCCCGGCAATGCGAAGCGGATCGTCGGGTGGTGCGGCGGCAATGGCCGCGCGATAGGCGGCGGCGGCGTCGGTCGTGCGGCCGAGTCGGTCGAGCGTCTCTCCGAGCTGCAGGTGGGCGCGCGCGACGACCGCGTACGGCGCCGCCGGCCGTTCGGCGATCACGGCATGGAGATGCGCGAGCGCGGCGTCGCCGCGCGAGAGCTGGTCCAGCTGCGACGCGATGCCCAGCCGGGCGTTCGCCACCGCGATGTCCGGGCGCGCCACCTCGCGCCGCCGGGCGGCCTCGAGCAGCGCTTCCCACGTCTGCAGGCTTGCCGGCGTGTCGTCGAGGTAGAAGTCCTGAATCTCGGCGATCGTCTGTCGAAAGTGGGGATTGTGCGGATGGCGCGTCGCCAGGTCCGTGAGAAAGCCGAGCGCCCGCTCCGGCTGTTTCTCGTACCAGAGATAGACGAGGTGGAGCTGATAGTCGGCGTCGCCGGCGGCCAGGAGGCCGGCGCGGCGCGCGCGCAGCATCTGCCGCAGACCCTCCTCGCGGTCGCCGCCGGGGAGCAGGAGCATCCACCGCAGAATCCTCAGCGCGAGGGGGACCACGTCGGCGTAGTAGCGGTAGAGCCCCAGGGCGAACGACGCGTCCGCCATGGCCGGATCGAGCGTGACGGCGCGCTCGAGCGCGTGTCTGATCTCGCGGCCGTCGCGCGCCGCCGCGAGGCGCTCCCCCCGCAGCACACGCCACTGCGCGCGCGCGCCGTAGGCGCCGGCCAGGTAGAACCACGCCTCGGCGCGGGCCGGCTCCCGGGCGGTCCAGGCGGCCGCGGCGGCGCGGGCGCCCTCCACGCGCGTCCGAAAGTCGCCGTCGCGACTCGTGTCGTACGGGTCGAGCTGGATGCGCCACCAGACGGCGTTGGCGTCGAGCAGCCGGCAGGCCTCGCCGGGCGCGGGCGGACACGCGCGGGCGGCGAGCGCCGGCACGGCGTCGAATCGGGCGTCGAGAATCGCCTCGTACACGCGCGCCAGCTCGGGCGCGCCGGTGAGAGCCGGGGTGCCTGGCGTGCCTGAAGTGCCGGCCGTGCTGAGCGCAACGATCAACAGCACCCCCGACGCTCGCGGCCCCCCGGGCGCCTGCAACACCCTACGCAATGCTGGTCCGCAGCCGCTGCTTCTCGGCATGCCGCTCGAGCGCCAGCGTGATGAGCCGATCCAGCAGCGCGGGATAGGAGACGCCGGTCGCCTCCCACATCTTCGGGTACATGCTGTTGACGGTGAATCCCGGAATCGTGTTCAGCTCGTTGACGTAGATCGTCTCGGTCGGGCGCGCGAGCAGGAAGTCCACCCGCGCCATGCCGGCGCATTCGAGCGCGCGGAATGCCGCGATCGACAGCCGTTGGATCTCCTGCACCTGCCCGTCGGTCAGCGGTGCGGGGATGACCTCCGTCGACCCGCCGTGGAGGTACTTGGCCTCGTAGTCGTAGAACTCGCGCGAGGGGATGATTTCGCCGGGAACCGACGCCTCCGGGGCGTCGTTGCCGAGCACGGCGCATTCAATCTCGCGCGCCTCCGGGACCGCGGCTTCGATCACCGCCTTGCGATCGAACTGGCGCGCGAGCGCCAGCGCGTCAGCGAGCTCTGCATCGAACTTCGCCTTCGAGATCCCGACGCTCGATCCCAGGTTGGCGGGCTTGACGAACACCGGATAGCCGAGCGCCGCCACACGCGCGGCAATCGCCGCCCGATCACGCTCCCAGTCCCGCTGGAGCACCACCTCGTGGCGGACGATCGGCAGCCCGTGCGCGGCCAGCAGCGTCTTCATGACCGCCTTGTCCATTCCGACCGCCGATCCCAGAACGCCGGCGCCCACGTACGGCACGTTGGCGAGCTCGAGCAGCCCCTGCACGGTGCCATCTTCGCCGTACGGGCCGTGGAGGACGGGAAAGACGACGTCGATGCCGCCGCCGGTGACGGCGGCCGTCGGTTCGACGGTCTGGAGGGCCTCGGTCTGCGCCTGTCCCAGGACCTCGGCGGCCGACAGCGCCTGCGGCGCCTTCGCGCCGAGCGTCCAGCGGCCGTCCTTTTCAATCCGGATCGGGACCGCCTCGTAGCGGCCGCGATCGAGGTGCTTGAAGATCGACGCGGCCGACGCGACCGATACTTCGTGCTCGCCCGATCGGCCGCCGTAAATCACCCCGACGCGCAGTCTGTTCACGGGCAGGTGGCGCGCCGGCCCCGGCCGCCGCGGCGACTAGCGGACTGTCTCAACTGATGCACTGCCATCCACGACAGCCTCTCGGCCGCGGTTTGGCTGGCCGCGACGTCGGCGCGGCCAGTTCCGATTTGGGAAGGACGTACCACTAGTATCTTAGCGTGGACCCCTTCGGCTTCACCGTGCGGGCGACCGACGGCGTGGCGCGTCTCGGCGAGCTGCGTACGCCGCACGGGATCGTCCAGACGCCGGCCTTCATGCCGGTCGGCACGCAGGGGGCCGTCAAGGCGGTTCGCCATCGCGAGCTCGAGGACGCCGGCGCCGAAGTCATTCTCGCCAACACCTATCACCTGATGCTCCGGCCGGGCGACGAGCTCGTCGCCCGCCTCGGGGGCCTGCACCGGTTCGTCGGATGGCCACGCCCCATCCTGACCGACAGCGGCGGCTTCCAGGTGTACAGCCTCGCGCAGCGCCGCGTGATCACCGAGGAGGGCGCCGACTTTCAATCGCATCTCGACGGCACGCGGCACCTGCTGACGCCGGAGCGCGCCGCGGACATCCAGGCGCGCCTCGGCTCCGACATCGCGATGGTGCTCGACGAGTGCCTCGGGCTGCCCGCCACGCGCGACGAAGCGGGGGGGGCCATGGCTCGGTCGGTCCGCTGGGCCGAGCGGGCCCGGCGGCGCTTTCTCGCGCTGCAGGCGGGCGACGTGATCGCCGTCCGGACGTCGAACGCCGGGCAGGCGCAGTTCGGCATCGTCCAGGGCGGCGTGTTTCAGGACCTCCGGCGCGAGAGCGTCGACCGCACGGTGGCGATCGGTTTCGAGGGATACGCCATCGGCGGGCTGAGCGTCGGGGAACCGACCGAGCAGATGTACGCGGTGGCCGCGGACACGGCGCGCCGGTTGCCGGCCCACCAGCCCCGCTATCTGATGGGGGTCGGCACGCCGGAAGATCTCGTCGAGTGCGTTGCCCGCGGCGTCGACCTGTTCGACTGCGTGCTGCCGACGCGCAACGCGCGCAACGGCCAGCTCTTCACCAGCGACGGGCGAATCAACATCAAGAACGCGCGGTACGCCGACGACGAGGGTCCGCTCGATCCGCGGTGCGGCTGCTACACGTGCCGGCACCACTCGCGGGCGTATCTCCGGCACCTGCACCTTGCCGGCGAGATGACCGCGGGCGTCCTTAACACGTTGCACAACCTCAGCTTCTACCTTGACACCATGCGGAGGATCAGGGACGCTATAGCGTTTCGGACCTTTGCGAACTTCAGGCAGGAGTTTCTGCGTTCGCTGGCACGCCTGGCGCCCGATTCATGAACTGGCACACTCCAACCCTGCTGGCCATGGGCACCCCTGCGCCCGGCGCCCCCAGTCCCTGGGTGCAGCTCATCCCGTTCGTCCTCGTCCTGGCGATCTTCTATTTCGTCATCCTGCTGCCGATGAAGCGGCGCCAGCAGAAGGTCCGGGAGTTTCTGGCCGCGCTGAAGGTGGGCGACCAGATCGTGACCTCGGGCGGCCTGTACGGCACGATCACCCGGTTGAGCGACCAGTCGGTGCAGATTCAAGTGGCCGATAAGGTACGGCTCGAGATCGCCCGTTCGGCCGTCGTCGGGTATCAGGGCCAGGAGCCCGTGGCAACGGAGAAGTCATCGTGAACAAGAACCTGCGCTGGAGAGGGCTGACCATCCTCGCGGTGATCGTCCTATCGGTCTGGGCGTTTTACCCGCCCGCTGAAAAGGTCAACCTCGGTCTCGACCTCAAGGGAGGCGTCCACCTGATCATGCGGGTGCAGACCGACGCGGCGCTGCGGATCGAGACCGAGACGACGGTCGAGCGGCTCGGCGAGGGGCTGGCGCGCGCCGGCGTGCAGTACGCGAAGCTCGAGGTCACCAGCCCCACCGAGTTCGTCGTCGAGGGCATCCAGAGCGATCAGGCGTTTCGGCAGGCGTCGATCGAGGCCGACACCATCTTCAGCCGGTCGCCGGGCGCAGGCCGCTACACCTACACGATGCGTCCGATCATCTCGAACCAGCTGCGCGAGGAAGCGGTGTCCCAGGCGCTCCAGACGATCGAGCGCCGCGTCAACGAGCTCGGCGTGGTCGAGCCGATCGTGGCCCGGTACACGCAGGCCGATCAGATTCTCGTCCAGCTGCCCGGCGTGACCGATGTCGTGCGGGCGAAGGAGATCATCCGCTCGACCGCGCTCCTGGAGCTGAAGATCGTCGAAATGGGGCCGTTTCCCTCGCAGGAGGCGGCGCAGCAGGCATACAACAACAACGTGCCGCCCGACCTCGAGGTGGTCCCGGGCTCGGAGGACGTGGCGGCGAGCGGCGGCGGGACGCCGGCCACGGTGTACTACGTCGTCCGGCGCGTGGCGCCGATCACGGGGCGCGACCTGCGGAACGCGCGGCCGTCGCTCGACGAGAACAGCCTGCCGGCCGTCGGCTTCTCGCTCAATCAGGACGGCGCCCGGCGCTTCGGGCAGCTCACCGAACAGAGCATCGGGCGGCAGCTGGCCATCATTCTCGACAGCCGGGTCGTATCGGCGCCCGTCATCCAGTCGCGTATCACGGATGAGGGGCAGATCACGGGCAGCTTCACGCAGCAGGAGGCGCAGGATCTCTCGCTCGTGCTGCGGAGCGGCGCGCTGCCGGCGCCGATGGACTTTCTGGAGGAGCGGACGGTCGGCCCCTCCCTCGGCGCCGAGTCGATTCGGGCGGGCGTGACGGCGTCGGTCGGCGGCCTCACGCTGGTCGTGTTCTTCATGCTGTTCTACTACAGGCTGGCCGGCTTCAACGCGCTCACCTCGATTGTGGTCAACCTGATGATCCTGCTCGGGATGATGGCGTATCTCGGCGCCACGATGACGCTGCCGGGGTTCGCCGGCTTCATCCTCACGATCGGCATGGGCGTCGATTCGAACGTGCTGATCTTCGAGCGGATCAAGGAGGAGCTCGGCACGGCCAAGGGCGTGCGGGCGGCCGTGAACGCCGGGTTCGACCGCGTCTGGTGGACGATCGTCGACACCCACGTCGCCTCGCTCATCGGCGCGCTGCTGCTGCTGAACTTCGGCACGGGGCCGATCCGGGGCTTCGCGACGACGCTCATCATCGGGCTGGCGTCGAACGTGTTCACGGCGGTGTTCGTCTCGCGGACGATTTTCGAGGTGCTGCTGTCGCGCCGCGCGCAGCTGCAGACCTTGAGCATCTAGGCCATCTATGCAGATCTTCAAGAATCCCAACTTCAACTTCATCCGGTGGCGCTGGCCCGCGCTCGCGCTCTCGATCGCCGTCATCCTCGCGGGCGCGGTGCTGATGGCGACGCAGGGCGGGCTGCCCCTCGGCATCGACTTCTCCGGCGGCACCATCGTGGTCGTGAAGTTCGACCAGGACGTCACCGAGGATCAGGTGCGGCAGTCGGTGGCCGGCGTCTCCGGGGAAGTGGGCGTGCAGCAGTTCGGGGCGCCGGAAGACCGCGAGTGGCTGATCCGGCTGCCGCAGACGCTGTCGGACGAGCAGGGGGCGAGCCTCGAGCAGGGCTCGCAGCAGATCGAGGCGGCGCTGCGGCAGGCGGGGCTGCCGAGCTTCGAGGTGATCAACCGGGAGATCGTCGGGCCCGTCATCGGCGCCGATCTGCAGCGCCGCGGCATCTACGCCACGCTGGCGTCGCTCGTCGCCATCACGCTGTACATCGCGGTGCGCTTCCGCTTCAGCTTCGCGGTCGGCGCGATTGCCGCCACCTTCCACGACATCTTCGTGACGCTCGCGTTCCTGATGTTCTTCGGGTACGAGCTGTCGCTGAACGTGGTGGCCGCCATCCTGACGATTACCGGCTATTCGGTCAACGACACGATCGTCGTCTTCGACCGCGTGCGCGAGAACCTGCGATCGATGCGGCGCGACGCGCTGGAGCAGGTGGTCAACACGAGCGTCAACCAGACGCTGGCGCGGACGGTGATTACGGCGGGGACCACCTTCTTCGCCGTGCTCGCGCTCTATCTGTTCGGGGGCGACGTGCTCCGCGGCTTCGCGTTCACGATGCTGGTCGGCATCGTGAGCGGCACCTACTCGACGGTGTTCATTGCCTCGGCGATCGCGATTATTCTGAGCCAGCGCCGGCGACCGTCG
>Ga0194128_10009324_pt1 | contig 12063 bp, 13 predicted proteins | sample TA2KigCa65mmetaG_FD_148650 | JGI IMG/M metagenome (GOLD analysis project Ga0194128, IMG submission 148650) | Freshwater microbial communities from Lake Tanganyika, Tanzania - TA2015037 Kigoma Deep Cast 65m | ecosystem: Environmental > Aquatic > Freshwater > Lake | place: Tanzania: Lake...
TTTGGATGTCGGGATCACACACCCCCGAAGCGTGGAAACTCGGAGGGCAAATGCTCAAAGTCGCAAAGTCGATGGGCATCAGTTGGGATGAGAAATTGATACGACCATCAACGCGAAAAGCAATAGGGTTAGCTGAAGCGGATGAGCGTGATGTTGATCAGGCCAGGATGATACGGGCCCGCCAGCTTGCGAGGGGCGATATCGCCGCTAAGGACGATAAACCTAATTTAATAACTTCACCACGAATGCAGGCAGCGATGGTGATCGCTAAATCCCTTGGTAGTGTTAAAGGTTCAGGACAAACTGCTGATTTTCGTGTCTCTGGTGGCACACCGGAATCTATCGTCAATCAAGCGATTCGAGTTTGGTTGTCTGGATCACATACCAATGAAGGGTGGACGCTTGGTGCCAAAATGCTCAAGGTTGCAAAATCGATGGGCATCAAGTGGGATAATACCTTGATACGCAATAAACTTGCTCCAATTACATTAAAAAAACTAGGCCTCGATGAAGCTGAAGAAACTGGTGGGCCCTCTTCCGCAGACAAGTTGAAACAGCGGCAAGACCAAGAAAAAACAGCAATGGAATTACGACATGAACGAGAAAAAATAACATTACAGCAACGTGATACAGAAGATAGAATACGTGATAAACAGATAAAACAGGATGAACGACAACGTCGCCGGCGAATCAAATAATAGGTGTTATAATGAGTAAATTACGCATTATTGACAAATTATTAGATCAAATGCTACAGGAAGACGAATTAGTTCGTAAGGGTAAAGAAGGCACGCCGTATTGGGTGTCAAAATTTAATCCGAACCGTGGACAGGTGCGAGTCAAAGGCAAGACGCACGACAAAAAGGATGAACCGGAGAACGGCAAGGACAAGGATGAACCGCAGGCCGACAAGGATCGCGACGCGAGTGCCGACGACAAAACAAATGCCACGCTAGATCGAACGGATTATACGAACGACCACCCGTCACCAGATTCACGAAAAGGAATCCGTCAACGCGCAGACAAGGGACGCAGGCAACTTGGAACGCCAGAAAATCAGGCACGTGCAAAAGCTATAGACAAAAAGTATCGCGACTGTCATTCCAATACTAGTGAGCCGAACCATCCTTGTGCGGATATTGGTCCAAAAACTGATGACGAAGCGCTCGGTAATAATCCCGATGCTGAAAGGGGTATTGCTACTTGGATGGCAAAAGTTGGACAGGCGAACAACGATTATCGCATAGCGCTAGGAAACATGGCAAAGGAAATTAAAAAACACTGGGATGAGAAAGGAATTGAGTACACTGAAGAAGACTTAAAGAATGTCACGGCCGCAACATTAAAAAAAGAAGGAATTGTGATGCCGCCGACGTTTAATTTATGCGCTGTAACAGTTCCAGGCACCAATCTGTATTGTGGAAAAAATAAAGGAGTTCCTCGCCAATGTATGCCGCAGCTAAAGTCTCAACCAGATCCAGAGAAAAAAAGCTCTGTGGCATGGAAGAGAGCAGAAGCTGAGGCGAAAAAGGATCATGAGGAAAATCCAGAATCTTCAACAAAACCTGAAAATCAAGAGATTAACTTCGAAGATGATTTCTTAACATATCTTGAAAATACTAAGAACGTTAAAGTAAGACGAGACGAAACAATGCCGTCGCACTTCATGAAGGCGAGTCAAGCTGAATTAGATAATGAAAAAGTTGCGGGCATGGCTTGGAACCTGTATACCGACCCGAAGCACGAGAAGAAATCTACGCAACCGCTTTTAGAACCGTTAATTGTTTCTAAAGATGGTTATGTGCTTGACGGGCATCATCGGTGGGCGGCTCACGCTACTGCTGATATAATGCGTGGTGGAAAACACCCTACAGACGTATCAGTTGTCATGGTTGATATGGGTATTGAAGAACTTATTGTGAAGAGTAACGAGTTTGCTGATAAAATGGGATTAGTTCGTCGCAAGGCCCATGGCTCTGGAGAGATTGACTGCGAAAAGGCCATGGATAAGCTTAAAAAACGGTACAGTGAATCAGTGATGCGGCCCAAACTTGAAGAAGATGGCGCTATGCCTGCTCCCACGATGAGTGCAGGCTCAGGACAAATTGCAGGGATTGGTGTTGGTGCACAAGGTGAACCCGGCGTTGATCTCGCTGCACACAAGAAAAAGAAGCGACCCGCCCAAGAAAAGTCGTTATCCGATATCGCGATGGAAATTGCCCAAAAACGAGATCTAACTACTGAAGATTTACGCGATTGGTTTGGAAAAGGAAAAGAAGGCGGGGTTGGCGGCGGAGGATGGGATCGTTATAACACCAAAGGTGAACGCATTGGAAAGTGTGGAGATGCAGATGCGCGTGGAGGCAAAGGCGAAGGCAAACCCAAGTGTTTGTCGAAAGAGAAAGCTGCGCAACTACGCGCCAAAGGTGGGAAAAAAGAGATTGCAAACGCGGTAAGACGCAAAAAGCAGCAAGACCCTGTAACTGATCGTAAGGGTACCGGCAGCGCGCCACGTCCTGTTAGTAACCGAATCGGAGAAGAAACCACACCCATCAAAGAAGCGTCTGGTGCGCCAATTTCTCCTGCGTATGCACAGATTATACTCAAAGCGGGACAAAAATTTTTTATTAAGATGGTTTCAAACACCGAAAAATTTATTTCTGGATATGAGGTTACAAAAGACGCAGACGAAATTCAACCCCGATCTGGAGGAAAACAATATGATCGTCGGCTGCGAGTGATTCAAAAAACAGAAATTGCCCGACTGATTCCTATGAAAATGGACAGGCATTATGCTATATTAGTCAAAGAAAATACACCCGACGATCACGAATTAAATGAACTCTTTACTGAACTGAATGTAATGCACGAAGCGTGGAAAAAAATCACTACATGTCAACAATGTAAATCCAACCTATCATCGCGAGAGCGAAAACTCGGATTTCGTATTTGTGATAAATGCGTAGCGGGTAACAAAAATAAAATATGGGGCAAAGATAGTGATGATGATTATGTTGATGAAAACTGTAACAATCTAATCACTCAGGAAGAACATGTGCCCCTTATTGAGGGGGTCGACGATCCCGGCGTGCTCAAGTGTGTCTTTATGGCAGGCGGACCGGGAAGTGGCAAAAGTTATGTGGCTGGCGAACTGTTTGCAGTAACTCCCCGATTTCGTGCGTCGTTCTCAACCTATGGATTGAAGTTGGTGAACTCCGATGTAGCCTTCGAGAAAGCGTTGCACCAAAACGGCATCGATCCCAAAAATCTCGCAACCCTAATACATGATACCGACAAATGGAGTCAGATCATGTCGTTGCGTGATCGCGCAAAGGCGCTAACGAACCTGCAACAACGACATTATGAATCCGGCCGACTCGGACTTATCATTGACGGCACCGGCGATGATGCGAACAAAATTCGAGCCAAAGTTCAACATGCACAATCTCTTGGATATGACTGTTATATGGTGTTTGTGAACACCTCATTGGAAACTGCTCTTGCGCGAAATGCGGCACGACCACGGTCATTGCCTGAATCAGTTGTGAAGGATCTTTGGTCGGAAGTACAAAAAAATGTAGGCACGTTCCAGCAGTTATTCGGGCCCGCCCGTTTCTTGATTGTGGACAATAACAAGGAGTCACAATCACTCGACCTAATCAACAAACAGATTCGCTCATGGATGAATGCTCCCATCGCCAACCCGATAGGAAAAAAATGGCATGAGCTTGCACACCGACTTCGTCGGTCTAAAATTGATACATCCCGCGCCGCAATGTCTGAAGATTTACTCGAAGCCGCAAAACCGTTCACTCAAGGTGATCATGTAGTTTTACTTGCGGTGCCTTCAAAAACAGGACAAGGTGATGGTCGTGGATATTGGAAGGTGGGTAAAAATGTTTTCCGCGCTCCCATCAAAAATGTGCTGTTCGACATTAGCGGCGAACCAATGGATAAGCGATGGGAATCCACGTTTGGACATTTTAATCGATACTTCGATTCCACCTTCGGCCAACACTATAAAAAAGCTCCTACGTGGAAAGCGACATTAAAAGAAGAGGACTGCGGTTGTGACCACGAACCAGTGGCAGAGGCATCCAAATATCAGGGGCGCAAAGTCACCCTCGGAAAGCCGGTTCGCACGCCAGATGGGCCTAAAAAGTTTTCCGTCTATGTTCGCAACGATAAAGGTAACGTAGTCAAAGTGAACTTCGGCGATCCCAATATGGAAATCAAACGCGATGACCCCGCCCGACGAAAAAATTTCCGAGCGCGGCATAATTGTGATAATCCAGGCCCGCGTTGGAAAGCCCGTTATTGGTCATGTCGGTGGGGATGGGGTCGCAAGGCCCTTGGCAAATAAGCATGTGTTTCAATAATATGCGTTGTTTTGCCGTAATTTGTGTGGTATAATGCTTGCAGTGTTAGTATAACGGCATCACCTATTGTGTTGCCAAGGAGACTATTCTATGCGTATCTTCCTATTGCTCGTCGTATTCGTATTACTTTTTGCGTCCTCGGCATTTGCTCAAAACCGTCCCGTGGATTCATATTACAGTCGAATACCTCCTGAATTAATAGAGGAAATAGCATCACAAGACTCTGGCGTACGTCATCCAGATCCTTCAATATCTGCTGATCGTTCGCAACGTCGACAGCAAGATCGTAACTCACGAGACCGTGTAGAACCGCGTAAGCGCGGACGATTTGATTGGTTACGTAGAGTTCCACCTCCAATGCCGTACTATGACCCGTACTATTACTATTACGGTAGTAGGTATGGTTATTGTTCTGGCCCATATTGGGTGTGGCTTGGACGTGTACAGGTAATGATTCCCGGTAATTGCTATTAATATCTAATCTGTGTACCCGTGCGAGGCAGCATTCGTCTGCCTCGTTTCTCAATTAAATAAATACCAGTATGCGCAAATTCGCCTGGTTAACTCTTTTCACAGGATTACTCCTGTCGGGTATTGCAGCGTTTTTCTCCGTGTTCGGACTGGCGCTCATTTATGCGGGTGCTTTCTGGTCCGTGGTCGTACTCGCTAGCACACTAGAAATAGCAAAGCTGGTTGCGGTGACGTGGATGTATCGCTATCGTAATTTAACCGGACGCGGCGTTCGTACTTATTTTTATGCGGCTATCGCTACGCTAATGCTTGTCACCAGTTTGGGCATTTTTGGATTCCTGACACGAGCACACGTTGAAACCGAGGGCACAGCGATTACTGCCGAGTTGACTTTACAAGAAGTACTCGCCCGTGAAGCCCAACTAACCATCGAGCGTGATCAAATCAACGCAGAACTCAAGGCGTTGAATGAGCAATCATCTCAACTGGTTACGCAACTCGGTGCCGCACAACGACTACGAGGATCTCAGGGCGCTGTTGCGGTACAACGCGAAAACGCTACCCGTCGTACCACATTACTTGCGGAGTTGAAGCGTCTGAATACTGAACTAAGTGTCGCACAAAAAGAACGCATCACAATAGAAACGGAAACCAATAAAGCGACAGCAGATATCGGACCTCTTCGATATGTGGCGCAAGCTGTCTATGGCACGGATAATATAGCTACTATACGAAAAGCTGTAGTTACACTTACCGTCATTCTTATGATTGTATTCGACCCAATGGCAATTATGCTACTTATTGCCGCAAACGTTTTATTTCTACGTACTCAGCGCTTACCGTCTAAACCACAAACATCTACAACTGTCATCGCCTCTACAAATGACACCCCCCCTATATCGGCAATTGAGACAGTCGTCCCCGTCGATGATTTACATGAACCGGCAATTGAATCAAACGGGTTAATAGACGAGTCGCTCTTAGATCCCAGTACAACGGACGTTCCAGATCATTTAATTCGTAAACTATAAAAAATTTGCTATACTAGGTTTCGTCCTATTGAGGAGAACAATGAATACTGAAATGATAAATCGACGAACTGTTCGCGGCAATGCTCATCGCGAATGTGAATTTTGTGGGCGCGATAAAACTGATAGTAAGGGGCAAAGATTCAACTATCAGTACATTAACGAAAAAACTCAAGATTGGGATAACCACATTTTTTGCTCCAAGACGTGTTTTTCTGCATGGCACGGAATGAATAGTGGAAGGTAATTTCTATTATGCCGCTATGGGATTTCAAATGCACAACTTGTAATCGCATAATAGAAATTATGTTTTCTTCTTACGAGGCGTCACAACACGCAAAGTGCCCCATTTGTCAAACACCATTAGTGCGTCAACCGGCATCTGGAGGGATTGTCATTAACGGATATAGTGCTAAAAACAATTATAGCAACCGTTCATAACCATTTTGATACATCTGATTATATGCATCCTGATTCCATACCAAAATGCACTCCATTTAATGTTTTTTCAGAGTTTCAGCATCTGTCTGTAGAAGAATTACGCGAACTTGCAAAATCAAAACAACTACCTTACGCAGTAGCATTAGCTAACGTCACCGGCGATCTTAACACCGGTGTTATTATTCGCACCGCATGCGTTCTTGGTGCGGAACGTGTGTTTATTTTTGGCAAAAAGAAATATGATAGACGAAGCACTGTTGGTGCTCATAATTATATCGAGCTTACACATTTTGAATCGGGAGGAGAACATGAACCGTTCAAATGGGAAGATGCTGTGCAGATTATTCGTGTAAACGGATATACTCCTATTTTGATCGAACAAGGTGGTGCACCTCTATTTGATTTTGAGCCTACGCATATTGTTACGCCTGTATGTCTCGTGTTTGGTGCAGAAGAAACCGGTATTCCCGACTCATTGTGTCGTACAGAACTCTGTTATACTATTCCTCAACCAGGCGTTTTGCGTTCATTGAATGTCTCAACGGCCGCGGGTATTGCAATGTGGCATACCATGATAAAATTAATGAATTCCGCCGATGTCTAAATAAACAGAGACACATATATCATGCTCATGTAGAGTGTGAAAGGATCAAATTATGGCGATGAAACTTCAGATTTCGGAAATTTTAGCAAAGCTTAAAGAGTTCACTGGAGATGGAGCACTTGCTAAGAAGATAGAATGGTTAAAGAAGCACGATAGCCCGACACTGCGACTCATGCTCCAGCACAACTTCGACTCTAATATTGCATATAATCTTCCTGAAGGCACACCACCATTCAAGCGGAATGAAAATCAAATCGATCAGACCGAATCATCATTGTATGCTGAAACTCGAAAGCTTAGCTATTTGTGGTTGCAGCCCAGCGATTCTGCATTAAATAGTTTAACCAAGACTCAGAAAGAACAACTGTCAGGATTGGAAACGGCTCAAACAGAGATAGGTAAAAAACTTCAAGAAAAAATCACTGAGTATAGAGAGTCAGAAAAAGAAATTGACGCAGCAAAAGATGCCATTGAACAAGCTAAACTGCGTCTCAAGCGAGCGATTGAAAACTCTCAACGTATTATGAAAGAAGGGCAAGCATTAAATGTACAAGTACAACAGATTGATGCTGAGTTATATAATGCACAAAATACCATGTTGAACACTAACGCGGAACTTATGAACCGCGCTGCCCCACAAAAAGGTCGCAACATGCCAAAGTATCGATTAGAAATGCAGTTTGTGCAGCTACTAGAGTCATTACATCCAGACGAGGCTGATGTATTATTGTCAGTCAAGGATAAGACACTTCAAAAGAAATATCCCGTGACTAAAGATATTGTGAAAAAGGCATTTCCCGATTTACTTTCACTGTAGCACAGAAATAGAGTACAGGTATTATATGTCCGATGAATCTAACACAGGTATAAAAAGCTCTGGTGGATATAGATTACTCACCAATATCCTAAAACGATATGGAGGGTTTGGCGGTATTACATCAACAGGCTTTGATTGACCCATGTTGAGAAATTGGGTCACCCAGTTTGGGTTTGACGCGGGCAATCGGGCAGGGGATGAACGAATCTCTGAGGCGGATCGCGGAAAATTTATCGGACAGATCGGCGCATATTTCGGATGGAACCCTCCCCCTAACTATAATTGGGCAGTCGAAGTCACAAAGGATGACGCCGGCGAATATGTTATGGTATTCTTGCGATATGCTACTCCAGATGAGGCGGAACGAATGCTTGGTAAAAATTATGAAAAGAAAACCTCATATCCGTGGAACTGTAATTCTACCTGTAGTACTTCCGAGCAGTCTGAACCAGAATCACCTGAAACTACACCCAAATGTCAGGACACTAATTAGCTCTAAGGATAAATGTTATGTCAGAGACTATAGAATTAACTAACACTGCAATTGATCGTCTTCAGACAATTTTAGCCGAAGAAGGTAAATCGGCCGGTGGTCTACGAGTTTATGTGCAAGGCGGTGGCTGTTCTGGATTTCAATATGGTATGGAAATTGAAGACGCGGCAAACGAAGGGGATATTCTAACGACCGTTGGGGGAATTTCGCTGTATGTAGATCCCATCAGCATCAGCTACGTCAAAGGCGCAAAAATAGATTTTGTCGATTCGATTACGGGTGGAAGATTTATAATTCATAATCCCAATGTCACCACTACATGTGGATGCGGAGCATCCTTTGGTGTATAATTGATCGCTCACGCCGCCCAATGAAGAATAAAACACGATGAATATATTCTATCTTTCACATGATGTTGAAGAATGCGCCCGATGGCATATTGACAAACATACAACAAAAATGAACATCGAGTATGCCCAACTTCTCTCTACAGCCCATCGTGTTCTCGACGGATATCAACAAACCATCACCATTCCTAGAAAAAAGACCATCTGGCTGCTTTCAGATGACCGTGAAACCACGTTATATAAAGCAACCCATACAAACCATCCATCTTGTATTTGGACACGTCAAAGCGACGCCAATTACGTTTGGCTATTCAATCTGTGGAAATCCTTGCTTGCGGAATACACCTATCGATATGACAAAATTCATGGATGTGCTAAATTATTGCCTGCGTTAAAAACTCCTCCTACACGTATTCCATGCCAATCATTTACTGAACCACCGGCAGCTATGCCAAATACGTGTAAACGATCCACTGCGATTGACTCGTATCATGAATACTACCGTACGCACAAACGCACATTTGCCTCATGGAAAAAACGAAATGTGCCTGCATTTATGTTGTCATTATGAATTGATAGTGTGATATACTAAATAGGTATATAACAGTAATCGCAGTCGCCTTTGGGGATTGCGGTGAATTACAGTCGCTCAAGGAGGACTATTATGACTCTTAGTAAACGTCTATTCACTACGTTCGGCCCGGATTTGTTTCCGACATTTGGTTGGTCACATTTCGGTATTGGTTTTGATCGTGTATTTGATGAACTTGCAACTATTGAAGATCGTCTTTCAGATCAGGCCAATTATCCCCCACATAACATCAAAAAAATTGAAGAACACCTGTATGAGTTAGAGCTTGCTGTCGCAGGTTTTACAGAACAGGATATTAATGTGGAAGTAGAAAAGCATCTCCTGACTATTCGAGGCACAAAAAATGTCTCAGCATCACAGGATGAGTATCTTTATCGAGGTTTGGGTCAACGGTCATTTACTAAGACCTTGGCACTTGCCGAGACCGTTGAGGTGCGGAGTGCGATACTGGAACACGGCATGTTGAGAATACGTCTTGAAAATGTAATTCCCGAAAAAGATCAGAAGCGCTCAATTACGATCACGTCCGTTCGGTCGTAATACGCACCGACTCCGTAGGGGGTCGTTATGACCCCTACGGCGTTTCTAAATATGTGTATGTCCAGATTAACGTTTGCTGCATGGATAAAACTATATTCGCAACGGCCACTTCATGAGGCCACGAATCAAAACGTTATTAGGCACCTGACTCATCTTGAAGATTTGGTGTTGACCAAATATGCTAATGGCGCACAGGAAGCATTACAAACTATCAAAGGTCTTGCCAAATTTTTAAAAGGACATGCAAACGCACCAGTCAATCTAACGGTAAAGATTGATGGCGCTCCTGCCATTGTTGCAGGGCATGACCCTGAAGATGGTAAGTTTTTCGTTGGAACCAAAGGTGCATTTTCAAAAACCCCGCGAATCGCTAAAACCCTCGATGACTTGAAAAAGCTGTATAGTCAAAAGCCTGGGTTATTAGAAACCATGCAAGTTGCGTTCGAGACACTAAAGGGATTGAATTTCACACACATTCTACAAGGAGATGTACTCTTCACTCCCACACTTAAACAAGAATTAACGGTGTCTGGAGACAAATACATCACGTTTAAACCAAACACGATTATCTATGGCGTTCCGGTAGAAAGTGACATGGGTAAAAAAATCGCGGCGGCTCAATTTGGCATCTGTTTTCATACAACCTATACCGGATCGTCCCTCGCAACCTTGCGGGCTGAAGCTAACGCGAATATCAAAACTCTTAATCCTCCAGCGAATGTTGTTTTATTCTCATCACAATATCAGGACTTGTCAGGCACTATTACTTTTACGTCTGCCGAGCAGGAAACACTGCGCACTCTAATCGCAGAAATTGAAACACGTACTCGTAAAATGCGTAATAATGCGTTTCTTAAAACTCTTGCGTCCAGTGCGCTACTTCAATCTGAGTTCATGATTTTTCAAAATAGTTTAGTACGTGAAGGCGAATCCATTACTCTCAGCCCGAAAGTATTTGTGTCTCGATTAAATGCGTATCTGACTCTTCGTGGTCAAAAAGAAAGTAACACCAAAAAAACCGATGCGGGAAAAGCTACGGCATACAACAAATATCAGCAAATACAAATGATTATTGCAGAGACCGAAGATGGGCTGGTCGATCTCCTGGCATGGCAACAAGCGATTATTTCCGCAAAGACATTTATTATTCAAAAATTAAACACAACGGGAACTCTTAGCACGTTTTACTCGTCTGATAAGGGTGTAATCGTAGGCCACCATGAAGGTTTTGTGGCAGCCGACCGCAAAGGACAGTTCGTAAAACTAGTGGATCGGGCAGAGTTCTCTCGATTAAATTTGACGCAAGGCCGTTTTCATCAAAAATAACTAAAAATAGTACAACAAATTTATAAATTTTGTTGTACTATGCTATATACTACATATCAATCAGATACGTTATGTGACTTGAGTGCTCGCTAACTCGTATCGGCGCGAGATCCGCGTATGTATGATGGGAACATCATAATGCAACACAATGATGTGAGGCACGTCGACCCTGACGACTCACAGTGATTCATGGTTGGTGGATAACGGTCATGAGTCATCCCGTTGGACAATATTATGAGAGGCTGGAGCAACATCACGCGTCACGTGATGCTGATCGGTACAAGCTAACCGCCGATAGCAATCTCCTCTTATCCATGTTGATTCCGGCTCCGACGCAAATACCGGACAGACACCTATCTCCCTTTAAAGGGAGAGGTGTCTCTCCTCACCAACCGCAAATAATTAAATTATATAAATTATGACTACTAAATACAATATGTACCAGTACGCGAATCAACATAAATTAATCTCGTATTTTTAAACGAGTACTTATATGCCGATGTATGATTATCAATGTACACATTGCGAGGCAATCATTGAAGATATTATGTTACCATATGATCAACGTGATATTCCATTAACTGAACCGTGCCCATATTGTGCACAAGTAAACACAGTACAGCGACTGATTTCAGCACCCAATATTGGAGATTCTGTACGTTTGGGTCGATTACACTTACCCTCTGCATGGACAGATAAACTATCTCAAATTAAGGCAAAACACCATCGAAGTACAATGCGTGTGCCAACACCAGGCAAACGTGAACTTTAAAAGGAAATTTTAATCATGTATTTTGGCATCAATGCTGGATTTGGGGATTCTCTGACACCGGAAATCGAATCACTTACGACATTAGGATTTACCGAGGTGCGTCAGGATTTACAATACCTCACCACTCCAGAAATTATTCATCAACGATTACAGGAATTAACCAAGTCTAGATTACGCCCGTTATGGATTATGCGTCCAGAACAATTAAAGTATGCTACAGCCAAAGATCGAGTTGAATTATTCAACGAACCAA
>Ga0194128_10009327_pt1 | contig 12062 bp, 7 predicted proteins | sample TA2KigCa65mmetaG_FD_148650 | JGI IMG/M metagenome (GOLD analysis project Ga0194128, IMG submission 148650) | Freshwater microbial communities from Lake Tanganyika, Tanzania - TA2015037 Kigoma Deep Cast 65m | ecosystem: Environmental > Aquatic > Freshwater > Lake | place: Tanzania: Lake...
CGCGGAAGATGTCGACGTACTCTTCGAGCTTGGCAATCATGAGTGCCAGCAGGTGCCCCGAGCGGTGACCCGCGAAGTACTTGCCGAGTTCCTCCATGCGCCGCTGCTTGTCCTTGCGCTCGATGATGGATCCCTCATTCACGCCGATGCGGATCGGGATGCGCCGCTCCTTGCACGCATCGATCACCTTGTTGACCTGATCGCGGTCGTTGATGTTGCCCGGGTTCAGGCGAATCTTGTGGATGCCCGCCTCGACGGCTTCAAGCGCCCGCTGATAGTGGAAGTGCACATCGGCCACGATGGGGATGCGCACCTGCTTGAGAATCTCCTTGAGCGCTTCGGTGTCCTTGCGCTCAGGGACGGCCACGCGAACCACATCGGCGCCTGCCGCACGGTAACGCTCGATCTCGGCGACACATGCGTCGATGTCATGGGTGTACCCGGCGGTCATGGTCTGTACGCGTATGGGTGCGCCGCCGCCGATGGTGACGCGTCCCACGCGGTCATCGCCGATGGTGACTTGCCGAGTTTGCCTGCGATCCTGCATGCGCCAAGTGTAGCGGCGACCGTGCCCAGATCACTCACCACGCGTTCAGCCGACGGCATTATTCTCCGCGCCGATGACCATGTCCCCGACCAACGCCTCTGCAGCCACCGTGCCGATCGTGTACCTGCGTTCACGCCTCTCGATCATGATGCTGCTGCAGTATGCGACATGGGGCGCATGGCTGCCCGTGCTGTACGCCTATCTGAGCGGGCATCTCAAGTTCACGGGCGCACAGGTTGGGTACTGCTTCTCGGCCGGAGCCATCGGTGCGCTCCTCGGTCCCTTCATCGCAGGACAACTTGCAGACCGCACCTTCGCCACGCAAAAGATCCTGGGTGTGAGTCACCTTGTCGGCGCAGTCCTCGTGTACCTGATGGGCGTGACGAGCGACTTCAACACATTCCTCGGATTGTCCGCTCTGTATGGATTCGTCTACGCGCCAACCATGGCGCTGACCAATTCGCTGGCATTTGCCCACCTGCCCAACCGCGACCAGGACTTTGGTCCCGTGCGCCTGTGGGGAACGCTTGGCTGGATTGCCGTCGGCATCACGGTGGGGCAGATTCTCTTTCGCATGTACACGCCCGCGAGCGGATCACCCGAGGAGATCGCTGCAGTGCAGAACGCCGGTCGTGCTGTCGCGTTCCACGTGAGTGCGGCCATTGGAGTGCTCATGGGGCTCTACTGCTTCACGCTGCCCCACACACCGCCGAGCAAGGATGCGAAGCAGAACACCGCGTGGTTGGAGGCGTTTGGCGAAATCTTGCGACAGCCGCTCCTGCTGCTGTTCATCGTGGCGGTGCCCGTCAGCGTGATCCATCAGTTCTATTTCGTGCAGGCGGATGGCTTCATCAGCGGTGTGCAGGCGAAGGTGGGGGAGAAGACTTGGTTCGACAACGCCATCAGCCAGATCTTCGGCGTGGGCGGCGGACTGATGACCATCGGGCAGATGACCGAGATTCTCGTCCTTGCGGCGATGCCGATTCTCACGAAAGTCCTCTCGCGCAAACAGCTTCTGCTGATCGGGCTTGCCGCGTACGCGGCTCGCATGGCACTCTGGGCCTACGCGCCATCGCTGCCCTTCGTCATCGCCGGCATTGCGCTGCACGGACTGTGCTTCGGATGCTTCATCTTTGTGGCGTTCATGATCGTGGATGAACACACCACCACGGACGTGCGTGCCACTGCGCAGAATCTCTTCAATCTTGTGATTGTCGGCATCGGCACGATTGTCGGCAGCATCTTCGCCGCAGACATCGTGGGGGGATGGGCCTCACAGGGCGGGTCGATGGACTACCAGAAGCTCTTCAGCGTTCCCATGTGGATGGCGCTCGGCTGTTTCGGGCTGGTGCTGCTTGCGTATCCAGGGCGAAAGCCAGCCGCACAGTGAGTGAGAGAGAACGCGTGCCCGTGAGGGTGACTGCGTTCAAGCGACGGCGCCGCGGGTGCTCTGCTCTCGCGCAAAATCGGGATGCAGTTTCAACTGCGCTTCTCCACTCGGCACCAGAAGCGCCACCACGGGGGTGCCTTCTGTGATGGGTTCTCCCGACATCGTCGTGATCTCGAACTTCGGCTGACTTGCCTCGTGCAGTGCAAGCGCCTTCTCGAGCGACGTCTGCTTCTTCTTGTCAATCTTTGTCCAACTTTCCCGTCCGCGGCACTTCGGGAATGCACTGCAGCCGAGCCACGGACCACGCTTGCCCGTACGCAGATTCATCGCGGTGCCGCATTTGGGGCAGGGGAGATCCGTCAGGTATGGCTTGGGTGATGGGAATCTCACGCACCCCTTGCGGTCGACGTTCAGAATGAACTTGGTCTCCGGGTTGCTGCTCGTCAGGAAATCGCCGAAGCGGCCTGTGCGCAGCACCATCTGCGCGCCATCGATGGGGCACTTGATGTCGACCCGCTCGGGAAGCAGCGGCTTGCCCTGTCTGTTGACCGGAGCCGCATAGGTGCAGGCGGGCTCTTCCTTTGGTTTGCGAGCCTTTCCAGTCTTGGTTGGCGGTTGCTTCACGCGCACCTTCTCTGAGAAGCCACTGCATGAGAGGAACTTTCCCGTCTTGCCGAGGCGGTACTCGCAGCGACGACCGCACATCGGGCACGCATACGGCGATGGCTCCGCCTCTGCCTTGACATGATCCACCTTCATCAGTCCAGCCACCACCGACTCGAAGGGGCTATAGAACTGCCGCAGCATGGCGTGCCACTCGACTTTGCCCTGCGCGATGTCGTCGAACTCCTCCTCGATGCGCCGCGTGTAGCCCACATCCATAAAGCCCTCCTTGAACGGCTGCTCAAGGAAAGTGCACACGGCCATCCCGATGTCCGTCGCATGGAACGAGCGGCTCACTTGCTCCACATACTTTCGCTCCTCGATCGTGCCGATGATCGATGCGTAGGTTGATGGGCGCCCAATGCCTTGCTTCTCCAGTTCACGGACGAGGCTCGCTTCGCTGAAACGCCCAGGCGGCGAGGTGAACCTCTGTGATGGCGAGAGCCAGAATGGCGCCATCTCCTGCCCCTCCTTCAGGGGAGGGAGTTCCTGATCATCGCCGTCGCCGCGGATGCCGGTTGCCGTGAATCCATCAAACACCTCCACGCGCCCCGTCGCCTTGAAGACGGCGCCTGTTGCCTTGTCGCTCCGTTCGAGGAGGACGGCAGTGGACTCGTACTGCGCGTCCGTCATCTGGCAGGCGACAAACCGCTGCCAAATGAGGTTGTAGATCCGCCACTGATCATCCGGAAGTGCGCCGCGCAGACGCTCCGGCGTTCGCAGCACGCTCGTGGGACGGATCGCCTCATGCGCCTCTTGCGCACTCTTGTTGCTCGAGCCGTAGAAGCGTGGCTTCTCCGGCAAATACTTCGCACCGTAATGCTTCCCGATGAACGCACGCACGGCACCGATGGCTTCGCCGCTCAGGTTTGTGCTGTCGGTTCGCATGTACGTGATAAGTCCGACGCTGCCTTCGCCTGGAACGCTGACGCCCATGTACAGCTTCTGCGCCGCGCTCATGGTTTTCTTGGCTGCGAAGCCGAGTGAGTAACTGGCACTTGACTGGAGCGTGCTTGTGATGAAAGGAGCCCTCGGTCGGCTGCTCGTTGCACTCTTCTCAATGCTTCGAACCTTGTAGCGGACTCCAGCGCCGATGGTGCCGCGAACAACTCGCTGCCAGCGTGCGAATCCGACAGGCTCGTCCTCACCGCGCAAGTCGATGGTCGGTGCCTTCGGCGCGATGGCGATGGTCACATCCTCAAGCCCTACGGCCTCCGCCACGGACTTCACTTGAGCCGCGAGGGCCTCGCCAGCGTCGTACCAGTTCGCCGGCTGTGGGATCGGTGTCTTGTTTGACTTGTCTTCATCCACCTTGCGAAGAACCCACGCCGGCACATCGACTGCACACTTCGCAGTGCCGAAATCGGCGAGATCCTCGTACTTGGGAACCTCGCGGCGCAGGTCGACGGGCTTGCCGCCCACCTGCAGGAGTTCGCACTCGATGCCGCTGCGCTCCGCAAGCCAGTGCGCTTGCTCCTTGACCGTTGGTCCCTTGCCGCGCTCGTCGCGCTGGGCGAGGAAGGCGTCCCACTCCTTCGCGAGCGCCTGACCGCGCGCTTTGTCTGGAGTCATTGCCGCCTCGACTTTCCAGTATTCATCGGGCTGGAAGCTGCGGATCTCCCGCTCGCGGTCCACGATCAGTTTCAGGGCGACACTCTGCACGCGCCCGGCACTCAGTCCACCCGCCACCTTCTTCCAGAGCACTGGGCTGACCATGTAGCCCACGATGCGGTCGAGGATTCGGCGCGCCTGCTGCGCGTTCACCCGATCGAGATCGATGGCGCGCGGCTCCTGAAACGCCTTGAGAATCGCGGACTTCGTGATTTCATCGAACTCCACTCGCTTCGCCTCGCGAGGATCCACATCGAGCAGCTCCGCGAGATGCCATGCGATCGCCTCACCTTCACGGTCGAGATCGGTCGCGAACCAGATGCTGCTGGCGCTCTTCGCCATTTTGCACAGGTTGGCGACGTGCGACTTTCGATCTTCGTCCACGACATAGGTGGGCTCGAAGTTGTTGCCCAGATCAACGCCAGGCACCCGCTGTTTGCTGCCCTTGGGCGCTCGCGGCGGCAGGTCCCGAATGTGTCCGATGGACGCCTCCACCCTGAACCCCGGCCCGAGGTACTTGGCGATGGTCTTTGCCTTGGCGGGACTCTCCACGATGACCAATTGATCGCCCGCACTGAACTTTGGAGCGGCGCGCTTCTCTGCTTTCTTGCTCGTCGTGGTGGATTTCTTGGCCATGAAGGGGCGGCATCATGCAGCGTTGGAAACGAAAGTCAAGCGCAAGCCCATCGGCAGAGTGGGGGAGGGCTCGCCAATGAAATCCCCAAAAAGTGGGTTTTTACCGCAAAACTCACGCGATCTCTCGTCCGAGAACATTCGCGAAAAATTTTTCTGCCTGCGCATCGTCGAGGAGGTCGTTGGACCAGACTGAGCCAGGAATCTGTCGGAAGCGCCGAAGCCATGTGCGCTGTTGCCGCGCAAGTCGCCGCGTCTTCTGCTTCGTGTCCTCGATCGCATCCTCGAGCCGCCGCTGCCCGCGCAGATGCAGGGAGAGTTCTCGGTAGCCGACAGCTTCCGCCGCCTGCGCCCCGAGCGCGCCGCGTGCGAGGAGTGCGCGGACCTCATCCAAGAGCCCTGCCTCCATCATGTGAACGACTCTCGCATTGATGGCCCGCGCATTGGCAGCGCTGTCGGGCAGCAGTCCGATGCAACGCCAACCATCGGGAAGCACATGTGGCGCCGCGTGCCACTGCCGCTGATGCTCCGAGAGCGGGCGACCCGTGAGCGCATGCACTTCAAGCGCACGGATCAAGCGCCGCGCATCGTTCCAGTGAATGCGCGCAGCGGCAGCGGGATCGACCTGCTGCAGCTGCGCATGAAGCGCATCCGTTCCAAGTGCCTGCAGGCGAGCGCGGAGTTCGGGATCCGCCGGCGGACCCTCGAACAGTCCCGACAGGAGTGCCTGCACATAGAGGTTGGTGCCGCCAACAATGATGGCGGTTCTCCCGTTTGCCGCGAGTGTGGTGAGCAGTTCGCGGGCAGCGTTCAGCCAGTTCTCGACGGTGAACCCCGAGGCATGCGGATCCGCGATGTCGATGAGATGGTGCGGGATCTCTGCGCGCAGCGCGCTGGAGGGTTTCGCCGTGCCGATGTCCATGCCGCGGTAGATCTGCATGGAGTCGGCAGTGAGGATCTCGGCGCCCGCGATACGGCGCGCGGCGGCCATCGCCAGCGCGCTCTTGCCGCTCGCCGTTGGTCCGACAATGAGGATGACCCGTGCGGGATTCACGCGGAGTGGTTGTACCCTCTTCTCGATGGCACTCTCCAGGATTGACCAAACGGCTGTGGCCGGGAAGCGCGTGTTCATCCGTGCGGATTTCAACGTTCCGCAAGAGGATGATGGGCGTATCAGCGATGACCGCCGTATCCGCCTCACCATTCCGACGATCGAATCCGTGCTGAAGCGCGGCGGCAGCGTGATTTTGGCTTCGCACCTCGGTCGACCCGAGGGGAAGGGGCATGAGGCGCTGTTCTCGATGGCACCCATCGCGGCGCGCCTGCGGGAATTGTCTCCGCATCTTGCTGGACTGCGGCTTGTTGGAACGCGCTGCACGGATGCGGAAGCGGCCAACGCCGCGCGCGCACTCAAGGCGGGGGAGGTTCTCCTGCTCGAGAACTTGCGCTTTGAGAAGGGGGAGAAGAAGGGCGATGCCGCACTGGCCGCGCATTTGGCGACGACCGCCGATGTGTACTGCAACGATGCCTTTGGCGCGTCGCATCGCACCGATGCTTCCATGCACGCGCTTCCGCTCGCGTTCCGCGCAGCGGGCAAGCCGACCGTGACGGGACTGCTGCTGGACCGTGAGATCCGATTCCTGCAGGGCGTTCTGGAAAAGCCCGAGCGACCATTTGTGGCGATCATCGGCGGCGCGAAGGTTTCGGACAAGTTGGCTGCACTGCGCAATCTCATCGGACGCGTGGACTCGATTCTTGTCGGCGGCGCCATGGCGTACACCTTCCTGAAGGCGCAGGGTGTCGCAGTCGGGCGGTCGCGCGTTCAGGATGACATGCTCGGGCAGGCTCTGGAGATTCTCCAACTCGCGGCGGGCGGCCGCACGCGGATCGAGTTGCCAACGGACCATGTGTGCGGCGCGGAACTGAAGGAGGGTGTGGCAACGCGCGTCGCCGTTGGTGCAATCGCCGCAGACCAGATGGGGCTCGACATCGGACCAGCAACTGCCGCGCACTACGCGCAGGTGGTGGCGGCGGCGCGCACCATCCTTTGGAATGGTCCGCTCGGCGCGTTCGAGTGGAAGCCTTTCGATGCAGGGACTTCAGCTGTCGCTGCCGCTGTGGTTCGCGCGACCACGGCGGGTGCCACCAGTGTGGCCGGTGGAGGCGATACCGCTGCTGCGGTCGAGGCTGGCGGGCATGCGTCTGGGTTCAGCCACATCTCCACGGGTGGCGGTGCCTCGCTGGAGATGCTCGAGGGCAAGTCATTCGAGTGTCTCAAAGCCATCGATCGGCAGTCCGAGCCAAGCTATAGTTGAGCCACGCAACCAACGGAGGCACCGCCATGATCCGAACCACATCCATCTTGGCTCTCACGCTCGTCGCCACACTCGGTCTTGCGCCAGTGGGTCCGCAGGATCAGAAGAAACTCGCCGTCGGTGATGCGACGCCGACGCTCGATGGTCTTGACTTCGTTCAGGGCAGCATCGAGGACATGTCTGCGTCAGGCACCAAGGTGCTGGTCGTGGAGTTCTGGGCAACCTGGTGCGGTCCATGCCTCAAGTCGATTCCTCACATCAACGAGATGTACGAGTCGTACAAGGATCAGGGACTGGTGGTGGTTGGCGTCAGCGACGAGAAGCGTTCCAAGGTTGAGCCGTTCGTCAAGAAGCGCGGCTCCGAGATGTCCTATCCCGTTGCGATCGACACGGAGAAGAAGGTGAACGATGCATTCATGGTTGCATCGGGACAGAAGGGAATCCCGTGCGCGTTCGTGACAACGGTGCAGGCGGGGCAGACAGCAGGCAAGGTCGTCTACATCGGGCATCCCATGGCACCTGAGTTCGAGACGGCAGTGCGCCTGTCACTCACGGGACGCTACGACCCCGTGCTGACGAAGAAGGCGCAGCCTCTGCTCGATGCGGCACGCCGCGCGATTGGAACCAAGAACTACAAGGATGGGTACAAGCGCTTTGATGAAGTGATCGCCTTGGACCCCGCGATTTTTGCGCCGATCGCCATCGAGAAGTACGACGTGATGTTGAACGTGGAGGGCAACGAAGCGGGCGCGAAGGCGTACGCGGCGGAACTTCTGAAGGGGCTCGTCGCGCTCGGCGATGCGGCGGCACTGCGTGATCTTGCAGTCGCGCTCTCTTCGGATCCCGCGAACAAGAGTTACGACTATGACCTTGCCATGCAGGCGGCGGAGGCGATGCTGAAGATCGCAGGAAAGAATGATCCGACGGCGCTTGCGACAGTCGCAGGCGTGGAGTACGCGCGCGGCGATTTCGCGAAGGCAGTGGATTCTCAGAAGAAGGCCTATCGCATCGCCAGCCCGAGTCGGAAGGCTGCATTCAAGGCGACGCTGGATGCCTACGAACTGGCGCTGAAGAAGGGCGTCAAGGTGAAGGTGCCGGAGACCGCACAGGTGCCTGTCGGGACGCCCAAAGGACCGGTTGAGACTGTTCCAGCGAAGCCCTGATGGCGCGTTCTCAGCGCGGCGTGAGGCGAGGCAACGTGGCGGCTGCCGATGTGTGTCTGTTCCGCGGTCCTCTGACTGCGCCGCTCGTTGGTCCATCGATCCTCTCGGCTGACTTCACCCGCCTTGGTGCGGAGGTTCGTGATGTCGTGCGCAGTGGCGCCGATTACATCCATGTCGACATCATGGACGGGCACTTTGTGCCAAACCTTTCCATGGGGCCGGCGATTTGTGCTGCGGTGCGCCGCGCGGCGCCGCGAGTGTGGATTGATGTGCACCTGATGATCGGGAATCCACGGGATTTCATCGATCCGTTTGTGCGCGCGGGGGCGAACAACATCACTTTCCACTTGGAGGTGGAACGCAAGCCGCGCGCGCTGCTGCGGCGCATCAAGGAATCGGGGCTCACCGCAGGCATTGCCATCAAGCCAAAGACGCCCTGGACGGCGCTCGCGCCCGTCTTGGATGAAGCAGATCTCTTTCTCGTCATGAGTGTCGAGCCCGGTTTCGGCGGACAGGCGTTCATGCGATCGTCGCTTCCGAAGGTCCGCGCCATCCGCACGCGGTGCGGACCGCTTCGCCGTGTTGAGATGGACGGTGGCATCGCACCGGACACTGCAGTTGCCTGCCGAGATGCGGGATGCGACACGCTGGTGGCGGGCGCGCACGTCTTCGGTGCAACGAACCGCCGTGCGGCGATCGCTTCGATTCGAGGCGCTCGTGGGATTCGGGGTCGATAGGATGACACGCATGGCTCAGCCGACATGGGATGTGGCAGCGGCTCCCGCGACCAAGCGTGCGGTGCCCGATGGGCTTTGGATGCAGTGCCCCGCGTGCAGCGAAACGCTCTTTCGCAAGGCGGTCGAACAGAACCTCATGGTCTGCCCCAAGTGCGACTACCACATGCGGATCGGTGGCAAGCAGCGCGTTGAGCAGCTGCTTGATCTCGGCACCTTCGAACCGCTGCAGGCGGATCTGGCGCCATCGGATCCGCTGAAGTTTGTGGACCTGAAGCCCTATCCGGAGCGCCTTGAGCAGGCGCAGCGAGCCACTGGTTCGCCCGATGGCGCACACGTGGGGCAGGGCTTCATCAAGGGCAGGCGCGTGGTGCTGGCTGTGCTGGATTTCAACTTCCTTGCAGGGTCGATGGGCTCGGTCGTGGGTGAAAAGGTGACCTGTGCCGTCGAGGCGGCGCTCGCGGAGCGGCTGCCACTGATCGTGGTGAGTTGTTCGGGCGGTGCGCGCATGCAGGAATCTGGGTTCTCGCTCATGCAGATGGCAAAGACAAGCGCAGCGCTTGCACGACTCGACAGCGCCGGTGGACTCTTCATCTCGGTGCTGACAGACCCGACCACGGGCGGCGTGACGGCAAGCTTCGCGATGCTCGGCGATGTGATCTTCGCCGAACCCAAGGCGCTCATCGGTTTCGCGGGACCGCGCGTGGTGCGGCAGACGATCCGTCAGGAGTTGCCCGAGGGTTTCCAAACCAGCGAGTTCCTGCTTGACGCAGGCTTCGTCGATCGAATCGTCCACCGAGCGAACCTGCGCAGTGAGATCAGCCGCATCATCGACTATTCGGGCAACTGACGTGAACGTCCAACCCTCGATCGGGGCGGGCACACTTGTTCCGTCGACGCCGCTCGCACTGCTCTTCTGCGTGTTGACGCCCATCTGTCTGGCGTTGGCGTTCCCGCCATTTTCGCTCTGGCCCCTTGCGCTCATCACTCCACTCGGGTGGGCGCTGCTTGCAAGCAGCGATCGGTTGCCGCATCACATGTGGTGGGTGCTCTATGCGAGTGCGCTGGCGGTGTGGTTGTGGCTGCACCGCTGGATGATCGGCGTGACGGTCGCTGGGTATCCCGTGCTCTGCGGATATCTCGCCCTGTATGCAGTCGCTGCCGTCTGGATCATGCGGCGAACGCGACACGGTTTCATCGGGCGGCACCTTCCGCGTGCGATCCGTCTTCCTGCCACTCTCATCACTTTGGAGTGGCTGCAGGGCACGGTGATCTTTCACGGCTATCCGTGGTTCGCGTTTGCGCAGCCACTTGTGGACTTCCCAGTGTTGTCGCAGTTGGCTGATATCGGCGGGATTCCGCTGGTGACGCTTTTGGTCGCTGGAACGGTTGGCCTGCTCGTCGATCTGATCTGTCTTCGACGGGGAACGCCTGACCCGACACTGCGGCGGCATGTGGTGCAGGGTGGCATCGCGGTGGTGGTCGCGTGGGTCGCTGCAGTTGCCTACGGAGCGCACCGACTTTCGCAGTGGGATGCGATCCAGCGCAGTGCGCCCCCAGGCTCGCAGTTGCGGGTGGCGGTCGTGCAGACCAATGTGCCGACCAGCAACAAGCTGCGTTGGAGCCGAGATCGGCAGGAGGAGGACGCCGAGTCGTTCGCGAAGGCAACCATCGAACTTGTGGAGTCGTGGCGCGGTGACGGAAGGATCGACTTCGCGGTCTGGCCCGAAACGATGCTGCCGGGCTTCGGGCTTGAGCCAGCCACGCTGCAGAAGCTGGTGGACGGTGCCTGGTGGCCCGGCGACAGGTTTGCCGCGCTCGCAAGGGGCGTTTCCAAGCGCATCGAAGCGCCACTCGTCGTCGGCAGTCCTGTGTACATCGGTCTACGGGAGAACGGCGATCGCTGGGCGTGGAGCGAACACTTCAACAGCGCGTATCTCGTGGACGGGGAGCCGCCCTACCAGCGCTACGACAAGATTCACCTGACGCCTTTCGGCGAGACCATGCCGTACATCTCGAACTGGAAGTGGCTGCAGGAGAAGCTGCTTGCCATTGGTGCAAGCGGCATGCAGTTCGATCTCGACACGGCGTCGGTGCCGCGCCGACTCACGCTGCGGCGGCGCGGCGGCGCTGAAGCGAGCCCGCCTGAGGGCGGTATTGAACTGGCGACGCCGATCTGCTTCGAGGACACCATGGCGGAGGTCGTGCGTCGCATCGTGCACGATGATGCGGGGCAGAAGCAAGCCCATCTGTTGGTGAATCTTTCGAATGACGGGTGGTTCGGTGACTGCGATTCAGGTCGGCAAGCGCATGAGTTGCATGCGCGCTGGCGCTGCATCGAGAATCGTCTGCCCATGGTGCGCGCTGCGAACACCGGAGTATCCCGGGCGTTCGACAGCAGAGGCTTGCCGATTGCGGGAGTTGAAGTTGCGCCGCGTACTGCGGGTGGGTTTGTCGCTGTGCTGCAGGTGGATGATCGCAAGTCCTTCTACGGGCGAGTGGGCGATGTACTCTCTCCCGCGATGGCGCTGTTGCTGGCAATCATGGTTGTGCCAAGTCGCAGGGGCGCGCAAAAGGTTTCGATGCTGGCGGTTGCCGCGTGCGCTCTGCTCTTGATTGGTTGCAGCGAGGAGTCGCAGCCGCGCGCCGTGTTCAGTGGGACAGGATGGTCATCGCGTGGCGTGGATGGGCAAACAGGGGATGCGCCCGTCAACCCAGATTCAGGTCGGGCATCGCGTCTGGCGAGCGCGCCGTCCACATCGCCGCAGATTGCTCCCGTGGAGCCGGAGCCGCAGCCGATTGACTCGGCAATCAGTGGAACGACAGAGTCCAGGCCACTCCAAATCTCGACCGCGCCTGTTGCGAAAGTGGCTGAGCCGCCGCCTGAGCCCACGCCGATTTCAGCGCCGTCCGCTGCGCCCACGCCACCCCCCGCGCCGGCGGCGGCAGAGGTTCCTGCGCCCACGCCGCCTCCTGCGCCGGCGGCGGCAGAGGCTCCCACGGCCA
>Ga0194128_10009330_pt1 | contig 12062 bp, 10 predicted proteins | sample TA2KigCa65mmetaG_FD_148650 | JGI IMG/M metagenome (GOLD analysis project Ga0194128, IMG submission 148650) | Freshwater microbial communities from Lake Tanganyika, Tanzania - TA2015037 Kigoma Deep Cast 65m | ecosystem: Environmental > Aquatic > Freshwater > Lake | place: Tanzania: Lake...
AGACTTCAGGACCGAGAGCCAGCGCAATGGGCAGGCCGATCGACGACCAGAGCGAATAGCGTCCGCCCACCCAGTCCCACATCGGATAGATGTTGGCCGGATCGACACCGAATCTCTGCGCCATCTTCGGCTTGGAGGTCAGGGCGACGAAATGGCCTTTGACGAGCGATTCTTCCCTGAGGGCGGCGAGCAGCCAGTTCTTCGCCAGGATGGCGTTGGCCAGCGTCTCCGGGGTGGTGAAGGATTTCGAGGCGACGATGAACAGCGTCGAAGCCGGCACGAGTCCCGAGAGAGCCGATGTCAGCTCAGCATCGTCGAGGCACGAAGCGAAGCGCACGCGCAAGGGTGCAGTGTCCGGGCGCAGCGCCTCCACCACCATGCGCGGCCCGAGATCGGAGCCGCCGATGCCGATATGCACGACGTCGGTGATGCGCGTGCCGGCGTGCGCCGTCCACATGCCGTCGCGCACGGCGCCGGCGAACTTCGCCATGCGGCCGCGCACCGAGGCGATCTCGGCTATGACGTCCTTGCCGCCAACCAGGATGCTGCCGCCGCGCTGACGCAGGGCGGTGTGCAGGGCCGGCCGGTTCTCGCTGGTGTTGACGGAAGCGCCCGCGAACAACCTTTCCTTCCAGCCCGCCACATCGGCGGCGTGTGCCAGGTGGCGCAGCAGCGTCATCGTCTCTTCGGTGATACGGTTCTTGGAATAGTCGAGCCGGATATCGCCGAGACTTAGCGTGAAGCGTTTCGCCCGTTCGGGATCGCCAGCGAACAGGTCGCCCATGCGCAGGTCGCGCACCGTGCGGTGATGCGACTGCAGCGCTTGCCATTCCTGTGTCTGGTCGATGGGCATCGAAGGCATTGAACGGGGGCCGGACGAGTCGGTCAAACGTTCTTTCAGGACGGGGACGAAGCGATGCGGAACAGGCCCGCCGCGGCGGCATCGGGGTCGAGGGCGGCGGCGCTCCGACCAAGACGCTCCAGGGCCTGTAAGTAGCGCCGCGCGAGGTGCGGCGCCCCGAGCACATGCACCGTGGCCGCCCGCGCGTCTTCCGCGGCAAGCTCATGGCCGATCAGCAGACCGGAAAGATAGGAGGACAGCGACGCCGCCGGCAGCTCGTCGAACAGGCCGCGCGTGCGCGCACCGAACAGGTGGTGCAGCAGGCCGCCCGCCTCCCGCGCACGGTCGACACCGGCACCGAACGCCGCGTCGTCATCCGGGCCCTCGCTCATCAAGCGGCCGAGGATGCTGTGCTGCTTCAGCACGGCGAAGACCTCGCCGGTCATATGCGTGCGGAAGCCGGCGATACGCCCGTCTTCGACCCGCACCCACTTGCTATGAGTGCCGGGGAGGCAGATCGTGTGCCGGCCCGGCCCCAATGCCGGCAGGGCACCGACGAGCTGGGTCTCTTCGCCCCGCATCACGTCGGGTACGCCCCCACTGCGATCCACCAGTCCTGGCACGATCCGCAGAGTCTTGCCACGCCACGCCACCGGATGAAGGCGACGCGCCAGGTCCGCTGCACCGGCCGGGCACTCGACATAGGACGCCTCCGACCAGCCCTGGCGGCTGCCGATCATGCCGCTCATCAGGATCGTCGTCTCGCCGGCGGCTTCCCAGTCGCCGGCCTGGCTCTCCAGCGCCGCCGCGAAGTCGCCGCCCTGGATCTGGAGGATGCCTAGAGGCGCTTCGCGCTTCTCCAAGACTTTGCCGTCCGGGCCCAGACGATGGGCTCGCAAGCTCGACGTGCCCCAGTCAACCGCGATCATTCAGCGACGCTCCGCTGCTCGCCGCGCGACTTGTCGGCGCGCGTGGCCTGCCTTTAGTATCCATTTAGTTACTTTACGGGCCGATGTCACGGCCCGCACGAGGCCATGCATGACCGATTCCTTGCCCGACCGCTTTCGCGATGTCGAGCATCTCGAGGACGTGATGACGACGCCCTCGCCGGCACTCACCGCCGAGCTCGACCGGGTGCCGGGCGATCTCATCGTCCTCGGTGTCGGCGGCAAGATGGGCCCGACCCTGGCCCGGCTGGCGAAGCGCGCGGCGCCCAGCAAACGTGTGGTCGGCGTAGCGCGCTTCAGCGAGCCCGGCCTGCGCGACGCGCTGCAGCGCTACGGTATCGAGTGCATCGCCGCCGACCTCCTTGACCGCAAGCAGATCGGCGCCCTGCCCAGGCTGCCAAATGTCGTCTTTATGGCCGGGCGCAAATTCGGCTCGACCGGCAGCGAGGAGCTGACCTGGGCGATGAATGCGCACGTCCCGGCCCTGATCGCCGAGGCCTTCGCCGGTTCGCGCATCGTCGCCTTCTCCACCGGCTGCGTCTATCCCTACGTCAACGTGCATCACGGCGGCGCCACCGAAACGACGCCGGCCACGCCGCCGCCCGGCGCCTACGCCAATTCCTGCGCCGCACGCGAGGCGATGTTCCAGTACTTCTCCGGCCTTCACCGGACGCCGGGGCGGATCATCCGGCTCAACTACTCGATCGACATGCGCTACGGCGTGCTGCATGACGTGGCGACGAAGGTGCTGACTGGCAAGACGATCGACCTGACGATGGGTCATGTGAATGTCATCTGGCAGGGCGACGCCAATGCCATGGTGCTGCGAGCCCTCAATCATTGCACTACACCGTCATCGCCGATCAATGTCAGCGGGCCGGAGACCGTCAGCATCCGCTGGCTGGCATCCCAGTTCGGCCAGCGTTTCGGCAAGGCGCCGCAACTCACCGGCAGCGAGGCGCCGGACGCCTGGCTGATCAACACTGCCCAGGCGATGCGGCTCTTCGGCTACCCGCAGGTGCCGCTGGCCCGCCTCGTCGATTGGGTCGCCGACTGGGTCCAGCGCGGCATGACGAGCCTGGGCAAGGAAACGCATTACGAGACGCGCGATGGCACGTACTGAGGCACGCCCGCGCGGCAAGGCGGCGGGCAACGGCAAGCGCGATCCCGATCGCACGCGCGAGGGTATTTTGCTCGCCGCCCAGGAGGAGTTCGCCGCCAAGGGACTGTCCGGCGGCCGGGTCGACGAGATCGCGGCGAAGGCCGGGGCCAACAAGCGGATGATCTATCACTATTTCGGCTCCAAGGACGGGCTCTATCTGGCGGCGCTGGAGCGCGTCTACGAGGGGTTGCGCGGCACCGAGCGCACGCTCGATCTCGACCATCTCGAGCCCGAGGAGGCGATCCGCCGTCTGGTCGAGTTCAATTTCGACTACACGCGCGCCCATCCGGAAATGGTCAGCCTGTTCAACAACGAGAACTTGCACCGGGCGAAGCACCTGAAGCGCTCGAAGAAAGTGCGCGGCCTGCACAGCCCGCTCGTCGCCCTCGTCGACCGCATCCTCAAGCGTGGCATCGCCAAGGGTGTGTTCCGTGCCGGTCTCGATCCCGTGCAGGTCTACATCACTCTCGCCTCGGTAGGTTATTTCTATCTGGCCAACAACTGGACGCTCTCGGCGATTTTCGGCCGCGATCTGGGCAGCGAGGAGGCCTGTCGCACCCGACGTGCGCACAACGTCGACATCGTGCTGCAGGCGCTACGGGTCTGATCATGGGCCTTTCCTGGACCGATTGGCCGGCTGAGGTGCTCGAGACCTTGCGTCGGGGCGCGGTCATGCCGGCCCATCCGCTGGCGCTCACACCGGACCGCAAGCTCGATGTCCGCCGGCAGCGGGCGCTCTCGCGCTACTACCTCGACGCCGGCGCCGGAGGGCTGGCGGTCGGCGTGCATACGACGCAATTCGCCATCCGCGATGTCGGGCTCTATCGGCCCGTTCTTGAGCTGGCGATGCAGACGGCACGGGATTGGAGCCTGAAGACCCCGGTGATGATCGCCGGTGCCATCGGCCGCACCGATCAGGCCGTGCGCGAGGCGCAGATGGCGCGTGGTCTCGGCTATCACGCTGTGCTGCTTTCGCTCGCCGCCTTCAAGGGGGCGTCGGAGGACGAGCTGATTGCCCATTGCCAGACGGTGGCACAGGAGATGCCGGTGGTCGGCTTCTATCTGCAGACCGCGGTAGGCGGCATTCCGCTTCCCGCGTCGTTCTGGCGCCGCTTCGCCGCCATCGAGAACGTGGTGGCCATCAAGATGGCGCCGTTCAACCGCTACCGCACACTCGACGTCATTCGCGGCGTGGCCGAGGCGGGGGCCGCGGAACGCATCACCCTCTACACCGGCAATGACGACCACATCGTGCTCGACCTTCTCTGCCCGTTCCCGGTCGTCGTCGGCGGGCAGCCGGTCATGCTGCGGATCCGCGGCGGCCTGCTCGGTCACTGGAGTGTCTGGGTACGCAAGGCGGTCGAGCTGCTGGAGCGCATCCATGCCGCAGTCGCGGCCGGGCCGATTCCGGCGGACCTGCTGGCACTAGATGCCCAGGTCAGCGACTGCAACGCCGCCATCTTCGACGTGGCCAACGATTTCCATGGGGTGACCGCCGGCTGCCACGAGATCCTGCGCCGCCAGGGCCTGCTCGCGGGCATCTGGTGCCTCGATCCGCGGGAGGGGCTCGGACAGGGCCAAGCCGCCGAGCTCGACCGCGTCTGCGCCGCCTACCCCCACCTCAACGACGACGCCTTCGTCGCCACCCATCTCGCCCGCTGGCTCGGCTAACGTCCGGGCACAGTCGGCGCAGCTATCAGCCTGTTGCCGGGGCGGATGGTCTGTCTTAGTATGTAACCAACCGGTTACAAACCAAGGGAGGCGATGATGAACCGTATTGCCCTGACCGCCCTGGCAGCACTCGGCCTGATCGCTGCCGGCGATGCCGCGGCCCAGTGGAAGCCGAGCAAGCCCATCAACCTGATCGTGCCTTGGGCGCCCGGCGGCTCGACCGACCAGGTGACGCGCATCACCGCCGCCGAACTCGAGCCCCTGCTCGGCCAGAAGATCGTGGTGGTCAACCAGCCCGGCGCCTCGGGCTCGATCGGCACCAAGAACGCGCTCGAAGCCGTCAAGGACGGCTACACCTGGACCGCCGGTGCCGCGCAGGATCTGGGCACCTATCCGGTGCTCGGCATGCTCGACACCAAGATCACCGACTGGCACCTGTTCCTCAATGTGGCCAACGTCTCGACCGTCGGCGTCAATCCGGCAACGCCCTATCAGTCGCTACAGCAGCTGCTCGACGCGATGAAGTCGAAGCCGGGCGAGATCACCGTCGCCACCGCCGGCCAGACCTCGGCCGGGCACAACGCCATGGAGGCGATCGCCCGCGCCACGGGCGTCAGGTACCGTCATGTCACCTATGACGGCGGCAACCCGGCCGTGGTCGCCACGGTCGCCGGCGAAACCCAGGTGACCACGCAGCTCACGGTCGAGCAGGCGGAGATGATCCGCGGCAAGCGCATCCGGCCACTGGCCGTGGTCGGCGACCGCGCCATCGAGCTGGAAGGACACGGCGCCATCCCGCCGATCACCCAGGTCATCCCCACCTTCCGCGCCGCCACCAACTATTTCGGCGTGTTCATCCCCAGAGGCGTGCCGGCCGAGGTGACCGCGACGCTGGAGAAGATCTGGGCCGAGAAGATCGCCAACTCCGAAGCGTTGAAGAAGTACGCCACCAGCCGCGGCGCGCTCTTCGCACCGTCGGCCGGCGATGAGGCGCAGCGCCGGGCGATGCCGGCCGTGCAGGCCAATTCCTGGCTGATGTTCGAGGCCGGCAAGGCCAAGGTGTCGCCCGACACCGTCGGCATCCCGAAGCCGCAGAGCTGAATTTCGGACAGAGGCGCGAGGCGGGCTGCGTGCTTGCCTCGCGCCTTTTCCATTTCGGCACCCTGCGTCGATGACCGAGCGACCCTCCGCCCGCGCCGACCTTGTCTGGTCGCTGATCTGGATCGCCTTCGGCGCGGCGGTGCTCTACGGCGCCTGGACGATGGACCGGCTGCAGGCGCTGCACATCAATCCCTACACCGCCCCAGGCCTGGTGCCCGGCTTTCTCGGCCTGGGCCTGATCGGGCTGGGCCTCGCACTTCTCGTGCGCAGCCTGGGTGCGGCAGGCGACAGTGGCGCAGACGTCCGGCTAATCACACCCCGGCTGCTGCTCGCCGCCGGACTCTGTGTCGCCTATGCCGTCGGGCTGGTCGGCCGCGGCCTGCCCTTCTGGCTGACCACGGCCCTCTTCGTCTTCGTCAGCATCGCGGCCTTCCGCTGGCCCGAACACTGGGCCAGCGGCACGGTCGGGCGCGGATTGATCGCTGCGCTGCTTTGCGCCGCCGGCACGGCGGCGGGCGTCACTCTCGTCTTCCCGGAGACCTTCCTGCTGCGGCTGCCTTAATATGCTCGACGGCCTCACGCTCTTCGGCACGTCGCTGGCGCATTTCGCGTCACCGCTGACCCTGCTCTACGTCGCCTGCGCGACGCTGCTCGGCCTGATCATCGGCGCCCTGCCCGGCCTCACCGCCACCATGGGGGTGGCGCTGATGACCACCCTCACCCTCAAGATGCAGCCCGACGTGGCGCTGCTGGTGCTCGTCTGCACATATGTCGGTGCCATCTACGGCGGCAGCCGCAGCGCCATCCTGCTCAACATCCCGGGCACGCCAGCCAATGCCGCCGCCTGTCTCGACGGCTACCAGCTCGCCCGCCAGGGCATGGCCGGCCGCGCCATGGGGATCTCGACCACCGGCTCGGTGATGGGCACGCTGATCGGCATGGTGGCGCTCGCCGTGTTCACGCCGGTGCTCGGCGAGCTGGCGCTGAAATTCGGTGCCTTCGAGTTCTTCTGGCTGGCCCTCTTCGGCGTCATCATCTCCGGCACGCTCACCGGCGACGACGCGCTGAAAGGTTGGCTGGCCGGCTTTCTCGGCCTGCTCATTGCCTCGGTCGGCCAGGACCCGATCCACGCCTACGACCGCTTCAGCTTCGGCAGCCGCGATCTCGCCGGGGGCTTCCAGCTCATCCCCGCCCTGGTCGGCGCCTTCGGCTTCGCCGAGGTGCTGACCGTGCTCGGCGAGCGCGTCGCCCGGCCGGCGGTCCACAGCGTCGATTCCTACCTGCCGCGCATCCGCGACGTGCTGCAGCACTGGCGCACGATCATTCGCTCCGGCTTCATCGGCACCTTCATCGGCATCGTGCCCGGCGTGGGCGAGGACGTCGCCTCGTGGTCGTCCTATGCCGCCGCCAAGCGCGCCAGCCGGGAGCCGGAGAAATTCGGCAAAGGCTCGGTCGAGGGCCTGATGGCGGCGGAGACCGGCGACAATGCCTGCGTGCCCGGCGCCATGATCCCGGTACTCGCCCTGCAGGTGCCGGGCTCGGCGCCGGCCGCCGTGCTGATGGCCGCCATGATCATCCACGGCGTGCAGCCCGGCCCGATGATCATGGTGAACAACCCACAGTTCGTTTACGACGTCGTCGCCATGATGCTCTACGCCACCATCGGCATCCTGGTCTTCGGCCTGCTGCTGGTGCGGCCGCTGATCAGGGTCCTGCAGGTGCCCAGGGACATCATCATGCCGATCGTCTTCGTGCTCTGCGTCATCGGCTCCTTTGCCATCGCCCAACGGCTGTTCGACGTCTGGACGATGATCGGCTTCGGCATCCTCGGCTACGTGCTGCGCCGCTACAACTACCCGATGGCCCCCTTCGTGCTGGGCATCGTGCTCGGCGACCTGCTCGACAAGAACTTGCGCCGCGGCCTCGTGCTCTCCGACGGCGACCTCACCCCCTTCGTCACCCGGCCGATCAGCGCCGTGCTCTTCGCCATCTGCCTGCTCTCCATCGCCCTCAACATCACGGCCTTCCGCGAGGCGGTGAATCGCTTCTGGAGCCTGATTGCTGGCGGCCGCAAGGCCTGACGCCCCACACTTGACGCTAAGTAACCAACTGGTTACAAGTTAGGACATGCGTATCGCCCTGTGCAACGAGGTCATCGCCGGCAAGAGCCTGGCCGAGCAATGCGCCTTCGCAGCCGCGCTAGGCTATGACGGGCTGGAGCTGGCGCCCTTCACCCTGAGCGAGCAGCCGCATCTCCTGGGAACGGCCGAGCGCACCCGCATCCGCAGCACCATCGAGGGGCACGGCCTTAGCGTTGTCGGTCTGCACTGGCTGCTGGTCGCACCCAAAGGCCTGTCGATCACCACGCCCGACAAGAACGTCCGGGCCAGCACCGTCGACGTCATGCGCCGGCTGATCGATCTCTGCGCCGCGCTTGGCGGCACGGTCATAGTCCACGGCTCGCCGGCCCAGCGCGGCATCGCCGCAGGTGAGGCGCTGCAGACGGCGCGGGCCCGGGCCATCGAATCCTGGGCGGCGATCGCCTCGACCGCCGAGCAGGCCGGTATCGCCTACTGCATCGAGCCGCTATCGCAGGACCAGACCCCTCTTGTAAATACTCTCGCCGAAGCCGCCGAGATCGTCGCCCAAATCGGCAGTCCCGCGGTGCGCACCATGCTCGACACCAGCTCAGCGGGCTTGAGCGAAAGCCAGTCCCTGGCCGAGCTCGTCGACCGCTGGCTGCCCAGCGGCCTGCTCGCTCATATCCAGGTCAACGACCGCAACCGGCGAGGCCCGGGCCAGGGCAGCGATAAATTCGCCCCCCTCTTCGCTGCGCTGAAGCGCCACCGCTACGCCGGCGCCGTCTCGGTCGAGCCTTTCGACTACATCCCCGACGGACCGGCCGCCGCGGCGCGTGCGATCGGCTACATCCGCGGGATCATCGAGGCTCAGGCATGAGCGCGCCGGCCTTCCGCTTGCGCGAGGTCGAGCTCTATGAGCGCGACGTCAAGCTGCGCCTGCCCTTCCGCTTCGGCGTGGTCACCCTAACGGAATGCCCGCAGCTTTTCGTGCGGGCGCGCATCGAGACCGCCGACGGCCGCTCGGCCTGGGGCATGGCCGCCGAGATGCTGGCCCCTAAATGGTTCGACAAGAACCTGGCGCTGAGCAACGAGGACAATTTCGACCAGCTGCGCCTGGCGACGAAAGCCGCGCGTAATCTCTATCTCGGCGACCGTGTGGCCCGCACGGCTTTCGATTTCTTCGCAACGCATTACCTGGCGCAGATCGATATCTGCCGCGACCTGGGGCTCAATGCTCTGATCGCCTGCTACGGCCCCGCTCTGCTCGACCGGGCGATGCTCGACGCGCTCTGCCGTGTCGAAGCCCTCTCGTTCTATGCTGCAACGCAGATCAACCTTCCCGGTATCGAGCCTTCGCGCCTCGCTCCCGACCTTGCCGGCTTCGACATGGGTGCCTTCCTTTCGGGCCCCGCGCCGGCCGCCAGCATCGCCGCGCGCCATACTGTCGGGCTGATCGACCCGATCACCGCGGCGGACGCGAAATCCCGGGTCAACGACGGCCTGCCGGAAACCCTGGAAGAGGTCGTGGCTACCTACGGCCACACCTGGTTCAAGCTCAAGGTCGGCGGCGACATCAAGGCGGACATCGCCCGCCTCAGCGCCATTGCCGCCGTGCTCGACCGCGGGCCGGCCTATCGTTCCACCTTGGACGGCAACGAGCAGTACGACGATGTCGATGCCGTCATCGAGCTTTGGCGCCGGATCGAAGACACCCCGGCACTCAAGCGCCTCGCCGCCTCGGTGATCTTCATCGAGCAGCCGATCAAGCGGCAACAGGCGCTTTCCCGCGATGTGAAGGCGCTAGCGGCGCTCAAGTCTGTCATTGTCGACGAGAGCGACGACACGCTCGATGCCTTCCCACGCGCCCGAGCGCTGGGTTATGCCGGAATCTCGTCCAAGACCTGCAAGGGCTTCTATAAGTCGCTGATCAACGCCGCCCGCGCTACTCGCTGGGGCAACGGCTTCATGATGTCGGCCGAGGATCTCACCACCCAGGCCGGCATCTCGGTGCAGCAGGATCTGGCACTGGTCAATCTGATCGGCCTGAGCCATGTCGAGCGCAACGGCCATCACTATGTCGACGGTTTCGCCGGCGCGCCGGCAGGGGAAACCGACCATTTCCTCGCCGCCCATCCCGATCTCTATCGCCGCACCGGCGGCAAGGTCCGCCTGAAGATCGCCGACGGCCAGCTCGCCATCGGTTCGCTCGCCTGCCCCGGCTTCGCCGTCGGCGCCGAGCCCGACTGGCAGGCGATGCGGCCAATGCCGCAGCCCCGCCCCTCTTTCGTCACCGAACCCGCCTCGAGGTAATCGCTATGGCCACCCAGCGTCTTGGCATCATCATGAACGGCGTCACCGGGCGCATGGGCATGAACCAGCATCTCATCCGCTCGATCGTCGCCATCCGCAAGCAGGGCGGCGTTGCCCTCAAGAACGGCGACCATGTCATGCCCGACCCCATCCTGGTCGGCCGTGACGCCGGCAAGCTCGAGAAGCTGGCGCGTGAGCACGGCATCGAACGCTGGACCACCGACCTTGCGGCAGCGCTCAAGGACAAGAAGGACACGGTTTTCTTCGACGCCGCCACGACCAAGCTGCGCGCCAGGCTGGTCAGGCAGGCCATCGCCGCCGGCAAGCATGTCTATTGCGAGAAACCCACGGCCGAGAACGTCAAGGATGCCCTTTCGCTCGCCAAGGCGGCGAAGAAGGCGCGGGTGAAGAACGGCGTGGTGCAGGACAAGATCTTCCTGCCCGGCCTGATGAAGATCAAGGAGCTGATCGACGACGGGTTCTTCGGCCGCATCCTCTCGGTCAAGGCCGATTTCGGTTACTGGGTCTTCGAGGGCCAGCCCGAGGCGCTCAACCGTCCGTCCTGGAACTACCGCAAGAAGGACGGCGGCGGAATCATCCTCGACATGCTCTGCCACTGGCGCTACGTGCTCGACAACATCTTCGGCGAAGTGAAGAGCGTCTCTTGCCTCGGCGTCAATACCATCAAGCAGCGCTGGGATGAGGCCGGCAAGCCCTACAAGGCGGATGCCGACGATGCCGCCTATGCGACGTTCCAATTGCGCAACGGCATCGTCGCCCAATTCAACAGCACGTGGTGCACGCGCCCGCGCCGCGACGATCTGGTGACCTTCCAGGTCGACGGGACTCAGGGTTCGGCGGTCAGCGGCCTGATCAAGTGCTGGACCCAGTCGCGGGCCGAAACGCCACGCCCGGTGTGGAACCCCGACGTGCCGCAGCCGATCGATTTCTACAAGACCTGGACCGAATACGCCGGCAGGGGCACCTACGACAACGGCTTCAAGATCGAGTGGGAGATGTTCATCCGGCACCTCTGCGAGAATGCGCCGTTCAAATGGAATCTGCTCGAAGGGGCCAAGGGCGTACAGCTCGCCGAGGCCGGCCTGAAGAGCTGGAAACAGCGCAAATGGATCGACCTTCCGAAACTGAAGATTTGATTCACGGGTTGACCGCCACGCCGCGTTAACTGACCCTCTCCCTCCGCTCGGCGCACGCGAAGCGTGGCGCCTTTGCGGGCGGAGAGGGTGCGAACGCAGTGAGCGGGTGAGGTGGGGTCGACGCGGGAACACACCTCACCCTCCCAACGCTACGCGTTGGGCCCCTCCCTCTCCCCGCTACGCACGGAGAGGGACTGAACGGAGCAAACGATGCCCACCCTGAACCTCCCCACTGCCAGCGGTATCGCCGCCTATACGACCCGGGCGCCGCGCAACTTCCCGACGGCCAAGCCGCCATTCAGCCGTGTCGCCTACGCCGCGGCGCATGTCGTGCCAAATCCGCTGGCCGACAACGACCCATGGCTCGACATCGACATCGACTGGGATCGCACCATCGCCTTTCGCCGGCACCTCTGGTCGCTGGGCATGGCCGTTGCCGAGGCCATGGACACGGCTCAGCGTGGCATGGGGCTCGACTGGAAGAACGCGCGGGAGCTGATCCGGCGCAGCGTCGACGCCGCCAGAGGCACGCCAGGCGCTGTTGTGGCCAGTGGGGCGGGCACGGATCATCTGGAGGCTACGGCCTCCGTCACCCTCGATGACGTGATCCGCGCCTACGAGGAGCAGTGTTCCGCCGTCGAGAAGGCCGGCGGGCGCATCATCCTCATGGCCAGCCGCGCCCTGGTGAAGGCGGCGAAGAAGCCCGACGACTATCTCAAGGTCTACGGCCGCATCCTCGGCCAGGTGAAGGAGCCGGTGATCATCCACTGGCTGGGCGAGATGTTCGACCCG
>Ga0194128_10009332_pt1 | contig 12059 bp, 10 predicted proteins | sample TA2KigCa65mmetaG_FD_148650 | JGI IMG/M metagenome (GOLD analysis project Ga0194128, IMG submission 148650) | Freshwater microbial communities from Lake Tanganyika, Tanzania - TA2015037 Kigoma Deep Cast 65m | ecosystem: Environmental > Aquatic > Freshwater > Lake | place: Tanzania: Lake...
GATATTTGAGATACTTATCAGACTCCCGAAAATGCCAGGGGTTTCGAGTTTTTTCAGAAATCTCCGCTGCTAAACGCCTCCGGGTTCGCTTGGTTGAGGTCTAGAGGCAGGCCTCTTGACGAAAGCTGGCTCGACACGAATCATTCAAAGGTTTGCTAGGAAGCTGGGCTCAGAGTAGGGGATGGCGCAAAGTTAATGGCATTCGGGACGCGGCTCATCGTTTCGCAATCTCAGCAGCGCTATCGGCGCTCGGCTGTTCGCGTGGACCGATTCGGGTACTGGCCCCGGTCATAATTCGCCGAAGATGCGCGAGAACTCGAATGGCTGCTGCAGGATGCTGCTGGACATCAGATCAACGTGGTTCAGCGTGCCGCTCGGGTTCTGCTTGTCCCGGTTCAGGGACCACATCGAGATGCGGCCCAGGCCCATCTGCTCGGCGAAGGCGACCAGCTCGCGTGCTTCCTGCTGATCGAATACTTCCGTGGTCACATCGTTGAGGCCGATCATGGGCGTGACGCCGATCATCTGCCAGAGCTGGGCGTCGGACTTCGCGGCGTTGTAAAGACCCTTGAGCTGGTTGAAGGTGCTGGTGGCGGCCTGGATGGCGTAGTCGCCCATCTTGCCCTGTGGGTTGGGCGCGGCCGAGTCGCCGTAATCCATTGCCATGATGTTGACACCGGCGAGGCTGACGCCATGATGCAGCGCCGATTGCACGACGTAGAGGCCGTCGGCCGTCAGGCCGGTGGGCAGCACGGGCAACGTCAGCCAGATGCTGAGCGGCCGACCGGCCGCGGCGGCGTCGCGCTGCAGCGCGGCCAGAGCCTGCGAGCGGCGATCCACCGACACGCGGTCCGCCTGCGCCGCCCCCTCGATGTCGAAGTCTAGCTGCGTGGCCTGGTAGGTGTCGATGACTTTTTGATAGGCAGTCTTGAGGGCGTTGACATCGGTGATGGCCTCGGCCAGCTCGCGGCCGTTGGCGCCGCCGAAGGAGATCATGACGTCACCGCCGACAGCCCGCACGCCGGCGATGTGGTTCTTGATGGCGGTATCCCAGTCGCCGCCGCCGTTGACGCGGTATTCCTGGTAGCCGCCCCAGGCCGGCTGATTGCCCGCATCGGCGACGATGAATGCCAGCGTGAAGTACTTGATGCCCTGGTCGCGGGCGGCAGCGCTCAGGTCATACATCGGCCACAGGGCCATATCGACGTACGGAGCATAGTACTGTGCCGGCCAGGTCGAGGCTGCCGGATCGAGCACGGTCACGGTCACGGTCGCCGTGGCGGTGCCGCCCTTGCCGTCGGCAATCGTGTATGTGAACGTGTCGCTCCCGGTGAAGCCGGCGCGCGGCGTGTAGGTGATCGTGCCATCAGAGTTGCCGACGACGGCGCCGTGCTGCCCCTGTGTGACCGCGGTCACGCTGAGCGGATTCTGGTCCGGGTCGGAGTCATTGGCGAGGACGCTGATGCGCGTCGCCTGACCCAGGTAGGCGACCGCGGAATCGTTGACCGCCGTCGGCGGCCGGTTGGTCGTCGTGCCGCCGCCGCCGGACGCCCCGTTGATGGCGAAGTTGCTCGGCGGTGCTGTCGGGCTGCCGGGGCTGGCAACGAAGCCGAACGTCGCCGTCGCGTTGGCCGCGAGCGTGCCGTTCCAGCTTGCGTTCTTGACCACGTAGCGGGTGCCGACGTGGCTGACGATGCTGGCGTTCCAGATGGAGGAAATGGTCCCGGCAAAGTCGAAGGCCAGCGTCCAGCCGTTGAGCGCTGTCGTGCCGGTATTGCGAAGCGTGATCTCGCCGGTGAAGCCGCTATTCCACGAGTCGAGCACGCGGAACTGAACGCTGCCGGTAGACGGCGCGGCGTCGTCGTTGCGGATCGTGCCGATGGCCTGGGCCCGGCTCAGCGAGGCCCCCACGGGATTGACCAGGTTGACGGCGAACGTCTCGTCCGCCTCGAACAGCGTGTCGCCCAGCACCTGGACGTTGATCGTCTTTTGCGTCTCTCCCGGGTTGAAGGTGAGCGACCCGGAAAGCGCGGTGAAATCGCTGCCGGCCATGGCCGTGCCGCTGGCGGTGGAGAACGACACGGTCACCGCGCTGGTGGCCGGTCCGGAGAGCGTGACGCTGAAGGCGAGATTCTTGCTGCCGCTGTTGCCGTCGGTGACTTCGGCGTCGGCGATGGACAGGGCGACCAGCACCGGCGGCGGCGTGGTCCCGCCAAGCGCGGCGCCATTGAGAACGTAGTTGCTCGGCGCCGGCGGCGACTTGCCGGGACTGGCGACAAAGCCGAACGATACCGCACCATTGGCAGCCAGCGTGCTGTTCCAGCCGGCGCTTTCGATCACGTAGTGATCACCGACATGGCTGACGATGCGAGCGTCCCAGATGGAACTGATCGACGCGGCATAGTCGAACTCGAGCCGCCAGTTGCTGACGGCGGACGTTTGCTGGTTCTTGAGCTGGACCTGCGCCTGGAAGCCGGAACCCCAGTCCTGCGTGACGGCATAGCTTGCGACCACGCCGGCGGGGACCACCCTGGATTCGAGGTTTTCAATCTCCAGTCGGGTCCTGGGGGTGAGCTTGCACTGGGGCCGGGACATTTTCTCGAGCATGCGCTTGAGCCAGGATTTGCGGTTGACCACGGCTTGGCCTCCTCTGTGTGGAATTCGACCGATCGCTCGCCTGGCGGCGAGTCGGCAGGGCACATGCCCATGCGCACAGGTTTGGGGAGTAGCCAGGTTCTGAGGCTGGCAACCCGAAAGGTCAGGTTTTCTTACGGACCGAAACAAGACGAAGTTCGCCGGGGGATCAGCGACTCCTTCCCTCGGAAGATCCAGCGACAGATTCCTGATCGCGGGGACAGGAAAATGTCTCGTCGTGAGAAAGTAGTGTCCCCTGAGGTTTTTCCTTGACAACTCCTTCACAGTTTCTTAATTTTCACTTGTCATTTTCACCCGATCCGAAAGCACAGTCCCCAAGTTAGGCCGGTCATTCTGAGGGAGGCTCTCGTGACAGTCCCATTGCGCCGCCGAGGCTTCTCGCTGATCGAATTGCTGGTGGTGATCGCCATCATCGCCATATTGATTGCCTTGCTTGTCCCGGCCGTGCAGGCGGTCCGGGAGGCCAGCGCCAAGACAGCGTGCATGAACAATGTCAAGCAGCTGGCGCTGGCGCTACACAACTTCAGCAACGCCAAGGGCTATTTGCCCTTGGCGGCTGGGTTTCAGGGACAGTCGTCCTGGACCGGTCAGAAATCATCGCTGTTTTTCCAGACACTGCCGTTTCTCGAACTGGATCCGCTGTACAAGCAGCTACCGCCCGACGGCTGGGGAGACATGTTCTTCGGCAAGCCGGGGCCGGCCATCTTCCATTGCCCGAGCGATTTCACCATCACCCCGGGCGCGACACAGGGACTTTGCAGTTACGCGTCCAATGCGCAAGTGTTCGGGGACTTGAGCAAGGGCAATCCGTTCGCCCGATTGCCGCAAACGTTCAAGGATGGCACCTCCAACGTCGTCATCTTTGCCGAGCGCTACGGCATGTGCCAGGGCTATCCGATGTACTGGTCCTCTGGCCATGAAGCCATCTGGCTCGGCCCGCCGATGTTCGCCTACAACTTGCGTTACGATTGGAAGATCGAGCCCATCAACCGGCTGGAGCAACTTTTCCAGATCAACCCGACCGAGGTGCAGTGCGACCCCTACGGCACGCAGACCGGCCACAAATCGGCGATGACCGTGGCCATGGGCGATGGCAGTGTTCGTGGGGTGTCCAGCCTGGTCTCGAAAACGACGTGGATCAACGTTCAGCTGCCCGCTGACGGCAACGTGCTGGATTCTGACTGGACATCGAACTGACCGACAACTCCGGAGAGATGCCTGACATGCGCTGGTGTCATCGACTTCACCGACTTCTCGTTTGCATGAGCGTGCTGCTGGCCGTTCAAGGTTGCGCCGGTTCAGGCGGCCGCGATGACATGGGCGTCGTGGAGGGCAGGGTGCTCTTTCAGAGCATGCCGCTCCCCGGCGGCACCATTCACTTCTTTCAAGGACAGGAAAAAGTCGGATCATTCATGATCCGCGGCGACGGCACCTACGCGGCCGAGGTCCCGCTCGGCCCGGTCACGGTCGCTGTCGAGAACGTGTCGGTCAAGTATCAGGACCGCGATGCCATCTTGAAAGTGATGAAGGAGAGCGGTTTCGACGTGGACCCCAAGCAACGCAGACCGGAGTCTCCGGCCAATATCGCGGCCAAGATGAGCTATGTCGAGATTCCCGAGCGTTTCCGCCACCACGAGAAGTCCGGTCTCGAGCATGTCGTCATGCGCGGACGACAGGTGCGCGATTTCGATCTTAAGTGAGATGTCTATCGGAGAACGGCTGCCGATGAAGCCCTTTGCCATGGCTGTCCGTGAGCGATGCGTCGCGCCCTCGTGGCGGCGGTTCTGCTCATCGTCATCATCTCGGCGGGGGCGTGGCTGGGTTCGGAGGCATACGCCGAGGCCCAGTTTCGACAGGCGCAGTCGGCTCTGCAGGATGCGGATTTTGCTGCGGCCCGCGGGCATTTGCAGTGCTGTCTCGCGCTTCGGCCGAATCGCTTTCAGTTTCATTTCGCCGCCGCCCAGCTGCAACGCCGCATGGGCGCCTTCCAGAGTGCACTGCACCATCTGGACCGCTGCCAGCAACTCGCCGGCGCCGGTGTCGATGTCAGCTCTCTCGAACGGACCCTGCTCGCCGCTCAGCAAGGCGCCGTGCTCAAGGTGGAACGACCACTGTGGGCCCTTGTCGAGCAAGGCCATCCGGAAACCGTCTTGATCCTCGAAGCCCTGGCACGCGGCTACCTCCATGTTTACTCCCTGCCGCTGGCCGAAAAATCATTGAAACTGCTCCTGGAGCAGCGCCCTCAACATGCCGAAGGCTGGTTCTTGCGGACAGGCATTTGCGAGATGACCGGCCCGGCAGCGGACGCGGTGGCCTTCTACCGGCGCGCACTGGAGTTGCGGCCCAGCAACGATTCCTATCGCTTGCGACTCGCCAACTTCCTGATTCAACTTCAACGATTCGAGGAAGCGCGGCCGCACCTGGAGGAGCTTTGCCTGCGCCAGCCCGCCAGCTCCGAGGCCCTGCTGGGTCTGGCGCGCGTCGCGAGCCATGCCGGCGAGCGCGACCGTGGCCGCGAGCTTGTTGAAAAGGTCCTGGCGATCCAGCCGGCACACGCTCAAGCCCTGGTCGAGAGTGCCAGGCTGGATCTGGACGAAGGCAAGCTGGCGCACGCCCAGGCGGCTCTTGGCCGGGCGCTCGAGGCCGATCCGTCGGATCGGGCCTGTCATTATCTCCTGTTTCAATGTCTGGAGCGGCTCGGCAACCAGAAGGCTGCCCGTCAGCAGCAAGCGCGCTGGCAGGCCCTGGAAAGCGACCTCACGCGCCTGGAGAAGATCGTACGCCAGGATATCCCCGAAAATCCGCGCAGTGCCGATCTTGATTACGAGATGGGTTCCATACTGGCTCGCCATGGCAAGGCCGAACGTGCCCTGTCTTCCTACCGACATGCCCTGAACTGCGATCCCAGCCATAAGCAGACGCACGAGGCGCTCAGCCGCCATCTCAGCCAAACGGGCATCCTGGAGCAGGCCGGCCTCCATCAAGACCCGGCCGCGCCTCCGGCTGCGATTCGACGCCCTGGGCCATGACCCTCCTGGCGAGCCCGGATGAATTGCATTGCCGAGCCATCGCCAAATGCGGATCGCAGTTTCGTCAATTCTTCCCCGTCAGAAAGCCGCGACCGTCAAGCCAGGCCTGGCAGCGCGCCGGCCAGGTGGAGAAGGGCAGATTCTTCGGCCCCAGGCCCAGGCCGTGGCGGCCCTTCTCATAAACGTGCAGCTCGGCGGGAATGTTGAACTTGCGCAGCGCCAGGTAAAAGGCCACGCTGTTTTCCGGTGGCACGCCGGTGTCCTCGCTGGTGTGCGCCAGGAAGGCGGGCGGCGTCGTTTTGTTGACCTGCTTGTCGTTGCACAGGCTATCGACAAGGTCGTCGGCAGCATCCTTGCCGAGCAGGTTGAAACGCGAGCCCATGTGAGCGTGCGGCCCCTTGAAAGTGATCACGGGATAGACGAGCACCATGAAGTCGGGTCGACTGCTCTGTTTGTCGATGTCATCGGTGGCGTCGGGGTTGCCGGCGTCGAAATGAGTCCCGGCCGTGGAGGCGAGATGCCCGCCCGCCGAAAATCCCAGGATGCCGATGCGCTTCGGATCGATGCCCCACCTGGCTGCATGGGCACGCGCGTAGCGGACGGCGCGCTGTGCATCTTGCAGCGGCGCTGGATGCCGGTAGCGCGGCGCGATGCGATACTGCAGGATGATGCCGGCCACGCCTAAGGAATTCAGCCAGCGGGCGATCTGGTGCCCTTCGTGGTCCATCGCCAGAAAACCGTACCCGCCGCCCGGACAGATGATCACCGCGGCGCCGTTCGCCTTGTCCTTTTCCGGCAGATAAACAGTGACCTTCGGCACATCCACCGGCGTCTGGCCAGCGGAGCCGGGAGCGTCGCCGCTCCAGAGCCGTTGCGGCATGGGGACGGCTGCTTTCTTGTCGCCGCCGAATCCAGCCATGCAAGGAATCAGAATCGTCCAGAGGCTCAATGCTAGGATGCGAATCATGGAGGAGGTCCACCGAGTGTCACAAGAGCGTGGCCGCCTCCCTTACGCGGAACAGGCGGCCCGTCTCGTCAAGTGCCACCGGTGAGACTATGGAAAAAGTTCCAGGCGGGCGCTGTCCCCCGGCAATCACCAGCCTGGAAAAGCGGACGCGAGGTCCGCTGGAGAGTTACTTCTTCTTGGGCGTGGCGGACTTGGGGGAATGGTCTTCAGGCAACAGGTCGCTGGCCTCGGCGCGATCCATCTCGTCCCACAGCGCCGTGGACAGGTCGCGGGCGTTGTCCTTGGTGACTTGCTGGGGCGTCACGGCGGAGAACGTCCTGGGTATCGGTCGCGATGCCGAAATGTGAGACACTTTGCTTTCTTCCGGTCGCGTGGGTAAGCAGCCGGCAGCAACGAAAGCCAGCAGCGTCGCAGTCCAGGCGCAACGTGACATGATCGTGCCTCCCTCTTCTTAGTCCTGGCCAGCACCGCGTGCCCGTGGGCCGGTCGACAAGCGGTCCTCTTCGGCCCGTGAATGGTTCGACGGGCGGCGCTGCGCGGCGGTGTCGCTTGACGGCGCGAAGCGGCCGGTGGCCGTCATGCCATTTGATCGCTTCACGTAGATCTGATAGGCGCGTGTGTCAAGATCCTCGGCCCAGCGGCGCAATTGCTCATCGTTGGTCTCGAGGGCGATGTCGTGAAGCTGAGCGCACACCGCACTGCGGCGCAGCCAGTCGGCTTTCTCGCGGGCCAGCCGCGCGGCAGGCGATTCCGACAGTTTCGCCGCTTCGGCGGGTTTATCGCGCGCCTGGTCCGCGGCGGGCTTGTCCGCTTTTCTGAATGGGATCAGCCGGGAATACCAGCTGCGCTTCGGCGGTTCGGCCGATGCCGCCGCCGACAGTGCCATGACAACCGCGCCGCTCAAGAGACACCATCGTCCCATGGGCTTGCTCCCCCGTGCAGGCGCAACACCTCGTGCGAGGCATGCCGCCACGTCTCTCACCTTGGACCGAAAAATGAATGGCGAGCGTATGCCAAAAGTCCTCGCGCCTGTCCAGTGCAGTTTCTGTGTGAAATCAGCTTCAGCTCAGCGGTCCGGATTCGCCTCTCATCTTCGATCTTTCATACAAAAGTGGGTGAAGAGCGATCCCGTCGGCGATTTAGGAACCGCTGAATAACAACTTCCCGATTTCGAGGTCGGTATGGTAGGCTCAGCTGACGCACACAAACCTTGCATCCCAGTAACGCTCACTCTCGAAAACATTTGTGCGTAATAGTCAGGCCCGGTGAGGGGAGAGCGGCGGGGGAGAAAAAATGCTAAGACGAAAGAAGCAAGGAAGCGAAGGCAAGCCGCCGGATCGCGAGCGTGAATGGTCCGCGCGGTGCGAGAAAAATCGATAAGATGCCTGCATGGGGCTTGACGCGAAACCTCATAGACGGCCTGGCGGATCGCCAGGCCGCTACGAGCTACTCGACCACTACTCTACCTGAAGGGAGTTTCTGTTTATGACCAAGCTCTCAGCGACGCTGGCGGCAATGCTGTTGACACTTGGAGGCCTGCTCCTTACGTCCTTCGCCCAGCCGGCAAGCAAAGCTGTTGCTGACCAGCCCAAGGACAAGGGTCCGGATCAGGAAGAGAAAATGGTGGTCAAAGAGGATGTGGTTTACGGCCGGATCCAGGGAGCGGGCTTGCTCGCAGACATCGCCTATCCCGAGGGTGCCGGACCGTTCCCGGTCATCCTCTCGGTCCACGGCGGGCGCTGGTTCCGCGAGTCGAAATCGACCCATAGCGCCATCAAGGTCCGCCAGTGGGCCCGCTTTGGCTTCTTCGCCGTGTCCATCGAATACCGGCTGATCGGCTGCACTCCGGCGCCGGCTTGTTATCAGGATGTTCTCTGCGCCATCCGCTGGGTCCACGCCCATGCGGGCGAATACCCCATCGACCGCCAGCGCGTCTTCTTGATCGGCCAGTCAGCGGGCGGCCACCTGGTATCGCTGGCCGCGACCCTCGGCGAAGGCCCCTTCAAGCGCACCGGCGGCTGGGAAGATCAACCCCACGATTTCCGAGGCGTCATCGCCGTGTCCGCACCCTACGATCTCAACAAGCTGGACTGGGGCAATGGCTGGACACCGCTCGGCGAGGAGCCGGTTGCCGCCCGACAGTTGGCGTCACCGATCCATCACGTCAGCGCGAAAACAAAGCCGATTTTGGTTATTCACTCTGACGACGACCATTCGGTGCCGATCCGGCAGGCCCTGGACATGGTCCAAGTACTGGAAAAGGCCAAGGTCCGCCATCGCTTTGTTCATCACAAGGACAAAGGCCATGTTTCCATCACGGACGATGTCATCCGCGAGGCCCGGGCCTTTGTCGAGGAGATCAGCGGAAAACAATAGTTTGATTTCGGTGACAACCTCTTTTCTTGGGGACGCGACAGGATCCCTAACTCTACTCGAGGAGGTCCGACATGAACCTGAAGGTGTTGGTGGCCCTGGCAGGCGCCCTCCTGATTGGTGGAAATGCCGCCGGGGACAATGCTACCGTTGAGGAAGTCGAGAATGCGGTCCGAACCCTCAATGAACTGTTTGTGAAGCGGGACGCAGACGGCATCCGACGGCTCATGACCGCGGAACACCTGGCAATTACACCGTACTACGGTGGTCCTCAGAACATTACGGAGCAGTTGGAGCACCTGGCGGACCACCGACTAACGGAGTACGCGATGGGGAAGGTCAAGGTTACCCTGCTGGCCAAGGACGTGGCCCTCGTCAGTTACCCCCTGACCCTGAAAGGGACCTACAAAGGGGAAACGGTTTCCGGAAAGTACTACGTAGGCGCGGTCTGGGTGAGGCGAAACACGAAATGGCTGGAGGCGTTCTACCAGGAATCGCCGGTGGAGAACGCGCAAAAGGGGGGCCGTTTCCGGCGCGTGCGCTACGGTGAGATCTTCGTGGTCGATGGCAGCTCGAATCAGCTGGAAGCCAGAGTCTACAACACAACTGGCCTCAACGACTGCCCCGCGGGCAAATGGAAGGCGCTCGATCCGGAGGGAATCAAGAAGGAGCTCAAAGCTCTCGCCGTCATCCTGAATGGACCGCGTTATTGGATCATGGACAAGGCCGGCCTGCAGGATAAGCCAGGACCGGTGGTTTCATTCGGCGGGCTCGAGATGCGTCAGATCGCTACCCTGAAAGTGCCTGCGGGCGATCTGCTCGGCGGCAGACCTCGGCGAACGCCTTATTCGGAGCAGGTGGTCATGCGAAATACGGAGTACACTTATGCCGCCGGAAACAAGGTCTATGAGCTGGTTTCACCGGACGGCACTGCGTACGTTATGCAGTCCTATTCTCACGAGGTGGATGATACCTTGACGGAAGAGTCCCTATCGAGCCTGGGGAATCGGCTGAAGCTTCCGCGGAATTGGAAGTATCGCCTTCGAAAACTGGATGCCGACTGGGTTGTACGTTCCACGGAAGGCAAAGCGCATGTGATCCAGGATGAGTTCCAGAATACCTATCAGCGCGTTGATCCAGTGACCCCTGCCCGACAGGATGCCGAGTCCATCAAAAAACTGCTCCTCAAGGTGGAACGCGACTGGGCGACCGCCCTCGAGAAGAGAGACGGCAAGGCGATCGCGGCGCTGCTTGCGAACGACTTCATTTCCGTCGAACCCGATGGCAGCCTGCTCAATAAGGAACAATACCTTGAAGCCCGTGTGAAAGACCAGGAACTCGAGTCATCCACATTGGAGCAGATGCAGGTTCGCGTCTATGGTCCTACGGCAACGGTCACGGGACTCCAGACCAATCAGCGCAAGCGGAAGGGAGAAAAGGTGACCGAGCGGTATCGCTATGTCGATGTGTTCATCCTACAGGACGGAGCCTGGAAATGTATTTCAACTCAGGTGACGCCACTGCCCGCGAAAAAGTAGTGCCTGCCACCCCAGCACGAATCGAAGGGAACAGGCCGGCATTCCATCGGCGTGAGCCAAACTACCGGGTGCGGTTGAACGGGCCGGCATGCGGTACAATCGCGGTAGTGTCGCAAACGCCCCGGGCAATGGGGACATTCACGGGGGCAAAAAGGGACGCAGCTCATTAATGAATGAGTTTCCGATAGGAGTGTCAGTAGGATGTCACTGACTGAATGGGGGGGGGCCGAACAATCCGCTCAACTTGACCGGGGCCGCCCTTTCGGTTTTGCGCAGTACAATGTTTTCCGAGGCGGCCCCGGCAGCTTATCCTTATCGTTCGGGTGCGACACGAGGCTGTCGCCTGTTACTGTCATGCTCTATTAAGGAGGGCGTTACTCCCCAAAGTGATATGACCTGCGGTACTGCCCGCAGTATCCTACCGCGACTTGCGTCACCGGAGGTGCGAAGCTCGCGGCACAACGTAACCTCATCCGTCAGGATGGCAATCTAACCGTGAGGCCAAGTTGCGACTGCCAGCATCCAAGGTGGTCGGGAACCAGGATCGTGTGGTAGGGTCAACCCAGGTGAAGCGCTGCTAAACGTCGTCACACAGAACCAGGGCAAGATGCTCTACGCCCTGGGACCAAAAGGTACGTGGTCAGGTCCAGGGGCTCCGAACTCCTCTGGCGCAGTTGTTGTACCACCGGCGGAGAGGCGCGACCTAACCCACACTGTGACAGCGCCGGAACGTGGTAAGCCCGTCGTCTTCCCTCGCGAGGGAAGGCTGTCTCGCAAGAGAGGCTATGGGGCGGCGGGTAGAGGAGGAGGGAGCAAGCGAAGGCCGGTCTGTAATGGATCGGATAGGCATTGAGCTTCCCGGCGACATCATCCCACGGCGAAAGCCGGCAGACTTCCCTCTGGTGTTGGTCTACGTGAAACGTGTGGCAAACCGACTTGAGGAGGGAAAGCAGAAATGTTGGCGGAGTGCGATGCTCTCCCATGGCCAGGGTCTTGAAGGCTTGCCGCCGACCCAGGTCGAACCTGTCCAGGAGTTGCTGGACGACGGCGCTATCGACCGGCGTGCCCAGAGCGGCCTGTTCTATCGCGACGGCCAACTCTACAGCACGACGACGATGCGTGTCTGGGATCACGATTTCCCGTCGTTTGCTGAAGGCGTGGTCATCCCACATGGCTTGTATGACCTCAAACGCAATCGCGGCTACGTCAACCTCGGCATCAGCCGCGACACCAGCGAATTCGCCTGCGACAGCATCTACCAGTGGTGGACTGCCGAAGGACAAGCCGCCTATGCCCACGCCAAGGCCTTGCTGCTCTTGTGTGACGGCGGCGGCAGCAACAGCGCCACGCAGTATCTGTTCAAGCAGGACCTGCAGGCCTTGGCCAACCGGATGGGCCTGGAGATCCGCGTGGCTCATTATCCGCCGTATACCTCCAGGTACAACCCACTCGAGCATCGGCTGTTTCCGCATCTGAGCCGTGCCTGCCAAGGCGTGA